>Ga0194037_1002453_pt1 | contig 12327 bp, 11 predicted proteins | sample JunL306m_MetaG_FD_148653 | JGI IMG/M metagenome (GOLD analysis project Ga0194037, IMG submission 148653) | Anoxic zone freshwater microbial communities from boreal shield lake in IISD Experimental Lakes Area, Ontario, Canada - Jun2016-L304-6m | ecosystem: Environmental > Aquatic > Freshwater >...
CCGGCAGCGCGGCACAAGGCGGCGACCTCGGTTGGTCCACGCCCGGCATGTTTGTGCCCGAATTTGAAGAGGCGCTGGACCGCTTGAAAGTGCTCGAAATCGGCACACCGCTGGTGTCGCGCTTTGGTGTGCACCTGATGCAGGTGATGGAGCGGCGCACCGTCGAACTCACCCCGGCGCAGCTGCGCGAGCGCATGCGCGCCGAACTGCGGGCGCAGCGCACCGAAGAGGCCTATCAAACCTGGGAGCGCGACATCCGCAGCCGCGCCTTTGTCGAAATCCGCGAGCCCAACTGAGTGGCACGCTCCTTTACCGCCTTCGCGGCCTTTGGGGTCACGCTCTGATGCAACACATTGCCCGCAAGCGTTTTGGCCAGCACTTTTTATCGGACGGCGGCATCATTGACGCCATTGTTGACGCCATCGCCCCGGTGCCCGGCCAGCACGTGGTCGAGATCGGGCCCGGTCTGGCGGCGCTCACGCAGCCCTTGGTAGAGCGCCTGGGCGCACTTACCGTCATCGAGCTGGACCGCGACCTGGCGAGCCGCCTGCGCGCCCACCCGCAACTCACGGTCATCGAGGCCGACGTGCTGCGCGTCAACTTTGAGGACTTGGCCCGTGGGCCCTGGGCCGCAGATGTGGCCCCACCCGACGCCGCCAGCGCCCCGCCCAAAATACGGGTGGTGGGCAACCTGCCTTACAACATCTCCACGCCCATCCTGTTTCACCTGCTGCAGTTTGTGGACCTGGTGCAAGACCAGCACTTCATGCTGCAAAAAGAAGTGATTGACCGCATGGTGGCTGCGCCCGACACCTCGGACTTCAGCCGCCTGAGCGTGATGCTGCAGTGGCGCTACGCCCTGGAAGACGTGCTGTTTGTGCCGCCCGAGAGCTTTGATCCGCCCCCGCGCGTGGACAGCGCCGTGGTGCGCATGGTGCCGCTGGCCGCGCCGCCTGCCATCAACATTCCCTTGTTCAGCGAGCTGGTGCAAGTGGCTTTCAGCCAGCGGCGCAAGCTCATCCGCCACACGCTGGGCCGCTGGCTGGAAGCGAAAAACTTTGCCGGCAGCTTCGACGTGCAACGCCGGGCGCAAGAAATCCCGGTGGCCGAGTACGTGGCGCTGGTGCAGCAGCTGTAAGCCCCTCCCATCCCCATCGAAAATCAGGCCGCTTCGTGCGCCCGCGCCCCGGCGGCTGCCGCCGCTTGCGCTTGCTCGCGCTGAAAGTTGGCCTGCATTTGGCTTTTGGCGGAGGCGTATTGCACCGGCCAGGGCTGCGCCTGGTAGCCGATCTTGGCCGCCTCGGTCAGCGTCCAGGCCGGGTTGGCCAGGTGGGGCCGTGCCACCGCACACAAATCGGCCCGCCCGGCGGCGATGATGCTGTTGACGTGGTCTGCCTCGCTGATGGCGCCCACGGCCATGGTGGCAATACCCGCCTCCTGGCGGATGCGGTCGGCAAACGGGGTTTGGAACATGCGGCCATAGACCGGCTTTTCTTGCTTGCTGACCTGGCCCGAAGAGCAGTCAATCAGGTCGGCGCCTGCAGCCTTGAAGGCGCGCGCAATCTCCACCGCATCGTCGGGCGTGATGCCGCCTTTCACCCAGTCGGTGGCCGAGATGCGCACCGACATGGGCCGCTCCTGTGGCCATACCGCGCGCACCGCCGCAAACACTTCCAGCGGATAGCGCAGGCGGTTTTCCAGGCTGCCGCCATAGGCGTCGTCGCGCTGGTTGGTCAGGGGCGAAATAAAGCTCGACAGCAAATAGCCGTGGGCGCAGTGCAGCTCCAACCAGTCCACGCCGATGCTTGCTGCGGCCTGGGTGCTGGCGCAGAAATCGGCGCAGACGCGGTCCATGTCGGCGCGTGTCATGGCGCGGGCGGTTTGGCTCACGCCGGGCAAATACTGCTGGGGCGAGGCCGAAATCAGTGGCCAGTTGCCGTGCTCCAGCGGTTGGTCAATACCCTCCCAGGCCAGGCGCGTGGAGCCCTTAGCCCCGGCGTGGCCGATCTGCATGGCAAATTTGGCGTCGCTGTTGCGGTGCACCCAGTCCACGATGCGCGCCCAGGCCGCCGTGTGTTCGGGTGCGTACAGGCCGGGGCAGCCGGGGGTAATGCGGGCGTCGGCGCTCACGCAAGTCATCTCGGCAAACACCAACGCGGCGCCCCCCATGGCGCGCGCGCCCAGGTGCACCAGGTGGTAGTCGCCGGCCACACCGTCCGTGGCCGAATACTGCGCCATGGGCGAGACCACCACCCGGTTTTTCAGGGTCAGGCCGCGCAGGGTGTAGGGCGTGAACATGGGCGGCGGTGCGGCCTGGTCGGGGCGCAGGGCCAGCCCGGCGCGCTGTGCAAACCAGCGCTCAAAGTCGCCCAGCCACTGTGCGTCGCGCAGGCGCAGGTTCTCGTGGCTGATGCGCTGGCTGCGCGTGAGCATGGAATACATGAACTGCGGCCCGGCCAGTTGGTCGCAATAGCGCTGGCCGCACACCTCAAACCAGACCATGGCGTTCCAGGCCGCGTTTTGCAGGCGCAGCACGTCCACCATGCGCAGCGCCTGGTAGCGCTCCAGCACCGCTGGTATGTGGGCTGGCGTGTCGCCCAGGGCGCCAAACTGGCGGGTGAGCTCAATCGCGTCCTCAATCGCCAGCTTGGTGCCCGAACCGATGGCGAAATGCGCGGTGTGCACCGCGTCGCCCATCAGCACCACATGGCTGTGGCCATTGAAGTGCGACCATTGCCGGCACTTGACCTGCTGAAAATTGAGCCAGGCCGAACCGCGCAAATGGCGCGCATTCGTCATGAGCGCAGCGCCTTGCAAATGGGCGGCAAAGAGCTGTTCGCAAAAAGCAATCGACTGCGCCTGGTCGGCCTGGTCCAGGCCGTGCGCTAGCCAGACGTCCTCGGGGCACTCGACAATAAAAGTCGTGGTCTCGGCGTCAAACTGGTAGATGTGGGCCTGGAACCAGCCGTGCTCGGTTTGCTCAAACAAAAAGGTAAACGCGTCGTAGCGCTTGTGCGTGCCCAGCCAGATGTAGCGGTTGGGCCGCGGCACGATTTCGGGCTGGAACACGTCCGCATAGCGCTGGCGCACACCTGAGTTGATGCCGTCGGCCGCCACAATCAGATCGGCCTGCGGGTAATCGGTGTCTGCGTTGGCGTGGGTCTCAAAGACCAGTTCGACTTGCAAATCTTCGCAGCGGCGCTGCAAGATGTTGAGCAGCTTTTTGCGCCCAATGCCGACAAAGCCGTGGCCGCCGCTGCGCAGGGTTTCGCCCTTGAATTCGAGCGCAATATCGTCCCAGTGGTTGAAGGACTGCGCAATCTCGGCGGCTGTGACCGGGTCCCAGACGCGCATATTTTCCATGGTCGCGTCCGAGAACACCACGCCCCAGCCGAAGGTGTCGTAGGGCTTGTTTTGCTCGACCACCGTGATCTGGTGGGCCGGGTTTTTTAGCTTCATCAACAAGCCGAAATACAGGCCGGCCGGGCCGCCGCCAATGCACACAATATTCATACACGCTCCAGGGGGCGGCCGCAGCTGCCGATTTGAAAATTGCTTTAAACCTAAAGCACTCTAGCAAGGCGCGCTACCCGTGTCAACGCTGCGCAGGCTCAGGAATGCCCTGATTGACAAGAACTAGTTTATGCCTAAACTATTTTCGGTAGAGCCCCAGGATTGCCGCAGAAGCACCTTGTGGCAGCCCGTTTTTGCAGAAATTGATTGCCCCGAAAGCCCGCCCTCCATGGACAAAGAAGCCCGTTTGCACGGCACCACAATGGCAGAACACCCGCAGGCGCTGCGCCTGTGGCTGCGCATGCTCACCTGCACCCAACTGGTTGAAACCCAGGTGCGCGCGGCCTTGCGTGAGCGCTTTGCCAGCACCTTGCCGCGTTTTGATTTGCTGGCCCAGCTCGAGCGCGTGCCTGAGGGCATGAAGATGAAAGACCTGTCGCGCCGCATGATGGTCACCGGCGGCAACATCACCGGCATTACCGCCCAACTGGTGACCGAAGGCCTGGTGCAGCGCGTGGCCGTGCCCGACGACGGGCGGGCCTTTCGCGTCAAGCTCACCGCCAAAGGCCGCAAGCAGTTTGGCGCCATGGCGCGCGCCCATGAAGACTGGATCGTTCAGGCCTTCGGCTCGCTCACCGACAAAGAAGTCAGCACCTTGCACCGCCTGCTGGGCAAGGTCAAAGAACACAGCCACAACACCAATAACCCACCTACGGATACGCTATGAAACACTTTATCGGCGCAGGCAACCCCATGCGCAGCCAGTTCACCGCCACCCAGGCTTACCAAGCGCAGCATTTCGCCTGGGGCTTTCACGATGGCGTGGGCACCATCACCCTGAACCGCCCCGAGCGCAAAAACCCGCTCACCTTTGATTCGTACTGCGAACTGCGCAATCTGTTTGAGGCCTTGAAGTACTCCACCGACGTCAAGGTGCTGGTGCTCAGCGGCGCGGGCGGCAACTTTTGTTCGGGCGGGGACGTGCACGAAATCATCGGGCCGCTCACGCGCATGAGCATGCCCGAGATGCTGGAATTCACCCGCATGACCGGCGACTTGGTCAAAACCATGCGCAACTGCCCGCAGCCCATCATCGGCGCCATTGACGGTATTTGCGCCGGGGCCGGGGCCATGATGGCGCTGGCCTGCGACATGCGCCTGGGCACGGCGGCCAGCAAGACCGCGTTTTTGTTCACCCGCGTCGGGCTGGCCGGGGCCGACATGGGCGCCTGCGCGCTGCTGCCGCGCGTGATCGGCCAGGGCCGCGCCTCTGAGCTGCTGTTTACCGGGCGCGCCATGAGCGCTACCGAGGGCCTGGCCTGGGGCTTTTTCAACGCCTTGCACGACAGCGCCACCCTGCTGGAGCAGGCCCAGGCACTGGCCGCCACGCTGGCGCAAGGCCCTACCTTCGCCCAAGGCATGACCAAAACCATGCTGCAACAAGAATGGGCCATGACGATTGAGCAGGCGGTGGAAGCCGAAGCCCAGGCGCAAGCGATTTGCATGCAGACCGGCGACTTTCGCCGCGCCTACGAGGCTTTTGCCGCCAAGCAAAAACCCGTGTTCGAGGGTCACTGACATGGCCGCACTCGCCCCCACCGCGCACTTGCAGCTGCCGTTTTTTGACGCAGCGCACCAGCAACTCGCCGCCGATCTTTCAGCTTGGGCTGCAGCGCAAGACGTAGACGAACAAGACGACCGCCTGGCCTGCCGTGAGTGGGTGCGCCGCCTGGGCGCGGCCGGCTGGCTGCGGCACTGCGTGGCGGCCGAATTTGGTGGCGTGCGTGCGCAGCTTGATTCGCGCGCCTTGGTCATCTTGCGCGAAACCCTGGCCTTTTATTCGCCCCTGGCCGACTTTGCCTTTGCCATGCAGGGCCTGGGCAGCGGCGCCATTACTCTGGCCGGCACCGCAGCGCAAAAAAGCCGCTACCTGCCGGCCGTGGCCCAGGGCCAGATGATTGCCGCCTTTGCCCTGAGCGAGGCACAGGCCGGCTCGGACGCCGGCGCCATGGCCACCACGGCGCGCTTTGCCGAAGGCGGCGTCACCCTGCACGGCAGCAAGACCTGGATCAGCAACGGCGGCATCGCCGACTACTACTGCGTGTTCGCCAAAACCGACCCGCAGGCTGGTACGCGCGGCATTACTGCTTTTATCGTGGACGCCGACACGCCGGGGCTTGATGCGTCTGAGCACATTGAAGTGATGGCGCCGCACCCGCTGGCCACGCTGCAGTTTGCCGATTGCCGCCTGCCCGCCAGCGCCCAGTTGGGCGAGTTGCACGGCGGCTTCAAGCTGGCCATGCGCACGCTGGACATCTTTCGCGCCTCGGTGGCGGCTGCCGCCCTGGGTATGGCGCGCCGCGCGCTGGCGCTGGCGGTGGACTACGCGCAGGCGCGGCCCATGTTTGGCCAGCGCCTGGCCGACTTTCAGCTCACCCAGGCCAAGCTGGGCGAAATGGTGGCCCTGATTGATGCGGGCGCCTTGCTCACCTACCGCGCCGCGTGGCTGCGCGACTGCGTTGGCACCGAAGGCGTGCAGCACGCCCAAACCTACAGCGCCGCTGCCGCCATGGCCAAGATGGTGGCCACCGAAAACGCCCAGCGCGTGATCGACACGGCGCTGCAAATGCACGGCGGCATGGGCGTGCGCGTGGGCAACAAGATCGAGAGCCTGTACCGCGACATCCGCTCCCTGCGCATCTACGAGGGCGCGACCGAAGTGCAATTGCTCATCCTGGGCAAATCGGTGCTCCGCGCTTCCTCGAAAACCGCCTAAAGAGGCCCGCCATGCACATCGTCCCGGTTGCCGCCCGCTCCGCCCAGACCGACCGCTATGTCCACACCCGCCTGCCGCCGCCCGAACAGTGCCCGGCACTGCGCTACGAGCTGCCCGAGCTGCGCGCGCTGCAACAGGCCGCGCAACGCAACCTGGTTCACGAACTGCTGGACAAGGCGCTGGACAAAGGCTGGGCCGACAAGATCATGCTGCGCTCGCCCACACGCAGCCTGAGCTACGGCCAGGCCCGCGCCGAAGTGGACCGCCGCGTCGGCGTGCTGCGCCACGGTCTGGGGCTCGAGCCCGGCACGCGCGTGCTGCTGCGCGGGGGCAATTCGATCGAGATGGCACTGGCCTGGCTGGCCGTGGTCAAGGCCGGTCTGGTGGCCGTGGCCACCATGCCGCTCTTGCGCGCCAAGGAGTTGGGCGAAATCATCGCCAAGGCGCAGCCGGTGCTGGCCCTGTGCGACGCCAGCCTGCTGGCCGAGCTGCAGCAGGCGCAAAACTTGCACCAGGTGCTCGCCACCATCGTGCCCTTTAACGACGCCGCCAACCCGCAGTCCCTGGGCGCCTTGGCCGCGCACCAGCCCGACCACTGCGCGCCCTGCGACACGGCAGCTGACGATATTGCGCTTTTGGTGTTTACCTCGGGCACCACCGGCAGCCCCAAGGCCGCCGTGGCCAGCCACCGCGACGTGCTGGCCGCCTGCGAAACCTGGCCGCGCCACGTGCTGCAAGCCCGCCCGGACGACATCGTCATGGGTTCGCCGCCGCTGGCCTTCTCGTTTGGGCTGGGCGGCCTGCTGATTTTCCCGATGTTCGCCGGGGCCTCGGTGTATTTTCCGGACGTGCCCTATTCACCGCAGGCCATGGCGCAAATCATTTTCGACACGGGCGCCACCATTTGCTACACCGCGCCCACGTTTTACCGCCAGCTCGCGCCGCACATGCAGGCACTGGCCAGCCAACGCGGCCAGCGCTCGGCGCTGCGCCTGTGCGTGAGCGCTGGTGAAGGCCTGCCCGACGCTACCCGAGCGCTTTGGAAAGACGCCACCGGCATGGACATGATCGACGGCATTGGCGCCACCGAAATGTTCCACATCTTTATCTCCACCATGCCCGGGCAGGTGCGCCGGGGCGCCATCGGCCAGGTGGTACCGGGTTACTTTGCGCGCGTGGTTGATGAACAGGGCCACGAGTTGCCGCGCGGCAGCGTCGGGCGCCTGGCCGTGCAAGGGCCCACGGGCTGCCGGTACATGGACGACGCGCGCCAGCGCAACTATGTGCAAGACGGCTGGAACTACCCCGGCGACGCCTTTGTGCAGGACGCTGACGGCTACTTCTTCTACCAGTCGCGCGCCGACGACATGATCATCACCTCGGGCTACAACGTGGGCGCCCCCGAGGTGGAAGACGCCTTGCTGCACCACCCGACAGTGGCCGAGTGTGCCGTTATTGGCCAGCCCGACCCGGAGCGCGGCATGCTGGTCAAGGCCTTTTGCGTGCTCAAGCCCGGCGTGCTGGGTGACGCCGCACTGGTGCAGGCGCTGCAAGACCATGTCAAGGCCAGCATCGCCCCCTACAAATACCCCCGCGCCATCGAATTTCTGGACCGCCTGCCGCGCACCGAAACCGGCAAACTGCAACGCTTCAAACTCAAACAACCATGAAAACACTCCAACCCAGCGGCTGGGCGCCCGCCAAAGGCTATGCCAACGGCGTGGCCGCGCGCGGCACCCAGATTTTTGTCGGCGGCCAAATCGGCTGGAACGCACAGCAGCAGTTCGAGTCCGACGACTTCATTGCCCAATGCGAACAAAGCCTGCGCAACGTGCTGGCCGTGCTGCACGAGGGCGGCGCGGGCGCCGAGCACATGGTGCGCATGACCTGGTACATCCTGGACCGGGTGGAATACAACGCCCGCCTGAGCGAACTCGGCGCCGCCTACCGCGCGGTGATGGGCCGCAACTTTCCCGCCATGAGCTGCGTGCAAGTCGCAGGCCTGGTGGAGGCGCGCGCCAAGGTGGAAATCGAAGTGACTGCGGTGCTGCCGGACGCGCCAGAATAATTTTGCCCCTGCATGGCAATTCGCCTACTATGGCCTTTTTTCAAGAAATACCGCTCCCATGAAACCGCTCTTTTGCTTCTCTGCTCTGCGCGGCAGCGCACTTGGCCTGCTGTTGTTGGCCGCCGTGGGCGCTGCCAGTGCTGACGTTTGGCCCTCACGGGTCATCAAGTTCGTCGTCCCCTTTGGGCCCGGTGGTGCCAACGACCTGGTGGCGCGCGCGGTGGCCGAAGGCGTGTCCAAGCAACTGGGCCAGCCCGTGGTGGTGGAAAACAAGCCCGGCGCCGGTTCGGTGCTGGGGGCGGACCTGGTGGCCAAATCAGCGCCGGACGGCTATACCTTCCTGACCCCGGCCGCAGGCGTGATCACCAACAGCCTGATCAAGACCAAAATGCCCTACCAGCCCGAAGACCTGGTGCCCGTGGCCATGTTGTCGGTGAGCCCCTCGGTGATCGTGGTGGCTGCAGACTCTCCGGTGCAAGACCTCAAGGGCCTGATCGCTGCCTCCAAACAGGGCGCAGGCATCAATTTCTCTACTGCGGGCACCGGCAGCACGCCGCACTTTGTGGCCGAAATGCTGCGCCTCAAAACCGCGGCCAACATCCAGGTCATCCCTTACAAAAGCGGCTCCGAAGGCATGCTGGCGGTGATGGGCAAGCAGGTAGACGCCACCTCCGAGGCCAGCGTGGTGGTGCTGCCGCAAATCAAAGGCGGTAAATTGCGCGCCCTGGCTTCGACCTGGAACCGGCGCATCGCCGCCATGCCCGACATTCCTACCGCGCAAGAACAAGGGTTTGCGGAAGTGTTCATTGGCCACTGGTCCGGCATGTTTGCGCCCAAAGGAACGCCTGAAGACATCCTTGAAAAAATGAACCGCGCTGTGGACGCCGCGCTCAAGTCACCCGAGTTGCGCGCCCGTTTGCTGCCCCAGGGCATTGACCCGGTGGGTGGCAGCCGTGCTGACTTCATCAAATTCCTGGCCAGCGAAAAGGCGCGCTTAGAACCCATCGTGCGCGCGGTGCATATGCAAGAAGACTGATGCCGCTGCGGCCAAACCGCAGTAGCGCCAAAGAAAAAGCCCGTCGAAACGGGCTTTTTCTTTTTTGCCTCGGCGCAATGCCGAGAGCGGTGCGCTTAGGCGGCTGCGAGCCAGTATCCCGCGTTAAACGGGCTGCTCATGCGCAGCGCCAGGGGCGACACGTCGATCAAAAAGTCGCTGGGCAGCTTGTCGCCACCGTTGACCGAATCCGGTCCGTGCGTGAGCGCGGGGGTGGATTCGTTGTTGGCCTGATTCGCCCGTTCTGCTTGGCTGGTTTGCGCAGAACGGGCTACAGAAAAGAATAGAAGCATCGGAACGGAATCTTCCGCTCCCCCCAGTAGTCGGCCGTGTCGCGGAAGATGTCGAGCAATTGCTCGCGTGCCTCTTTGTCAAACTTGGCGTTGGCGGGGATGTGCTCGAGCACGGCGATAAAGCCGGGCTGCGGGCCCGATTTGTGCACCGGGTCGGTCATGCTGTCGTACAGCGAGTCAAAGTTCTTGCCCGACGTGGTGGCGAGCGTGAACTGTGCGCCGATCAGGTCGAGCACGTCTTGCTTGGTCTGGGCGCTGCCCAAATTAGCGTACAAAAAGTGGTGCCCCAAACCTTGGGCAGCTTCTTGCAGGTCGGATACGCGAAAAGCGCGTATCGATTGAACGATATTCGTTCTTACGGTTCGAAGTGGCGTGTCCATCCTCGATTCACTTTCATCAATAAAAATTCAATTCAAGGCACGATCATGCGAAAACTCGCATAGTGATCGGCCGTGTAGTAACAAGCGTCTGGCGTGGTGGCTGGGCCACCGCACACGATTCTTTGGGCTCCACGGTTTCGCGAGCCTGGCGTTTTGACGGTGTATTCCCGGTAATAGCCCCGCTTTTGCAGAGGCAAAATGCGTTCGCGGTTACCGAAGACCACACCGTCTTTTTCAAAGGGAAAGGGGCCGCCGCGTTGAATGCTGCGGTAAGTCTCGACGCCTGGCGCCGGTAAAGCTGCAAACGAAATCGTCGGGAGTTGCCCACCCGACGTTTGCGCTGCAGGCCCGGCCAAAGCCGCGGTGGCGATCAGCAGAGGCGCTGCAAGCCGAGAAATTGTCAGAAACAACCCGCTCGCCAAACCTCTTGCCACTTTCACACCGAAACGCACGTCAAAACCTTGTCAACAATCAAAAAAACTGCCCAAAACCCAAAATCGATTGTCGTTGATCCGGTGTATAAGCGCAATAGCCTGGCGCCCCCATCGGGCATAAAAATGAGGGTTAACCCGATATTTTTATGCGCTAGCGCGCACCGGGCTGCGCGGACGGCGTGTTCAGCGCGACGGGTCGAGGTGGCGCATCAGCTGTTCGCTGCGGCTGTCCGTGGTGTCTTTGGGTTTGGCCGTGCGCACGCCGGCGCGGCCCAAAATACTGACAAAAAACGCATCTGCGCCGGATTTGCCAGCTTCGTCCATGTGGCCGATCAGGGTGGCGAAATGCACGTCAACGGCTTCTGCCTCGGTGCTGCCAAAGCGGCAGGCAAAGTCCCAGTAGTCCACGCCCTCGGGCAGGGCGGCGCGGCGCTGGCGCGCCACGTATTTGCGCACTTCGTGCTTGCTGGCGTCGAGCAGGCGGTCGCGGTTGCGGCCTTCGACAGTGAGTTGGAATAGTTTTTTCACGCAATCCTTTTAAGTGGGGCCATTATTGACCCCCTTGGCGTCCCATTGCCGGCCGTTGCCTGCAATTGCGCCCATTTCCTGGCCGTGCCGCGATTCAGCGGGTGGCGTTGGCGTCGGCCACCGTCAGCGCCGTCATGTTCACAATGCGCCGCACCGTGGTGCTGGCGGTCAGCACATGCACCGGTTTGGCCGCACCCAGCAAGACCGGGCCAATGGCGATATTGCCGCCGGCCGCTGTCTTGAGCAGGTTGTAGGCGATGTTTGCTGCGTCAATATTGGGCATGACCAGCAGGTTGGCGTCGCCTTGCAGCGGGCTGTTGGGCATGAGCGCAGCGCGGGCGTGGCCGTCGAGGGCCAAGTCGCCGTGCATTTCGCCGTCCACTTCCAACCAAGGGGCGTCTTGTTGCAGGATGCGCAAGGTTTCGCGCATTTTGACGGCGCTGGGCTCGTTGCTGCTACCAAAGTTGGAATGGCTCAAGAGCGCGGCCTTGGGCGCAATGCCGAAGCGCAGCATTTCTTCTGCCGCCATCACGGTAATGCGGGCGAGTTCGCGCGCCGTGGGGTCGTAGTTGACGTGGGTGTCGACCACAAACACCTGGCGCCCGGGCAGCATCAGGCCGTTCATGCAGGCGTAAATCGGCACGTCCTGGCTGCTGCCCACGGGGGCCGAGTGGCGTTTGCCAATGACTTGGTCGATGTAGTTCAGGTGCAGCGCGGTGGTGCCCCAGGTGCCGCAAATCATGCCGTCCACGTCGCCCTTGTGCAGCAGCATGGCGCCAATCAGCGTCAGGCGCCGGCGCATTTCAATCTTGGCCACGGGCACGGTAACGCCCTTGCGCTCGGCCATGCGGTGGTAGGTTTGCCAGAAGTCGCGGTAGCGGTGGTCGTTTTCCACATTGACCACGGCGTAATGCTGGCCTTCACGCAGACGCAGGCCAAATTTGGCAATGCGCTCGGCAATCACGGCCGGGCGGCCAATCAGTGTGGGCATGGCCAGGCCTTCGTCCACCACGATCTGGGTGGCGCGCAACACGCGTTCGTCCTCGCCTTCGGCAAAGGCAACGCGTTTTTTGATGGCGTTCTTGGCCATGGCAAAAATCGGCCGCATGGTGGTGCCCGAGGCGTAGACAAAGCTTTGCAGCTGCTCGCGGTAGGCGTCCATGTCGGCAATCGGGCGCAGGGCCACGCCGCTGTCCGCCGCCGCTTGGGCCACGGCCGGGGCGATTTTCATCATCAGGCGCGGGTCAAAGGGCTTGGGAATCAGGTATTCCGGGCCAAAGG
>Ga0194037_1002454_pt1 | contig 12323 bp, 15 predicted proteins | sample JunL306m_MetaG_FD_148653 | JGI IMG/M metagenome (GOLD analysis project Ga0194037, IMG submission 148653) | Anoxic zone freshwater microbial communities from boreal shield lake in IISD Experimental Lakes Area, Ontario, Canada - Jun2016-L304-6m | ecosystem: Environmental > Aquatic > Freshwater >...
CTGGATTTCTTGGTCGAAACCCACTATGCCGGAATTGTGAACGGAATGCTCTTTTTTTATCGCGGAGGCGTTTTGGTGCTCATTTCCTAAAATCAACCCACAGATTCTGCTGAAGAGCCGGAAATGCCTGTTACTCCGCCATCTATGAAGTGGCTTGACAATAAAAACCCTTTTATTCCCATCCCCGCTGAAAGAATTCCTAAAACAATTAAGAGGGAATTTATTGCTTCTCGAATAAACGTTTTCATATTTATTTTCTCGGTACAACGCCATAAGGCGGACCGGCGCGGGTTTTTCGCGCCCGGTCGAGCCGCTTGTTGGGATACTCATTCGATAATCGGGGACACTTCCCCATTTACAGACAAGGAAAATATGGGAAGTGTCATTAGTTTTCAATAATTTTATTTATTTAAATTATTTATCATATTCTTTATTTCCGATATTTCTTTACTTATTTTTTCAGATGATTTCTTATTTGCAAAAGACATTAAAATTAGTTTTGTTGAAACCAGAAAAACTCCACTTTCTAACAAAAGATCATGCGTGAATCCCTTTACAAAAAGGCTTGTTACAAATAATCCTAAAGTTAGAATAATAACTACAAGCGTAGGTACATCAACCTTATTGCCGATTTTATGCATAATAACTCCTTTGAAAAATTGCTTTATATAATTGAACTATTATAGCTATATGTCATGATTTGATTCCATCAAATTTCCTATAACGGAAGCAATATGCGACGCTTGCTTAGGACTTACTGTACAATGTGGTTTTAAATTCTTCAAGTTTTTTTTGGATTTCATCAAGGCTTACTTTTTCTCAGCGTTGTCCGGTTAGATTCTTGCATACCGGAGTTTAGGCATGATCCGCCTTGCTTTGTGAACCTTGCGTTTTTTCGAGCTTGTTGGGCTTGCAATTCCTCTGTGGCTTCATTGGCAATTTGATGGCGTAACTCTCGATGCTGACGGGTTCGTGGTACTGCTCACGGCAATAGATCGCAAGCAGCAGGTAGGTGATGAGGCCACCCAGCAACTGAACCATGAGACCATATTTGCTTCTGGCAATCAGGGAAATATGGGAAGTGTCCCTAGTTTCCCAGGGAAATATGGGAAGTGTCCCTAGTTTCCCGAGGGAAATATGGGAAGTGTCCCTAGTTTCCCGATCTGACCGCGGGGCTTGCGCTGTTTTACAACTTCTGATTCTAAAGCGTCGTGTTACGGATTCGCCTGACCCGACGCACGGCATGCCACGTCAGGCCATCAAGCGAGGCCCCGACCGACAGGCCATGCACGACGCCGTGGTTCCGGTCGCAGATTGACCGAAATTTTTCGGAGATTCGGACATCGGATTTTGCTCTCTCCCAGAAGAGGCCGGCGCAGGCCAGCGCGGACGGCCATTCGTCGGGAGCGCCGGGCATAACCGCCGGCGGGGTGAACGAACGATCGGGAACCGTTCCGTCCAGCGGTCGATAGACCATCGGCGGGACATCATACGCCGGCGCGAGTCTGAAGCCCCTCCCGTCATCGGCCATGACCAGGGATACATTGCCGAAGTGTTGGTCATTGTTGCCGATCAGGCTGCTGAACACCGAAAGCCACCGAAGCGCACGGGCATCCTCCGCCGGCAAGCGTCCGTCGTGCGCCATTCGGTTCGCGGCATTGATCCAGTTGTCCTGAAAGCCATAGAATTCATTGTCGACCGTGCGCAGGGAAATAAGCGGCAGGCGGCCGAACAGTCCGATTCGGTCAAAGCGCGTCACCTCCAGAAAAACCCGTCCCCCGGCCTCGACCATGCTGCCGTGGGCCGCGGCAATACCGGCGTTTTCCCGGATGATCCGGAGGGCATGATGTTCGCAGATCAGGAGATCCCCCCAGCGTCTCCCTTCTTCCGTGCTGATCGGCGGAGAAAATTTTACCAGCACGTGCCGCGCTTCTCCGTCGCGCTCGATAACGGCGGTGAATTTTGGCTGCTCTCCCCCCGCGGATGACCCAGCCGGTTGACCGTCCATGGCCTCCTGGGCAAGCCGTGGGTACGTCTCGGCGATTGCCGCTTCCGGCAACGGCGGAGGCGCATCGCGGACCATCCGAAAGTATCGCTCAAGGGATTCCCGGCCAATGACCAGATTGCCCATGGTATCCTCGCCTCTCCGCGCCAGCGCGGACAGCAGATGATCTTCATTCCAGTCGCTGCCGCGAGGAGGAAGCCCCAATTCCTGGTGGAGCCGAAGCGCGAAAGCGCGACCGACAAACCCTTCCGGATGGAGATCGGCAATGAACCACGGGAGGCTTCTGAAGAGTTGTTCGGGAGCGGCAACCGGTTTCCAGAGAAACTGATCATAGGCCACGGCAAGCAGATTGCCGATGATCTGGGCATTGCCGACGGCGTCAATCGCATAGAGTGGAAAGTCCCCCCCCAAGCCCCGCACGTCACGCATCTTGGTATAGCGCCGCGACCGTGCCTTGCCGATACTGACTACCTTATCGCTCAGTTGCTTCAGAAGACGGGAAACGGTAGGTTGGCTGACGTGAAAGCGTTGCTGGATTTCCGGCGCGGAATATATTCCGGTGGCGAGAAACGAGAGCAACCGGTCCGGAGTGTCGAGGGTGGTGATTCGCATGAGAAGGACTCGTCGACGTGAATAGATACTGAATAGATATAATATGCTGAAAAATAAAATATATCAACTGGTTATTCTTTCTCTTACGGGTATGGCTGAATAGATACCGAGAAGACCTGCCGACCCGCCTGGACCTGGGCGATGCCGTGCATGAGATAACAATTTCTTGCATCATATCCCTGCCGGTGCTTACGTATCTGCCCGAATCATCGACACCTTTCGTACGCCGAAACTTGTGGGTATCAGGTGAAGTCATGCCAGGGCCGGTTGATCCGCTTTCATCACCTTTACGCCTCGTCACACTCTTCTCCTCGTCCCCCTGGCGCTCTTTTCAACCCTGCGGACTTTGCCCTAACTTTGGAAAACCGGTTGGTGTCTGATTCTATGGTGGACAAAATTTTGGCTAAAGGAGTCCATTATGATTATTGGAAAATATTTTGATGGAGATAACGATGAAGAATTTAAACTTCAACAACATAAAGTCTACTACGAAACACTGAGACGTTGGACCATAATCGCGGACGAGTTAAGCAAGCAGTTTACTGGAGTATCGGCGGAATGGGACAAGCTTATTGATAGTTGGCATAAGAATGTTATGGAGTCATGCAAATTTGATCACCGTTGCATCCAAGCACCACATGACCTAATTGCTGCTCGTTTTAGAAAGGATATGTTGATTGAGCTTCAGACCGCCGGGAAATTGAGAAAAACTGACGCTTGGCGCAGTTTTTTCAGCAAAGAGGCTGCTATTTGCCTGAGGTCGGAAGAGACGCTTCGATTATTTATGACCACATTGGCATTTTCTTGCTGCGAGACCGGTTATGATGCTGAGGATAAGTTTTGTAAAAAGATGATTCAGAAATATGATGATATATGCCAAAATTTTGCAGAATTATGAATGGAATACACAGGCAGCGAACAGTTACGGAGATACGTATGAAATTAAATCTTAAAAAAGCAGTTGTCGATTTTCTTGAAGCAAGTCCTGGGCAGAAGTTTACTGCTCGTATGATTGCCAGATGGATATTGGAAAATCATCGGATAGCGTGTGAAGCAAAAAAATTGCGTAGCGCTGTCATAAATGATGACACCGAATTGCTTCAACAGATAGTTGCTGAAATTGGTGCAAATCGTCCAGCAATTCAGAAGTTACGTCCTGAAATAATGACAACAGAAACACGACCAAAACAATACTATTACTCGACAACTATTGCCGACAATGACGAAATAAATAGATTACCCGACGTTGTGCCATCAAATAACACTGAAATAACTGAATTAATGGAGTGTGATCTTTACCCAAAGTTATGCAAATACCTATGGACTGAATTTAAGCTATATATGAAGCGTATTGATGAACGAAAATCTTCAAATCGATTTGGACCTGATGGCAATAAGTGGCTTTTCCCTGATCTTGTTGGTATGGAAAATTTGAGTGAGGAATGGGAAGAGGGTGTTCGTAGTTGTGTGAATGAATATGGAGACAGGCGGGTACGTCTCTGGTTGTTTGAAGTGAAGCGCAAAATTACGCGAAAAGATGTTAGAAGATTTTGGTTTCAAGCAGTGTCAAACTCTTCATGGGCAAATTTTGGCTATCTTGTTGCTGCTGACATAGAAGAAAGCGGAGATGTTATGAAAGAACTGCGAATGCTTTCGGCAGCGCACGGAATCGGCCTAATACAACTTGACCCTGAGAATCCTGATGAAAGCATAATTCTTATTCCTTCACGTGAGCGTGATTCTATTGACTGGGACGCTTGTAGTAGATTGGCAAAAGAAAATAGTGATTTTCGATTTTTTATAAAACTGATCCGCCAATTCCATCAAACAGGGGACTCGCAATCAAGATACTGGGATACTCATATTGAGGAAGAATAGCTGGCTATGGCTAAAGAAACAATAGTGAATGACGAGATATCCCAACAAGACAGTTAGACGCCGTCCGCCCGAAAATACTGGGCTGGCGGGTCAACTGCCGAGCCGTTCATGGGTGCGGTTAAGAGTGCGGCGGTGGTGGATTTCTCCGGCGGAAGTGGTAGGCTGGAGGCGAAGTTTGGGGGGGTTTGGGGTCGGACCAAGTTAAGTCCTCGCAACAATGAAGATAAACCCCATTTTGACCCCGATTTTTGGCCTTAGAGTTTCGCTTTTGGTGGCAAAAAGGGGCCTTTAAGAGTGACAGAGAAAAGAAATTACCAACCAGCGGCACGACCCGCCCAAAAGACCGGCGGGTCAGCCTTGCGACCGTTTCGCGACACGAAGTCGCGTTAATGACTGTCTGGCTGAATCCTGAGAGGTTCTGACCAGACCCGCGTTCCCCTGCGGGTATCCTAGGGAGGCGTGCTGTCATGGTGCATCCATGTTGGTACGAAGCCCTCCCGACAATGTACCGATTCCCACGCAAGTGGGAGGGGTTGCAACCGCGAAGGAAATGCGAGGGAAATGCGGGACACTTCCCGTATTTCCCGGTTTAGACAGATATCAACAGAAAAACCGGGAAGTGTCCCTGGTTTCCCCAGATCGGTGAGATCGCCACCGACCGTGCCGTAGAATCGAACCGTGGCATTGCGATCTTCTTCAACAAGAGCAACATCAATGGAATCTTTGTGGACATCCAGACCAACAAATATGCTAACATCTTTCATGACTCGCCTCCTTGGTTATGGCTCTGCGCCGTGGGATTGATTCCGACAGTGTAACCCACGTTTGCAAGGGGTGAGTCTTTTTTTTCAACTGGCAGACATTATGTCTAGTGTAGATGGAGACCCTTTGAAAGCCTGAAATTTTAGGCGGCGAGCAGCTCTTTAATAACTTCAGGTTTCTTGATCGCAATTGTTATTAGAGACTTTGCCGCGCCGGATGGTGTGCGACGGCCTTGCTCCCACTCTTGAAGGGTACGAAGAGATACCCCAAGTATCCGGGCAAATTCACTCTGTGAAAAACCAATCTTTAAGCGGGCTGACGCCAGGGGAGAAGCGTCTACTGTGTAGACGCGCCCAACCCTGCCGGCCTTGATGTCTCTTACCGCCTGAAGAAGTTCCTCACCAATATTACGCTTTGCGTCACGTTCGAGCAGTTCTTGTTCGCTAAGGCGCATGTTCCATCTCCTCTTTGATGGCTTTGAGAATGTGACCGGGAATACTGTCTATGGCACTTTTGGCATAAATCAGGAGTAACCAGATTTCTCCTGCGTCTGTTCTGGCAAAATAGAGAACCCTGACACCACCACTCTTTCCGGTCCCTCGGCGACTCCAACGGACCTTGTGAACTCCGCCGGAACCGCGCACGACATCACCCTTATCTGGATGAGCAGCAAGGTACGCCTGAAAGACGCTGAATTCGTCGTCGGTCAGGTAATCATAAACTTGCTTCGTAAAAAGCGGCGATTCGACAAAAGTGACCATACGACCATCATACGGCAGTGACGTATAAAGTCAATCGTCAATTTCCAGTGATAAAGATGCCAACCCGCGGCTCGACCCGCCCGAGAAACCGGCGGGTCAGCCTTGCGACCTTTGGGGGAAATGCGGGGAAATGAGGGGAAATGAGGGACACTTCCCATATTTCCCGGTTTAGACAGATAGCAACAGAAAAACCGGGAAGTGTCCCTGGTTTCCCCGGTACCAAGATTATCGAGCCGCCGACAGCGGCGCCGAGAAGCGCCAGGTCATGGAATTGCCGATCGACGAATTTCAGCGACGGCTGATGAGTCACATCCCCGAACCGCGGCGCAACCGGGTTCGATATTACGGGCTGTACGCCGGGCGGCGGCACGCCGACTTGAATCGCTGCCGCGAGCTGGTCGGGCAGGAGCCGGTGGCCGAGGTGGAAGCGCGGAGCTGTCAGGAGATTCTGGATAAGTTTGGGGAGCAAAACTATGGCCGCTGTCCGGTATGTGGCGCCAAACTAGTGATTCGAGCCATCATCGAGCCGGAGTACAAAAGGCGGGCCATGAAATTTCCTCTGGCAGAGGCGGCATGATAACCGTAAAATAACCACTGCCAAGGGAGTGGTTTAGGGAGAAGTGCGCTCAAACGTCACCGAAATAAGCGCAAAAGAAGCGTACTGGAGAGATTATGAAAGAGAAAACCCCAAAAGCCGTATTTAAAGGCGACAACTGCTATCATAAAAACCAAAAAAGACTAAGGAAACCAGACCAAACCTATCAAAACCCAAACCTGAGAAACATTAAAAACCCATAGACAACCGAGGCTTGAACCATCGGATGGACGCGGACAAGTTACCATCACGTCATAAAAAAGGCCGACGTGCTGGTAACTTGCCGGTCATCCTCCTAGACGTTGAACGCAAAAGGAGACAAAACATGACAAAAAACCTAGAAGGAATAAGGAGGTTTTTGTGTATTTTCCTATAGATGTACTAAATGTTGTTGCGACAGCAATGGTTACAGCATGTGCAGGGGTATTGACAGGCTATATTTCTAAGAAGCAGCGACAGATTGCAGAAAATGAAAAAGAAGAAGTGAAAGAGATTGTTGAGGCATTACAAGTTTCTGAGTCTGCAAAAAAGACTGCATCAATTGAAAATCTACTTAATAAATTACCCCAAGGTTTGTCACCCGAAGATTTCTATAAAAAACTTGACCAACTTGCGTCACAACTGTCGACACAAGCCATTTCTACAAATAATGGGCATGATGCAGTTGAAGGGTTGATAAATGGTTATCATGGACAGGCTTTAAATCAGGCAAGGGTTCAGTTCTGGTTTAGTGTAGTTGCCGCTACAATTGGCTTTATTTGGATTCTTAGTGCGGGTTTAGAAATTCAAGCGAATAACCTGATGACAGCTGGCAAAATCCTTCCTGGAATTGTAATTGATGCAGTTGCATTTCTCTTCTTCAAGCAAGCAAGTGAGACAAGACAAAGAGCTACAGACCTTTATGATCGTTTAAGAAGAGATAAACAAATGAACGAGTCAGTAGCACTTGTCTCCTCAATTGAAGATATTAAGGTAAGAAGCGCTGTAAAGGCACAGATTGCGCTTCATATGTCAGGGCTTGAACCAGCTCCGATTAATCTTAGTAGTTTTCTTTCTACTGATGGTGAACAAAATAAATAAAGGAAAGTTAAAGGAATATGGTGAGTTTACTCTCCAATCTTTTCTCATTTATTCATCACAAGAAAAGAACAATGTCCAACTGCCACGGGCACCGGTTTGGCATAAGACCGCCGCTCAGTTTAAGCGGAAAGTCATCGTTAACTACGTAACCACTAATGATAAAAGGAGAACTCCAAAATGTCAGATCGACGAGCATTGATCATCACACCACTCTATGATGGGAAATGGTTGCCACCTTTAGCGGGTGGTCCAGTACTTCGCGAGCGGCTTACGAAGTGCTTGGATGAAATGGGTGGGTATCAGGTTATGCTCCTCGAAGGCATTGTTTCAACGAAATTGTTTAACGAGACACTAACCGCATTTTTCGACTCACCGGGAGAACTTTTCTTGTTCTTCTATGGCCACGGCTGCCTTGGAACCGCAGGTCTTGGCTACTTTGCAACTTCGGATGCAATTCCATTTGCCGAGGGGGTACTAATGCAAGTGGTTAGCGCTCTAGCCCAAAAGTCGCCAGCAAATGAAGTTGTGCTTATTTACGACTGTTGCCATGCTGGTGCAGCACCAGCGATCACAAGCACCACTTTGGAAACACTGGCGACTCAATTGTCAGCATCCGTTGGGCGTGACTTACTTGCCGCCTGTGATGCTTATCAGGTAAGTTGGGAGGCCACTAACAGCGATCACAAGAAACTCGGCTTATTTTCGTCGCATATCCTCGACGGATTAGAAGGCGCGGCGCTTCCTCGCGGAACCACGAAAATTCGAGGATCAGCTCTGGGCGAGTACGTTACGCGACAGCTACGTAAATGGAATCAAGATCCAATAGTCCACTGCAAAGAGACTGGAACTCGCCATTGCGTCATTACCTCTGGTTTCCCTGAAGTGGGGGAGCACCACGATCAGAAAAAAAACGACGCACGCATCTTTGGTGCACCGTTTAAGCCCTCTCAATTATTTGTCGGACGATCTGCGGAGCTGGATAACCTAGTGGATAGATTAGTTGCCGGAAATCGTCCAATTGCCATTTCCGCAACGGTAGAAGGGCTCGGTGGAATCGGCAAGACAGAACTTGTTGTGCAACTTCTCCACCATTCTTCGATCCTTGCTGCTTACGATGCAATTGTATGGCTAGACGGTGCAGGCCCTCTGGCTCCACAGTGGGAAAAATTTGCAGCTGAGGCCGAAATTGATCTTCCGGCGAAACGGCCAAAAAACTTCTTGAAACCCCTTGAGAAAGGCCTCACAAAACTCGGACACATCCTTATAGTACTTGACAACGCGACAGAGTGGCAATCTGTCGCAGAGTGGATCCCCGTAGAGTTACCACTCCTCGTAACCACGCGCACAAGGGGCTTTGGTGGGCATAGGTTTATTCACACAGAATTAGACGTTCTATCTGACGAATCAGCTTATTCATTTCTCACTCAGATGATTCCCGAGATAAAAGAAGATTTGGTATTACCGAAACTTGTCGAAGAACTAGGCGGTCATGCGTTGGCTCTTGAATTAGCCGGTTGGAACATGAAATATCTTGGCCTATCCCCCAACGAATACTTTGATCGACTCAAAAAACATAAAGATGATTCAACATTAGCGTTATCGGCAACAAGGTATGGTAATACAGTTGACGGATGCTTGGCACTAACTTGGAATGGCCTTCGTCATGATGCATCAAGAATCTTGTGGCGACGTGCTTCACTGTTTGCACCGACATCTGCTCATCGTGATTTGTTGCGTGTAAGCGCGGCAGGAGACGAAGATTACCGCTACGAAATGGAGCGCATGCTCCGGTATATGGAAACGCATGATGAACTTGACAACCCTGATTTTCAAGACGCTAAAGCCATGTCGGATATTATTCTTCTGGATCCATCCACTTTTGAAGCAGCCTATGCTGAACTTCGTGCATTTCACGTTTTGGCACGTGTAGAAGGCTTCAACGGAGAACGTTGGTCAATGCATCGTATTGTTCGAGACTTCGGACGCGCCCGACTACGGAAAAATGAGATAATGTTGCATGGTATGGCTATATCAGCATGGCTTCAGCATCCAACATTACCATTACGACTGGAGACCCCACACATAGTGGCAACAATCCTAGATTCTGCGAGACAGCAGGAATACGGTAATCGGTTCTTTGCTCGTGAGCAATATCATCGATCATCGAGTAGATTTACTGCAGGTGATGCCCGATATTATCTCGAATTTATCCGAGACGAGCTCAATGACCCAAAGGCTCTAACTTTGATATTGGAGGGGCTATCGGACGTAAACGAGGACGTCCGCATTCAGTCTATCCGTCTACTAGAAGAAGTTGGACCAATACCTGAAGTGCTTGAAGCACTTCAGAAATCACTTGATGACCCAGATTCGGGTGTCCGACACAGAGCTGGAGCGACATTAGCGAAACACGGTGGGAAGAAAATTATTGAGATCCTCGCCAAGGCGATTCTCGGTACAAACCAACGCGCGCGTCTCACCGCTGTTCAAGCTCTTGGTTTGATGGGAGAAAAGGCACACTCGGTATTGGAAGCAGCACTTAATTGTGATGATGAGCGTGTTCAGGGCGAAGCAGCGCTAATTCTCTGTGAGCAAGGTCAAAAGAACGGCGTTCCAACCTTGCTTGACAAGTTGTGTTCAGTGTCAGGCCGACAGGAAGATAGATTTATCGAGGCGTTAGGCGAAGCGCGAGACCCCAGGTCCATAGATCTATTGACGAAATTGCTGCCGAACAATCGCCATCGCATCCGCGCCATTAATGCGCTCGGTAAGATCGGCAGCAATCAAGCGTATGAGATGGTAGTAAAATTCTTAGAAGATGAGAATGACAATGTGAGGTGCGCAGCGGCTCATTCAATTGATGAGATTGGCATTCAAGAAGGGTTTCAAGAAATGATTAATGCTCTTACGCACTTAAAAACTGAAAATAGCGACAGATTTCCTGGAATCGTGCAAGCGATAACAAAAAAGAGAGGGATACTACTTCCTTGCTCGGCACAAATAAAACTTCTCAAAGATGCCGACTGGAGAACCCGCATGGAGTGTGCTGTTCAGCTTGGAAAGGCAAAGTCACATGAAGCTGTCGAAGCTTTAGTCGAAGCGTTGAGCGACAATGACCAAGACGTGAGGCGGGAGGTTGCCAAAGCACTTGGGCTAATTGGCAACCCACATGCAGAGAAGCGGCTTAAGGAAATTAAGGACAAGGATTCAGACGAGAAGGTCAAGAAGGCTGCGACTGAAGCGCTAAAATTGATTGAGGGCAAATAAGTGATAACTGGAGTCATACAGACACAAATCAAGCGATTGCGCACATTAATTCCTCCCGGTGAAGAGTTCCGTAAATATGTTGCGCACACAATAGATGAACAAATCGCATCAGTGACCTCGAACGCACAAATGGGCATCGTTGCGCCCTCCGTCCTCTCGAAGACACAGCTGTTGGCGTCTGCGCGGATGGCCGCAGAGATGATCGAGACTCCGGACATGCTCGCGGCAAAACCAGAAGGTATTGTCGATCTTGGAGTAATTGAATGGTTGCTCCGACCTGCATTGCCATTGAAGGATGATATATTCGATCCAGTGGAGTCCGGGATGTGGAACCAATTAAAAACCGATGCAATCCGGCCCCTTTCGTCCGCCGTTTGTCGACTTGACATCTCGATAAACGAGTCCAATCCAATTCACGTTGGTACTGGCTTTGTCGCGGGGAAAGATTCTAAAAAGCGATTCGTTATTGTCACAAATGCACACGTTGTAGAGGAAGTGCTAAGGATTGGGTGGCCAGCGAATGGACACATTGTTTTTGGATGCGATTTTTGCAGATTTTCTGTTGAGGCTGGTGGCGAGCTGCATGCTTTAGCTCCAGAATATGAACTCCACCCGACTTACGATTTAGCATTACTCCACTTACCAAACGAGCATTTACAAAACTGTGATGTTCTTAACTCTTTGACGATCGCATCGCACTCACCAGAGCAGGTTATAGGATCCAAAATTGGTGTTATTGGACATCCCGCCTTCGATTCACGACTCGATCCATTCCCAAAGTTTTTCGGTTTTGGAAATGAATTTGGCATTAAACGTTTCTCGCCAGGTTTTGTTCAGGCACTTGATAAACGAATTTGGAGAGGAAATGCCGTAGAAATATTTCTCCACGATGCAACCACACTTTCAGGGAGTTCTGGTTCATGCATTCTAGATCTTGAAACAAAGACTGTTGTGGGTGTTCATTTCGGCGGCTGGCCGTTACATAAACGAATATTGGGCACACCAAATGGCGATGTTTTGGCGCAGCTGTTCGAAACTAACGGTGCCGTTCCAATGTGGCGACTCCGCAACGATCCATTATGCTCAAACTTGTCGTTCGTATAGCCTGCCAGCAATACTGTTACCACCATCATGGCAATTGTCGAAGATTTGGGGCAACCCTCCAGCTTCAATATCTTGAGGAGCTTAAGAGGTAAGATAAGTTCTCAACAAGGCTTACGACCTGCCCGAAAAACCGACAGGTCAAAGCCATGCCCGTTCAAGAAAAAAAAGCAAGGAACGTGGTGCAACACATGGTGCGTAACTAGCTGATAATCTGTATATTGTAAAGGTGTAAACACCCAAAGCAAAGGCAGGCGGGGCG
>Ga0194037_1002457_pt1 | contig 12300 bp, 7 predicted proteins | sample JunL306m_MetaG_FD_148653 | JGI IMG/M metagenome (GOLD analysis project Ga0194037, IMG submission 148653) | Anoxic zone freshwater microbial communities from boreal shield lake in IISD Experimental Lakes Area, Ontario, Canada - Jun2016-L304-6m | ecosystem: Environmental > Aquatic > Freshwater >...
GTCATGGTTGGGAAAGTCCCCGTCAGAACAAAAGTCTTTCCTGCTACTGCGGCACTAATGATCTTTTCTTCAACAGATAACTGCATACCAGAAGCTAAAAGTTGCTCAATCACTTCGCGGTTATGTACTTCTTCCATAAAGCTAACGATGGAGTCGGCTACTACCGGACCAACATCCTTAACCGTTAAGAGGTCTTCTAAGGTGGCGTCCATTACGGCATGCATCGATTGATAATGGTTGGCCAAGTCTTTTGCGGTAGTTTCTCCCACATGGCGAATACCCAAGGCAAAAATAAACCTAGCAAGACTGGTATTGCGGGACTTGTTAATCGCTTGAATCAGGTTATCAGCAGATTTATCGCCCATACGCTCTAGATTGGCTAGGGCCGTAAATCCAAGGCGATAGAGATCGGCCGGGGTTCTGACTAGGTTTTGATCTACCAACTGATCAACAATCTTCTCTCCTAAACCTTCAATATCCAATGCTCTTCTGTGGGCAAAATGAATCAGCGCCTGCTTGCGCTGGGCGCCACAAAAGAGTCCGCCACTGCAACGCGCAACCGCTTCATCAGCCAAGCGCTCAATATGAGAGTCGCATACTGGACAGCGAATTGGCATTGTGAATTCTGCTGCATCTGCTGGTCTACGTTCTTTAATCACGGATACGACCTCGGGAATCACATCGCCCGCTCTTCTGATTGAGACTGTATCGCCAACGCGCACATCCTTACGTTTCACTTCATCTTCATTGTGAAGTGTGGCATTCGTTACAGTGACGCCACCGACCTCAACTGGAGCAAGTCTTGCTACTGGAGTAATTGCACCCGTGCGACCTACCTGCACATCGATACTCAACACAGTGGTTAAGGCTTCTTGCGCTGGGTACTTATGTGCCAGAGCAAAACGTGGGGCCCGAGAAACAAAGCCTAACTTAGCTTGCTGTGCAAAAGAGTTGACCTTGTAGACCACTCCATCAATGTCATATGGCAAAGAATCACGTTTGGCACCAATCTCGTTATAGAAGGAAAGGATTTCTGCAACTGACTTCAGAACCCGTCGCTCAGGACACACTGGTAAGCCCAGCTCTACATAAGCATTAAGCAGTTCTTCATGTGTAGCCGGTAGCCAGGATTGTGGCTCTAGAGCTCCTAAGCCATAAGCAAAGAAAGATAATGGCCGCTTAGCGGTAATCTTCGAATCCAATTGACGCAAGCTACCTGCCGCGGCATTACGCGGATTAGCGAATTCTTTTTCACCAAGAGTTGCAGCTTGTTGATTCATTTTCTGAAAGTCTTTGAGATACATAAAGACTTCGCCACGAACTTCTAACACTGCAGGTATATTTTTTCCCAATAGCTTTAGAGGAATTGCCCGAATGGTTTTGATATTGGTAGTGACATCTTCACCACTAGCGCCATCACCTCGGGTAGCAGCCCTGACTAGGGAACCATTTTCATAACGCAGCGAAATGGCTAGGCCGTCAAACTTGAGTTCACCTGCATAGTCGACGTGCTCGGTATGCAAGCCCTCCCTGCAGCGACGATCAAAGGCAATGAGTTCTGCATCCTCGAAAGCATTGTTGAGAGACAGCATTGGCACAGCATGCTGAACAGAATCAAATTCTTTGAGGGCGGTGCCACCTACACGCTGTGAAAGAGATTCGGAGCTAACCCATTCTGGATGAATAACCTCAATCTCAAGCATTTCTCGATATAAGCGGTCATATTCAATATCGGGGAGTATGGGCGCATCAAGCACATAGTAAGCGTGCTCTAGACGGGCAAGTTCTTCTTGCAAGAAAGCGTAACGATCCGCTAAATGTGTCGGACTAGAGGACTGCAAAGCGCTTCCTTAGCTGAATAATCGACTTGCGGTGGAAGAGCCAGCAGCAACGCCACTCTTCTCAAGATTGGCGTACAAGGCATCCAAATGCTGACGAATACTGACTACTGCAGCTTCCGTGAGATTAATACCATTGTCATCAACCAAGCGTCCATGAACTGATTGAGCAATCTCAATACCTTCGCCCAACATTCTCTCGAAGGGGCGTTGCTCATGGTCAACCAAAGGAACTTCTAAGAGTAATGTCAGTTGGCTTACTGGAGCACTAGGATCTACATCGGCGCTATTGAAAAGTAATTGATCATTTCCAAAGAAATCAAACTGTCTGCCATTGGAGGCTAGCCGAAATCCTCTCTGCAGCATCAGAGCCTGCAGAGCCGACCACGAAAGTTTCTCATCGAACAGCACATTAATACTTAATTGGATATCACTCTCTGCGGCCATAGCGTCCAACTCTTTTGCACCCTCAAGCATCGTATTAACACTTGGCATATCAATCTGTGAGCCCAAAGTTTCGGCAAGTGCTTGTGCGCGTGAGCAAAAGTCGGATAGCTCTAAGACACCTATGGGTCCGATACGACTTGCTAATTGAATAGCTAATTGCAATTCGGCATAAGAAGCTTCTTCACGCAACTCTTCCCAGTCTTCCGCGGCGTCTATATCTGCATTCAAGCCTTCGCACATCCACTTTGCAGTGGATTGTCCGTCCAGATCAGACCACGCATTGATTTCATCTAAGATTTCAGCACCACTAATTGGCTCATCGAAACGCAAGGTAATCACGCAGTCAATCCGAGGATCAATGGCATGCTTTTGCGCTGGCGCAATCGTTGGCATCAAAGATTCCGAGAAACCGGGCTCTGTTCGTGCTTGAGCATCTGAAGAAGAGGCTCCACCAAAACTTGGCTCTCGAACAAAATGCTCATCTAGAGAGAAATTGCTTTGCTCTCTTCCTTTGCGACGAGCGCGTGCATATTTGAAATTCAGAATAGCAACTGCTATCAAAATCAGTAAACCAATCACAGCAAGCGCAAATTGCAACTCAGACAAACCTAGGATTGTCATGATTTGCTCTAGTGACACTTAAGCAGCCTCCACCATCGATACAGCAGAAGAAATATCCACCGCCACAATTCGGGAAACACCCTGCTCTTGCATCGTGACACCAATTAACTGATGGGCTATTTCCATAGTGATCTTGTTATGAGAGATAAACAAAAACTGCGTCTTATCTGACATTTTGGCGACTAGCTGGGCATAGCGCAAGGTATTTGCATCATCCAATGGTGCGTCGACCTCGTCCAAGAGGCAGAACGGTGCAGGATTGAGGAGGAATAGAGAGAACACTAAAGCAATCGCAGTCAACGCCTTCTCACCACCAGAAAGCAGGTAAATAGAGCTATTTTTCTTACCTGGAGGTTGTGCCATCACTTGAACGCCAGCATCCAAAATCTCTTCGCCAGTCATTACCAATTCAGCATGGCCACCGCCAAATAACTCAGGGAACAATTTACCGAAATGCATATTCACTTGGTCAAAGGTACCCTGTAACAAGTCACGAGTCTCGGCATCAATCTTGGCAATCGCATCCGTCAGAGTCTGCATTGCTTCATTCAAGTCAGCAGACTGAGCATCTAAGAATTGCTTACGTTCACGTGAGCTTGACAACTCATCCAGCGCAGCCATGTTGACGGGACCAAGCGACTGAATCTCTGCACTCAGACGATTCACTTCAGTTTGCAAGGCGCCTACTTTGAGATCAACACTAAAGTTCGCTTCAAGCGCTATTAAGTCAGCTTCAGCATCAGATAGCAAAGTTGCAAACTGCTCGAAGTTCAAACGAGCAGCCTGCTCACGCAGTTGGAGGTCAACTACTTTGTCACGCATCGGCTGCAAGCTACGCTCAATTTGCATACGTGCCTCATCGGCCTCGCGCAGTTGATGCAATAAAGCATCCTGCTCGGTACGCGCATTGGCTAAAGCAGCCTCACGTGCACTACGGGCAAGCAATAGGCCTTGTAATTTATCTTGCGCCTCTTCATCACTGAGAGTTTCAAGTTCTTGCTCAGCGAGAGCATGTTTATCTTGAATCTCCATGATCTGGGTGCGCGCGGTGCTTTGATCACGTTGTAAATCAGCAATACGTTGCTGCAAAGAGCGGGTTGCAAACGCAGCTTCTTGCGCTGACATTTCAGCAACACGTAAGGACTCACGTAAACGATCCCTCTCTTGTGTTGCAAGTTCGAGCTTCTCTTGAGCAACTGCCAGACCTTCTTGTAGCCCTTGTTTTGATTCCTCAGATTGAAGCAGTTCAGATGAGGATTGCTCGTGAGTAATGGCCAACTGCTCCATTTGCCCACTTAACTCAGTTAACTCACCTTGAATTTGCGCAGCTCGCTGACTATATTGCTCTTCGGCCTGAGTCAGTTGCATTCTTTCAACTTCAAAACCATGTGCTTCTTGCACGGCATGCTCTGCATTGATGCGAGTCTGCTCGGCAGTTTGGTGAGCAGCCTGGTAATTGGCAATGCATTGATCTAGCTCACCTTGCAACTCACTCTGAATTAACCGCTGTGCCCGCAATTGCTTTTCGAGACCTTCCATCTCTTGAGCGCGCGCCAACATTCCTGCTTGTTCAGAATCGGCGGCATATAACTGCACACCAACACGACTAACCAAATGGCCCTGCTGTGTAACAAGTGCACCACCTGCTGGTAACTTTTCACGACGATGCAAAGCATCCTCAAGGCTATCGGCTATATAAATGTTGTCGAGCCATTCTTGTAAAACCGCAGAGACTCTTGGCGCCCCCGCACTCTGCACTCTACTTAATAGTGGAGTGAAATCCGCCGGCACGGCAGTATGCGCAGGAGAAATCTCTTCGGTTAATAAGATTGCCAAACGGCTTGGCGGTGCGTCATTCGCTAAAGCTAAAGTTTCTTGAACATTCTTTGCGGTAACTGCTGCAAGACGTTCGCGTAAAACAGATTCCAAAGCAGCTTCCCAGCCACTCTCAACCTTTAATTCTTGCCAGAGACGCTTGCTCTCTTTGAGGCCCTTACTTTCAAGCCACGGGCCAATTTTTCCTTGAGCCTGCACACTAGCTTGCAAGGCAGTCAATGCAGTTAACTTCGCTTCTGTTTGTGCTAAATCCTGGTTAGCCACTTGAATTTGTTGTTGAGCTGTATTCCGCGCTTCATCTGCAGCCGGTACGCGTTGCTGAGCTTCACCAGCGCGCTGTCTAGATTCTTCTACTTTGCGCTGCGCCATCGAATGCCGATCCAAGGCCATCTGTAATGCCTCTGCATCTGGCTTGCGCATTCCAGCCAACTCACCATTAAGACGCGCTTCGCGCCCTTTTAATTCTTCTAACTGTGCAACGATAGCTCTGGTGCGCTCACCTAAACTGGCTAAACGTTGCTCGATAGTGGCCAAGCTTTCGCGCGCCTCATTTAACGTTCTTGCGCTAACTTGATAAGCCTCTTCATGGCCAGGCATTTGATCTTTTATGCCATTGAGGTCTACCAATAAAGACTGTTCTTTTTCAGAAGCAATGCTGAGCTCATGCTCTGCAGTGCGTTGAGCTTGTGCAGCATCTGTTTCTTGCACTGTCCAGCGCTGCAACTGTGCGTGTAAATCTTGGGTTTGTTGTTGCAGGCGTTGACGCGCTTCTTGCACATAATGAATCTGGGACTCAACCTGACTCACATCAGAGTTGGTTTGGTACAAATCACCTTGCGCCTCTGAAACTTTATCTTGTAATGCGTACTGCTGTGTCCGCATCGTCTCGAGCTCAGTTTCGGCATGACGCAATTTTGCTGTCTGCTCTTCCAGGTTTACTTGGGTCTCACGGATACCATTGGCATGACGCTCTTGCTCTTTACCAGACTCGGTTTGACGCACAAACCAGAGTAACTGCTGTTGAGACTTCATTTCAGTAGAAAGCTCTGCATGACGCTCAGCAACCGTTGCCTGCTTTTCTAGGCGTGTTAGTTGTTGATCGAGTTCGCGAAGAATATCTTCAACGCGCACTAAGTTCTCTCGCGTATCCTCGAGGCGTGATGCAGTCTCCTTGCGACGCTCTTTATATTTAGAAACGCCGGCCGCCTCTTCCAAAAACACACGTAGTTCTTCTGGCTTGGCTTCCAAGATGCGATTGATCGTACCTTGACCAATAATGGCGTAGCCTCTTGGACCCATACCGGTACCCAAGAAAATATCTTGAATATCTTTACGGCGTACTACTTGGTTGTTGACGTAATAGCTAGAGTTACCGTCGCGAGTTAAAACACGCTTTACTGCCAATTCGGTAAATGCGCTCCACTGACCCTGTGCGCGACCATCCGCATTATCAAAAATTAGCTCAACACTAGCGCGACCTGATGGCTTGCGCAAACCCGAGCCATTAAAAATCACGTCTTGCATGGATTCGCCGCGTAATTCGCTGGCGCGAGACTCACCCAAAACCCAACGGACGGCGTCAATGATGTTCGACTTTCCGCAACCATTAGGGCCCACAACACCGATCAATTGACCTGGCATTTCAAAATGGGTTGGATCGACGAAAGACTTAAAGCCGGAAAGTTTGATGGATTTCAGTTGCACGGCGTACTTTATAGGGTAAAAAAGGGGTTCAAATAAGGGGGTAAAAATTAAGACTAAAGTGGGAAGATGATAGCAAGCTTAAAGCTTCTCGCACGGCTTTTTGCCCCATCGATATAATGATAAATCTACCTTCAGGGTCAAAACCCCTTAACAATCTGATAGTTAACTGAAAAGCATGAGCCAATCACCACAAAGCATCATCGAACAAGCCTGGGAAAACCGCGCAAACCTCTCACCTGAGTCTGCTCCTACTGAGATCCGTAACGCGGTTGCCGCCGTCCTAGAGGGCCTTAATGCGGGGAATATCCGCGTTGCCGAGCGCCTTAGCGTTGGCAAGTGGGAAGTAAATCAATGGGTTAAGAAGGCCGTCCTGCTTTCTTTCCGCCTTGAAGACAATAAACCAATGGGTGCTGGTGGCTATACCCAGTTCTACGACAAGGTTCCAAGCAAGTTCGAAAACTACACTGCTGAAGACTTTGCCAAGGGTGGCTTCCGCGTTGTACCACCAGCAATGGCTCGCCGCGGCTCATTTATTGGGAAAAACGCTGTTTTAATGCCCTCTTACGTCAATATTGGTGCTTATGTAGGTGAAGGCACCATGGTTGATACCTGGGCCACAGTAGGCTCTTGTGCCCAAATCGGCAAAAACGTGCACCTATCTGGCGGAGTTGGTATTGGTGGTGTTTTGGAGCCGATTCAGGCTGGCCCAGTCATTATTGAAGATAACTGCTTCATCGGCGCACGCTCCGAAGTGGTTGAGGGCGTAATCATCGAAGAGAACGCCGTGCTGTCCATGGGTGTCTATATTGGTCAAAGCACCAAGATTTATGACCGTGAAACTGGTGAAGTGCATTATGGCCGCGTTCCTGCTGGCTCAGTTGTGGTTCCTGGTTCAATACCTTCCGCTTGTGGCAAGTACAGCTTATATGCGGCAATCATCGTGAAAAAGGTTGATGCTCAAACCAGAGCCAAAACCGCCATCAACGAATTACTCCGCGATTAAGTCGAGCATCAGATAACAATATGAGTGCCACTCTTGACCTAACTGAGGCCCTTATCGCCTGCCGTTCAGTGACGCCTGCCGATGGTGGGTGCCAGGATTTAATTGCTAAGCGACTTCAAGAGATTGGCTTTCATACTGAAAGTATCGTTAGTGGTCCGGAGAGTTTCCAGGTCACCAATCTTTGGGCAATCAAACAAGGTGCAGCTGGCGATCAGGGCAAAGTCTTAATGTTTGCCGGCCATACCGATGTGGTGCCAACCGGTCCACTCGACAAGTGGGACAGTGATCCATTTACACCCACCATTCGTGATGGCTTGTTATATGGTCGCGGCGCTGCTGATATGAAAACCTCTCTCGCTGGTTTTGTTGTGGCTACCGAAGAGTTTGTTATTACCCACCCTAATCACGCTGGCTCTATTGCCTTCCTGATCACTAGTGATGAAGAGGGGCCAGCAAATGATGGCACCGTCATCATGTGTGAGCGCTTGCAAAAGCATGGGCAACGCCTGGACTATTGCGTGATTGGCGAACCTACTTCGGTAGATAACATCGGCGACATGATTAAGAATGGTCGTCGCGGATCACTCTCAGGCAAGTTGAGGGTCAAAGGTATTCAGGCGCATATCGCCTACCCCCATCTTGGTAAAAATCCAATTCATATCACTGCTCCTGCGATCCAGCAATTGGTTGAAACCGAATGGGATCAAGGCAATGAATACTTCCAGCCCACCAGTTTCCAAATCTCCAATATTCATGCTGGCACAGGCGCGAACAATGTGATTCCTAATGAGTTGGTAGTCGATTTCAATTTCCGTTTCTCCACTGAGAGTAAACCTGAGCAATTACGCGAGCGCCTTGAACGCATCCTCAAGTCCAACAATCTCGATTTTGAAATCGATTGGGTTTTGGGTGGTAGTCCATTTATCACTGGCAATGGTGAGCTAGCAAATGCCTTGCGCAATGCCATCAAAGCAGAAACCCAAATTGATACAGAGCTCTCTACTACTGGTGGCACAAGCGATGGCCGCTTTATTGCTAAGATTTGCAAAGAGGTTGTAGAGTTCGGCCCTCTCAATGCCACAAGCCATAAGATTAATGAGTGTGTCATTGTTGACGATGTAGAGCCTCTTAAAAATATTTACCGCAAGACCCTTGAGCAGCTGATCGCTTAATTCAATAATCCAACCAAGTCATTATGGACCCTGAGCCTTCTCAAGCAGTCACCTTAAATCAGTGCATCGATCAAGTTGCACAAAGACTAGAGACGGCAGACTTGCATTATGGCCATGGCGCCATTGATGCCCAAAGCGAAGCGCTGTGGATTGCCAGCAAACAATTAGAGATCAGCCCAGCGGATGCGCTTGATCAGCTAGATCAAACCATTACACCCGATCAATATCAAAATGCCTTGCAAGTTGCGCAGACTCGCATCGAGAGTCGCAAACCCTTAGCCTATATATTGGGCGAAGCCTGGCTGATGGGTGTGCCTTTTTTCTGTAGCGAACAAAGTATTGTGCCCCGCTCCTGGATTGCAGAACTCATCGTTAATGGCTCACTAGAAACTTGGTTGCCAGCCGATGGCAATGCATTGGATCTCTGTACAGGCAACGGCTCATTAGCAATCCTATTGGCACTATCTTGTCCTGATATCCATGTAACAGCATGTGACATTAGTATGCCGGCGCTTTCAGTAGCCTCACGTAATCTCGATCGCCACGGCTTGAGCAATCAAGTGGAATTGCTAAGCGGCGATCTATGGGATGCGCTAGAAGAGCCTAATGACGACAATCGTTTTGATTTAATTGTCTGCAACCCACCTTACGTCAACTCAAGCTCTATGAATTCTCTGCCCGCTGAATATCATGCAGAGCCTGCCCTTGCTTTAGCTGGTGGTGATGACGGGATGGATTTAATCAGACGCATTATTGCAGCAGCGCCAGACTACCTCACAGACAGAGGTGCTATTCTGATTGAAATCGGCAATGAATATGAGCACTTCAAAAAAGCTTTTCCTCAGATACCAGCCATTTGGATGGAAGTATCCGCCGGTGATGAGCAAGTGCTTTTAATTCAGGCAGAAGATCTACGCTAGGTACTCAAGCAATAAGCTGAATTAGCTCAACTCGGCAGCAGCAGCGATTGCCTGATCAATTCTCTCGACCGGTATCACTCGCAACCCAGGAATCTTCGCCTTAGGCATATTCGCCTTTGGAATAATGGCGATAGTAAAACCAAGCTTTGCAGCCTCTTTAAGTCGCTCTTGACCGCGTGGGCATGGGCGAATTTCTCCAGCCAATCCAACCTCACCAAACACAATTAGCTCTTTTGGCAAAGCGCGATTGCGAATCGATGACTGAATTGCTAGGAGTACAGCCAAGTCTGCAGCTGGCTCAGAAATCTTGACGCCACCCACTGCATTTAAAAAGACATCCTGATCAAAACAAGCTACTCCAGCATGACGATGCAATACCGCTAGGAGCATAGCAAGCCTGGCCTGCTCTAAGCCCACAGCCAACCTTCTAGGGTTAGGAATATGCGCTGTATCTACTAGCGCCTGAATCTCCACCAACAAGGGGCGACTACCCTCTTGGGTTACTAAGACACAAGCGCCAGGCACCATCTCAGCATGTTGCGAGAGGAAGATCGCCGAAGGATTAGCAACGCCTCGTAAACCTTTTTCTGTCATGGCAAAAACGCCAAGTTCATTTACTGCACCAAAGCGATTCTTAATCGAACGCACTAAACGGAATGAAGAATGGGTGTCACCTTCAAAGTAAAGAACAGTATCAACAATATGCTCGAGAACTCGTGGTCCAGCGAGGTGGCCATCCTTGGTGACATGGCCCACCATCAATACGCAAATGCCGCTGGACTTAGCGGCCCTCGTTAATTGAGCGGCACATTCCCTTACCTGTGCAACCGAACCAGGCGCAGAACTGAGCACCTCTGAATATAAAGTCTGAATAGAATCGACTACCAAGACCTGAGGCTTGACCGTATCCATGATGGATAGCAATTTTTCTAACTGGATTTCTGCAAGAACTTCAAGTTGGGGAGCATCAAGCGCAATTCGTTTAGCTCGAAGCGCAATCTGCGCAGCAGACTCTTCGCCGCTACTATAGAGCACGTCCATGCCAGCAGCACTCATCTCGGCACAGGCCTGCAATAACAAGGTTGACTTACCAATCCCGGGATCGCCGCCTAATAAAACAACACCACCAGGAACCAAGCCACCACCCAGCACTCGATCAAACTCTTCAACGCCAGTACTAAATCTTGGCAAGTCTTCTGCAGTAATCGCGGAAAGCTTTTGTCTTGGCAGGGATTGCGCTAAGCCCTGAAAACGAGAATTGGAACTGACCTCAGGCAAACCTTCTTCCAAAGTATTCCATGCCTGACATGACGGGCATTGGCCCTGCCACTTGGCAGATGTACCGCCACATGACTGACAGATATAAACCGTTTTTACCTTAGCCAAAGTATTGCCCTTTTGTATAGCCGCTTGATATCAGCCGAGATTAATCGAGCTGTGTGCCTGCTTTGTTTTCTTGTGCGCGCTTAGGCGCATCCTGACGGCGCTGCTCTCTATCGGCTGCACGAGTTGCTGCCTCCTTTTGCTTTTCGTCATACTCGCGTTGATTGGCAGTGCGCTCAGCAGCCTTTTCTGGAGCTGCACGCTCAGCAGCTCGCTTAGCGTCGCGCTGATCCTTCAGGCTCTCACGCAATTTACGCTGAACCTCATGTAACTCCACTTCTTGCGCCCTAATGGGATCGATCTCTTTACGGTAATTAGCCCGAGCACTACCTAAGCAGTAATTAACCCAATAGTTTTGATAGCAGTCGGATGAAGCCTTTTCCCAGCGATATTTTGCCCAGTCACGCTGAACCTCGAGCTCATTCTCAATCTTATCGAGCTGCTCTAATTGATCTTCTTCAGCAGGAGTGGCTAAAGCCACGCCACTCAATGAACAGACGAGCAACAATATCCCAATGAATATTTTTGAGTGGAGAGGGCTAATGACTCTCAAATCTCTACTTTCGCGCCTAACTCAACCAAGCGGTTGGCCGGAATCTTAAAAAAGTCTGATTGACGACCAGCATTTTGGTACATCCAACAGAACAGGCGCTCACGCCACAAAGCCATCCCTGGAATCTCAGTGGAAACAATCGTGTCACGTGACAAGAAGAATGAAGTATTCATTAAGTCGAACTGAAGACCTGAGGATTTTTCAATCAACTCAATAATCTTACCCATATCTGGCGTTTCATTAAAGCCATAAACAGCACGGACGACATAGATATTATTCCCAAGATCTCGTAGCGTAATACGCTCTTCGTCTTTTACATAAGGCACATCCCAAATGCTGACCTTTAAGAAAAATACTCGCTCATGAAGAACATGGTTGTGCTTTAAGTTATGCAAGAAAGAAACTGGTAAGTAATCAACATGCGCAGTCAAGAAAATAGCGGTGCCCTCTACACGGTGCGGAGGATTCATCATCAAGACGTCAATAAAACCTTTGAGCTCAATACCCTCTTCAACTGCACGCCGGCGCAATAGTTGGCGACCTTGATACCAAGTCATCAGCAGTAAGAAACAAGCGGCACCAAGTAATAATGGGAACCAGCCACCCTCCATAATTTTGAGTAAGTTGGCAGTTAAAAATGCTAAGTCAACAATCAAGAATGCACTGATAACCAATGTCACCAATAAAGTATTCCAACGCCACACTACTCGCATCACAATTGCTGCCAAGAAAGTGGTCACAATCATCGTAGTTGTCACAGCGATGCCATAGGCAGCGGCCAAATTTTCTGATTTCTTAAACGCTAGAACGACAGCAACAACCA
>Ga0194037_1002459_pt1 | contig 12289 bp, 13 predicted proteins | sample JunL306m_MetaG_FD_148653 | JGI IMG/M metagenome (GOLD analysis project Ga0194037, IMG submission 148653) | Anoxic zone freshwater microbial communities from boreal shield lake in IISD Experimental Lakes Area, Ontario, Canada - Jun2016-L304-6m | ecosystem: Environmental > Aquatic > Freshwater >...
TAAAAAAAAGGTCATCGTCCGGATATAACTTCCAAAAAATCCGGATCGTGTCAATCGAATAGGACTTGCCGCGCCGCTCTCCTTCAATTGTAGAGATCGCGAAGCACGGGTTTCCGGCAATCGCCAGCTGCACCATCCGACAACGCTGCTCAAAAGGGATGTTTCCGGCCAGAACCTTGTGTGGCGGATCAGCTGCCGGAATAAACAGTACCCGATCGAGCCGGCAGGCAATCTGAGACTGTTCGGCTATCAGCAGGTGAGCGCGGTGTATCGGATTAAAGCTGCCACCCAGCAGGCCGATTCTCATGTAGCCAGGATCTTGTTTTTGATAATCAGCATTTCAAACGCCAGTGATACCTTATGCACAACCGCCTGAAGCTCGTGCTCGCCCTGTTTGAGCAGATCCAACTCTACAGAGACGACCACAGCAGACACAACTTTTTTTAGCATGATAATCGGCACAATCAGAATCGGTGTGTTGAAACCGACCCCCAGAACCTTGATCAGTTGAAGATTCTCGGCGGTTAGTGCCACTGTACCTCTGAACGTCTGTCCACTCTCAAAAACATCCTTCAGTACAGACGGTTTGCTGATGGGGAGATTAAGCTCTGCAATATCCGCGATACGCCTGCCGGCGATTGCGCCGCACCAGCCGACCGCTCTATCTTTTCTAAAAATAAAGAGCGCTACGAGAGAATATTTCCGGCCAAGATAATCGATGAATGCAGCAGCAATCTGATCCCGATTTTTGGCTGAAGAAAGTTTGGCTGCAAGGTTGTCTGCCGCCCGCTGCTCGGGACTTCCGACTTCATCAATATAATCATCTTCATAACCCGGCAGTGAAGCAAACCCTTCAAATTCGAGCGGTATTTCTACGTCAACCAGTTCTCCGTTGTCATTCATCGTAGGAATGACAATTCTATTCTCTGATTTATCGGCGTTCTTTAGAGGAATAGCTCTGCGCTTGCTTTCAAGGGCCCCTTCTATCATCATGTAGCGGATATCGCCACGGACATGATAGTACTTTGAAAGAGCCGAGGTAATCCTGACATCCGGCGCAATATGCGGAAGAACGATAAAACCGGTCACGAATGCGACCTCATCAGTCGCTTTGAAATCAGTCGGATCTGCCATGGCCAGAGCCAGCTTTCTCCCATCAATCCTGATTGGTACGACGCGATATTTTCCGGCCAGTTCAGCCGGGACCTGGGCCACCACGTTATGCGGTATCTCCGCCAGGGCACGTGGTGTAACTGCCGGAACTCCCAGCTTTTCGCTGAGCAGGCGACACAGTTGGTCATCCGTTATAAAACCAAGCTCGATCAGACTGCTACCCAGTTTGATACCGAATATTACCTGATTCTTTAGCGCTTCATCAAGCTGCTCAGCCGTAATCAGATTTTTCTGCAGCAGCAACTCTCCAAGCTTGACGGCCATAGCTTTCCCTCTACAAAATCTGCGGTTTGAGTAATGTTCCCGTGATCGGCACCTTGTAGACACCTGGAGACGCCATGAACTTGGCCAGCAGCATAAATACCAACTTCTGTTTTTCCAGAAATTCCGGCTTGGGCATAATCTCCAGAGTCAGCGCGAGCGGAGCGACTCCAACGTTTGTACCTTTGGGCAGCTCTCCGGACAGGCGCATATAAATCCCCTCACCGGCCAGTGTAAAACTCTCCAGCCGGGCATTTCCATTGGAGACTCGGATCATTCCCTGAGCTTTCAGTCCTTTGACATCCGGCAGTGAAAAGGCTCCCAGCTTAACCCCGGAAAATTCCAGCTGTTTGATTTCCAGCTTAAGATCGCCGCCGAGACCCGTGGCACTGCGTAGTAACGTGCCTCGACTCCAGAGATTACCGGTTGCAGTGGCTCCCAGGCTTGTTTTGAAAAAGGGGATGTCCGACAGATTAATGCCGTCAACCGAAAGCATCAGGGCGTCTTTGCCGTTTAAAGCATATTCTAGATCCAACTGACCACTGCCGATAGCCGCACTCCCTGAAAGTACCGCCCGTCCCAACAGCAACGGCATCAGCAACGGTCTGAGCTGCAGCCTGCGGCTCTGGATCAGTTCACCCTGGCTGTCTGCAAGAGACAGATTATCCCACGCAACTCCGGGAAGCAGCGTCTTGTGAACTGCGGGCGCTAACGTCAGACCTTGTGGTGCAATGACGGCGGCAATGGCAGTATCGATCCGTCCGGTCGGAAACAGCAGATACGTAAACAACAGGAACAGCAACCCGGCTGCGGTAGCAAACACAGCGGCGCGGGCTATACGGGTTGATTGTCTCACCGTGCCTGTTCCGGCGACGGTTTGAGTAAAGCAACCGTCATGATCAGATCGCAGCGCGCGGGATCATCAAAACGGGTCCGCAGGTTGCACTTCTTGATTGTTACCGGTCGCCCCCCTTTTTCAAGGCGATACATCAGATTAACGGCTTCGTTAAGTGTGATGCCATCGATCCGTATTTCTGCAGCATCTTCTAAAACACCTCGGCGTTCTTCACCTTTGACCGGAGTAATTTTTACCCCTTTGCCTTTGATGCCGATCTCTTCAATGATTTTAGACGGTGAGTCATCAGGTCTCAAGGCCGCCATTCTTCCCGTCATCTGATCGGATGCTTGCCGGGCCGTCTGATACGCCACTTTGAGCGGCAAAAGCTCCTTGAGTGTCACTTCACGGGCCGCACGCTTCTTCTCTAATAGCGATACCTTACCGGCCAGTAGCGACCATCCCACGGCCACTGCCAGGAGTGCAATCATGGCATAGCCGGCATACAGGCGAGCACGGCTGTCCAGAGCTCCCCATAATTCGCGCAGATTTTCGAGGAGCCTCATTTCTGTCCCTCCTTGACCGTTCCGGTCAGGCTGAAGGCCACCGTCCCATCCGGGCGGGTTTTAATTTCACCCAGCTGAGCTGAGGTCAGTACTCCGGAAAGTGACGCTTTGAAGTCATTAACCGCCTGAACGGAACGGGCATCACCTTTCAGGCGCAGATTATGTCCTTCAAGCTCGGCCTCATAGAGCCCGTTGATTGAAGCGCCTTTGGCATCAGCCACTCTTTTGAGCGTATCCAGATAGCCACCGGATGCCTCTCCGGCACCCAGTTTTTTGAGCTCTCCCCTGATTTCGGACAACTCATCGACCGCCTTGGGACGGGTTGGAAATACCTCGCGATATATGGCGGCAATGGATCGGTTCACTGAAGCAATATCTGTCGTGATCGCCCGGTATTTCAGGATCTGAGAGGTAAACAGTATCGCGACAGCGATCAGCGTCAGGAGTCCGGTCAGCTGCAGTTTCCTGCGGATTTTTGCGTCCCCGGCTGTCCAGGCCAGCTCTCCCTGACGAAAATCGGGTAGAGAGCCAGCGTAACAGGCTTGTGCGACGGCGTACAGACCGGCCAGCTGTTGAAAAGTCTCTTCATTTTTAAAGAGATAACCAAGATTGGCCGGAACAGCCAGACGTTCCAGCGCAACGGGTGCTGCCTCATACTCATCCAGCGGCAGGCTGCCGCCTCCGATCAGGCAGAGTCGTTTCGGAAGTGCTGTTCCTGACAGTTCCAGGGCCGACAGGGTGGCAAAGACCGTAGCAGGAAACCCGGCACCGTCCACAGCACGCACATACCGTACACGTCTGTCTGTCAGCAGCGCTATTGCAGAGCCATCACAGACGGCACAATCTGCCGGCATCCCCGGAAGTAGACTCCACGCAAACGGTGTCGAACTGACTATCTGAGGTTCTATGCCGGTCTCGCAACAGAGCGTCACAGCCTGTCTGACATCAGACTTTCTGGCCCATAGTGCCAGGTATTGTCCATCTCCAGCTGCCAGTGCATCCAACACCAGCTCCTCAACCGGCAGCGGGATCTCCCCCTGCAGCTGAGCCGGCAAAACGTCACGGACTTTGCGCAAATCGTTAAAAGGAAGTGCCAGCGTACGCTGACCAAACAGAGCCGGCGGTAAACAGAGCACGACCCGAGGCGATCCGCTCGTTCCGGCGGCAACCTGACTAAGCGCTTCAGCTAGCGTATGCTCATTGTCCAGTACAAACGCGGCCGCACCGCTCATTTCAACTGAGCGTCGTGCTATGCCGAAGCGGGCTACCGTCAACCGTTTTTCTTCGACCTGCAGTATCAAAAAATCCATAACGATCTACCACCTCACCTGCTTAGAACTCTTGCCAGGTCAAAAACTCAGCCATGCCACCGTTCATCCGAACCACTGCTGTTACCGTACGTACAGCATCTTTGGACCTTGCCACACAGTTGATCTGAAAAAGATTGCCCTTGACGCTGACCCGGCCAACCAGACCGATGGCAATTGTGTCAAGCCCGGGAACGCGGGAAAGCTCCGCCGTCGATTTGAATGGCTGCAGACGACGTTCCGCGATAATCCGTTCAGCCATACGCTCGTCAATTCGATCATCAAGCGCGGTCAGAACCTCTTTTGGCGCCGTATTAATATTAATCGTTGCTACCGGTGCTCCGGTCTGATCTGAGTAGATCGTGATAAACGGCAGCAGCTCTCCGCAATATTTGGTACTGAAACCTTTGACCAGCGTCAGCTCCTTGATGGTCAAAAGTTTGTCATTACGAGCAGAATAGCCCGGTTTTAAACTGCGATAGGAGGAGCTTTCTGAACCTCCGGAACGAGGCAGATCATCGCTGTCGATCCAGTCTGCCAGAGAGCCCCAGATATCTTCCGGCATCTGAAAGCGTTTGCCCACCCTTTTCAGCATGTTTAACGTAACGTCGTCATAGACACCGTTCGGTTGCACAATGCCATTAATATTGATTTTTCCACTCTCTTCAGAGAGCTGGATTTCAATCGATCCGGCTTCGTCCTGCAGTTTAATCGGTGCCGCCCAGGGATCAGAGAGCGAGGTATAACTGCGGCCGGACAGTCCGGTTTGGAGCAGTTTGGCGGCACCTGTCACACCCGATTCCGCCAGAATCGAGGCCTGCTGTCCGTCGCGAAAATTGCGACTGAGCGAGGTATCGACATAGACCTGGTGAATCATTTCAACCGCCACTGCCACCATCAGGGCTGTTACTACCAGCGTTAACACCAGGGCAAAACCTGATTCACTCTTTACAATCAATATCATAAACCGCTCACGCGGGGCGTGGCGATCGTCGAAAACTGGACCGCTTTACCATCATCCACGATCTGGACCGTGATGCGAACGTTCTTTGGTAAAGCGCCATTAATGGCAGTATCCCAGCTTTTTATCCACTTTGATCCGTCATTGCATTCTACCAGAAAGGATGTGATCTGCTCCATTTGCGGGTAATAGGCGGCTGTATTCGTAGCACTTACAAAGGCTAGATCTCGTTCCTGACGTTCCAGAACCCGGACCGTTTTTTTTTCTGTAATCCGATACTGGACCGATACGATCCCTGATTCAACGCGTTGGTAGCCGGACGGCGGGGCGATTGTCGTCATATCCAGCGTAGACGACGGCGCGCCGAAGTTATCACGGTCTTCCACAACAAAATGCAGCTGTTTGTCGGTGCGGTTAAACCGTACTGAGGAGATTTCACGGCGCAGCAGATCCAGAGTTGCTCCCAGTTCCCGCCGGGCTTCCATACCGTGTGCAGCCCTGTCACGGGCACGGATTACCGTAAAGTAGCTGCTGTACAGTGCTGAAGACAGAATCCCCAGCAGTACGACAGCGATTAAAATTTCCAGTAGCGTAAAACCCTTATTTCGGCAGATAACGGACAAGCGCCACCTCCCTGCCATCGGATGTGCGCCGTACGCTCACAACCAGCTTCTGCAGTCCCGGCAAATCAGCCGGTAGCAGGTCAGACTTCCAGGTCAACTCGGGATGTAACGGGGCCAGACTCCCTTCACCTTTACCCGGAGATTGCTCTAACTCCGACATACGGACTCTCGCCAGCAGGGTCAGCACGGTGCTATCACGCTCAGTAGCGATTATTGAGAGATGGTAGGAGACGGAACCTAAAATCGTCAGGGTCACAGCGGCCATGATAGCCAGAGCGATCACAACTTCGAGTAACGTAAAACCTTTCACAACGCTTCCTCTTGGTATCCTTCGTATACCTTTACCTTGCGACCAGACGGGAAAGCCATCACGGTGCCGAACTGTCCATCGGCACCCCGCAGATGGATGATAACAACATCCCGCAGCCCACCTGAGCCGATGTCCAACCGCACTTGACCATCTTTCACCTTGCCGAGGCGTGGTATGAATACGTCGGCGACTTCAACGCCTTCTTTGATCGGTGACTTCTGCAGCAACGGATCTGCAGGTTCTTTGTTGCTCTCGATGTCGCTGTATTCATAGATTTGGATCGCACCGGTTCCAGGTGACAGGTTAATGTAATACCCTGAATGTACGGCGGTTGCCCGTTCCTGCACATAGCGCAAGGTGGCTGCCAGCGTCCGGGTTGATATGCGCAGATTTTCGCGGTCTGATGACGGAAGGCGTGGAATGACCAACAAGAGCACCATCCCGACGATGGCCAGCACCACGGCAATTTCAATCAGGGTAAAACCAGCCGTTTTCATGCTATTCAGGTTACTGCCAGCACATCAATCAGGGTATGTCCGAAGAGCTGTTTCTGCCACTGCCGCATACCGGGAATTGTATCAAGCTCTGACATGCAGTCACTGGAAAGTTCAGCCACCTCTTCCAATAGCCAGTTTGGCGCAAGTACGCCAGGATCCAGCCCAAGTTCGCTGCTGAAATGCTGACGCCAGATTTTGAGGTTTTTGAGTCGTTCCTTGGTTTTCTCTGTTACTTCACTCCTGCGCGTTTGGGGAAAATGCGGTAGTTTATCTTCCGCCAACTCTAGACCACGCGTAACTGCGGCCAGCAGACTGGTTCCATGGCGCCCTGTCTGCCCCGGTGTCATGCCTTTGATTCCGCTCAATTCGTGTATCGATTGTGGTCTGAGCTCGGCAATTTCCATCAGCGTTTCAGCTGACAAAACCTTGAATGGTGGCCGATCCAGTTCCTTGGAAAGAGCGTCGCGAAGTTGTAGTAGCTCCTCCAAAATTGCCAGACTGTGCCCTTTCAATTTTCCGGCCCCTTTACAGTATAAAAACAGCGGCCCCTCTTTTTCAGTAACTCGTGCCTGACAGACCAACCGACACTCCTCAAGGCACCAGTCAAGTCGATCTTTCTGGTTCAATTCGGTACGCAACTGGTCGTAAAGCGGCAACAGGTCTGACGTATCGGCCACGGCATAGGCGCTCATTTCGCGACTTAAGGGGCGTTTACTCCAATCGGCTTTCTGATACTTCTTATCCAGTTCGATTCCGAAGCGCGCGTTTAGCAGTGCCGCTAAGCCGAATTCCGTTATTCCCAGAAAGCGTGAGGCGATCATGGTGTCAAAAAGATTAGAGACAACAATTCCGTAATCACGGTGCAGTGAGCGGATGTCATAATCGGATCCATGCATGACGACCAGTACCGCAGAATCGCCCAACGGACCGGCTAATGGGCTTAAATCCCGGCAGGCCAACGGATCAATCAACCAGTTTTGTTGTCGAGTAGAGACCTGAATCAGACAGACTTTTTCCTGGTAATGGTGCAGGGAATCCATCTCCAGATCAACAGCAATCTCTGTCTGCTGTGAAAGTATTCCAGCCAGTTCAGTAACCTGCTGTGTTGTAGTTATCATAGTATAGGCCCCGACCTGTAAAATACGCCTGCTCAATTCGTATACTCCCGCACGATGGAATATGTAGTGTTGCGCTGTGCCGCCCGGAATCCGGCCTTCTGTATAAGTGCTATCATTTCATTCTGTGACATACGGAAGCTGCATCCAGCGGCTGCAACGACATTCTCTTCCAGCATGGTTCCACCCAGATCATTGGCTCCGAAGAAAAGAGCGACCTGTGCCATCTTGGCACCCTGAGTAACCCAACTGGCCTGGAGGTTCGGGATATTATCCAGAACGATGCGTGAGAGTGCCAGTACACGCAGGTACTCTGCTCCGCTGGCAGTTTTCCCGCCCAGTTCCGTGTTACCCGGCTGGTAACTCCAGGGTATAAAGGCGGTAAATGAACCACCTTGATCCTGTAATTCGCGCACTCTGAAAAGATGTTCAATGATATCTTCCGGCTTCTCACCGCAACCGAACATCATGGTCGCCGTGGTCGGCATACCCAAACGAGCGGCCTGCAGCATAACGTCGCCCCACTCCTGCCACCCTATTTTACGGGGAGAAATACGCTTACGCACCTCATCAACCAGTATTTCGGCGCCACCTCCCGGAATCGAATCCAGACCGGCAGCTTTGAGCCGCTTTAAAACTTCAGAAACTGAGATTGCTGAATTTTTCGCGAGAGCGATCACTTCAGCCGGTGAAAGCGAATGTACCTGAAGAGTTGGATAACGACTTTTGATGCCGCAAAAGAGCTCTTCAAAATATTCGATTCCTATATCGGCGTTGAGTCCACCCTGCATCAGCAGCTGGGTGCCACCTTGGGCCACCAGTTCGTCAATTTTTGCATGGATCTGGTCGTGCGGCAGGATATAAGCGTCAGCAGAATCTTTGTCTCTATAAAAAGCGCAGAACGAACATTTTGACTCACAGATATTGGTGTAGTTTACATTCCGGTCTACAACAAAAGTTATGATCTGTTCAGGATGAAAGCGTCGGCAGATAGCTTCAGCCGCTTTCCCTACTGTCAGCAGCTCTTCGTGTTGCAGTAAGTGCAGAGCCTGTTTTCGGTCAATTCTCGGTATACCACTCATATCAGACGTTCAAGCTCCATGTCATTTCAATCTTCCGTTTCAGGTGTTGATTCAAGCACTGCGCGAAGAACGGCCGGAATACGAACGGGTTTGAGTTCATTATTTACGCATACCAGCGTTATAAGCCCTTCTGCCAGTACCTTGTCATCTGACTTTCTGAGTACGGTGTGGCTGATGGTAAATGACGAACCTCCCGTACGGACCGGAAGCGTTGTTATGCTCAGCAGGTTATCGTGACGTGCTGGTGATTTATAGTCAATTTCTACTCTGATGACAGGAAATATGAACCCTTCTTCTGCAAGCTGTGCTATCAGCAGACCATGGCTTCGTAAATATTCAGTCCGGGCCCGCTCAAAATATTTAATGTAGTTTGAGTGATACACAACTCCGGCAGCATCAGTGTCTTCATAATAAATACGTATGTCCATCACTCAGTGCAACCTCAGGGTAATATTTTTTGTATCGCCGTTGTTCTTAAATCTGAGTTGCAGCCGCAGCTCCTTTACTGATTGCGCTTCCGCCGGAAAGAAAATAAATCCGTTAGCCAGAGCATTAGCCCGCATGATCTTTCCTTCAATTCCTTTTTCACGGACATCGCTGGCGATTTTATTTTCGAGCTGTCGATTGTCTCCGGCTTTGTTAGCCCCGCCGATTACGGCCCCACCCGCTCCACCAATAACACCGCCCTTGACCATAGATTCCCCGGCATTGCGGCCAGAGACGATGCCGAGAGCCAGACCAAGCAGTGCTCCTGCTGCGGCTCCGTATGCAGCGCCCTTCCCGGCACCGCCGCCGATGGCTCCTGTTTCCGTTGCTTTTTGCACCCGATCAATAGCCTCGTGATTGGAGAGTACTTTCCAGTAACGGTTTGAATCATCAACTAGAAATGTCTGGCCGGAAACTACTTCGATCCCTTGACCACTGGTATTATCCAGCACTATCTGAATAGGTAGCAAACCTGCGCCGCGAATGTCGAAACCAAATGCATCTTCAGCCACCTGTTTATCTGAAAAAGGTTCCGCTCCGACCATCACGCCATCTGCATTCTGAAAATTAGTATAATCTTGCGGCGGCCTGAATGAGATCGCCTTGTTGTGGTATGTAGCACACGCACAGAGGTGTGATGCGATTACAAGCATACAGACAAATTTTTTCATGACGATCCTCTCTATGAAATTGAGCCAGTGCCGCCCCACTGTAGAGCAGATTTTCTGCATCCGCAACTTTTTCTCTAACAAATTGCTCTAAAATTCATAAAAACCGCTGTAACGCATAAATATGCCGCTGAAACCGAATTAAGCATCTTTTCAACAGTTAGTATTGACATGCCTGATAAATCGCCTTAGAAGTCGATTTTCGAAGCAGCCCCTCTCAGCCCTTATTTAATGCGGCTTGACAGGGTTTAAGGACTGTCAGAGTCCGTTCACCCATGCAGTACGGCAAACTGTAGCGATATGTCATCGTCACCGTAAACCCTAATGCTGACAAAACAGCACCACTGGCTGTAATTTCATCTTCGACGTCGGCACCTTTCATTGCGATCAGTCGGCCGTCTGCCGCTAGCAATGGAGCAGCAAGTTCAACAAAGTGATCGAGTCGGGTAAACGCCCGCGAGACAATAACCGTAAAGGAACGTTCGTAGGTTTTAGCGATGTCTTCAACGCGCGCATGGATCGCATCAATGCCGTTCAATTCAAGTGAGCGAATAATATGTCGCTGAAAGTTGATTTTCTTGGCAACACAGTCAACCGACATCATTGAAGTAGCAGGTCTGGCAATCTTTAACGGGATTATGGGAAAACCGGCACCGGAACCGATATCAAGCAACCGATCCTCTCCAGTGATCAACGTAGCAAGATGTAGTGAGTCGACAAAATGCTTAACCGTAATTTCCCTGTCATCAGTTATGGCGGTCAGATTTATCCTGCTGTTCCATTTTTTTAATTCTGCAGACAGAACTGTAAACGCATGAATATCATCTTCCGTTATCGGAAATCCAAGATCCTTACATTCGCTAGAGAGTATTCTGGCAATCAAACTGCTGTCTGGTGGCATCACTGAGAAGCATCCTTCCAGAGAGCAGCTTTGAGTGCAATTGTCAGTAAAGACATAGCAGCCGGTGTTACGCCTGGAATCCTGGAAGCCTGCCCAAGCGTATCCGGTCGGTTTCTAGCCAACTTCTCGCGAACTTCCGTAGTCAAGCCCAGAATGGATTTATAATCCAGTTCGTCTGGAATCCTGACCGATTCGTGTTTTTTAGATCTCTCAACCTGTTCCATTTGACGTTCAATATAGCCACGATATTTAGTCTGGATCTCAACCTGTTCAGCAACCTTGGTTGCTGTTCCACGTGAAACAGTGTCGAACTCGGTCAGGTCCGCGTAACTGATTTCAGTTCGTTTTAAAAGCTGTTCGAGGGTTGTGCCTTTGGGAATACCATCAAGACCATTTCGTGCAAGAACACTCGTTTCATGGTCTGTCATTGAGAGTCGTGTGCCAGATATTCTCTGCAACTCCTCTGCTATAGCTTTACGCTTAACATCAAAAACGGCATACTCTTGTTCCGATACAAGCCCTAATTTGTATCCCGTCTCCCGCAATCGCATATCAGCGTTATCTTCGCGAAGCAGTAAGCGATACTCAGCTCGTGAAGTGAACATTCTATACGGCTCCTTGGTACCGAGGGTTACCAGGTCATCAATCATAACTCCAATATATGAATCACTCCGTCCTAGTATCAGCGGTTCCTGTCCCGTTACACGCAAAGCGGCATTGATTCCAGCCATCAAACCCTGCGCAGCAGCCTCTTCATAACCGGATGTGCCATTAATCTGACCGGCATGATATAGGTTTTTTAGCTGTTTAGTTTCGAGTGAAGCGTGCAACTGAATCGGGTCAATATAATCATACTCAATTGCATAAGCCGGACGCATTATTTCCACTCGCTCAAGACCAACAATGGATCGATAAAAAGATATCTGCACGTCAACCGGAAGCGACGTCGACATACCACTGGGGTAGACCTCAATGGTGTCAAGACCCTCCGGTTCGATAAATGTCTGGTGACGGTCTTTGCCTGGGAAACGCACAACCTTGTCTTCAATCGAAGGGCAGTAACGCGGACCGACCCCTTCGATAATGCCCGAATACAGTGGTGATCGATCAAGGCCGGCACGGATGATATCGTGTGACTGCTGATTGGTGTAGGCAATATGGCAAGGAATCTGCGGCATCGTAATAGCGGCAGTAGAGAAAGAAAACGGCTGAGGTGGATCATCGCCGCGCTGTTCTTCAAGCTTGGAGAAATCAATACTGCGGCTGTCAAGTCGTGCCGGTGTACCAGTTTTCAACCTTCCAACAAAAAAACCAATTGATTTGAGATGGTCAGAAAGTCCAATTGAAGGCTGGTCTCCGGCCCGTCCGCCGGGATAGTGATTGAGACCGATGTGGATCAGGCCGCGCATGAATGTACCGGTTGTTACAATAACAGTTGTGGAAAGATAGCGTATGCCAGAGCGGAGCTCAACACCCTTAAGAAGGCCTCCTTGCAGATATAAAG
>Ga0194037_1002460_pt1 | contig 12289 bp, 7 predicted proteins | sample JunL306m_MetaG_FD_148653 | JGI IMG/M metagenome (GOLD analysis project Ga0194037, IMG submission 148653) | Anoxic zone freshwater microbial communities from boreal shield lake in IISD Experimental Lakes Area, Ontario, Canada - Jun2016-L304-6m | ecosystem: Environmental > Aquatic > Freshwater >...
AACATTCTGTAATTTTCAGATTTTTTTATCCGACTTTGACCAGTACAACTGTCAGTACTTCGCCGCCAAACTGGTCCCTGGCAATAATTTCAACCCGATATTCTCCTGCGGCCTCTTTTGGCGGCGTTCCGCTTATGATCTTCCGTTCAGGATCAATTGACATCCATGACGGTATGGATGAGCCATTGACCGATGCAACTTCAAGAGAGATAACAGCCTCCGGGTTGCTGTGATTGAACATGCTGTCCGGGAGTGAAAAAAGAAAGAATTGTTCTGCAGGTTCAGGCACTTCTATTGCGCTGGCGGCAATAAAACCGCCACTTGAGGCGTTACCGGATTGGCTTGCGAAAGAGAGCTTGGATTCAGAAGTTTGCGAGATCATGCCGGGAGTGTAGTCAGGATTAAGAAAGATTTCACTGGCGGCATTGAATGTTTGATTCATGCTGAGTGCCTGTGTTTGACCACTGCTTTGAGCTTCAGCTTGCCATGACAATATTGGGTCGACGTCTCCGTAAATTTTGCTGAGAGCATTGGCCGAAATGTTTATCGGGCGTTTGGTGATTGAGAAAGCATTATTGTCGCTCACAAAGGTAATGTTGTAGTTGCCGGCCTTGCTTCCCGCACCAAGCTTGATGTCGTAACTGCCGACATTAGAGCCTGTCTCCCGACTCAGGGTGCCGGTGATGTCGCTCAGGGCGTCACTCACCGTTACACTGCCGAGACTGCCACTGGTGATGGTGACCGCCAGCGCAGGATCCAGTTCTCCGTAGGTTGTGCTTGCTGCTGTGGCGCTCAAGGTCATCGGACGCTGATTGATGGTCAGCCTGGCGCCAGTGTAGTTGATCGCGTAGTTGCTGTTCTTCAGGGTATTCTGGGAGATTGCGTAGTTACTTACATTTTCTCCTTCTGCCCGGCTGAGCTCGCCGCTGATAGTGTCACCCGCAAGAAGGCCGCGTCCGCTGCTTTGCTCTTCGGCTGACCAGGTCAATGTTGGATCGGAGTCACCATACGTTTTGCTGAGAGCAGTGGCTGACATATTGATTGGTCTCTGAGTGACAGAGAATGCGTTGTTGTCGGAGGCAAAGGTAATGCTGTAGTTGCCGGCTTTGCTGCCGGAGCCAAGGTTGATGTCGTAACTGCCGACATTGGACCCAGTCTGTCGACTCAGGATGCCTGTGACGTCGCTCAATGCATCACTTACGGTCATACTGCCGAGAGTGCCATTGGTAATGGTGACCCCCAGTGCAGGATCCACCTCTCCATAGATCGTACTTGCATTTTTGGCACTCAAGGTAATCGGGCGCTGATTGATGGTCAGGTTGGCGCCTGTGTAGTTGATGGCATAGTTACTGTTGTTCAGCGTGTTCAGAATGATCGCGTAGCTGCCGACATCCTCTCCTGGCATTCGAGCGAGTTCGCCGCTGAAGAGGTCACCTGCGATGAGACCGCGTCCATTACTTTGGGTTTCAGTATCCCATGTTAATGGCGGGTCATTCTCATCATAGGTTTTGTTTTGATCATCTGCGGAAATATCAATCGGCAGGGGCTTAACGGTATAGGGAAGTCCATAGCCTGCAGCAAAGGTGAAACCGCTGCTGCTTGATAGACCACTTGAATAGTTAATAGTGTAATTGCCTGTGTTTGAAGTAGCTGTTGGAGTGCCACTCACCATCATGGTGCCTGTCAAGCCGATATTCTGTGCATTATCCTCATTATCTGAAAATCCAGTCAGCGTATAACTGTACGTGGCATCCGGCTGATCTCCGTAATAACTGTAGCTTTTGCCGCTTGCCAAAATCGTGTTGACGGAAAGCTGGCCCGGAACACTGGAATAGATGAACCCGTTGCCGGATTCGCTTACCTTGACCGGGGCATAGTTCGTGTATGTTGCGTTGTAGTGACGGAAGTCAGAGGTCAGCAGGCCTTTGACGGTTGAACCGGGATTGGCCGAATAGACCAGCCATCGTGCTGTTCCGGCAGTTGAGAGTATTACACCTGCGCTGTTGTTGAAATCTTTGCCAGCCAGAACGATGCTGTTGCCACTGGATGCGCTTGCCGCAAGAGTCCCCGAAGCAAGGGTGATGCCTGATCCCGCTGTCGTTCCGTTGTTCACGGCGCTGATGCTGCCGGCAGAGACAGTGCGCAGCGTGATGTCACCACTTTCACTGTTGGTGCGTCCTGCTCCATCCCGAAGTTCGATGGTCACGTTACCGGATCCGGCGTTAATTGATGTTCCGGCAGCCATGGTGATGACAGCGTTGCCTGCCGATCGTGAGGCATCAGCGACACCATTTGCCAGCGTATCATTGGAAACAAGTGTCAGGTTTCCGCTGTTGGTTGTGATATTGGCGTTGATCAGTATGCTATTTCCTGCATAAAGCTCAAGATTACCGCCAGTTCCAAAGGGGTTTTCAGTGACGACGGGTGAATTGACGGTGATGTTGTTGTTGGCCTTCAGTGTGACATTGTCACCGGCATTGAGCAGCGTTGTAATCTGGTTTGGAGTGAAGGTGTTGTCCGTGCCTGGACTGGAGGTGTAACCTTCCTGGAGCAAAGACTCTTGTACAACTTGAGGTGTCAGAATCTCCACTTTGCCGGTATTGTTTGACCAGTTCATGGAGCTGACCACGAAACTGCCGTTCATGCTGCCCACCGTGAGAGGAGTAATACCGCCCGAACTCAGTTGATCATCTTTCTTCGTGCCCATAAGGCTGTTGGCTGTGCTTACTGCACCGATGAGGCCGCCGTGTCCATTTCCCAGTGTCACGGATCCTGCATTGGTAAGAGAACCATTGTCCATGGTTGATGAGGCCGTTACATAGTTGCTGTTCGGCAGTGCTATCGTTATGGCACCTGCCTGGTCACCCGTTTTAGAACCGACCAGACTGTTGGAAGCGCTTATCTCTCCCGCCGTGCCACCAAGCCCATTCCCCCAGGTTACAGCTCCGGCATTGACCGCAGTTCCCTTGTCCCATCCGCTGGATGAGACCACGTAATTGCCATTCTTCAGGGCCGTTATTCTGTTTGAGCCGGAGTTATCTGAGCCGACAAAGTCATTTTTGGTTGAGCCAACCAGACTGTTGGCGGCGCTTATCACCCCAGTCGTACCCATGGCTCCATTTCCCCAGGTCACAGCGCCTGCTTCGGTTGCCGTTCCATTGTCCCAATTGGGAGCCCCGACGACAAAATTCCCGTTTGAGAGAGCTATTATGTTATAGACCGAGCCGTCATTTGTGGCAGAACCAATGAGGCTGTTGGTTTCGTTTATCGCTCCGATGGTGCTTCCGATACCACTTCCCCAGGTTACCGCTCCGACATCGATGGCGCTCCCGTTGTCCCAATGTGATGAGGCGACCACGAAGTTCCCATTTGTCAGGGCTGCGATAGTATACGATACTCCATCATTGGCCGACGAACCGATCAGGCTGTTGGCTGTGCCTATAATTCCTGCCGTGCCTTTTGTGCCATTTCCCCACGTTATAGCTCCCGCATTAACCACGGAACCATTGTCCCAATTGGGAGTCCCGATTACGTAATTCCCATTGGTCAGGGCTATCACTGTCGATGACAAACCGTCACTGGCAGCAGAACCGATCAGGCTGTTCGATGTGCTGACCAATCCGAAAGAGCCAGTTGCTCCATTGCCCCAGGTTACCGCACCTGTGTCGATAATTGTTCCATTATCCCAAAACGGCGAATTAATGACGTAGTTGCCGTTAGCCAGCGCGGTTACCGACGAGCCAACCTTGTCATTGGCTTTATAACCGACCAGACTGTTGGTTGCGCTTATTATTCCGACCGTGCCACCAAGCCCATTTCCCCAGGTCACAGCCCCGGCATCGGTAGTGCTCCCATTCCAAAGCGGTGAGCTGACGACATAATTCCCGTTCGTCAGGGCAGTGACGTTGCCAACGTTATCTCCTTCTTTGGAGCCAATGAGGCTATTGGCATCGCTTATTGCTCCGACGGTGCCGCCGACACCATTACCCCAGGTTGCTGCGCCGACGTTGGCTGTAGACCCATTGTCCCATAGCAACGATGAAGCTACGTAGTTGCCGTTGGTCAATGCGGTTACTTTCGATGAAACCCCGTCATTTAACTTTGAACCGACCAGGCTGTTGGCAGCGCTTATCACCCCAACGGTGCCAGTGGCTCCATTTCCCCAGGTTACGGCACCAGCATCAACAACAGCGCCATTATTCCAGGATGGCGAGCCAACAACATAGTTTCCGTTTGTGAGCGTTGTCAGAGTAGCAAGAGTTCCATCATTGAGTGTTGAACCGATAAGGCTGTTCGTTTCTGAAACGCTTCCACTGACACCCGTTGTTCCATCAATCCAGGTTATGGCACCGACACCTGCCACACCTGCGTTCGACCATTTTTGTGTTATGGTGACGGCGTTGTTGTTGCCGTTCAGAGCGGTTACTTTTTCGCCAACCAGGTCATTGGATGTCGAGCCGCTCAGCATTGAAAGCAGTGTGCCATCGGGTTTGTAGAGCCTGACCGCTCCGGCATCGGGTGCGACAAAATCATCCAGCGGGCTGGCAACAATAATATTGCCGTTCAGGAGTTCGACGATGTTGCCGGAGCCATGCTGGTCACCTTCTGCCGGATTGGCATCAGGCAGTGAAATGAGGGAGAAGAGAGAATTCGTTGTATTGGCGTCAATGGTGATGTTCCGTGGATCAATCAGGAACAGTCCATTTTCGCCGTATGGTGATGCCATGGTGATCCGGCCGCTAATGGCAAGTTTTTCATGTCCCGACACTTCGACCTTGCCGCCGTTGCCGCTGTTTGTTCCTCCTTTGGCCTCAATATCGCCAGCGAAAGCAGTTGACTGCTCAGACCAGACCACAATGGTTCCACCGTTGCCGTTGTCAAGAGCGTTGGCTTTCAGATTGCTGCTTTTGGTAATAACGGTGCTTGTTGCGTTGGCAAGTGACGCATTGTTGCCTTGCCAGCCCCCACCAATGAAGATGCTTCCTCCCCCTGTCTGTCCTTCAGCCGCTGCGCTTGCGCCTGCAAGAAGCGTGTGTGGCGCTGTGATGGCGATCAGGCCGCCTTGTTTCGAGCTGCCGCTTGTGCTGATGGTACCGGAGAGGTACAGGTTTTCTCCTGCCTCGATGCGGATGCTGCCGCCACTGCCGCCATCTGCCGTGATGCGGCTGGTGGCCGTTTGCTCAATGCTGCCTGTCGCATGAATGCTTATGTCGCCACCTCTGTCAATGCCGTCGGCATTCCATAAGCCAGAATCAACAAGATTTTTTGCATCGGCATTGATAACAGAAGAGCTTATTGTGCCGGTGTTGATGATGGCGCCTCCTTCGATGACGATTGTTCCGTCGCGTTCTGTCATGCTGCTTGCACGTATCTTGCCACTGTTATTAACCACCGAGCCCAGCAGCTCATTGGCGGCAGAAGCACTTATTATGACAGCGCCACCGTCAGCTTCTATGACTCCGTTGTTTGTGATCCGGGCGTTATATGCTGTCTGGTCAACCTTTATTGTTACCAGGCCGCAAGCATCCAGGCCAAGGGTAATTCCAGATCCGGCACCGAGGGCGGTTGATCCTTTGGTGGTGATAATGTGTCCCGTGTTTGTCGTGTTGTTCCCGAGCAGAGCAATGAAGCCGCCGCTCAAGTAACCCTGGTTTATAACTGATGCTGTTCCGCCGTTCTGAAAAAATGCGTATTTCCCGGCAAGAAAGTCGTTGTCGTTGATGGCGAGCGTAGAGGCCACCAGTCCACTAACATTCACGCTTGCGCCGGGAGCAAAAAGCATGCCGTTCGGGTTTACCAGAAAGACCCTGCCGTTTGCTGTAAGTTTCCCGAAAATTGATGAAGGATCATTGCCCAGGACCCGATTGAGCAGGGTGGACTGGCTTGCAGGTTGAGTAATGTTGACGGTTTCTCCCTTGCCGATACCGAAAGAGTTCCAGTTGATGACAGCATGGTTGCTCTCCTGTCCTATCTGCATTGTCGTGGATGATGGTGTGCTGATGGTGGCCTGCCCGGCAGCGACTTGTCCCTCAGCAGGCAAAGCAAAAGCTCTGGTTCCAGCAAGCAATGATTGTGTTACAACGACGGCGATAATCAAGGAATCTTTGGCGTTGAACCAGATAAGGCGAAATGAGGTCTTCATTGCAATGAATGTTAAAATTTCAGGTCAGATTTTTTAAATCAGAATAGTACTTTATTATTACAATGCATCTTCTGTTGTATTTACGTAATTAAAGTGTATTATGAAATAATAAAGCTGAAAATTGTTGTTACAGATTGGTCGCGAGAGCATCGTGAGTGAAATTATTAAGGTTTTCACTGCTTCAATGGATTACTATTTCAGTCAGGGATGGATATGAATCAGCAGATTTATAGCAGACACAAAAATTTTAGATATATTCTTTCCAGTTCTCAGGAATTGTGTGTGTAATGCTGGTAAATTTCCAACTTAGTGTAATGAAGCATATCGTTATCGTTGGCGGTGGATTTGCAGGTCTCAATGTTGCCAAAGAGCTTGGTAACAGAAAAGAGGTCAAGGTTACTCTGATAGACAAGAATAATTTCCATCTGTTTCAACCCCTGCTTTATCAGGTTGCGATGGCTGCGCTCAATGCGGGTGAAATTGCCTATCCACTGCGCATGATGCTTTCGAAGTATAAGAATGTGTCTGTTTTCAAGGGAGTTGTAAAAACAGTTGATCCTTATAAAAAAATAGTTTATACAGATTTTGGCGAAATAGAGTACGACAGTCTTGTCATGACCTGTGGAGCGAAGCATCATTATTTCGGTCACAATGAGTGGGAAGAGTTTGCCCCTGGTCTTAAAACCATTGCCCAGGCCGCTGAAATCCGCAGAAGGGTTATGGAGGCGTATGAAAATGCCGAACGATCCCAGAATTCTGAAGAAAAAAGAAAACTTCTGACGTTTGTCATTGTGGGTGGCGGTCCGACCGGTGTTGAACTTGCCGGTTCAATCGGGGAGATGAACCGTTACTATCTGTCAAAATATTTCAGGAATATCGATCCAAAAGAGATCAGGATATTTATTGCCCAATCGGCTCCAGCTCTTCTGCATACGTTTTCACCTGAACTCTCGGCCAAGGCGACCCTTGCCCTCGAAAAGCTTGGTGTCCAGATCCTGACCTGCTGCAAGGTTACTAATATTGATGCCGATGGTGTGCAGATTGGCAATGAGAGAATAGAGGCGGGAACCGTGCTCTGGGCTGCAGGTGTCAGGGCGACAAGCATAGGGAAAACAATCGGGTTTTCTACTGACCAGTCGGGGAGAATTATTGTCTCTGAAGATCTCAGTGTGCCCGGATTTCCTGATGTCTTTGTTGGAGGGGATCAGGCATGTTTTGCTCTGCATGATGGTGGAACATTGCCGGGGCTTGCCTCTGTTGCTCTTCAGGAAGGGCAGTCTATTGGAAGGAATATCCTGCTTGATATTCAGGGTAAACGCAGAAAGCCGTTCGTCTACAACGACAAGGGGCAGATGGCGACCATCGGTAAAAACTCGGCAATTGCCGAAAGGGGTAATGTTAAACTTTCTGGACTGCCTGCATGGATTATCTGGCTTGGAGTTCATATCTACTATCTCAGCAGCGTAAAACACCGTTTATTTGTGCTCATGCAGTGGGGATGGTCATACTTTACGTTTGGGCATGGCGCCCGTATAGTCAACAAAGAGTGGAGGTTTTATCCCAATCTTCCTGAACCGGCCGAACCTGCCGAGAAGGAGGAGCTGATCGCCGATAATGCATGTGTTCTGGACTCGAGTGACCTGGCGCTCAAGGGTAAGCTCGACAACTCAGAATAGAGTTTTTGACCACACGGGGGGTTTGGATTTTTTCAAGAGGTCAGGCACAAAACGTGTTGCGGATGCTTTGCCGATAAAGCTCGAGTCTTTGGCGGATTTCTTCAAGATGGTCGCCACCGAGCTTTTCAAGGATGGCATTGGCTATAACCGGCGCAACAACGGCTTCAGCAACAATGCCGGCAGCGGGAACTGCGCAGGTATCGCTCCGCTCAAAGCGTGAGGGAAGTGGCTGCAGGGTTTCGATGTCGAACGAGTGCAGGGGAGTAACCAGCGAAGAGATCGGTTTCATTGCTGCCCGCAGGTGAATGGTCTGGCCGCTTGACATGCTTCCTTCAAGACCGCCAGCCCGGTTCGTTTTTCGGATCACACCCTCCTCGGGGGAGAGGTGAAGTTCATCATGAACCTCTGAACCAGGTTTTCGGGCATTTTCAAAGGCGGTTCCTATTTCAACGCCTTTGATAGCCTGAATGGAGAGGATGGCTGAAGCGAGTGCAGCATCAAGCCGACGGTCGTGCTGTACATAGCTTCCAAAGCCAACGGGAACTCCGGTGATAAATATTTCGATAATGCCGCCGAGGGTATCACCTCTTTTTTTTGCCTCATCTATGGCTGCTACAGCTTCGGCCTCAGTTGTTTTGCTGAGCATGCGCACAGTGGAGAGGTCGGCTTGCTGTGAGAGCGCTTCGGCGCCTTCGCTGAGGAGTCCGGCAAGCTGCACATCGGCAGAGGGTTCTGCCGCCGCTCCGATGGCCGATATATAACTGCCGATTTCAATGCCAAGTGCCTTCAGAAACACTTTTGACAGTGTTCCTGCGGCTACCCTTGCAGCAGTCTCTCTTGCTGATGAACGTTCAATGACAGGACGAATATCATCAAAACCGTACTTGATCAGGCCTGCCAGGTCGGCATGACCGGGTCTTGGAATAGTGATTTTTGGAACCGTATCATCATTATTTTCAAACTGGGCCATGGAGGTTATCCAGTTTGCCCAGTCGCGGTTTTTAATGATGAGTGAGATGGGCGATCCAATGGTTTTACCAAACCGGATACCGGACAACACTTCCGCCTGATCGGTCTCGATTTTCATCCGTCCGCCTCGTCCATATCCCTGCTGACGGCGGGTTAACTGATGGTTTATCTCTTCCAGGGTGATGCAGACACCTGCCGGCACTCCTTCTACTATTGTCGAAAGAGCTGGACCATGCGACTCGCCAGCGGTAAAGTATCGTATCATTGGCTTTATTAAATTACAAAGCCCGGCTGCGTGAGGGTGCAGCCGGGCTTTTTTCAATGCTTAACGCAGAATTCTTGCGGCCTCTTTTGCATAGTAGGTGAAGATAAGGTCGCCACCGGCACGTTTCATGCACAGCAGCGATTCCATCATGACTCTTTTTTCGTCGATCCATCCACGCTGGGCAGCAGCCTTGACCATGGAATATTCGCCGGAGACGTGGTAGATTGCTACCGGAACATCGAAGCGCTCTTTTGTGCGATACACAATATCAAGATAGGCAAGTCCAGGCTTGACCATGACGATATCGGCGCCCTCCATGATGTCAAGTTCAATCTCTTTCATGGCCTCGTCGGTATTGGCCGGATTCATCTGGTACGTCGTTTTGTCACCGAACTGGGGTGCGGAGTGAAGCGCGTCACGGAAAGGTCCATAGAAGCTCGATGCGTATTTTGCTGCGTAGGAGAGAATGCCGACATCCGAGAATTCCGTGTCGTCAAGCGCTTCGCGGATAGCACCGATGCGGCCGTCCATCATGTCGCTTGGGGAGACGAAATCTGCGCCTGCATTGGCATGAGAAATGGCCATTTTACAGAGCACTTCAACGGTTTCGTCATTGAGAATAATACCATCTCGTACCAGACCGTCGTGGCCAAAGGGAGTGAACGGGTCGAGCGCGACATCTGTCATGATGCAGAGATCTGGTACTTTTGCCTTGATCGCTCTGAGTGCGTTCTGGATGATACCGTTCTCATTGTAGGCTTCGCTGCCATCTTCGGTTTTGACTTCCGGAATGCCAAAAAGGTCGATAGACTGAATTCCAAGATCCCAGAGTTCCTGGCACTCTTTTACTGCGTTGTCGATAGAGTACCGGAAGCTGCCGGGCATTGATGCTACCTCTTCAACAACATTGGTTCCAGGGCAGACAAAGAGTGGATAGACAAGATCATTGACCGTCAGCGTGTTTTCCTGCACAAGGTTTCTGATGGCCGCACTTTTGCGAAGTCTTCTGGGGCGCTGAACAATATTGAGTAAATCAAGCTGACTCATGGAGGAAGAGCTGGTTAGGAGTTTATAAAGCAAAAAAACACATAAAAACAGATAAAAATACAAAAATCCGGCAATATCGCGAAGGATTTCCCGGCGCTTACAACAGAAAGCTCATCATGATGCCTGCTGCGACGGCTGAACCGATTATACCGGCAACATTCGGAGCCATGGCATGCATGAGCAGATGATTGTCGGGGTCAGCTTTCAGTCCCTCAAGTTGCACAACTCTGGCGCTTTCAGGCACAGCGGCTACCCCTGCGGCTCCGATCAGCGGGTTGATTTTGTTCTCCCCGGAAAGAAAAAGGTTCATGAACTTTGCAAAAAGGATTCCTCCGGCAGTTGAGAACATAAATGCCGTTGCGCCAAGGATGAAAATAAGCGCGGAACTATGCGTCAGAAATGTTGTTGCTTGTGTTGAAGCACCGATGGTAACGCCAAGAATGATGGTGACAATGTCTATCATGGCATTTTTTGCAGTATCGGCAAGACGTTTTGTCACCATTGATTCCTTGAGCAGATTGCCCAGAAAAAGCATGCCGAGAAGCGGCAGTGATCCGGGAGCGATAAATCCGGTCAGGAGCAGACCAAAAACCGGAAACATGACTTTTTCGATTTTGGAAACCGAACGGGGCGGTTTCATTTTGATTTTGCGCTCTTTTTGTGTTGTCAAAAGGCGCATGATCGGAGGTTGAATAAGGGGGACAAGCGCCATGTAGGTGTATGCAGCAATGGCAATGGAACCGATGAGGTGCGGAGCGAGCCGGGAAGAGAGGAAGATTGCTGTCGGGCCGTCGGCACCACCAATGATGCCGATCGAAGCAGATTCGGGATTGGTAAAGCCTAGGGAGATAGCTCCGAGATAGGTCATGAAAATGCCGAGCTGAGCGGCTCCGCCAAGCAGGATAAGCTTCGGATTTGAAATCAGCGGCGAGAAATCGGTCATGGCTCCGATGCCGAGAAAAATCAGGGGAGGAAAGATTCCTTTCAGTACTCCCTGGTAAAGATAGTTCAACACACTGCCATCCTGATAGATGCCGAGTGCCATTCCTCCATGCTCGATAAACGGGGTATTGCCGATCAGAATGCCGAAACCGATCGGAACCAGAAGAATCGGTTGATATTCAAAGCGGATGGCCAGATAGATAAACACCATTCCGACAAGAATCATCAACAGGTGCCCCGGTGTTGCATTGGCAAAACCTGAATACCCGAAAAACTGTACAAGTCCGTCCATAATGGTGTTATTCAATTTCAATCAGGATATCACCCTGCATGACTGTGTCGCCTACTCCGACCTTTACTGTTTTGACAGTTCCGGATTTTTCTGCAAAAATATTGTTTTCCATTTTCATGGCTTCCAGAACCAGAATGGGCTCTTCGCGCCTTACCTTTGAACCAGGCTGGACCATGAGTGCAATAATAGTGCCCGGCAGCGGCGCCTTGACGATGCTCAGCCCAGGGGTGTTGAGCGGCTGTGGCGGTTTCAACGGAGTCGGCGGGGTATAGCGGACCAGTTTCGGGGTCTGCGGTCTTTTGATCTCCTGTCCAAGCTGAATCTGATAGGAGGTACCGTTCACTTCGATCTCGGCGTTGTTCTCCTCGAAGGATTTTATCTCGACATTGTAGCGGTTTCCGCTGATTGTGAATTTATATTTTCTCATCCTTGAAACCCTTTGAAATTAATGACATTGTAGATTTTTGAATTCCAGGGGGAGTAGCTTTTGCCAACCTTCCTGATGGTCAGAATTGCCGTCTCCTGATCGTGAAGCTCATCGAGATAGAGCGAAATCGCCATACCGACGGCCGCGCTGACCTCTCCGGGAATCGTGTTTCCAGCCAGGGCTTTTTTTGTTTCGTCTCCCTCATTGTCAAATGTTCTTCTGACATTCCAGAAGAGGATCTTCGGTATCACGCTGAAGAGCAGCGCAAGCAGAAAAAATGAAAGAAAGACGACACTGTACCCTGTGAGAGCCAATGCCAGATGTTGACTCTGGATCGCCGAGAGATTGACCGGAAAATATTGAATGATCGAAGGCATAGATTTTTTCCGTTTACAATGGTATGGTCGAGTGCTTTTTGGGAGGATTGTTGTCTTTTTTGGTCAGGAGCGTCTGAAGGGCGCGGATGATTCTGAAACGGGTATTGCGCGGTTCGATGATATCGTCGATATAGCCGAATTTTGCCGCCTCA
>Ga0194037_1002461_pt1 | contig 12284 bp, 9 predicted proteins | sample JunL306m_MetaG_FD_148653 | JGI IMG/M metagenome (GOLD analysis project Ga0194037, IMG submission 148653) | Anoxic zone freshwater microbial communities from boreal shield lake in IISD Experimental Lakes Area, Ontario, Canada - Jun2016-L304-6m | ecosystem: Environmental > Aquatic > Freshwater >...
CATCAGTTGATTCAAGCCTAGCGCTGAGACTCCTAAGAAATACCAAGCATCAGAAGAGTTCGGCTCACTATCACGCCAAGCGAGTGCGATTTGTGCGAGATTCTGCCACTCATGATTCTGATAGGGGATCACCACTTGCATGAAGTAGGGCTGTTGCGCATAAGGGAGGGCCCAGAAAGGTCTTTCATTGGTATCTAAGGTAAGTAGTTCTTTGGTTTCGATGAGTCGCTTGATCCACTCTACGGGCAGGCTATAGAAAAAGCCTTGGGGACCTGGGCTTTTAAAGCTGGTGATTCCAATCAGGTTGAATTTTTGATCAAACAAAGCCCCGCCACTTGAGCCAAGTGAGAATGCGGCGTCAGAGCGAATAATTAAGCCGCCATCAAACGGATATTTGGCTTTGATACTACCATAAGAGGGCTGAGGAACATTATTGCCATTCGGGTAGCCAATGCTGAAGACTTCTTCCTCAATTTCGAGGGATGCGGTATCTCGCATGGGCACCGATTTAAATGGCAAGCCATCAAACTTGAGCGCACATAAATCATGCTTCCAGTCAGCTTTAAGGGCGATGGGCTTGAATCCATCTCCATATTTTGCGACGTTCGCCCCTTTGCCATTGGCGAGTACGTGACAATTGGTGACGACATATTCCTTGTCAATAACGACTCCTGTGCCTGTGCCAACATTCCCATTCTCTAGCTCAACAGAGATTTGCACAATGGAATCATGCAGTTGTAAGAGTTCTCCTATGCTTGGTTGGGCAAATGCATAAGAAGCGTGAATGAAGCAGGTGATGAGCAGAATTCTTTTCATGGGATTTCCTCTAAGCGGATGCATTATTTTTCGTGAGCATGTCATTGATAAGTTCTAGCCTAATGAGCGGGCTATCTAGTTCTAACATTCTTTGTTTTTGAATCAGTGGCATATCTAAAATTTCACACCACCGATTAGCAAGCCACGCGCAATCATTAAGCGCGTAAGGGGAATGAAACGGCATGGCATTCGCATCAATCTTTTCTTCTTCTAAGCTGTGGATCAGTTGTTCAAAGTAAGTTTTGCTTGCGATTAAATCATCGGGTAAGGGGGTGTCCACCTCTATGGGGAGCATCTCTACTTTGCCCATCCATAAGAGATCTTTTTGTTGTACAGCAGACTGGATATGAAATTTCTGTTTACCTAAACATTTGAGGCTAAAAAGCCCTGGCTGGGGAATATTGGTCTCAATGATCTCGACTAAAACACCGACTGATGAGAAGGGAAGTGGGGCGGTTTGGTCATGATCATCACACACAGAAACAATGCCAAAGCCTTGTTGGTTCCTTAAGCAATTCCTCACCATATCGACATAGCGTTTCTCAAAGATCTTTAATGGCAAAAGCCCTTGAGGGAATAAGACGAGTTTAAGTGGGAATAGGGGCAAGTACATGCGGCAGTGTATTTTATGAATAATGGATATTGTAGATTGGTCTGTTAACAGGCGCTTAGGTTCAATAATTTTTTGATGCTTAATTTTGGGCAAGGCATTTGACGCTAGACATTTGGAATTCAAGGCGGTAATATTCACTTTACTGTACGATCGTACAATAAGGAGAGTAAGATGAGTCCATTAGATTTATTGCGTAGCTATACCCGTAAGCGTCAGACCAACGTGGCTGAAATTTTTGTTCGTGTTTCCAATAAAAGCGCCGATATTCCCTTTTTCGGAAGTAAGGTTTCTGCAGGGTTTCCAAGTCCGGCAGCGGACCATGTGGAAGTGAGATTGAGCGCTGATCAGTATCTTGTGAAAAATCCGACCGCCACTTATTTTGTTCGGGTAAAGGGCGACTCCATGGTGAATGCTGGGATCTACAGCGGGGATGTCTTGGTCGTTGATCGCTCTGTTGAGCCGAGTATTGGCCAGATTATTCTGGCTGAAGTAGATGGGGAATTTACCGTGAAGTATTTAGGACAAAATCAACTAGTGCCAGCGAACGCGCATTACAGCGCTATTCCTTTTGACGAGGCAGATACGGTGGCATTAATTGGGGTGGTGACAGGGTCGATGCGTAAGTTTCCATGACCCGTACCATTGCGCTCATTGATGTGAATAACTTTTACGTGAGTTGTGAGCGTGCTTTTAATCCACGTCTTAAATATCAACCCGTTGTGGTCTTATCTAATAATGATGGGTGTGTGATCTCTAGAAGTAACGAAGCCAAAGCCTTAGGGATCAAGATGGGAGAGCCTTGGTTTAAATGCCAAGCAATGGCTAGGCAATATGGCGTAGAAGCGCTATCGAGCAATTATGCTTTGTATGCCGACATGAGTAATCGGGTTATGTCCATCTTGGCTGACTTTAGTCCTCACCAAGAAGTTTATTCGATTGATGAGTGTTTTTTAGAGCTCACTGGGTTTGCGCAAAAAGACCTCATTGCGTATGGGCAGTTGATGAAAACTCGTATTTTTAAATGGACAGGCCTGCCTGTTTGTGTGGGCGTGGGCGCCACCAAAACCCTTGCTAAAATTGCTAATAATATCGCAAAGAAAAATATTAAATTCAATGGATTATGTAATTTATCTAATATTAAACATGAGGAATCAAATCATTTACTTCACGCGATGGAGGCGGGTGAGGTATGGGGTGTCGGGAGACAATTGGCCTTGAAATTAAAGGCACGTGGTATCGATACGGCGCTCGACTTGAAACGCGCTGATCCAGTCTATATTAGACAATCTTTTGGGGTGGTCATGGAAAAGATCGTGCATGAATTAAACGGTACCTTGTGTATTGATTTGGAAGAGGTTGCACCACCTAGAAAGCAAATTTTAAGTTCACGTAGTTTTGGCGATGCGGTGTCTGATTATCAAAGTCTTGCTGCCTCTATTACGCTTTATATGAGCCGTGCTGCCGAAAAGCTACGTGGTCAGCAGTCTGTGGCGAGTGTTATCCAAGTGTATATTCGCACCAGTCCCTTTAAGTTAGATCAAGCGCAATATAGCAACAGTATGACAATTCCTTTGCCTACCCCTACTGATGACACTCGGCAGTTAGTTAAAATGGCCCTATGGGGCCTTAAACTGATTTACAAGCCTCATTACAGCTATGCTAAAGCGGGTGTTAGTCTAGGCGACCTCATTTCCAAGGCAAGCATGCCATTAGATTTTTTTACCTCTCCAGACAGTAGCGATCGGTCTACCGCATTGATGCGCACCGTGGATAGAATCAACGCCAAAATGGGGCGCGAATCGATTAAATTAGCAAGTGAGGGATTCGATCGGTCTTGGCAGATGAAGCAAGGGAACAAGAGCCCCAACTACACAACGAGTTGGGAGCAAATATTATGTGTGCAAGGATAATACACTTTTTTAGTGAGTTTATTGATTTAGGCTTATTTTCTCATGCATTCAGCAATAAAAGCTCTTCTAGCGTTTCCGATTAACTGAGATTGGTCAGCTTCGTTTTTGCAGGCTTGCATTTTTTGGTCACGCAACTTGTGAGGGTTGGGAGCAGGCTCTGCATGCACCAATCCTAAAAAAAGAATAGATGTGCTAAGGATTAAAAGTAATTTATTTAACATGATTAAACCTTTCATGGGGTATGGAAAAAATTAGGGCACAATCCATTGTGTCTCTGGGTTGGCGCTTGGACTCATTTTATTTAACTTGGTCAAGTAGGCGCCTTTAGAGGCGAATCGTTGGCCAATTCCAAGACTCAATCTTGGGTAAATGCTTGTGCTACCTCTTTTAAAGAGCAGTTCTCGATCAATGACATGCTCTAATCCTATATTGTTATCGTACGCTTTGTTATCGCTCTGTGGTGGTCTTTTAGACTCTCCGCCCATCATTAAAGCTTGGACCTCTTCTTGAACCTGCATAGACTCGTACATGGAAAGGTATGATTCTGCACGCTCTATCAAATAATGACTATAAAAATTATTCAATAAAGATGAGACCGTCCAGTCAAAAGCATTTACAGCAAAATAAACCTCGGACTGCATTTTTTCATCGGTAATTGGAATCTTGTGATAATTCATCCAATCCCTAAATCGTTTTAGATTCGCGGATCTCAACTCCGCTTGTTCAATTTGGGAGATGGCCCAACAGTTGTTCACCCAGCTTTCATTTAAATTAGAGGTGGTATTTTGTGCCAATAGGGCTGAAAAATAAATCGTGGCAGTTGGTGCATTAAGTTGCGTTGTGAGTGCATGCAATGCCTCAGGATGCAACCATAAGACTAAAGCATCGTTAGGTCTTAATGAAATGAGCATTTTATTGATTTGTTTGCTGCGCGAACTATCCCATAGGAAATTTTCTGAATGGATATTAAGTCGCTCCATTTGGTGGCCTAACGCCTCTTTTGCGGCTTTTGCAGCAATTGATCCGTCGTCGATTTGGATCACTCTGCCGGGTAAATGATTTGTTAGGTGATGGCCTAGGACATTAGCATCGAGGATACTTCCTTGGTTAAAGTACAAACTATATGCGCTTAATTCAGCCTTTTGGGGCGATATTTCAATGCTCGGGAACCAACAAGTAACAAGAGTTGCTTCACAAAAATCTTGAACCGGTTGCCACGTGCTATATGATAGGCCTGAGACAATTGCAAATACGGGGTCATCTTTTTGCAATGAAATCAGTTGTGCATTCCATGTATTGCTAGGGCCAGTTAATCTCCAAACATCTAAACGCCATTTTCGCCGATTCTGCATTCTTCTTTCAATCGGTGATATCTTTTGTCTAAGGCCAGACCTGACATTGACATTATGTAGGATGGTCATCTCTTGAATCGTTTGTGTAAATACTTTTTGCTTATCCTCGCCGACATCGGGGGTCACAATTGTTGCAATATGAATTTCTTGATCATTTACCCCGGAAGATTTTTTTACGGATAGGGTGCGTAAATAAGCCATTAATGCATCGATTTCGCTATCCGCTAATTGGTAGCGAGGCATCAATGGATTAAGAGTTTTTCCGGAAAAACTTTCACCTGAGCGAACTGCATTGCCAAAGGTAGTCTTGTCATAGGGTGCATGCGTTGCTGAAAGACTATGATTGAACCTTCTTAAGTGCTCAACGATCACGGAATCTTTACTCCCAAAAAGGGCAGGTCCAGAAATTGGAGAGATGATTTCATTTCCCTCGACACTTCCTAACCCGCTCTCACGATGGCAGTTAACACACGCGGCCGGACTCCCTTGTAATTCCATTCCATTCCGAACTCCTGTCAGAGGATTGTTGTTAGGAAGTTTCCCTTCAAGGTAAATTAATTGTCCATATTGAATCTGTGTTTCTTGATTAAGTTCAGCATTGTCAGCTAATACTGATAAGGGAATAGCCAAAGTTGCTAGGCCAAAAATGAAAGATTTTAACATGGTGAAATGAGCATGATTGAGACTACCTCAGTAGCCTCAATCACCTACCTCTTATTTGGTCGTTGTTGTATAAACGGCCGACCAAGGAGAAGCTAATCTGGTTAACGCATTCACTGCGCGAACTTGATAACTATATTTTGTTTTTGTGATTAATCCAGCATCAAGATATTTAGTATTATTGGTGCCATTATTCACCTTAGGTAATGGCGTCCAGCTCCGACTATTTGCAGCGCAAACTCCACTACAACGTTGTACTTGATAGTGAGTTAATAAGGTGGAGTTCGACCCTTGCCACTGGAAATTAATAGTGGTTGTTGTGTTGTTACCGGTTGATTGCAATGTAGTGACTTGTGGGAGTGAAGTTGATGTGGCAATCGGTAGTGAAGTAATGGAAGGCCCTTTAGTCGTCCCAGTGATCGCATTGACTCTATATTGATACAAGCTGTCAGCTGGCAAAGCGGTATCAATGTAAGAATTCAAATCTGCCGCTAGAATTGAACTTGTCAGTGGCAATTTACTAAATGCACTCCAGCTAATGACGCCTGTATTTTTATTCACTGTGGCGGTAGACCTTGAAATCTCATAACCAGTCTCACCCCTTGATTGATCTGCCCAACTCAAATTAATATTCGATGCATTAAGGATGACATTTAAGCCGGTAGGCGCTTGCATGCCAACCTGGATTGGATCTGATGCCGTTTCGCCGGAACTACTCCCTACAACCGCTTGGTTTACCGCAACAACACGATAACTATAGGTTTTGGTCGGATCGTAAGTGATATCTATGAAGGATGTAGCATTTGCAAGAGTGTTGACAGAGGGGTTGATGAATTTTGTAGTTGTGCTTAGGGGCGCAAAATTGCTCAGACCCGCATCTGCGCGCTCAACCCTAAATCCTATTTCATTAGATGCGTTACCCTTAGTTAGGAGACTGTTTGCTGGCGTAGGATCCGTCCAGGTAATTAAGCCATTAACTGCTGTTACACCTGAAGGTTTTCCTGGTTGTGTAATGACCGGAAAGTAAACCATAGGCCGCATCAAATCATTCTCTTCGTGGCCTAGAATATGACAGTGCCATGTATATTCCCAGCCATAGTCATATAATTCATTTGATTGAGTAGCAGGTAGTGCGTCGCCATTTGTTAGATCGTACTGTAGGAAGGCTAATGGTACGTTTGGTCCAATTAGGTTGGTATAGTCTAGAGAGGTATTGGTTGTTGCGCCAGTTGCCAATGTTGGCGCCATCAGTCGATAACTATCCGGTAAGCCAAAGGGTAATTCAGGCGTTTTGGGTTTCATTGCCACTAGCACATCCTGGAGTGGCCAGTTTTGAACCGTATCTTTCCAGCCCGCTTCATTTGAGTTGGGGTTGTATACCAAGCCAGATAGCTGGTCAACGCGGGCTAAAACTTGAACGTTAAACAAATGGAAATGAATAGGGTGGTTATCCGCATCATCATTTTTAATCAGCCAATATTGAGTTTCGCCTTCATTGAGGATTTCACTTGGTTTATCAATATAAGCAACTGGCGTAACACCAGGCACATTCCGCAACTCCAGGCCAAAATTAGCAGTTAATCGGCCCATATTTGTTTCATATCCGCCTTCAATGGTTTTAATTTTCATTGAGGGGTAGGTGCTAATAAGGTCATCCAAGGTTTTCTTTGTGAGAGCGCCATCAGCAGTAATTGTGCTGTCTATATGAGGGTCTGCGACAGTTGTATAGGCATCCAATAGTTTCGTTCTCAATGTAGGCAGCGTACTTGTTTCATATGCACTTGCAGTGGTTGGTGGTGATGCCGCCCCAGTAATTTTTGCAGCAACTTTAATTTGCATAATCGTTCTGGTATTTGGGCCGAAGCCTACTAACGTGGATGGAGCACCACCCATTGGCGACTGGTCTGGGTTGCCGGTGTAATAGTCGTAACGGGTATCCCCGTCGGGCACTGGCGCAGATGAATCATTATATAAAATTAATGTTTTTCCAGCGTATTGTGAGAAATCAATCACAGTGTCCGCGCGTTCAGCATTGCCTAGATAAAATCCTCCACTTTTCTCACTTAAGTCACAATCAAAAACCATTGGCTTTGGGTTGTGGATCACAGGACTTGGTAACAGGCCACCTTCGTTACCAAACTGGATGATATTAGGTCCTGCGGTTAAAGGATCAGGAATGCCACCAGGTCTGCCTTCACTGAAACGAAAGCTTGTTGATGGACAGTTTGTATTTGGGGCTTCGGGAATCATTTTCACTTCAGTATTGACCCTGTTGTCAGAAGCAACTACTGAACTGTCAGCCACCCAAAGAGATAAATTAAAGTAACGATCATTCGCTCCGTTTAAAAAACGAACGCGATAAGCCTTTGGTTGAACACTTAATGTGGGATACGCAACCCCATTAATAACTGGGGTGTCCATATAGGATTCTGGGGTAGTAGAAACATTTCCATAAGAGCCATCCGCTAATGGAAGTGCTGCGATGGTTGGCGCAAGCGAATCTGTTGGTCCAAAATCCCATCTGCCGGCAGGATTGTTAACGGGGCCTTGTACAGTTTGGACAATATTAGGCTCATATACATGTGGAAACCATAAATCTCCTGGTTTTCCCCACGCTTTTGTATCCCATTTAGCATCTTGAGTGCCAATATCATTTGGTACAAAGGTTTTGTCTTGAATAATTAAGGGGATCATATCCACTGGAATGGTGTTGCCTAACAAGGATGATTCTGTCGGATCATTAATCAAAAATGGGGCAATTTCTCCACCATAGGCGTTCTGACGTGTTGTACCAAAGGTATGATCGTGATACCACATTAATCGAGCGCTCTGATTATTTGGCCAGAAAAGGGTCATGCCACCATCACCTGGGTCAGGCATATCAGGGACATTAGTTAAACGATCCCCTTTTTTATAGGCCGTTGGATCATTGGCTGGACTTATCCATTCGTGTGGTGTTCCATCACTGATCCAAGGTGAATCCCCACCATGCAAGTGGATTGATATGCGATTTTGAGGGTAAGTGTTTTGTATATTGCTTGCGCCCAATAAGGATTGGTCTACTGGTAAAAACATGTCCCCATTTCTTACTGTGACCTTGCCATTATTGTCCAGAGTTGCTTTACCAACAGGAAGAAAATTCATGACCTTTAATCGAACAGGTGTGCCTTTGTTGGTGGTAATCATGGGCCCAAGATAATGTGGATTATCATAGGCATAAACTTGTTCTGCAGGGCTTGTATTCGGCCATGTGATGGAAGAACCGTTAGGATACTTGAGCGCGATAGCAGTATTAGGAAGCGTAAATCCTTTAGCGCGTTCACTTGTTTTTGGGTAAAGCTGTACGTAGCCTCTTAGGGTTGTTGCTTTTTGTAAGTCACTATGCATGAGCTGGCTATATTCAACAGCAGCCAAAATAAAGTATTCTGAACCTGGATAGGTTGTTAGATCTGGGGTGGCATTAGGAATGTACTGTCCGACAGCGCCTGCTTTTGCAAAGGTATTTTTGCCAGTTGAAGTTAGCAATGGTAGCGTGTCAACAAACTTTCTAAGTGAAGGGCTGTTAGCGTAAAAGGTATTAAATGTCAGCCCTGACCCACCTGGGCCGTTATCAACCAACGTTCCGGGTCCTGCCATGGCGGTAAGGCTTATCGCTCCATATGCAACAAAAACAGCACGCGCAATTTTCTGATGGTTAATTTTTAGCTTTGATAGTTTTTTCATATAGTATTTTTTAATTTGGTTCAATTTTGGTCAAAAGATATTACGCATGACATAGTATTTTTTAATTTGGTTCAATTTTGGTCAAAAGATATTACGCATGACATATTATTTATTTATTGGATATGGAAATATTGTACTGAAGTACATGTGGGTTTTTATGTACAATTAATCCATTATATTCATAGGGTTGTTATGATTTTTGGACTTCGTTAATTAACAATTAATGGCAAAAGAATTGATTATGAATAATCAAAGATGCGCCAATCATCTTACTGACGTGAAGACTTTGCTTGCCCGCGCTAAATTATGGTTGCTCGATTTATATGAAAAAATCGGTATATCATGAACAAAGTATCTTTAATTAAAGAAGAAAACCTTGCATTTACGTAAAACTAAAATTGTTGCGACATTAGGCCCCTCTACCAGCAGTCAAGAAATGTTGGCGCGTATGATTGAAGCTGGGGTAGATGTCATCCGATTTAATTTTTCACATGGATCCGCCCAGCAATACATTGAGGCTGCTAAATTGATTCGTGAGATTTCCAAAGCCCGTCAATGTTCGGTTGGGATACTGTGTGATTTGCAGGGCCCTAAAATCAGAATAGGTCAATTTGAACATGGTTCGATTCAGCTTGATAAAGGCGATCAATTTATCCTAGATGCTAAGTGCCAGATAGGTAATCAAACGCGGGTAGGCTTAGATTACAAATCTTTACCAAAAGAAGTCGGGCAGGGTGTTCTTTTATTATTAGATGATGGCCGCATCACGATGCGTGTCGACCAAGTGAAGGCGGCAGAAATATATTGTACAGTGATGACAGGCGGCTTACTTTCCAACAATAAAGGAATTAATAAGCAAGGCGGTGGGCTGGCAGCAGAATCTTTAACCGATAAGGATAGAGAAGACATTAAGACCGCCGTCGCGATTGGCGCGGATTTTCTTGCCATTTCTTTTCCTCGTAGCGCGGCGGATATTCATCTTGCACGGCAGCTATTAATCAAAGCGGGTGGACATGCGCACATTGTGGCAAAGATTGAACGTGCTGAAGCCATTGAAATGTTGGAAGAAATTATCGAAGCCAGTGATGTGGTGATGGTGGCGCGTGGGGACTTAGGGGTCGAGGTTGGGGACGCTTTGGTGCCCAGTCTACAAAAACGTATTATCAAGCTAGCCCGCGCTAAAAATAAGGTGACCATTACTGCGACGCAGATGTTGGAGTCCATGATTAATAGTGCTATTCCAACGAGAGCAGAGGTTTCTGATGTCGCGAATGCGGTGCTAGATGGGACGGATGCGGTAATGCTGTCTGCAGAAACAGCGTCAGGTCAATATCCTTTGGAGGCCATTGCTGCCATGGATCGTGTGTGTGTCGAAGCTGAAAATGAGCAGGCGCTTCAAATGAGGCCAACTGTAGATACCAGGCGATTTACTAAAGTAGACGAGTCAATCGCGATGGCGGTCAGTTATGTAGCTGAGCATTTGCCCATCAAGGCCGTGGTTGGATTGCCGCAATCAGGCGCTTCGGTGTTGTGGCTTTCAAGGTCTAATATGACAGCGCCAATTTACGCTTTATCACCGGTTAGCGAGACGAGAAGGCGTTTAAAACTTTATCGAGGGGTGTACACATTTCCTTTAGATAGCAAGTCTATGAATTCTCGAGAGGCTTCAGAGATTGCAGAAGCCACCTTGGTTAAGAGGGGGATTCTTAGTCAGGGGGATTTGATTCTAATGATGACGTGTGAGCATTTCGGAAAAGCGGGTAATACCAACACATTAAAAGTCATGGTAGTTGGGCAAAAGTAAGTTGATATTTTTATGGCTAAGCGAAATAATAAAGACATGAAAAAAATAATCATTTTATTAGTTTTGTTTTCAAATTACTCTTTAGTCACTTTGGCGGCTGAGGAGACTCATCATAAGGTCCAAGTATCAGAACCGGAAGCCGCCACAAGCCTGACGGATGGGGTGCTTAAAAAGGTCAATATGGTGCAAGGCACCCTTATTATTCAGCATGAAGAGATTAAAAATTTAGACATGCCTCCAATGACGATGCTCTTTAATGTTAAAGATCCCTCCCTCATGGCGGGCTTAAAAGCTGGCGATCATATTCAATTTAAAGCGATTGATAGCAAGGGTGCGCTTATCGTCACTTGGATTCGAGTGAAATAAAACTAAAGTGTAGATTTCTTATCAATTTCATTGCTTGATCAATGTATTGATTGCCTGCTTGATGTGCATCAATGAGTTTGCTGATAACCTACACTTTGTCTTTAAATAAAGACTACTATGATTTTTGTAGGGAGCAATCCTGATTAAATCTTGGAGGTAGGGTTATGTCATGCAACGTCGGATGTCGTGAGCGTAGTATTAGAATTGTTGTAGGCACTGTCTTAGTCACGCTTTCAATTACCCACAATATTGGTATTTGGGGTTGGTTAGGACTTGTTCCACTTGGGACTGGATTGATGCGCTACTGTCCTCTCTATTCAATCATAAAGAAAAATGGCTGCTGTGGCGGACAATGTGGATGTTGCAGCGGGAAATCCTGTGGTGGCGAGTCCTCTGGTGGATGTTCTAAATAACGTCTTTTTGCAAATAAAAAGGGTACTTCGGTATCCTTTTTATTTGGCCTCACTCAGTCATCATTTTTTAGGCGCAAAGGCGATGCGCAATAAAAAGTAAAATAAATCAAAAAGTTGCACAAATACCCATTATTCATAAAAAGCAAGGCATTTATTTTTTATTTTGTATTATCCGCTAAGAAGACCTGATAGCCTGCGTCTTGGCGGTTTTTTTACGTCGAACATTTGAAGATGTTAATGAATTGTAAATATATGTGTAGCAATTAAATATTATCTGATCTAACAATGATGGACTTTCGCTTTATGCGGAGTACAAATAACAATATGAAATTAAGCATGTTGTTATTTTTTATTAAATCCTAATAAGATAATTTTTTGGAGATTCTAAAATGCAAATGAGCAAAATCAAATTGGCTCTCGGTTTAGTAGTTGGTGCATCATTGGTTATGCCAATGGTTGCTTCTGCTGCTGCTGATCAAGAAGCTGCAATGAAAGACGCAAACAACTGGGCACATCCACGTGGTCAACACAATAACCAAGGTTATTCAGCATTGTCACAAATCAACAAGGGCAACGTTAAAAACGTTAAAGCTGCTTGGACATTTGCAACTGGTGTGAACCGTGGTC
>Ga0194037_1002463_pt1 | contig 12279 bp, 14 predicted proteins | sample JunL306m_MetaG_FD_148653 | JGI IMG/M metagenome (GOLD analysis project Ga0194037, IMG submission 148653) | Anoxic zone freshwater microbial communities from boreal shield lake in IISD Experimental Lakes Area, Ontario, Canada - Jun2016-L304-6m | ecosystem: Environmental > Aquatic > Freshwater >...
GCGCCATATACTTATTAACTGTACTTTGGAACTCGATCAATATGTATAAGTAGACCCATTCACCGCCAACCTTAACTCGCCAGACAATATCATCTTCTCGCTGTTTAAAGTTATCACTGACATAAGAACCCGGGACCTTTTCCAAGGTTGAATAATCCAGTGTATGCAACCAGTCGTCCGGTATAAAGCCCATGATTAAATCACGAACTAACTCTGGATTGCTGAATAGAAACTTGTAGCTGCTGTCGTGTATTTTGCTCATGGTTCATTATAACAAGTTGGCCTGTAATGGCAATATAGCTCTCAGTTCAGCTGCACCATAAAGAAACAGAAAAGAAACAGATACCTTATGATGCATAGAATGGGTCTCACCCCATTTCAAGCACAGCTTTGTTCATTAATCTAATAAAAGCCTTTGACGACTCATCCACGTAAAGCATATTGGCATATAGCTTTCTATATTCATCAAGTGTAATTTCACCCAGAAACAAATCAACATCGGCTTTCAGATTATTCATAACAGACTCTGAATTCCAAAAAATTAAATCTGAAAATAGATGTCTAGGTGTCTTATTTAAAAGCCTAAGTGCTAGTTTATATTGCTGAGAAATTCTAACTCTACTCCAGGTGAGGCTTGAAACCTCATCAGGGGACGCCTTTAACACAAACATCAAAAGTATGGCGACGCGGGTAGATCGGCCAAAGCTTGATAACGAGGCTTTAAGCTCAGTATCGGTTAAGATAGATTTTTTTATTTTCATTGTCATAGGTCGTATTCTGCAGGTTATGGAGAGATTGTCGTTTAAGTTACAGGCGTGAATCCAAGCTTATGCTCCACATCTCTGAGAATAACCAAAGAAACGTTGAAGGCTTTGCCAAACAAAGGGGGCTGTGAAACATATCGTTGCTTGGCTCATTAATTTCGCCGCCTGAAGCTTGAGACTTTAACTGCTGCTACTGCTATCATTAGAAGCAATAGCAGCACTGTCATGATCTCCACACACTTGCAGAATGTGTTTAATATTATTTAAGACAGCCTCTAATTTTATTATATAGCTCTCCCTCTCCAAGCTGCTTTCAATAGACTCAAAGGGCAGCAACTCATTAACAACCCTCAAAATATCTCTCTCGACCACTGTGATTGGTTTACCTAGAATTTCAGTGATAGCTTCATAAGTTTCTGGGTCATACTCCTCATAAGCCATTTTTAACAATTTTGCAGGATCTACATTTAATGCTTTTGCAAGCCTAGGTATCCTATTGATGGCCAATTTACTATTCCCTAACTTAATCATTGTAATGATATTAGGGCTATTAAAGCCTACCATTTGAGCTATTTCTTTTTGACTTAAATCACTATTGTCAATTTCGTTTCTTATAAAATCAGCAAGACTTACTTTTTTCATGGCGCGATCCTTTTAAACAGGCTAAAACTCTTTGTCTTTATAGTAAATTTAAACTAAAGACAACTCTCTTAAGCTATTAAACACTAGCTCTACTACATGATAGTAAGTAATTAATGACTGCTCAAGACTTTCTTCATAGGCAATTTAATAAGCCAAAAAATAACCAAAATAAACCCAAAAAACCAATAAGTTTTATAAAAACATCAGTGTAATTGTCGATAACCCTTTAAAACAGGAGATCACTAATGCTAAAAGAAGGGCTTTATGAGAAAAAACCAAATTATGTTTTGTGCAAAGAAATTTAAAATTGTAAATAACAATTGCACCGACTATATAAGATATATCGAACAGAGAAGCATTCGTTAAACAATTATTGAAATCAACTATCAATTACAATTAATCAATAAGATACAACACAAATACTTACAAGGTAATTGTCAAAAAAAACAAGATAAAGCTCAGGCAACAACCAATAAAGCAAGAACCAAAAGATTACTAGAAAGAACAGCAAGAATATCCACTCAAAGCAATTGGCAGTCGATTTAAAGACCGATAACTTAAAAGCCACGCACAGATCAGCAAAAGCAAAAAAACAGCAACAAAGAAGCCCCTAGAAGGCTATACGGCCAAAATAGTAAGTAATTGGTTATCCATTAAATATCTCTTAATGCTGTAAAAATTTAATCAGGTGCCACTAAGGATAAAATGAAGTGAAAGATAGCTAGCTCAAGCTAAGAGCAAGGGAGCTAATGGTGGCAACGACAATTAAATTTAGTTGGATGAAATTTTTCCATTGCCGCACTCTACTTTTTTAAAAAAATCCTCCGGCTTTAACTTCCCCAGCCGCAAACTGCAAAACCCCTTATAAAAGCCATTGGGCGAAATCCTATAGGCGCACATAAGAGACCCGTAGACACTTCTCAAAGGCGGCTTGCCGACTTAAAAGAGTCATAAGGCCGACCAAGCGACTATATTGATACTGACAACAGAAGTAAAAATATTAGAGCACAAATTTTGAGGATTTTTACTACTAATTAGTAGGCAGAATTGCAAAAACGCCATGAAAAATAGCCTAGAGCACAACCCCCTGCGTTAATGCTGGCTTTAGAGCAATATCTCGACAAGTCCACGCTCGAAATCTTCTATAAACCCAGCGACTACTTCTGGGAATATCTTAATTAAGCAAAGCCATTTTCGCTTTAAAGTTTTATGGATTTTAATAGTGGCCTTTTCATAACCTAACAACAAACAGAGCACCTTAAGAAGCCTGTTTACTAGAGGCTTCTATAAATACTTTTCATATATCGCCAAATAACACTGCTTTAACCGCTTAAATATAGCTGTCACGCGTTGATTATAAAAAATTGATACAAAAGCAGCTCATTGAGCTATCAGCGCTAAGGTTACGTAACTTTACTTTACTTAACTTAACTTTAAGCTATGTCGCCAATATTTAGTAAGCATTGGGTTATTTTACATAATTCATTTGCGATAACCCTAATCAGCATGACTAGTGACAACAATACAAACTAACACAATTACAGCACTTAATTTTTGCATGGGAAAATGACAGCTTCTCTTACCAAATATTACCTACGCTTTACGTTAAATTACCTATAAAAATATGCTGCTGGTTACTTATCTTTCTGAGACAATAAACTTACTTTCGGGGTATGCGAGATTACACTTAGTCCAAAAGCAGATTTTTTTATAGAAACTCTATTGCATCTTTGTTTCGGCATTGATGCTTTGGAGCTTTCCTTCACTAACTCATAGATTAAAGAGGTCAAAATGAATTTAACAACCGAATTAAATCCAACAACCATGTCATCTTTGGAAATAGTAGCGTTGATCAATAAGACTCGCGAAAAGGCATCAGCGGTATTGCTTCACAAAGACTTTCTAAGAAAGATCGCTAAAGTATTGGGAACTGAACCGGCGAAAAATTTCGCTGGTCAATTTAAAGCAGCTAATGGCGAAATGAGAAAGTGTTACAACCTTCCAAAACGAGAAGCAACTTTAATGGTGATGTCAGAAAGCCACAACGTTCAGGCAGCGATTTATGATCGAATGGTAGAGCTTGAAGACGTTAAAGCACTACCATTAAACCAAAACATTTCGCTTCAAGAGATGGATTTTCAAAAATTTGCCGCCGCATATATTACAGGAATAAAAATGAGCAGAGCCGTTGGATTATCCAAACAAGCCAGCGAACTTGCTGGCGACCATTTAGCTAAGACCGTCTTTGGTCACTCACCCCATTTTTTACTTGGGATTTCCAATCACTATTTGCCAGAAGAAACTAAAACGGCAAAAGAGCAGGTAATAACCCCTGAAGATGCAACCGCGGATCAACCCGCTGTTAACAATAAAAACGGGCTACTCTATAGTATAGGAGACCCTAAAGGTCGACTTATCAACGCAACAGCAATCAGTAGACGATTATTAATCAAAGGGATCATAAATCCTAATAGCAAAAATGATAAGCGCTTTACGAGCGCTAATAAAGTCAACGTATTGCTGTTAGAAATGGGCCTACTAGAAGGCGAGTCACAAAAATGGCTTTTAACCGATAAAGGCAAAAAATACGGACAGCATTCAGAGTACCAACACGTAGCTTATCCCAATCTGATTAGATGGTATGAAGACGCAACCATTAGGGCTATAGAAGCTTATTTGTCAGCCCAACGCATTGCAGCCTAACAACCTTTCACCCCTAACTGGGCGTTTTATTTTTAAGGAGTCAAAATGACCCAACTATCTGTATTTAACTTTAACACCAATGAAGTAAGAACTGTCGCCACAAGCGCTGGAGAGATTCTTTTTGTGGCAAAAGATGTCTGTAATATTTTAGATTACAAAAATACGACACAGGCGATTACCGATAATTGTCGAACCGAGGGCATATCTAGCAGATATATCCCTTAATTATCAAACACCTACACGCTAATAGATGAAGGGAATTTGTATAGACTTCTAATAAAATCAACAAAACCAGCGGCCAAACCTTTTGAAAGCTGGATTTGCGATAAAGTTTTACCGTCAATTAGAAAAACGGGAAGTTATTTTGAACACCCTGCAAACAAAGTAGATGTTAACTCAGACATCAAGGGCTTTGTAGCAACTTGCGAAAGCCTTATGGGTTTATCCAAGCTTTTTGGTTTTGAAGGAAATCAAGCTTATTTAGCCACCGACAAGGCAGCAAAAATATTAACAGGTGAATCACCTTTACAGTTACTAGGAATCGAACTCATTGCAGAATCAAAAGATAAAATATTCAACGCCACAGACCTAGCCAAAATTTCTGGGCTAACAACCTCTCCAAAGAGAATGAATGCTATTCTTGAGGAAGCAGGTTTTCAGAAAAGGTTTACAAACTCAGCAGGCTACAATGAATGGATATTGACCGAGAAAGGTAAGCCCTTTGCGGAAGTATTAGATGTAGGAAAAAAACACAGCAACGGCACACCTATAAAGCAAATTAAGTGGTATTCCAGCGTGATTGATGAGCTAGACAAAGAAACCCTTCACTAATAAGGCGTTGGCCTAAAAATGAAAGAATTGTTGTCGTAAGCCACAGGTAATGAATTAATCGAATAATTCAGAATGTGTTCCTGTTCTGACAAATATAACCCGCTCATCATTGCCGCTTTCATCAATTTTATAGATCAAAAGAAAGTCTCCGCCAATGTGACACTCTCTGTGATTTGCCCATTTTCCAGCAATAGAATGATCGAGCCATTCCGCTGGTAACGGTGCAACATTATCAATGAGTAATAACATGGCTTCTTTTAAGTTATTCAGGTCGTAGCGACCACTGTGAGCCAAGCGTTGCCAGTCCTTATGAAACCCTTTAGTCCGCGTAACTTCACGAGGTGGATTAGTGCGCTTATTCTTTGATGTCTTTTTCGAGGTCATTAAACAAGTCTTGAATAGTTGCAAAAATGGGTAGTTTACCGGAATCAGCTTCTTCCATAGCTGAACAGGTTGCTGAGTTTGGTGCTTTGATCTCGAACGGTAAGCCATTCTGAGTAACTACCTGGCGCAGGAATAACCTGACGGCATCAGATACATTCAAACCGCAAGCGGCTAGTACTCTGGTGGCGTTTTCTTTTAAATCAGGATCTATCCGAGAACGGATCTCGGCAACCTTAAGATGATGAGTGATAGGCATAATAATACTCCGTCAATGTAGCTACAATGCAAATCAAAGTATATCATGGATGATAGATAATATTATCGCGAGTTGTATCAACACCAAAATAAAGGTTTATTTTGGTTAATTCACCCCTTATTGGGGCTTTTAATTTAAGCAGTCCTGCTGATTCTAAATCATTGGACAGAACGCTGCCGTCACCGACTAAGACCAAATAAACTTTGCCCAAGGCGGTATGCCAAAAAGTGTAAAAAACGACAAATAAGCGCGTATAAGATTGTTTTGCGTAACAGCACTATTCACGGATAGAATACTCAAAAAACATGCGTGACGGCATTATTTATGCAGCTTATGTGAGTTTATTTAATAGCTAACTGACAATGATTTAGCTGCGCAATGATCTAACTAACCATAGTGTGTTGTGAGCTATAGCAAAACACCGACGTTAAAAAGCAATGTCCTAGAAAATATCAAGATATCGATTTGGCTATCCCTTCATCGACCCCCCTTTTCAAATTACGTTTTCCTCCCCCAAGGACAGACCTTAATAGCCCCCACCCTCGTCACTAACACGCAGATTTACAAGCACTTTATCCTCCGACTAACACCAAAGAACCCTCATAAAATTAATAATAAACAGACTTAGACTGATGAACAGATGCAACCTGAAGTGCCTTATTATTCTGTTTTTTTCAAGGATAGCTTAACTAGGGGGGGGTGTAAAAACTAAAAAAACTAAAAAAACATATACGAAAAAAGCTCAGAATTTATTAACCAGCCGGGAGGGTAAAGACTGGAGAAACTTCATTAACCAGCCTAGGGGTATGAGAGCAGGCTAAAAATACTAACCAGTCGGGGGAGTATTACTTTGAAACTGAACCCACCCAGACTGGTTAAAAGCAACCACTACATTAAGACAGCGAGAAATGTTTTTCCAGTTTCTCCAGTTCCCCCCCCCTAGCTGATTAAAACCACAACCACAGTGGGTAATGGTTTTGCTAGTTTTTTCAGTTTTCGCAGTTTTTTACACAGGGGTATGTTTTACCCTATTCACCAACAGCATCTTTTAAGCCCCCCTCTGCCGCATCAATTAGCGGCACCAGTAAGTGATAACTTTTTGCATTTTTAGCACCTACCTTTTCACACCATAAGCCACCGTCAAGCAAAGATTTTCCGATATACTTATTGAGCACTTTAGTTATATCATTCTTGCTTACCTCAGAACATATAGTAGCATCTAAAATTATATCGGGTTTTGAATGAACTCCACGCTCTATTGTCTCTGTAATAGCCTCAATAGCCGCTTGATCCTTTGCGCGACCATCCGCGACTACCTTATCTCTTTTCGTTTGCTCAATTGAGTCTTTATCTACTAATGCAACTGAATCAAGCCGGTGTTGATAGCACTTACCTTCTTCTATTGAGTAACTGAAAGCTAATTCATTAGCAACCACACCACGACTCTTGATATTTTCGAACAATACCTGTTTAGTCGTTTGATTTTTAGAAACCTCATCTAACACATATGCGCAATCACAATCATCCACCACATCAGATGTGCCTGCAAAGACAACCTTACCTTCAGCATCTCTTTTCTTATTACAATGCGCCAACATGATTAACGTGCCGCCATTTGCAACATACTCCCTTGCCCTAGTCATAAACTCACTACCCTTTTTCTTATCCATTAGGTCGGTGAATTTCTTCAGTGTATCCAGAATAATTACAGTCCCTCTAGCCGTATCATCAGAAATCAATTGCGCCATATATCCTTGCAAAGCTGAGGACTCAAAGCCCTTATAACTTGGACATATCATTTGAAAACCATATTTTTCAGCTAGCTCTGTTTTATATTGCAGACCCTTGGAATCATCATCAGCATTAATGTAATAGACATTTTCACCATTTATTAGGCCTGCTTCTATTGATTGAATTAACATCCAAAGTATTAACAACGTCTTACCCGTATTAGGTTTAGCATAAATGGTTGTCGCTTGACCTAAAATAGCGATTTTGTCTAAAACATAACGATCAGCAAGCATTTTCCTTTTCATCTCTGCAGACTCCCCATTAAGCGAAAATTGACTCATTGAGAACAGAACTTTGGGTTCAAAAGAACTAGCTTTAGCTATTGCTGAACTAATAACCGTTGGTGAATATGGCGCTTTATTTTTGGCATAAAGCACCTGATTATGCTTAGTTATCTCTGGATTCCAATTTAGTGCACCCATTACCATTCTCCGCCGTGTTCAAGTAATCGCATACAATCGAATGCGTCATGTGCAAAACCATCATTTAAGACATCTCCACCGTAAGAAAAAACCCGCTCAATACCATCAGCACAATTATCTAAAATCACTGCTCCAGCAGCTTTAGATGAGCTGTTAGGGCGAATAAACCTATCTTTACCTACTTCTTGATAGCCGTTACGAATAAGTACATCTGCCACACTATAAGCTTGGTTAAATTCAGCGATGGGATTGCGCCAGCCTTCAATATTTGAGCCTTCAAGTGCCTTATATGGCTTGTATTTTGGCACTTCTATATCATTACCTAGCGCACTATTAAGAACAGGTTTCCAATCTTCCCAATGTTGCAACATATCTAATAAAATCATTGGTGCGTCTGGAATAGATGCAGGATTGCCAATAATTTTATAGTTGCCACCCTCAGGATGCTGACCAAAAATGACATCTTGGCAATTACCGACGCGTAGTTCGAATATCATTTCATTGTTGTATTTGAACTGTTTTAGACTAGCGTCTAATTCAACTGGAACTTTAAATAGTATCTTCCCACGATTAGACTTTGGGCTTTTAATCTCAAGTCGTGTGTCAGCTTTTAACAATTCAAGTAACTTAATATCTGTAGCTTCCTCAAATACCTTTCGTGTTAACTCCAAATTATCAATATCAAGAGCCAGCGTATTAGATGCGCCATGATACAAGCCAATATTAATGCTTTCACAGCCTTTAAAATCATATGGATTATTACTATAACCATTTGGGTTGCTGTTTGATTTAACTTGATTCCAGCCAGCAGAAGGGGCTTTTGTTGGCTCACCGTTCCTAGGTGGAATCTGTATTAGATGTAAGCTTGCATTACAGAGACTTTTGATTAGTTCAGCGTTATTACTCATGACAATACCCCATAAAGCAGAGCCACCGACTCATTTTTATGAGCATAGCCTTAAGGATAGTTGTATAATTGATTTGCAATATATTTGATCTGCTGCCGGTGCGACCAACACCGGTGGTGTCTAATGTTCCCATTATTTAAACCTTCATAACATGAGAAATAGCTTTACGCTCTATTTCTTGATGACTGCTAACCTTACCTTGCCTAAGCCATTCTTCAAGCTCCGATCTATCAAAGTAAATCATCTTGCCGCGCGGTTTATAGTGTGGAATTTCTTGAGTTGATGTGAGCTTATAAATATAGCTAATAGACAGCCCTGTATAAGCTGCTGCTTCGTCAATACTTAAAGTTTGTTTATTTGATAAAACAGCACTGGTAAGAATATCAATGCGATCTATTACTGCTTGAAGTGTAACTATAGGGATGGTCATTGTTGTTTCGCTCCTTTGCGATTAGTTAACAATGACTACATTTGATCAGATAGTTTTCTAAATTTTGTTAATTGGCAAAACTAATTGCCAGCTGGCAAAATATTATTTATTTAGTAAGCCTAAGCCCTCTTTAATGCTGGCTCTAAGGCTACTTTCACCTAAACCTTTGAGATTCAAATCACCCATTAGGTGAAGTTCTATTTTAATAGCTTCAGCAATTTGGCTTATATTTGGCTCTCCACTAGATTTGCTGAAAGTATTATTTTTTTTAGAAAGTAGTAATGCCATTGCACCAATTTGCTTTAAGAGTTTTTCTCGTTCTGTTTCAGAAATGCCTTGATTAACCTCAACATGACTTACATCCTCTACCGAATCAAGAACCGTCATAAGATAATTACCATAAGGATGACTATCTTTTGATATATAAAATTGAAAATATAAAGGGGCGTTTAAATTAATTTGATTACCACTTTTCTCTGTCTCATGTTCTAGTGTTTTTTTAAACTCATCATCTATATGATCACTTGGCACTAGTATTGGAAATTTTGGTAGTTTCCCAGTATGTTTATATTCAATTTCTGCGTCAGAATGAAGTTGAAAAACACCTGTGGCTTCATAAGGAGTTATTTCACCATCAATATCAAATTTATTTTTTGTTTCTGAATATAGCCAGCCACCAAAGCCCTTAAAGAACACTTGCACCAAAAAACACTCCATTAAAGCATTACTCATTACTAAAGGATTAACCGGAAACAAGGTAATGAATTTTGTTTATTGCTCCGTCGAGCTATCCGGTTGAAGCGATTATATCAGCTTGTTGGCTGCTACTACCGCGAAGATACGACACTAAGGATGCAATGAAGCATATTCTTGGGCAGAAGGGGCGTGCATTGGCAAATCAAGGCATTGAGGACGGACAGCACCCAACCCAGACATGCCAACCAAATGGAGCGAGGTATAGGTTTTTCGCCATCACGGTAATAAATCAGCATACACCTCGAAATACCCAAGGCTTCCGCACCTTGCTCCAGTGTAAATCCGCATTCGTGCAGCCAAGTCCATATTCTCTCATGACCGATGCCGCCCGCTTGCTCTACACCAAAATTTCGCAAATTATCAGAGCCAAGATCAAGAGTATCCTCAATCCAATCTATAGACCGACCACAAAAACCGACCTTGGCTTGAACAAATAGTGACCTATTCTTCAAAGGCGCAAGAAAGACTGAGGTGTCAATAAGGTTAGCTAGATCAACTTCAAATACTTTTTTTGTCAGCATAACTTAAACGCAGTCGATATTCATTCAGCACCTCTACGTCTATAAGGCAAAAGTGTTGCTTATTCATTGCTGTAACTCCTCAAATTTAGCCGCAAGCATGTTACGATTAATATCTGCCCACCCCCACATGATTCTTGTTTTTCAACACCGTATCAAAATTTGGTTTGTCTGAAAAAATCAGCAGCAGACACGATGGCCGTGCCCTCAAATTTCTTGATAGCAAGTAAGTCTAGCTTGTCGCCAGCAATCAGGTAATCAGCAAATCCACCCATGCTAATTGACAGTAGATAGTTATCATAGGGGGCTGGAGACACATCGACAACAGGCAAATCAGTCACAATCGTGGCTAAACTTTGTAATTCGTTTATCAATCGACCTGCAATGACAGAATTTAATCTTTCGCGAATTTTAGGGTATCGAGTGACCCTATGAAGCTCTTCAATTTGTGGCTGTGCAGTTAAAAGTGTAAATCGCCCATTACGCCATAACTCAATTAATTTCGCGGGTGGTGATGCTTGAACTAATAAAGCACTAATAAGAATGTTAGTATCCAGTACAACTAGCATTAACCTATATTGCCTGCAAGCTCTTGGCGGATCTCATTTTTGATACTGTGACTTGCTTCATCAATTAATGACTGCAAATCAGTTGTAGCCATATCTGAAAACTTTGACTGTGCTTCCGTTATGCTTTGATCAAATACACGCCATCGCACCGACTCTTCAATAAATTTAGACATATCACCTTTTTTCAAACCACGTTGTGCAAGAAAAACACGCAATGCCGTATCAGTATCTTTAGACACAGAAACTGTCCATCTCGTTTGATTCAAATTAGTTGCTGACATAAAGCCATCCTCGTAGTTACATAAACACCTAACAACATATCAGTATAGATAATTTAAATCAACTACCCGATAATTAAAGTAACAGTCTCAATTGCTTTAACAAACTCAACAGCCTTACCCCCCCAATGGTAACCAGAGTCGGTGCGGTTATTCTATTATCCATAAACCAAAAAACCCCCACCGGATTACTCCAATGAGGGTTAGATAATTTTGCTAACTAAAACCGATTTATAATACAGTCAAATGCTCGCCACTTTCGGTATGTACAACATCACCACTACGTTGCAACACAAAATAACCACGATTTAAAGCCTCTCTTTTGGCTTTGTCATTAATATGGAATGAAGCAATAGCACCGTATTGTTTGTAGTTTTGGTAGATAGGAAACAATTTCTTAAAATTCTGCATCTTACGATCTAACTTATCTAAATCGTTTTCGTGAGCTTTGTATTTAACTTCAACAATACCGATAGCATCACCGTTAGTCATAATGATGTCGTATTCCTCTTCAGTTTTACCACGACGTTTATGACCATTCTTCTCAATGTCATCAAAATTAATGCTACCCAAATGCGTATCATTAGCTAAGCTATTAAAGAAAAATTCTTCAGCCACATGACCTTGATTATTGGTGACATTACCTAGCGAGATACCCATACGCTCCAATTTTTCATCAGTGCGCTTCATTTGCTCATCTGTTACTTTTTGAGCAACAGCCAAACTTGCCACCAGCGCTTTTAATTCATCATCAGTCATGTTCTTGTCCTCACCATCAATACTGATAATTTTAGCATAGCAAAGCTTCTCGCCTATACAAATTATCACAAACAAAAAACCCCCACCGAATCACTCCAATGAGGGTTAATGTTTCGGCAGATCAAATCAAATCAAACTTAGTTAAATACCAACTCACTGCCCAGCGCATCATTCAAGGCTCTGGCATAGGCTAAAGACAGCTTGGGCTAGGAACCTGACCCAAAGGCCAGACACAAAAAAACCCCAGCGCCTTGTGAGCGATGAGGTT
>Ga0194037_1002464_pt1 | contig 12274 bp, 4 predicted proteins | sample JunL306m_MetaG_FD_148653 | JGI IMG/M metagenome (GOLD analysis project Ga0194037, IMG submission 148653) | Anoxic zone freshwater microbial communities from boreal shield lake in IISD Experimental Lakes Area, Ontario, Canada - Jun2016-L304-6m | ecosystem: Environmental > Aquatic > Freshwater >...
AAATCAAAATGGCATTCGATAAAGATGGATTTTTGACCGCGCTTGACAGCATGACGGTCATGGAACTCAACGACCTGGTGAAAGCCATCGAAGAGAAATTTGGCGTGAGCGCCGCTGCAATGTCTGCTCCCGCTGCTGGCGGCGGTGCCGCTGCCGTGGTGGCCGAAGAGAAGACGGAATTCAACGTGGTCCTGCTCGAAGCCGGTGCCAACAAGGTGTCCGTCATCAAGGCCGTTCGCGAAATCACCGGCCTGGGCCTCAAGGAAGCCAAGGACCTGGTCGATGGCGCTCCGCAGCCGGTTAAGACCGCCGTGCCCAAGGATGAGGCCGACGCCGCAATGAAGCAACTTGTGGAAGTAGGCGCCGACGTGGAAGTCAAGTAAGAGCACACGAACAATAGTTCCTTCTGGCCAAGGCCGCCATAGGCGGCCTTGGCTGTTCTGTTTTGTTGGCGGGCTTGTGCTTCGTGCTGCCAACTACTTGAAATCTAAACATTCAGGTAGTGCCCATGGCATATCGCCGTGTGGGCCTTGCACCAAAGGAGACTCTCCGAATGGCTTATTCGATTGCCAACAATCCTCTCTTGCGTAACAACTTTGCCAAGATCAAGAAAATTATAGACATCCCTAACCTCATCGATATACAGAAAAATTCCTATCGGCGCTTTCTTCAGCTTGATCTCCCGACCGATTCCCGTTTAAATTCCGGTCTTGAAGCAGTTTTTCGGAGCGTATTTCCTATCCGGGATTTCAGCGAGACCGCGTCGCTGGAGTACGTCTCCTATTCCCTCGGTCAGCCCAAATATGACGTGGAGGAATGTCATCAGCGGGGAATGACCTATGCCGCCCCCATGAAGGTGAAGGTGCGCCTCGTGGTCTGGGACTTGAACAAGGAAAACAGTGTCAAGTCAATCCGTGATATTAAGGAGCAGGAGGTCTACTTCGGAGAGATCCCGCTCATGACCGAGAACGGTACCTTCATCATCAACGGCACGGAACGGGTCATTGTCAGTCAGCTTCACCGTTCACCGGGTGTCTTCTATGATCACGACAAGGGAAAGACGCACTCCAGCGGCAAGATACTTTATTCAGCCAGGGTGATTCCTTACCGTGGTTCCTGGCTTGATTTTGAATTCGACCACAAGGACATCCTGTACGTCCGGATTGATCGGCGCCGAAAGATGCCGGCCACCGTGCTTCTCAAGGCCCTTGACTCTTCCGCTGAAGATCTTCTCAATTTTTATTATAAAAGTGAAGAGATACTGGTGCATAACGACGAAAATGGTCTGCGTCTCTTCAAGGTGTCCGACCCTGAACTCCTCTCTACCCAGAAAGCTCTCACTGACATTGCCGATCCCCAGACCGGCGAGGTGATTGTCAAGGCCAACCGGAAATTCACCAGGGCAGCCATCCGCAAGATGACCGAGCATGGCATCAAGAACGTACCAACCTCTCATGATGAAATCATCGGCAGGTTCGCTTCTCACGACATTGTTGATCCGGCCACGGGCGAGGTCATCGTCGAATGCAATGACGAGATCACCATGGTCCGAATGGAGGAGATCCTTGGCCGAGGTATAACCTCGTTTAACGTACTTTTCATCGATAATGTTCACGTCACTTCATCCCTCCGGGACACCCTGCTGGCGGACAAAATCGACACCACGGAGAATGCCCTTATTGAGATCTACCGGCGGCTTCGTCCCGGTGATCCGCCTACGGTTCGGAGCGCCACGGTACTCTTTGAAAACCTTTTTTTCAACCCGGAACGGTATGACCTTTCCGCCGTGGGCCGGTTGAAGATGAATCACAAACTGGCCCCTGAACTAAAGGAGATTCCGCTTGATACCCAGACGCTGACCAAGAAGGATGTTCTTGAGGTTGTGCGCTACCTGATCGACCTGAAAAACGGCAAGGGGACTATTGACGATATTGATCATCTTGGGAACCGGCGAGTAAGGGCCGTGGGTGAATTGCTGGAAAATCAATACCGGATTGGCTTGGTACGGATGGAGAGAGCGATCAAGGAGCGAATGAGCCTGCAAGAGGTCGAGAACCTCATGCCGCATGATCTGATCAACTCCAAACCGGTCTCGGCGGTGGTTAAGGAGTTTTTCGGTTCCAGTCAGTTGTCGCAATTCATGGATCAGACCAATCCACTCTCCGAGGTTACCCATAAACGGCGGCTTTCCGCCCTGGGACCGGGGGGGTTGACCCGGGAGCGGGCCGGCTTCGAGGTTCGAGACGTCCATCCTACCCACTATGGCCGGGTCTGCCCCATCGAAACCCCGGAAGGGCCGAACATCGGGCTCATCGCCTCCCTCTCTACCTATGCACGGATTAACGAGCATGGCTTCGTGGAGACCCCGTACCGGATCGTGAGTGACGGTCGGGTTACCAACGAGGTTCGCTTCTTTTCCGCGCTTGAGGAGGAAGGGCATGCCATTGCCCAGGCCAACGCTGAAATGGATGATACCGGACGCTTTACGAGTGAGTATGTCTCCGCCCGGAAATCCGGCGAGTTCATTCTCGTGAACCGGGATGAGATCGAGTTGATGGATGTGGCGCCGATGCAGCTTGTTTCCGTGGCCGCTTCCCTCATTCCGTTCCTGGAAAACGACGACGCCAACCGGGCGCTCATGGGCTCCAACATGCAGCGTCAGGCGGTGCCTCTCCTACGGGCGGACTCGCCGCTGGTTGGTACCGGGATGGAGCGGGTCGTGGCGCGGGACTCCGGAGTCTCCGTGGTTGCTCGGCACAACGGTGTGGTTGAGTCGGTGGACGCCTCCCGCATTGTCGTCAAGATCGACGAGGAGGAAGTCGATGAGACCGGTACCGGGGTTGACATCTACAATCTGATCAAGTTTGCCCGCTCCAACCAAAACACCTGCATCAACCAGCGCCCGGTGGTGGCGGTGGGGGACCATGTCATCAGCGGTGACGTCATCGCCGACGGACCCTCTACCGACATGGGTGAGCTGGCCTTGGGGCAGAACGTACTCGTGGCCTTCATGCCGTGGGGGGGATATAACTTTGAGGATTCTATTCTCATCTCGGAACGGCTTGTCAAGGACGACCGCTTCACCTCAATTCATATCGAGGAATTTGAATGTATTGCCCGTGACACCAAACTCGGCAAGGAGGAGATTACCTCCGACATCCCGAATCTGGGTGACGAGGCACTGAGGAATCTGGACGAGTCCGGGATCATCCGGATCGGCGCCGAGGTGAAACCGGGAGATATCCTGGTCGGAAAGATCACTCCGAAAGGGGAATCCCAACTCTCCCCCGAGGAGAAGCTTCTTCGTGCTATTTTTGGAGAGAAGGCCGGTGACGTTCGTGACACTTCGCTTCGGGTTCCCCCTGGGGTAGAAGGCACCATTATCGGCGCCAAGGTTTTTTCCCGAAAGGGGGCGGACAAGGACTCCCGGACCGAACTTATCGAACGGGCCGAAGAGATTAAACTGCGTAAGGATGAGCAGGACGAGATCGTCATCATCCGCAATTCAGCCCGTGGTAAACTGAAGCGGATACTTCTTGGCAAGAGAGTCGTGGTTTCCGTCGAGGATAGTGAAGGGCGGACAAGGATCCCGCGCGGCGCCCTGCTTACGGACGAACTCCTCGATGGGATTGCCATGGACCGGTGGAGCGACCTCTCTCTTGAAGAAGGGGACGAGACTGAAGAGAAGATTCGACAGATCCTCGATACCCTGACCCAACAGGTCGTTATCATCCACGACGTCTTCGCGGACAAGATCCAGAAGATGAAGCGGGGTGACGACCTGCCGCCGGGGGTCATCAAGATGGTCAAGGTATACGTCTCCATCAAGCGGAAGCTCCAGGTAGGGGACAAAATGGCCGGACGCCACGGAAATAAGGGTGTTGTCTCCCGGATACTTCCCGAGGAAGACATGCCTTACATGGAAGACGGGAGGCCGGTGGAGCTGGTTTTGAATCCTCTCGGTGTTCCTTCCCGTATGAACGTTGGGCAGATACTTGAAACCCATCTGGGGTGGGCCGCCAAGGGAATCGGCTGGCAGATTGAGGAGTTCCTCGAAAAGAATACTCCTTCCTCGCGGATCAAGGAGTATCTCAAGACTATCTATTGCGATGGCGAGATGGATCGGTTTCTTGACTCCTTGGGAGATGAGGAACTTCTCAAGGTTGCGGAGCGACTGAAGCGGGGCGTTCCCATGGCGTCGCCGGTCTTTGAAGGGGCCACGGAAGAGCAGGTCAAGGCTCTCATGGACAAGTCGGGTTTTGCCAAAACGCGACAGGTAACGCTCTTCGACGGCAAGTCGGGAGAATCGTTTAAGCACAAGGTTACGGTCGGCGTCATGTATATCCTGAAACTCCACCACTTGGTCGACGACAAGATCCACGCCCGATCCATCGGACCTTACAGTCTTGTCACCCAGCAGCCTCTTGGCGGCAAGGCCCAGTTCGGGGGGCAGCGACTTGGAGAGATGGAAGTTTGGGCATTGGAGGCATACGGCGCTTCCTACGCCCTCCAGGAGTTTCTTACCGTCAAATCCGACGACGTGGCCGGTCGTACCCGGATGTACGAGGCCATTGTCAAGGGTCGACACACCCTGGAACCGGGACTCCCTGAATCGTTCAATGTGCTTATCAAGGAACTCCAGTCACTCTGTCTTGACGTGGAACTCCTGGAGACGGACGAAGACTAAGTACGTGCGACGCGCCGCGGGTTTAATGGCCTTCTGTTGCACACAGCACGATCACGCAGTATAGCTCCTACGAGGGAGGTTAAAATCTTGGACGACTTTTTCAGCTATTTCGATAAACCGAAAGACCCGTTGCACTTCTCCGCCATCAAGATATCCATCTCATCCCCGGAAAAAATTCGGGAACGCTCCTACGGTGAAGTGAAAAAACCGGAGACCATAAATTATCGTACGTTCAAGCCGGAGCGCGACGGTCTGTTCTGCGCCAAAATCTTTGGCCCCACCAAGGATTATGAGTGCAATTGCGGTAAGTACAAACGGATGAAGCATCGCGGCATTGTCTGCGAGAAGTGTGGTGTGGAGGTCATCCCTTCCAAGGTACGTCGTGAGCGGCTGGGGCATATTGACCTGGCGACGCCGGTCGCGCACATCTGGTTTCTCAAATCACTGCCGTCGCGGATTGCCAATCTGCTGGACATGACACTCAAGGACCTGGAGAAGGTCCTCTACTTTGAGGCGTACGCCATCACCGATCCGCGTAACACCGGCATGACTATCGCCGAGGTACTTAACGAGGAGGCATATCTGAAGGCGATGGACGAGCACGGCGGTGATTTTGCCGGCGGCATGGGGGCCGCCGCCATCCGTGACTGCCTACAGGCCCTTGATCTTGACAAACTGGCCGAGGACCTCCGTACCGAGCTGATCGAGGCATCCAGTGAGGCCAAGCGGAAGAAAATCTCCAAGCGACTCAAGGTCATCGATGCCTTTCGTACTTCCGGTAATCGACCAGAGTGGATGATCCTTGAATGCATCCCGGTACTGCCTCCCGAGCTGAGACCGCTGGTTCCTCTTGATGGGGGTCGCTTCGCGACCTCGGACCTCAATGACCTCTACCGCCGGGTTATCAATCGTAACAACCGATTGAAGCGACTCATGGAACTCCAGGCCCCGGAGGTAATTATCCGCAATGAGAAACGGATGCTCCAGGAAGCGGTGGACGCCCTTTTCGACAATGGGCGGCGTGGCCGGGCAATCGCCGGTCCCAACAAGCGTCCTCTCAAGTCCCTCTCCGATATGCTCAAGGGGAAGGCCGGCAGGTTCCGCCAGAACCTTCTCGGCAAGCGGGTCGATTACTCCGGCCGTTCCGTCATCGTGGTTGGTCCTGAACTCCGCCTCCACCAGTGCGGTCTCCCCAAGAAGATGGCCTTGGAGCTCTTCAAGCCGTTCATCTATAACAAGCTTGAAGAACAGGGGCACGTTACCACCATCAAGAGCGCCAAGAAGATGGTGGAGAAGGAGCGTCCCGAGGTCTGGGATGTCCTGGATGAAGTGATCAAGGAGCATCCGGTGATGCTGAATCGTGCGCCGACGCTGCACCGTCTCGGCATCCAGGCATTTGAGCCGATCCTTATCGAGGGGAAGGCGATCCAACTCCACCCGCTGGTCTGCACCGCCTTCAACGCCGACTTTGACGGCGACCAGATGGCGGTTCATCTTCCGCTATCCATTGAGAGTCAGGTGGAGGCGCGGGTGCTGATGATGTCCACCAACAATATCCTTTCCCCGGCCCACGGCAAACCGATCATCGTTCCTTCGCAGGACATGGTACTAGGAATCTACTACATGACGCGGGAACGTCACTTCGTCAAGGGTGAAGGTAAGGTGCTTGCCTCGCCGGATGAGGTGCGTATCGCATATGACTCGGGCGAGATTGATCTTCAGGCCCGGATCAAGGTTCGAATGAAAAACCTGGCAACCGACGAGCAGGCGCGGATAGTTGAGACGACCACGGGACGGATCATCCTCCGTGAAATTCTCCCGGCGGAGGTTCCGTTTTCTACCATCAATAAGACCATGACGAAGAAGGAACTTTCCAATCTGGTGGATGTCTGTTATCGACTGGCCGGCAATAAAGAAACGGTAATCCTGGCCGACCGGCTCAAAGAGACCGGTTTCCGTTACTCCAGTCTGGCGGGAATCTCCATTTCCATCGATGATATGGTTATTCCCGAAGGGAAAGCGGCCATCATCACCCGCTCCAACGAGGAGGTGAAGGAGATCCAGAACCAGTATACCGAGGGGCTTATCACCGACGGCGAGCGGTATAACAAGGTTATCGATATCTGGGCCAAGTCGTCCGAGGAGATCGGCAAGGAGATGCTCGACAACCTGTCCCGTGACACCTTGATTGACCCGGAGGGGAATGAGGTCAAGATCCCTTCCTTCAACGCCATTCACATGATGGCGGATTCGGGATCCAGGGGTTCCGCCCAGCAGATCAGGCAACTTGCCGGGATGCGCGGTCTCATGGCCAAACCCTCCGGTGAGATTATTGAGACCCCTATCACCGCCAATTTTCGCGAAGGTCTCACCGTGCTTCAGTACTTCATCTCCACCCACGGCGCACGGAAAGGACTTGCCGATACGGCTCTCAAGACAGCCAACTCCGGCTACCTGACCCGGCGGCTCGTGGATGTGGCCCAGGACGCCATTATTGCCGAAGACGACTGCGGCGCCCTGGACGGACTCATGGTAACCTCGCTCACCGAGGGAGGAGAGATCATCGAGCATATGGGAGATCGGATACTTGGCCGCGTGGCGCTGGAAGATGTTCTTGATCCTGTGACCGGTGAAATCCTGGTGCCGGCCAACTGTCAGATCGACGAGACCCTCGTCCAGAAGATCGAAGAGTCAGGCTTGGAGCGGGTGAAGATCAGGTCCGTGCTCACCTGCCAGAGTAAGCGCGGTATCTGCGCGAAGTGCTACGGTCGCGATTTGGCCCGAGGGCACATCGTCAATATCGGTGAGGCCGTGGGGGTAATCGCGGCACAGTCTATTGGAGAGCCGGGGACGCAGCTCACCATGCGAACCTTTCACATCGGCGGCACTGCATCACGGCGGGCCGAACAGACCTCGCTTGAGGCGCGAACCGAAGGGCGGATGCGATTTATCAACATCAACTCCGTCACCAATATGAGTACCGGTGATACCTGCCACATCGTCATGAACCGTAACGGAGAAATCGCCGTTGTCGACGATACCGGACGTGAGCGGGAACGCTATTCGGTTGTCTATGGTGCAAAAATCAAGCTTGCCCCCGATGAATTGGTGAAACCTGGACAGGTATTGGCGGAGTGGGACCCTTACACCATGCCGATCCTCACCGAGGTCTCCGGGAAGATCAAATTTGGTGATATTCTCGAAGGGGTTACCATGGAGGAGCAGGTTGACGAAGTGACCGGTCTCTCCCGCAAGGTCATCATCGAGACCAAGGAGTCGGACAAGCGGCCACGGATTGCCATTAAGGATACCGAGTCGACGGGTGGCGGGACCATCGGCCGGTATTTCCTGCCGGTGGGGGCCAACATCAGCGTCTCGGAAGACGCCATCGTCAACGCCGGTGATGTAATTGCCAAGATTCCTCGGGAAACCACCAAGACCAAGGATATTACCGGGGGGCTCCCTCGTGTTGCTGAGCTCTTTGAAGCCCGTAAGCCGAAGGATTTTGCCGTCATTTCAGAGATTGACGGCCTGGTTTCCTACGGCAAGGATGCCAAGGGAAAACGGAAGGTAATCGTTACTCCGGAAATAGGCGAGGCCAAGGAGTACCTGATTCCCAAAGGGAAACATATCAGCGTGCATGAGAGCGATCACGTCAAGGCGGGTGAACCACTCATGGACGGCTCTTCGAATCCACACGACATTCTGCGGGTTCTCGGAGTCAAGGAACTGGCTCGCTATCTCGTGGACGAGGTACAGGAGGTTTACCGACTCCAAGGAGTTAAGATTAACGACAAACATATCGAAACTATCGTCCGGCAGATGCTCCGGCGGGTCAGAATTAAAGAGTCCGGCGATACCGGCTTCCTGGTTGACGACCAGTTTGAACGTCATGTCTTCGAGGATGAGAACGATAAAGTATTGGAAAAGGGGGGACGCCCAGCCATTGCTGAACCACTCCTCCTCGGGATTACCAAGGCGTCGCTTTCTACTGAGTCATTTATTTCGGCGGCGTCGTTCCAGGAAACCACAAAGGTCTTGACACAGGCGGCTATTGAAGGTAAAGTCGACAGTCTTCGCGGTCTCAAGGAGAACGTCATAATGGGCCGGCTCATACCGGCCGGCACAGGTATTGCACGATATCGGAATATCAGACTTGTTGCCGAAGCGGTGCCGGATGACGAGACTGAAGCCGCACCGATTCAAGAAGAAGCACCGTTTCAACCGGAAGAAGATTTTGAGGAATCAGACGTTGATGCCGTGTAACGAATCTACCATTGTTGTTTTTTTGAACGGAAGGTAAAAACAGTTGACAAGTTGAACCGCGCTTGCTATTGTCGTCAGGTTTTTCGCTTCAGAAGGGATAGTTGTCCCCAGTGATAAAGTAGTACGGGAGAGTAACGTACGATGCCAACCATCAATCAACTCATACGAATCGGCCGTGAGAGTAGAAAAGACAAATCAACAGCTCCGGCGCTGAGAAGCTGTCCCCAAAAACGAGGAGTTTGCGTCAGGGTTTACACCACCACGCCGAAAAAACCAAACTCAGCACTACGCAAGGTAGCGAGGGTCCGGTTAACCAACGGGATAGAGGTGACATCGTATATCCCCGGCGTCGGGCATAACCTCCAGGAGCACTCCGTGGTACTGATACGTGGTGGGAGGGTCAAGGACCTCCCTGGTGTCAGGTATCACATCATTCGTGGTACACTTGACTCGGTCGGCGTCAAGGGCAGGTTGAAAAGCCGTTCCAAGTACGGCGCAAAGAGACCCAAGTAAGAGTCAGTGAGAGGGTGACATGCCAAGAAGAAGAGAAGTTGCGAAGCGTGTAATTATTCCGGATCCCAAATACAATGATCGTGTGGTGGCTAAGCTGGTCAACGTCATCATGATCGGCGGGAAAAAAAGTACCGCTGAACGAGCCTTATACGGTGCTCTTGAACTTGTCGCGCAACGAGCAAATGAGGAAGCCCTAAAAGTTCTCAAAAAATCACTCGACAACATCAAGCCGATGTTAGAAGTTAAATCCCGGCGGGTTGGCGGTTCGACGTATCAGGTTCCCATTGAAGTTCGCGCCGAGCGTCGTTTGGCTCTGGCCATGCGCTGGCTGACTCGATACGCCAGCAAGCGTTCCGAGAAGACATTGACCGATAAATTGGCGGGTGAAATTCTGGACGCCTTTAACAATCGCGGTGCCGCTGTCAAGAAGCGTGAGGAAACGCACAAAATGGCGGAAGCTAACCGTGCGTTCGCGCATTACCGTTGGTAGCTCGTTCGATTCTGCCGAACGCAGGAGGAAGTAGTTGTGGCACGTCAAGTATTGTTAGAAAAAATACGTAATATAGGAATTATGGCGCACATTGACGCCGGCAAAACTACGACGACCGAGCGTATATTGTATTATACAGGCGTATCACACAAGATAGGCGAGGTTCACGACGGTACTGCCACCATGGACTGGATGGAGCAGGAGCAGGAGCGAGGAATTACAATTACTTCAGCGGCAACGACCTGTACGTGGAATGAGCATCGCATAAATATTATAGATACGCCTGGCCATGTTGATTTCACCATTGAAGTTGAGCGTTCCTTGCGGGTACTTGACGGAGCCGTAGCGGTATTTTGCTCCGTGGGCGGAGTTGAACCCCAGTCCGAAACCGTCTGGCGGCAGGCCGACAAATACAAGGTTCCACGTCTTGCCTTTATCAACAAGATGGACCGGATCGGCGCCGATTTCTTTCGCGGTGTCGGCATGATAAAAGATCGTTTAAAAGCAAACCCGCTCCCCATCCAACTCCCCGTAGGGAAAGAAGAGTACTTTAGAGGCATAATTGACCTCGTTACCATGAAGTCGATCATTTGGGACGAGGAATCCCTGGGGGCGAAGTACCACGAGGAAGAGATCAGCCCTGATGATCTTGAATTAGCTCAGGAATACCGTGAGAAAATGATTGAGGAGTTGTCGAGTCATGATGACATCCTCATGGAAAAATACTTGAATGGTCACGAGCTGACCAACGATGAGATTGTGCGGGCAATCCGTGCCTCGACCATTGAGATCAAGATATGTCCGGTCATCTGCGGGTCCGCGTTCAAGAATAAAGGCGTTCAGAATCTGCTTGACTCGGTTGTGGCCTACCTCCCCTCCCCCCTTGATATTCCGCCCATAAAAGGAGTCAGGGATGGAACAGATGATGTGATCGAACGTAAAGCTGATGATTCTGAACCGTTTTCAGCCTTGGCGTTTAAGATAATGACCGACCCGTTTGTTGGTCAACTATCTTTTTTTCGTGTTTATTCGGGGGTTTTAACGTCCGGCTCATACGTGTACAACTCTACCAAGGGGAAGCGAGAACGGATAGGGCGTATACTCAAGATGCACGCAAACAAACGTGAAGAGATCAAGGAAGTATACGCCGGCGATATCGCCGCCGCCGTTGGCTTGAAATACTCCACGACAGGAGACACACTCTGTGAAGAGGCAAACCCGGTTATTCTGGAATCGATTGAGTTTCCTGAACCGGTAATCTCTATCGCCATCGAACCGAAGACCAAGGCGGATCAGGAGAAACTCGGCATTAGTCTGCAGAAGCTGGCCAGTGAAGACCCTTCATTTCGTGTTCGAACCGACGAAGAGACGGGGCAGACCATTATTTCCGGCATGGGTGAGCTTCATCTTGAGATAATTGTCGACCGGATGTTGCGTGAGTTCAAGGTAGAAGCTAATGTCGGGAAACCACAGGTTGCCTATCGTGAGACCATTACCAGAAAAGCAAAAGTAGAAGGGAAATTCGTACGTCAATCCGGTGGTCGTGGTCAGTATGGCCATGTCTGGATTGAGATTGAGCCACAAGAGCCGGGCAAAGGATATGAATTTGTTGATGCCATCAAGGGTGGCGTTGTCCCCCGGGAATATATTCCCGCTGTCGACAAGGGAATCCGGGAGGCTCTGGATACCGGAGTACTTGCCGGTTTTCCGATGGTGGACTTTAAGGTTACTCTCATAGATGGATCGTACCATGATGTCGATTCCTCGGAGATGGCTTTTAAAATTGCCGGATCCATGGCATTCAAGGAAGGGTGCTCCAAGGCGGGCGCCGTCCTACTTGAACCGATCATGTCCGTTGAAGTCGTCGTTCCGGAAGAGTATATGGGTGATGTCATAGGCGACCTCAATTCCCGGCGTGGCCGGATTATGGGAATGGAAGGACGAGCCGGCGCACAGGTGGTGACCTCCATGGTACCCTTGGCGCAAATGTTCGGCTATTCTACGGATCTTCGTTCCGCAACCCAGGGACGAGCTACATACACCATGACGTTCGACCATTACGAGCAAGCGCCGAAATCAGTATCCGAAGAGATAATAGCTAAAGTAAAAGGCTGATTAGGAGGAGATATTCATGGCCAAGGCAAAATTTTCCAGGAACAAGCCGCATGTCAACATCGGGACCATCGGGCACGTCGACCACGGCAAGACGACGCTGACGGCGGCGATCACCAAGGTTCTGGCCGGCAAGGGTCAGGCTGAGTTCAAGGCGTTTGACCAGATAGACAACGCCCCGGAAGAGCGTGAGCGCGGTATTACCA
>Ga0194037_1002467_pt1 | contig 12264 bp, 11 predicted proteins | sample JunL306m_MetaG_FD_148653 | JGI IMG/M metagenome (GOLD analysis project Ga0194037, IMG submission 148653) | Anoxic zone freshwater microbial communities from boreal shield lake in IISD Experimental Lakes Area, Ontario, Canada - Jun2016-L304-6m | ecosystem: Environmental > Aquatic > Freshwater >...
GAATGCGCGCCTAAAGGAACTTATCGGACGTCATCGTGGTCTTTCGCCAGAGCGAAAGCGAGTGGTTGCTGCCTATTTTCTAGTCTCAAAGACAGACCAAAATCCCACACAAAAGGTTACTTAGCTCCAAAATTGACCGAATCATCACCTCTCAATACTTCACATCACAACCTGCTGCGGCAAACGGTAACATTTGTTTACAAGCACCTACAGCAATAGAGAATAGTCCTCACTGTTGAGGAGTGACGGGCACAAACCATCTGGTTTCAGGCTTTTGGTTTCCTGTGTTACACTTATTGTCAATATCCATCATTTAGGCTTTATAGAAGTCAAGCTTGGCTTTTTACCTTCAAATCCTTCAGCAGACACTTAAAGGAAAGAATGTAGGCATCATGATTTTGCCATTGGGAAAAATCTCTGATATGTCTTTGCCGTACATTTACAGCCCATCCGGTTGTGCTGTTCATAACACAATCATCAAGCCGGACAGGAAAGAGGACATTTTTATTAGCTGTCATTTCAAGCTCAAGAGCGTGTTCAACCTCATGTTCAACCCAATTGCTTTGTAACGAGCTTTCTGAAAGAATCAGGAGTAGCTTGTCTCTCTTTCGAATCGACTCATAAATTGTTGGCCGCATTTTATCCCCAATTTTCAGGTCATGCGAATCTATCCAGCAATCGACACCATGAGCTTTCAGATCATCACTGAGGCGTTTTGCAAATGCTTCATCGTTATGACTGTAACTGATAAAGCAAGAGTAATATTCAATATTGTTGCTATCAGGCACACCACTGCCCCGCAGGAATATTTTTGGGATATTGTCCTTGGATAGGTAGAGAGTATCAATAGTTATTGTTGAGGGGCTAAGATGTTGAACAGTATTAAACCCCTTGACAGTACTATCCAAAGAAGCTGAGGTTAAAAGAGGAAGAAACGGATTAGCCTCATGTGGTGTGAGATATCGTAAATACCGTTCCAGAGCACCCTCGACATTATAAGACAGTGTTGGAATGACTTCATGTACAAGTTGTTCTCCTACCGCCCCAGCATTTCCGTCTGAAATACCTAAAGTATCAGCTTTTTGGGACAGTTGAATCGTAAGGCCATGAGCAGCTTCAGCTGCCGCCAATAAACCTAAATTCATCAATACTTCACTAGCGGATACTTGCCTTGCGGTCATAATAGCAGTAGAATCAAAAAATAACGTTCTACCAAGTGTACCAGCCAAATATCCCCATCTTAGTTCACGAGAAAAATGGTTGCGGTTTTCAAATACCTCATTCAGTTTAAATTTTTCTACCTCACCCTCAAAGTAGCCATCAGTCACATAGTCACGTAAGTCTTGAATGACCATAGCCCTAAGTTGTTTTACTATCCACCAATTCATTATAACGGCACTCCCTGAAATACCCGAATTAAAAAAACAAATCGCTCCCATACATGGTATTTATTGTTTTATCATTAATCAGAATAAATCGTACCAATGATAAGCAGGATGTTACACATTCACCTCAATAATATCCCCCCACCGCGTCGTATAGCACGGCGACAACCGCTCCTGATTCGGCTTCCACCCTTCCGAATGTTCAGCCGCAAGCCTGACCGCACCCCGTCCATACCGCCCGTTAATCCCATCCATCACCTCCATCAGCTTCTTCTCCCGTTCATTCCGAGACTCCTGTTCATCATGAAACAGTGATAACGTCATGCACGCCGATTGTTCCGGCACAATTCCACTCACAATAACACCGGCTTTCTTGTACGCATATCCACCCTTGAACAGTGCATCAAGCAGCAGGTGAGAAGCTCGCAGCAGTGCAATGGAATCCTGTGTCGGATAGCAGAGCGAAACTGTTTGTGTTCCCCAGTACTCATCCTTCTCATCAAAAGCACTGGTACCGATAAACACCGTCACCATCGAAGCAAGCGCCTTCTCCTTGCGCAGCTTGAATGCGCATTTCCCAGCAAATGTTGCAACAGCCTGCTCCAGCTCCTCTTTTGTTGTCACATTCCGCCCAAATGATCGGGAGGTGCAGATACTCTGCTTTACCGGTCTCACCAGTTCCATTGCAAGGCAGGATTCTCCGTTCAGCTCGGCCTGGATTCTGCTGCCGACGATATGTAGATGCTTTCGTACCCATGCAGCAGACGCATCGGCTAAATCGGCAGCCGTTTCAATCCTCTCAGCATGCAGCAGCCTACTTGACTGTCGCCCGATTCCCCAGACATCCTCAACCTTCGTTATCTGCAGTGCTGACCGAATGGCATCATGAGTATCAAGCAGGCAGACACCCTGATACTCCGGCCTCTTTTTTGCCAGACGGCTGGCAACCTTGGCCAGTGTTTTCGTTGGTGCAATGCCAACCGATACAGGAATCCCTGTATACTGTCGTACACTCTTTCGGATATGTTTGGCATACGCTGCAAGGTCATACCGCTTGAAGCTGCTCATATCCAGAAAGGCTTCATCAATGGAATACATCTCAATCTCGGGAGCAAGGGCAGAAAGGGTCGTCATCACCCGTGAGGACATATCACCATAGAGGGGATAATTCGAGGAGAACACCACAACCTTGTACCGCTCAAGCATCTCCCGACACTTGAAAAACGGTGTTCCCATCTGGATCCCCAGCGCCTTGGCCTCTTCAGACCGGGCTATAATACAGCCGTCATTGTTCGAGAGAACTATTACAGGCCGGTTGCGCAATGCAGGATTGAACACCCGTTCACACGAGGCATAAAAGTTATTACAGTCAACAAGGGCAAACATAGGCAGAATCTCCCTAACCAGAGGCTATCTCGGTTTGTGAATCACATAGGCTACAAGCCCCCACACCATAAAATCATTCTCCTCAGTAATCCTGATCGGCTTGAACTCTTCATTGGCAGGAACAAGGTAAACCCCATCATTCCGCACAGCAAGCCGCTTGACCGTAAACTCATCATCAAGAAAACAGACCGCAACAGCCCCGTCTTTCGGTTCAAGCGCCTTGTCGATAATCAGCAGGTCACCATCCTCAATACCGGCATCAATCATCGAACTCCCTTTAACCCGCGCATAAAAGGTAGCAGCCGGATGCTTGATCAGCTCCTTGTTCAGGTCAAGAGCAATCTCCACATAATCCTCAGCAGGTGAAGGAAAACCAGCCGAAACACCAGTTCCAAACAACGGCAACTCAAGAGCAGTGGCCAGATCAGCTGTATAGAAATCCAGCACGGCACTGGAATGTATTCGGGAAAGTTTCATCGCAAACAGCCACTATTTTTTGATATAAGCATTCAGTCCGATGGTTACCGGTTTACCCTCAATCATGACACTTGTCACCATGTTTCCATGCGTACTTGCCACAACAAGCGTTTTGCCTGATGAAGATGGAACAGGTGTTTCAAGGTCAATCTCAATACAAAGCTTCCCGTTCTTGATCTCGACAGTCATTGCCATGTGTATGTGAATTCTTTATGTTTCTGAATATGAATTCTATAGTTTAATAAGATAAATTTTAACTCGTACTTCACACTGCTTCATACCATTTCAGGAATGGTTGTGTGCCAAACGGAATCTCTTAGAATATTGGGTAATCGCATATCCATGATGGAAAACTTCTTTTCAATTGAGCTTCTACCTATAAGCGTTTCTCATGAATGATTGGTTAGCATTAACTTTGCCACGAAAACTGACCTGGAGCAAGGTGATAGGGTTGCTTTAAGAACATGTCGTTGGCTATAGGGGTATCCTCAAGTCCAAGTTTCTCGAATTCACTTTTTAGTTGATCTTCAAGATGCCTTACCCGTCGTAAGATGTGAGGGCGTATTATGGAAAGATTACCTTCGAAGCCCCCGGCTGAAAGGCATATTCTATCGGTAGGCCAGTCAAGTGTACTAATGATTGTTTCCTTGCGGAATTCAGGTTTGGTACGGATGGTTCCTGGACGAAGAGTGCAAAACCAGATCGTCGGCGGGTCTAACTTAAAACCAGTGAGCCAAGTAAGCGTTCCGAGCGCTGCACCACCATGAGCGACGACAAAATCAGCCCTTTGGGCAAGGTGATCCGCGACATTGCGAAGATCTCGAAATGGTTTTGTTACTGTTATTAAGGGTTCAATATCAGGTGTAGGTGAACTGAAGTTGATTCCAGGCATTTGGCGATAGAGCATGCGAAAACGATCGACTGAATCGACCATAGCCCAAGCATCGAGAAAAGCATGCGGAGCTATCTTTGGGAGATTGGCCGATATGGATGGTGCAAGTGTGATTCCAGTTAGAGTTTTCCTGAGTCGACTATATGCTATATCAATGATTTCCACTGCATGACGAATGCCATCCAAAAAAAGTGCCTGTTTAGGTTCTACCGTAACAGGAATACGCCTAAGAATGGAGTCATCGCAAATCATGTTTAGAAAATATGCTTTATGCTAAATTTTTTTAGACTGAACGGTCTAATTTTCAAAGTTAAATATTGATGTTGCTAATCGCTTACATTTTCAGTGTTTCTGAGCATAAAATAACCACAAGAATTTGTTCAGGAAACTGTATAAATGGTTCTTGCTCAACAAACTGATAAACGGCCATTTTCATAGCAAAAATTACACGTTAATCGAAAACTCGTTCAATGCCCCTGCTCATTCAGCTTTCGGTATTCGTCACATCCTTCTTGGAATCCATTATCACAAGCCTTTCCAAACCACTCTTTTGCCAATTTCTTATTCTGTCGAACACCTCTGCCAGTAGCGTACCTCACACCGAGACTATACTGTGCCTGCGCATCACCTTGATTCGCCGCCAAACGATACCATTTCAATGCTTCGGCATAATCCTGTCGAACACCTTTGCCTTGCTCATACATCACTCCAAGACTAAACTGTGCCTGTGCAAAACCCTGATCTGCAGCAAGGTGATACCATTTTGCGGCTTCAGCATAATTCTGCCTGACACCTTGTCCAATATCATACATCACTCCGAGATCGCACTGTGCTTGCGCATCACCTTGATTCGCCGCCAACCGCCACCATTTCACCGCTTCGACATAATCCTGCCGAACACCTTGACCGGCAGCGTATGATAAACCGAGATTAAACTGAGCATTTGCATCTCCCTGTTCTGCAGCAAGGTGATACCATTTGACTGCTTCGGCATAATCCTGTCGAACACCTTTGCCTTGCTCATACATCACTCCAAGACTAAACTGTGCCTGTGCATAACCCTGTTCTGCTGCAAGACGATACCATTTTACCGCATCAACATAGCTTTGCGATACTCCTTTACCCTTCCGGTACATCACCCCAAGATTATACTGAGCTGGTGCAGCACCCTGATCTGCAGCCAACCGCCACCATTTCAATGTTTCGGCATCATTCTGCTGAACACCTCGACCGGCAGCGTATGATAAACCGAGATTAAACTGCGCCACTGCAACACCCTGATCTGCTGCAAGGCGAAACCATTTTGCGGCTTCAGTATAATCCTGTTTAACTCCTTGACCATCATCATACATTGAACCGAGAATACATTGCGCCAGTGCATTACCCTGATCTGCTGCAAGGCGATACCATTTTGCGGCTTCGGCATAATTCTGTTTGACACCGTTGCCATCATAGTACGCATCACCGAGATTATACTGAGCATCAGCCGAGCCCTGCTCAGCAGCAACACGGATTTTTTGAATATCTTCAGGAGTCTCTGCTCTGACTGTCCCGCATAACAGAACTGAGCACAACCCGATCATGAATAATTTCTTCATCATCATGAAACAATAATGTTATGAGTGAAAACCAATGCAATGGCAACAGTAAAAAAACTTGACCTTTCCTTATTCCTCATGCCCTGTCTATATGAACGGTTCTTGACATTCTGGCGTAACAGGAATAATCAAGTATATAAAAAAAACCTTTCCATTCAGGGTTTCAACTGTAATATTGCCGCATTAATTTCATCAAGTGGAATGCTTTTGGCTCTTTGTATTTGCTGGGTAAGTTTCACATACTTTTTGGTTGGTTTACCGGCATACTGTGTTTTGAAGTGCTTTTTGTCAAGCTGTTCAGATAGTGTGTCGGCTCGCATATAGACACCAAACGTATTCTCAATATGCCTCATTTTTTTGCATAGGGTTTGTTTTTTATACAGACAGCCACTCAACGCTGAACGGTGTAAAAAATTGGCGCCGTATAAATATAATTTTCGGCAACGTTTACCAGTACGGGGGCAAATAAAAAACCAGACAACCCCTTTGCCTAAATTTGAAGGAGCTGAAACAAGTGCAACACGGGACAATATCGGCTTGCCCAGGTAAATGTAATCCAGTTCAAGGTAAGGGTTGGCGGGGTATGTATTGACCGTTATTGCAATTCTTTCTGTGATGTTCCCGTTTCTGCCCCATGTCATTGTTCCGCTTAGATGTTGGTTCGGTTTTAATAAACCGTGTTGACGCAACAGAGAAGTGCTCACTGTGTTCAGCTCCTCGAAGAGGACTAGAAACATATTGTGTTTTGGCATCTGATGTGTGTTTTGGCAGTTGAAACCTAAATAATTAGGGAACTTTGCAGGAAAATCTTTGCTTCTCAGCGTCGAATTCGGGTTCAGGTAAGGCAATGGTTTTGCAATCTGACTGTAGTAAATAGTCTGCAAGGTCACATCCTTGTTTCCTTTCTGCTTCTGTTGCCCTGCGTTCAAGGGTATTTGATATGGTCACGTTCGGGCTGCCGGCGGCTATGCTTTTCCACTTGCTGAATGCCCCCAGATCAGGGAAGAGCGTAACCCGTCGCCCGTGGAGGGTTTTCAGCTTCTCCTTTTTGAGATTGTCCTTCCCGCCCGTTGCAAGCCAGATGAAATCAGAGACAAACCCACTGGCAACAATGGCAGTTTTCTCACTCTCGACAATGGCAACGGGTTTCACGGTGTCCAGTGCAAGCAGGTGTTCACCGAACAGGCATTGCTGCAGATGGTAGGGTTCGAGCTTCAAGGCTGTGTGCACCCACGTCACATGATTGAACGGTTCTTTGACCCTGCGGCCTGTTTTGCTGTTGTAGAGCATGATCTTACCGCCCCTGATCTTTCCGTTCCTGTCGATCTGCCAGAAGACGCATGAACCCGGCCAACGCTTTGAGGTGCCGATCTTGTAAGCTGCTGTAAGCTCGAACGCTTGTTGCTCTCCGAAGAGTGAGCAAAGCCAGCGACAGAAATTGTTCTGATTGTACCCTGTAAGGGTTTGCTGAAAAATCTTTGCATCAATGAAAGAGGATTCAGGCTTCAATACCGGTTCCTGCTTTTGTGCCGGCTTGGTAACAGTGAAAGGATTCTGTCCAGTCAGCTGAAGGTACTCCCTCGGTCTCAAGTGATAACCGCATGAATCTTCTCGGTCACACCGGCCTACCTGATCTGCAATCTGTTCACCTGTGGTGGTGTTTACGTACCGGACAAAGCGAAGTTTCCCGCATTGGGGACAGGTGTATTTCCGCCCGCCTTTTTCGAGTTGAAAACGATAATCAGGCATTAGAATGGCCTCCCTCTGGAACAATGTTCCAAGCTGTTCCACCAGTAAACCATTGAGATATAATCAGTTGCCTTATCAGTGGAACGGAACTTTTTTTGTGTTCCACTTGCTGTTCCACCTTGCATGGTGATTGTGGAACAAGATGGAACAACACAATTTGTTCCGTTCCACTCAAGAGGTATCACAATGCTTTGCAAGGAGTTACGAGTGGAACAGACTGGAACGCTGTTCCACTTAAAACGGCTCTTCATCCTCTTCAGTGTTTGCTGTTACAGTGACTTCAGGTTCAAGGAAATCCAGAACTCTTTTTACTCTTGTGTGATTTGTGCCCACTTTCTTCGCTATATCTCTATTGGAAAGGTTGGGGTTCTGCCGATGCAATTCGATGATTTTGCCCGCTGTTATCTCTTTTTCAATCTCTTTCAGCGGTTTGAGGTGTTCGTATTCGCTGCCGTAGTCAACAACCCGAAACTGCACGAAATTACTATCCTTCTCAATTCGCATGGCAACCACGTTTTTTGTGTGGAAAACAGCTTCACACGCTCGAACCTTGACCTGTTTGAGGTACCGCAGGTTCCGGTCTTTATGGCTCCTTCCCAGTGCAAAGGCAGCATCAACAAAGTTCATGAGGTGTTTTGAACCGGCCATATCGTTGACGCTGATTGGTGTGCTTTCGGCAATTTTCGGCGTGTGTGCCAGAAGCAGGATCGAGAGGCCGTAGGTGCGCTGCAAACCTTTCAGATACTTCATCAAGGGCAAGGCATCCCTCGCTCTCTCGGTCTCTGTCTTGATCCATGTGATATTGTCAATAATGACTATTCGGGCATCAGTGTTTTTTATTGCCGCTTCAATATCTGCCTTGAGATTATCCTCAACCTCACCGTCAACATCAACTTTGTCGCGGTCAACGTGCAGGCGAAAAAACCGTTCTGAAAAGTGGTAATTGTTCTGGTAGTTATCGGAATACCGGTTCTGAAACTGCTTTTCTGAAAGTTCAAAGTCCAGATAGAGAACCGGCTGGGGTGAGGCTGTCATTTTGAAGCCAGGTATCGGTATTCCTCTTGTAATGCTGTCGGCGATCTGTACGGCAAGAATGCTTTTACCCAATCCGGTATCGGCAAAGAGAAAGCAGGTTTCAGATTCATGCCAGCATTCTGAAAAGAGCATTTTCGGCACTGCTTGTGTTGACGCTCTTTGCATAGCTTCGTTTGCCGTCTCAACCTTCAGCAAACGGTAAGGGTTCGCTTCAGCCCTAATGTCATGGATGATACTCGTCATACCGCTCTTCTCCTTTCCGGCCTGCTTATCAGCTTGCCATCAGTATTCACGGAACAGGAAAGCCGCATTCGTTTTGGCCAATCCTTAAAATGGTAACAGGCATCAACTATCGCCCTGTTTATGGCTCTGATATGTGCAGCCATATCAAAGGGTTTGAGGTTGCTTGTGGTATGGCTATATTCTTGCCGTGATTGATCTTTCCGTTTTTTATATCCTTGGTAAGGCCTTGCTCGGTTTGCCCCCGACAAGGCTTTTTCTTTTTCGCTCATGGTTTTACGCCTCCCCGTTTGCATCGTTCCCGACAAGCCAAGCCCTGAACTCAGCAATAGGAATCAACAGGCGACCGCCCGGCCCCTTGATATGCGGAATTTTCCCCTCACCTATAAGGGTGTAAAATCTGCTTTTTGAGAGAGAGAAACTGGCAAAGTCATCTGCATACTGGCGGGCGCCATCAACTGACAGATACTTTTTTTCCGGCGGTGTAAAGAGTGTGTTTTTCATATTGCTTATGTTTTGTTATGAAGTGTTTAACTATTGCACTTCATGAAACATAAGCCTATAAGCTGTTATTTATTATTGTCTTACTGGCCTTAAACCTTCCTTTTATCCTCCTTTTTGCTTCCAACCTTCCTTTTTCCTTCCAAGCACGTGCACTGTAAAGCTTTCCTTATTCTCTCTTGATATTTATTTATTAAATCAATTCTTACTTTCTTCTTGTCTTCAGCCTTTTCAAACATTTGGGCATCCTTCTTATCCAGTATTACAGAGAAATACCGCTCAACAATTCTTATTCTTAACTCTCTTTCTGTATAGCCGTTGTCTTTTGGGTATTCTTCCATCGCCTTGCTTATAAGTCCAGTTGGCCATCTCCCGCCCTGTTTCCGCTCGGACAATCTTTGCCTAAGTTCATCTGTTTCCTTTACACCGGCAGCTTCTCCACTTGTATTCAGTCCTTCTTCTGGGTTACCAGTACCTTGAGTTGTTATAGAAGCGCCATCTTTAGGTTGATCTACTCTTTGAAGAGCCGAACTCTGATCAACCGTCTCTTTTTTGTCGTGAACAACGTCTTCCATTTTGCTTTCTTCAACCGGTTTCTGCTGATTCTCGGGATTTAAATATTTTTCCTCTACACCGGCAGCTTCTTCACTTGTATTCACTTCTCGCTCTGGGTTACCAGTGTCTTGAGTTGTTATAAAACTACCACTTTGCAGTTGATCTAATCCATGAGGAACCGAATTCTGAGCATTGACATTTTCTTGTAGGGGGAAGGCTATCCCCCCGTTACATCCCCTTAATCTTTCTTTCGAAGCCTCTTCAAGTCGTTTTTGCAACTCTTGAAGAGCTAAAACCTTTTTCACAAAATCCTCATCACTGTAACAATCCGATTCATAGCTTTCATTATTTCCCAAGAATATGATCATCATACCTCTATATGGATTCGCTGGTATATCGCTGCCGGTCAACATCCTTGCGTTTTTAAAATGCCGATAGGCTTCCTCAGCTTCCTCTTGATACGTTTTAGCTTCCTCTTGATACCCTTCAGCTTCATCGCCTGTTTGACTGACAATATTATCCAGAAATTCTTTAATATGCCGACAGGTAATCTCCAGATAGGCTTTCTCGGCTTCCTTGGCTTCCTTGGTTTTCTCGGTCTCCTTTTGATATCCTTCATCCTCATCGCCTGTTCGACTGAATACATCATCCATAAATGCTTTAATACGCAGATAGGTTTTCTCAACTTCCTCTCGTTCGAGTATTCCTTCTTTAAACCGTTTTGCTTTCAGTTCAATAACTTCAGCCAATATTTTTGTTGCAATTTTTCGATAGTCACCAATTGCATTGAAAAGATGCTCTCGATACCCTTTAGATTCATCGTCTCTTTTACTGAAAATATTATTCAGAATTATATGCAGATAGGTTTTCTCGGCTTCTTTTTTGTCGCGGACTTCCTTTTTAAACCGTTTTGCTTTCTGTTCTGTAAAATCAGTCAACATTTTCTTTGCAGCTCGTCGATAGTCATCAATTGCTTTGAAAAGAGTCTTACGATACCTTTCAGCCTTACGACCTGTTTGACTGAAAACATCATTCAGAATTTCTGATAACGACATTTCTCGCCATGAGGCAGGTGAACACATGAACTCTCTGGGAATTTCAGGAAAATTCTTTTGGTCTTTTATAAATTTGCCATATTCAGTGTCAATGTTACTCCAATTGCTTGGCCGATATCTCGTTCCAGCCTCTCCCCAATATCTTCTTACAGCCGCCTCCCAATCTGTTTCCCTTGCCCTGCAAAGCACTTCGATAAGCTCCTGTTCTGTCGGTATGTATTCCCCCATGATTCAACCTGTTTGATAATTAATCCGCCCGCTTTAAAAATAGTGCCCGAACAACCTTGTCACGGTTTATAGGGACAGTGCAGCACGTCACTACACCTGCAAAGCCAACTCAACTGCTGAATACTCTTTCCCATTGAAAAGATACTTTCCCTCGCCGTTCCTCTGCAAAGAAAGAGCGCTGGCAATCTTCTCGCCCTTTACCTGAAGCGCCTCTGCAATGCTTCCCGCCTGAGATGCAAGAACCGGCTCTTGCTGCATTTTCTCCTCATGCTTCGCCTCAATCATCAATGGCACTGTTTCAACCGGCTGCGGCTGTGCAGACAACACCGGCAACCGTTGAACCTCGGCAACCCGCTTGGTATCAATCAGTCTTGAATACTTCTGAGTCGTTGCTATATCACGGTGTCCAAGCTGCTTTGAAACGGTGTAAATATCTGAACCTGCCGTTAACATCAAGGTTGCCATCGTATGCCTGCTGGCATGAAAATGAAGCGACCAGGAGAGTCCGGCTCTCCCGCCCCAGATTTTCAGCATGATGCCGATGCTCGATCTATCAGGAAGGATGAACACCTTGTTGCTCCCATCTGGAGCGTAACGGGGATGAATTCTTTTTACTTCTGTAAGGATTTTGACCGCTTGTTCAGGGAGAGGGCAGTTTTCAAATTGCCTTGTTTTTTTCTGCTGAAACTGAATGAATGGCGCACCATTGACAAGGGAAATGGTATCCCAAGTCAATAACTCGATATCTGACAGTCTCAATCCTGAAAAACAACTGAACAGAAACGCATGTTTCACCATCTCATGGTCACAACGGGCTCTGCTTAGTGCTTCAACCTCCTCAAAGGTGCAGAATCGCCTGTGAATATCTGTTTTCTTGATACAAGCAACTTTGCCAGTGAAATCCTCTCGAATGTACCCTTCCCGCCATGCCTTTTTTATTATTTTTTTGATAACACCAAGATACCCGCCCGCTGTATTCTGGCTTATGCCATCCGCATTGCGTATGAACTCCTTGAGCTGTTCAAGCCACCCTTGATTCAGCCTCTCGAACGAGACAAACCCACCAGAAAACGCAACAAGCAACTTCAGGCTTGATACCTCAATCGAGTAGTTGGTTTTTTCTATTGATGCCTTGAAGTAGGCTATAAAATCTTCTGAAGCCC
>Ga0194037_1002468_pt1 | contig 12262 bp, 11 predicted proteins | sample JunL306m_MetaG_FD_148653 | JGI IMG/M metagenome (GOLD analysis project Ga0194037, IMG submission 148653) | Anoxic zone freshwater microbial communities from boreal shield lake in IISD Experimental Lakes Area, Ontario, Canada - Jun2016-L304-6m | ecosystem: Environmental > Aquatic > Freshwater >...
ACCTAGCTTCCAGCCAACTTGTTTATTGCGAGCACCTAAGTCAAGAATCATTTTACTTTTGAGTGCGGCATACCCCGATGTGAGTCGGGGATCTTCCCGCCAATTACTGGTGATGATTGTCGCGATCCGCTTCGTAGCCGGAATCTTCTAACGAACCAGCACCGCTCCACCCCCACGCAAGTACGGCGTCGCGTTCGGAGGTATTTTTAAATCCATGCCAGTGGCCTCTAGGAATCAAAACAAAGTCACCTTTATGAGCAGGTCTCTCGCCATCATTTGTATACATGATGCCTTCACCTTCAACTACAATCCAAAACTCTTCACAATTAGCATGCTTGTGACGATCGTGCATGGCACCGGGGGGCATGACCGTCCAACCAACTAGCAAATTATCAGAACCCGCCTTCGCCTTGTCGATTGCAAACTGCACTTGCATATTGACCCAACCTTCATCCCGGCGTAGACCTTCGACGATCGGAACATCCTTGAGGTTTGCAACATATAGATCTGGTTTCATGACGTAATTCCTCCCATGCGTAGATAAGCTTTATGTGCAACAACAAAGTCTTGATGGCCTAACCCCATCCCGCGGCAGATATTCATAATGTCGTTCGCTGACGAAGCTATCGGGAGCGCCATACCTAATCTACGTCCCTGCTCGAGAACCAAAGTCATATCTTTCTGCTGAACCGCGACATCCGCTAAAGGTTTAGCAGGCATCTTGCCTTCCAAGATAAATGGTCCTCGATATCCCAAGACCGGTGAGGCAGCAACGCTATTGAGAATCGCATTCACCATCACCTCTCGATTGACTCCACCTTTCTCGGCAAGGGCAACCGCTTCACCAAATGCAATCACCTCAATCATGAGAAGAGAATTTATGGAAAGTTTCGCTTGAGTTGCCAAACCGCTAGTGCCGATATACGTCGCTTTAGCTCCAATATCGAGCAGAACTTTTTCAATCCGGGGAAAAACATCTTCATCTCCTCCAATCATGAGAGATGCTTTTCCTTGCGCAATAGTTATCGGGCTTCCAGAGATCGGTGCATCAACCATCGTCTTGCCTGCAGATTTAAAAGCTGAGTGAACTTCGCGGCTCACTTCGGGTTCAATTGTGCTCATATCTAAGTAGATCGCTTCGTTTGATATCCCATGAATTACCCCGTCGCTACCCAAGGCGATCTCTTTAACGGCAGCGCTGTTGGTAACTATCGAAAATACAAATTCGGAGGTACGTGCTACTGACGCGGGGCTCTCCCCGACCTTCATTCCTAGCGCCTTGAGATCATGGTCTTTGCCGGGGGATCGATTCCACCCAGTAACTTCATGACCAGCGGCGATTAATCGCGGAATAATTACCTGGCCCATATCGCCAAGTCCTAAAAATCCAATGTGTGCCATTGCGGGAACATAACAGGGTAATTCCCGGCTGAATAGGTCTTCCCTATTGCGCGAAAATCGTATAAATTCCAACCCCGCAATCGATTGCAAGGATGGCTTCTCATGGATGAGTACATAGCTTCAGCGAAAGCCCACTGGGCACCACGTTTTACCGCCAATGGAGTTCCTGCTGTTGATTTTGAGCGAGTTACCAAAGATCTGCAGTCTTGGGATGAATGGTGTGCTGCCTTCTCTACAGGGGCAGAACTCTATGAAGAGTTAGGTGCTGCCGCTCTATCAAAGAAGCACTACAAATCTGCAGGCGCGCACTACAGCACCGCCGCCGCTTTTTATCACTTTGCAAAGTTCGTCTTCGTCCGACATTACGAGGAGATGAAGGTTGCGCACATGAACGCGGTGCGTTGCCGAAATATCGCCATAAAGTACATTGAATTTCCTGGCGAGCGGGTAGAGATTCCTTTCGAAGGCGCAAAGATGGTCGGAATTTTACGCAAGCCTCACGGTGAAGGCCCATTTCCGATCGTGATTTTGGTTCCAGGTTTAGATTCAACGAAAGAGGAATTTTTACCGACCGAAAACTTATTTCTTGAGCGCGGTATGGCAATTTTAAGTATTGACGGCCCGGGTCAGGGTGAAGCGGAGTACGACCTACCGATTCGCGCAGATTGGGAAGTCCCAGGAAGAGCAATCGTTGATTACCTAGAGACTCGTTCTGATGTCGATCCAGAGAAGATCGCGGTCTGGGGTGTAAGCCTGGGCGGGTACTACGCACCTCGCTTTGCTTCTGGAGATCCTCGTATTAAGGCTTGTGTATCGCTCTGCGGTCCGTACAACCTAGGAAAGATTTGGGATCAACTTCCAGATCTCACGCGAGAGACTTATACAGTCCGCTCTTTCTCTAAAAATCAGGAAGATGCTCAAAAGCATGCGCTCAACCTCACCAATGAGGGCCGCTTTGATCTCATCAAATGCCCAACCTTGATCGTCGCTGGAAAGGTTGATCGCCTCTTTCCTTGGGAAGATGCAGTAAAAGTTCACGAAGCGACAAAATCTGTGAGTGAGTTATTGCTTCTAGAGCGCGGTAATCATGGGTGCGCCAATGTCCCTAATGAACATCGCTACTTCACCGCCGATTGGATGGCAGAGAAGTTGGGGCTGGCGGCAAATCTCTAAAGCGTTATTTATTTACCAGACCTGCAGTTGTCTCACCCATGTAGGTCTGGTGATCAATGTTGAGGATTCTGATCCAACTCTGCTGGCCGAAGGTGAGCGCAATAAAGCAGCCTAATTCAACGATTTCAGGCTCACTAAAGTGAGAATGTAACCGGGTCCAAAAGGCGTCATCTAAATCCAACCGCCAAGCGATCGCTTCCGCATAGGCAAGAGCAGCCTTCTGGCGATCATCGTATCTATCTGATGCTTCAAAGTTAAGCAGGTCGTCATACTTCATTTCAAGTAAACCCTCGGTTGAAGCTTTCTCGCTCCGTTGGTTTCCACAAAATTCGCACTTCACCGTGCGCGAGATGTAAACCCGACACAACTCCTTAATCGAGTGCTCGCAGACCCCATGGTAAAAAATCTCTTGCCAACTATTTGCAAAGGCCCAAAAGGCATTTGGTGCATGGGCTCGTATGGCGCTGCTCTCTGGCCGTGGAGTACCTTCGGTGGCACAGCGTTGCATCTCCGTCTGCATTGGAGTATCCATCTTTTCATATGGATAAAAAGAGATTCTCTGCTTGTTCTCCATGGCGCTCTCCTATTTTAGATATCGGTCTAAATATGAAATTACACCATTTATGGCTGACTTCTGTACATCATCTACTTCAATCGTTCCACTTTCACTCTTAACAGGAAAAATATATCCGTGGAGAGGGTGGTCGAAGGAAACCCATTCAACCTCCTTGCCGGCCTCTTTCAATAATTCGTAACTTACTCTGAAGATGCCTTGAAGTGGATCTGCATCTCGACCCATTACAAGCATGGGAATATCAATTTCCGCTATTCGACCATTGGCTACATCCTCATCAATTCGGGTACGCACATACACGGGATTACTCATCACCATCTCTTCAATATCTCGCAAGCCTGATACGGGGTTAATCTTCACGGAACTATCCGTATTGAGAGCTAGGAATTCGTGATTTGCTGGTTCACAGGCGACTCCCGCCTTTACGATCCCTTTATAGTGCGAGGCAATCTTGAAGAGCATCTCTCCCGCATGACTGACACCCACATGCCCACAGCGCTCAGAGTCGATCCTAGGATCCATTTTTACATTCTCAATTATTGAAACTTCATCTTCGAACTCCAGTGGAGCGCGGTTCATGAGCTGCATGCCCTGTCGAACATCCACTCTCAGGGTTCCGCCGTTCGCATATCCCAACTCGACTTCGGCTCGGTATCTACCCCAAGCGCAGGCATATCCTGCCGCTAATAGCTCATCCATGATGAAGCTAAAGCGTTCTATGCGGTCTTCTAACCATTCAAACCCTACGCCACCATTGCCATAGGCAAGAAAGATAAATGGGAATGGACCATCTCCCTCGGGAACGCGCATTACATATGGTACGTAGAGACCGTCCATAGTACGAGCTAAAAAATACTCCGCTGGCACCGGAGAGTTTTTTACTTCAAGGACCTTGACTGGCAGATGGGGGTCGAAAGCTTGTGGCATCTCAGAAGGTTACTTGATTTATATTGTTCTTACTAGGGCGCCGATATCAGCCATTACTTCGTCAAGTTCGTTCGTCGGTAGATATTTATTGCGCAAATCAATCAAGGTTTGGAGTGACATCTGATCGATATCCCCTGCTGGTACCAGCCCATGTACTGGATCAATCATTATGTTGTAATGAGCAATCGCGTGCTCATCCGTCAGCGCCAAATTCTGTTTAGCAATCTCAACGATAAGAGGAGCATGCCGGCCGCTTAGAATCTCAGTGATCACTTGATTTAGGATCTCTTGTAATTGCACAACGATCTTTGCCGGTGCACCTACCGTGGAAAATACTGAGCCTATGTAAGGTCCTATCGCAGAAACATCAGCGATCTTTCTCGAGCCCTGAGAAATGGCTTTAATCTCATTTCCCGCATTGAGGATGGTGGAATCTATATTACTTCCAACCAGTGCAACTCCACGTTTAGGAGTTGAACCCAGAGCTTCGACTGAATAACTACCATATTCAATTCCTTGTTGCGCTAGAAGTTCATATCCGACAAAAGCAAAACCTGATGTCGGAACATCGACTCCAAAAGTCATGGGGGCCGAATCCAATGCTGGCGCATAGCAGAGTGAGAGTCCGAGTCCGTGATCTATCGCTCCAAGAATTCTTGCATCGAGTTTTCTGCCGAGCGGATTTTGGCGTAAATATCGATAAGCCAAGACATTATCAGGACTGGTGATTAGCACGTCTATTTCCAAGCGCTCCAGCATCTCAAAAGCAGAGGGGGATGAGAGCACCGAAATCTCTTCGACCGTAATTCCTGACTCTGTTAAGTAGCCCCTACGCTCTGCGATCTCGATCAAAATTGATTTGGTAAAAGTTCCAACAGAAACAGAAACCATAAGGGAGATGGTACCTAGATTTGGCCCGTAACCCACCCAAGCCGCCCAATATTGAAGGCGTTATGCGTACCCCGGCCTCTTGTCCATACGAGATAATCACTCATGGCGACTGCGACGGGTAAAGGGATTCGCCTAGATATTCAGGCCCTGCGCGCGGTGGCTGTGCTCGTGGTAATCGCCTATCACTATAGTTTTGGTGGATTTAAGGGTGGTTTTCTAGGAGTCGATATCTTCTTTGTTATTTCAGGATTTGTTATAACCAATCGCCTACTCGGGTACCAAGGTTCTTTTCGAAATTCATTGAGGGATTTCTACCTTAAACGTGCCAAGCGAATATTGCCTTCTAGTTTGCTCGTCATCCTCCTCACCGCGATATTTGCGCGTTTGGTTCTACCTTCCGTCGCGTTGGGAGCAATTGCAAAGCAATCGCTCGCCGCATCGCTCTTTCTACCCAATATGTACTTTGCACATGAGCAGAATAATTACCTCAACCAAGGGCTTGATCCATCCCCATACCTGCATTATTGGTCGCTCGGAGTAGAAGAACAGTTCTACCTACTCTGGCCACTCATACTTCTTTTAGTATTTCGTAAGAAGATTATTCCCCTTTTGGTGTTGATCCCGGCAGCAATTATTTTCGGTTTCCTTTTAACGCGTCACAATTCTGTCACCGCTTTCTATCAACCATGGACCCGAGCCTGGGAATTCTTGGTCGGGGCAGCTTTGGTATTCCTTCCTGTCTTGAAGTCAAAGGTTGCTACCCGTATTTCTGCGCTATTAGGTTGGGCTGGAATTGCGGCGTCTGTCTTCATGATTGATACCAGTCACCCGACTCCGGGTTTCACGACACTATTGCCAGTGTTTTCAGCAGCGTTGATCATTGCAGCAAATATCTCCATTCCCGTAAAGACGGGATTGCCTTACATTGGCAATATTTCATACACGCTCTATCTCGTGCACTGGCCGCTCTTTATAATCCTGATGTCACGCTACCCCGGTACGAGTCGGACTAAAAGCTTCCTGATTGCGCTTCTCGCCATCACTCTCGCTGCGACTATTTATAAGTACTTTGAGAATCCGTTAAGGACCCAGATTAGAATTCAACGCCTCTGGCAATTTGCGATTCCTTTGGGGGTTGTCGCGAGTCTATCTTTCGCTCTCTTAGAATCTGGATCTGCGCTAGCAACCGGTTCGATTCAGATTTCTCGCGAAGTCCCCATCCTCTATGCCGATGGGTGCCATCTCCCCTTTGACGTATCTACCCCTAAGGCCAATTGCTTCTTTGGTGATACCAAGAGTTCTACCTATGTAATTCTCGCTGGTGACTCACACGCAGCCATGCACTTTCCTGGCATCAATCTTCTGGCGAAGAAGAATCATTGGAAGTTATTCACCCTAACCAAATCAAGTTGTCCCGCGGCCGAACTAACCATTATTCGCTCCGCCAAAATAGATAGCGCATGCGCGATCTGGGAGAAGAACCTCGCCAGAGAATTCCTTCGCTACCAGCCCAAATACATCTTCTTAGCGGGGGCCACCGAACAGAGCTACGAGTTAGCAAATAAAAAGATCCCCTATGTAAGCGCATACGGTATTGGTTTTACAAAGACTCTTGATGCAGCGATCGCTAGTGGCGCTACTCCGGTTTTACTCAGCGATACATCGTGGCCAGGTGCAGATTCTCCAAGTTGCATAGTTCGTAACACAAACCACCCATCTAATTGCGATCTTCCGCTTCCGCATTCTGCGACTACTGCTGCAGTCAAGGCAATTGTGCAATCCAAGGGAGGGGTTGTAATTGATCCTTCGATGGTCCTATGCAGCGCAGGAACCTGCCCCGCTCTTTATGCAAAGACCAATGTCTACCGCGACTATAGCCACATCAGTGTGGGTACCAGCCTACGTTTGGAGCCATATATTGCGGCCAAACTTGGAGCCTCGGGCCGGGATTGAACCGGCGACCTGCCCATTACGAGTGGGCTGCTCTACCACTGAGCCACCGAGGCGGAACCGTAAGAGTACCCTGTGCCTTATGGAACTTTCTGCCATCCTCTGTAATCACGTAGAAAGCCCCAGTGGGCTCTTATACATCTCTGGTGGTGGAATTGATCGGGTGACCGTTCCCGTCGGAGCCCTCGCTCCCTGGCCAATAAACGTGGGAATAGCCGTTCAAGTGAAGGTCCCCTGGGATCTCACAAATCGCGACCATCAACTAATCATTCGCCTGCAGGACATCGATGGCCAAGATGTATTACTTCCAACTGGCCCTGACACCTTTGGACCATTTCGAGCAGAGATGAACTTTCAAGTTGGCCGTCCAGAAGGGTTGGAACCCGGTGAATGGCAAGTTATAAATTTAGGCTTCAATATGCCAATGCTGCCAATTCCGCGCTTAGGTTCTTATCTATTTACCTGCGAAATTGATGGTGACGAATTAGAGCGTGTGCGATTTAAAGTGATTCAAGGAGTTTAGTCGACGCGAATTTCACCAGATGGAGTTTGTAGGTAAACCGCCACAATTCCAGTCTCTCCATCGTTCGTTGAAGGATCTACCCAAATAATTTCGACTTCCCCGATCGCATCAGATACTTCTGCGCCGGCATATTCTTTGATCTTATCTTTGTCGCCCGCGAATTCGACTTTGGTAATTGAAGCGGTTGCGATTCCATCCTTAGAAGGATGATCTGTGGTAAGCCACTCAATAAAGAAGGGTAATTGCTTATCTTGCAAAACATCTGCAACACCAATCTGCTTCCAACGTAGATCAGTTCCGTCAGGCTTCATGCGGTGACCCTCTGCTGCCGGGCGACCGATTCGAGTAGCAATAGTTGTAATGTCGTCGGTAGAAAGCACCCAGGTCAACCAACCGCCACCCTCATCTGCGCGCTTTGAAACTGCGCGACCAAAAGGATTGCTTCCTGTAGCTGGATGATCCAGCGGGCAGACAACTTCAAGGTAGTGACCATTGTGGAGCGGAGCGGTGAAGTTGCGAGTACCGAAGCGAGGGTGAATGCCACCATCGACGAAGGTCGTTCCCAACTTGGAGCCTAAACGTTGAACAGTGTCAGAAAGCTGTTCGTGACTGGTTACGTAAGAAACGTGATCGAGGCGCATAGGGAAATACTGCCGTATCCCGAGGGGTGCTTTTTACCAACTTGGGGGTTAGACCGTGACCGCCGCAGAGAGGGCGGCGTCGGTATCGCAGGTCATGTCATGGGTGGGAGGCTTCCCGGTCAGCAGGTAGCGGTTCATAGCCTTATCCACGCAGGTGCTACCCCGATTGGCTCCAGTGTGGCCGTCCCCATTTAATGTTATGAGAGTGCTGTTTAGCAGGACTTTGTGCAGCCCTACGGCCCACTGGTAAGGCGTAGCGGGATCGCGGGTGGTGCCGATAATCAAGAGCGGATTACTGGCCAAGTGGGTAAGGGAAGGTGCCACCACAGGCTTGGCCTGCCAATACATGCATGGCAACCCAGAGAAGGCCAGGTATGGTCCGAATATTGGCGCAGCGGTGGCGAAGTTCTTTGCATCTGCCTGCATCTGACCCAGACTGCGCGAGTCTTTGAAATCTAGACACGAAACAATTTCAGCGATATCGGTCTGATTTGAAACATAATGGCCATCTTTATTGCGCTCATTGTAGGAATCAGCGAGCAGGAAGAAACCAAAAGGATTTTTATTTGTGAGCGCTTCAGAAAGCGCCTTTGCCAGCAATGGCCATCCATCCGTCGGGTCATACAGCGAAGCCGCTATCCCAGTTACTACAAGGGACTCTGAAAGTTGACGATGGTTGCGATCCATCAACGCCTTTGTTCGGGAAATTTGCATAAATGCCTTTATTTGTTTTATTGAAAAGGCGGGGTTTGCTGCAACGAAAGATTTCAGGGCGGTATCAAAACCGACCGCCTGGGCGATATTTTGGTCGCGAACTGGAATATTGGGATCAACGGCGCCGTCAAGAACCATACGTCCAGTCGTCTTTGGATATAGAGCTGCATAGAGCGTTCCTAGAAAAGTTCCATAGGACTTTCCAATGTAATTGAGTTTTGGCTCCTTAAGAAGTATTCGTAAGAGTTCCATATCGCGCGCCGTCTCCAGCGTTGAATAATGGCCCAATCTATTTCCGGCTGACATGGCACACGCAGAAGCCATCAATTTTGAAGAATTTATCGCTGATGCCAGATCCGCTGGAGTCTTCACAGAACCATCTCCACCAAGGAAATAGTCCTCTTGTGGATCTGTCAAACAACGGATGGGCTGCGAGAGATTTACACCTCTGGGATCAAAACCAATCAAGTCGTAAACGTTTTCAATACTTGTCGAAACAATGGAATCCGCGGCTTCGACATATTGAATTCCTGAACCGCCCGGACCGCCCGGGTTCATGATCAAAGATCCGAGGCGTTTAGCGGGGGTATTTGCATTGTGTTTGATTACTTGCAGGGTAAAAGTGTTGTTATCTATATGGCTGTAATCAACAGGGACGTGAAATTGTGCGCATTGAAAGCCGCCGTTACAGGGGGCCCAGTTGAGGGTCTGTGACTGCAGAGTCGCTAAGGTCCAGGTCTGGCTCGCAAAGGTAGGGGAGATAAAACTAGATAGCGCCAGTGAGAAGGCTGCACATATGGCAATTCTCGCTCTCATCGTAATTGCACCATCAACGCTTCGACAGCCAGTAATGGGGCAGCGTTGCGCGAAAGATTGGTGCGCGTCTTCATGATTGCCTCTAACTTCCTTAAAGTAATTTCTGTTGTTGTATTACTTGCGACAATCTGGATCTCACGCTGCATATCACCGTTGATAAGCGATCCCTCAGATTTCGTGCCGCTCTGTACAAGTAGGGTATCCCGATAGAAAGTCGCGATATCTAAAAGTGCTCGGTCTAAGTAATCTCGGACCATTCTAGTTTGTCTGGACTTTTGATCCTTCTCAAGTTCCTTAATCGCCTTTGCCCCACCCTGGACCAATCGAGTTCCTTGCTGGCCCCAAGCTTCTTTTAAGGCGGAGGTTTCCAGGTCGTTTCTCTTCTCAGCATCTGCCTCGGCTTCGCGCTTGGCGGCATCGACCAATAATTGGGCACATTTAAATGCTGAGGCGATATCCGTAATAGTGAGCGGAAGCTTGAGGATATCTGTGCGTCTCGTCCGCGCCTCTGGATCCTTCGCTAAATAGCGTGCCCGGCCAATATGTCCCTGGGAGGCACGCGCTGCCAGTTCTGCGATCTGCGGAGAGATTAATTCGCTCTCTAGGAGTTTGGTGACAGCGGTGATGGATGGCGTACGCAATATTAAATTTCGGGTTCGAGAGCGAATCGTGGGAAGCACATCGGTCAGGGTGGGTGCACAGAGTAGCCAGACGGTTCTTAACCCCGGCTCTTCAATCGCCTTAAGCAGGGCATTTGCCGCCGATTCAGTTAATCGATCGGCATCCTCAATTATGACTACGCGATATTGGGCAACAGATGGACTCCAAGATGCCCGTGTGATGAGATCGCGGATCTCATCAATTTTTATGGAAAGTCCCTCTGTTTTAATCAACTCAACATCGGCATGAGTTCCCTTAAGGGCGGTCGTGCAATTTACGCATTGATTGCATCCAGAATCGGGACAAAGAAGGGCTGCTGCAAAAGCTAAAGCGGTATTGCTTCGACCTGAACCCGGTGGACCAGTAAAGAGCCAGGCATGAGTCATGTTCTGTGATTCATCTTCGTTATTCTTGGCGGCGACCGTTGCCTCTTTCAGAATAGCAACAGTCTCATTCTGATCGATAAGTGAATCGAAGACAGACATATCTACTTCTTGGTTTTTTCGCGATTAATCTTCAGGAGTGGAATTGTAGAAACTCGTTCCTGAATTTGGTGAGCGATTGCGTCAACGCTCTGTGTCGCATCAACGACAAAATAGCGATCAGGATCAATATTTGCGAGGTTAAGAAATTCGCGGCGCACCCTCTCATGAAAGGCAAGAGGCTCTTGCTCTAGCCGATCAACGCTATCGAGTCTGCCCAATCCAATCTCAGCGGGAAGATCCATAATGAAGGTCAGGGTGGGGGTGAGGGATTCAGTGGCCCAGCGCGAAATTCGGGCGACTTCGTTTGGTTGCAAAATCCGACCAGCTCCTTGATAAGCGATCGATGAATCCAAATATCTATCTGTAATTACGATATCGCCACGCGTAAGAGCAGGCTCGATGAGCGAGTAGACATGATTGGCGCGATCAGCCGCATATAAAAGCGCTTCCGCGCGCGGAGATATAGCGCCGGTCTTTGGGTCGAGCAAAATCTTGCGCAGTTGCTTGCCTAAAACAGTTCCACCAGGTTCTCTGGTAACGACCACAGTTTCACCAACGCTCATCAAATATTTTTTGAGCATCTCAGCTTGGGTAGATTTTCCAGAGCCTTCTCCGCCTTCAAAGGCAATAAAAATGCCTTTATGAGCCAGTCCGGTAATCCCACCCAATTCACCACGGAAGGCGGCCATAATGTCGGAGAAGAAAGAGACATTAGGTCGGTCTTTCATGCGCTTATATGAGAATATTCCAACCACCAAACCAATAACCCCAGATCCAAACATGGTGAATGCAGCACCGCTGTAACGCAGATGAACATTGTTTACAGTGAATTGATGGCGGCCAATGGATGCGGCAATAACAGGAGCAATAGCTAGAACGAGAACCAGAGAAACTCGAATGAGTGATTGCACGAAGGCGAAAATGCGCCCACGAACTTCATCTTCAACTTCCATGCCGAGCATCGTGAATCCAGTAACCCACGACAAGCCTGCAAATGCCCCGAGGAAGATGGTCATCAAAATTGCGAGTACCAAGTTTGAGACCAGCGATAGCACAATCAGGAATGCCGATGAGATAGTAAGTGAAATTCCAAAGATGCGGCGTCTGGAGAACTGACCAAATATTTTGGGTCCAAGCCAAATTCCCAAAGCCAATCCTGTAAAGACCGAGCCAAAAAGAATTCCATATGCGGCATCTCCGGCGTTGAGGTCACCTACAAAGGTTCGAGCGAGGCCGATCACAGCGCCTGCAGCGAAGAAAGCACCGAGCATTCCGAGAATTAATCCGCTGATCACCTTCGATTGCGATACGAATTTAAATCCGTCGATGAGCGACTTTCCAATATTGTCATTTACTGCGCTCTTTGAAGCAGCACCCTTCGGAATTGATTGCAATTGAAAAACTACCCACGCTGTATATAAGAATGAAATTGCGTCGATATAGAGCGCAAGGTCCGCTGTAGACGCATACCGTGGATTGGAAATTGAGGTAAGAGTTGCCGCGATAC
>Ga0194037_1002469_pt1 | contig 12260 bp, 9 predicted proteins | sample JunL306m_MetaG_FD_148653 | JGI IMG/M metagenome (GOLD analysis project Ga0194037, IMG submission 148653) | Anoxic zone freshwater microbial communities from boreal shield lake in IISD Experimental Lakes Area, Ontario, Canada - Jun2016-L304-6m | ecosystem: Environmental > Aquatic > Freshwater >...
CTACTGCATCACATTCATTTACAGGACTTACTCCTAGTACACTTTACCATGTATTTGTACGTGATAGTTGTGGAGCAGGTAGTTTTTCTGCTTGGTCTAGCACTACTTTTACAACACAACCATCAGGTGTAAATAATATTGCTACAGGCAATTTTGAAATTAGCGCTTTCCCTAACCCGGTAGTGAATAATCTGCAAGTAAAAATAGAAAATACAGTAAATGGTACTTATACTGTTAACATGTATGACATTACAGGCAAGAAGATCTATACTCAAAATGTAGAGGTATCTAACAATACATTTGCAACTAATATTAATACCGGCAACTTTGCTAATGGTATGTATGCATTGCAAATAGTAAAAGATGGCGCTCAACGCACTATCTCAATACTGAAGCATTAATATCTAAATCATAACAATAAAAAAGCCACCTTTTGGGTGGCTTTTTTATTGCAGTAAAATCAGGATAGCATATACTAACATCATACCATCTACCAGCGCAAGATAAGCCCTATCTGATGGATACTTACGAGTATACCTTATAGCCCAATAGGTACCTGCAGAGGTAAATATCTGCGCGTCTAACCGAGATACTGAAGGATATCTAGTATATTGAATGATGCTCAACAATACGAATAATAATAGCATACTATTCATAAGCCTATAACTATTGCACTCACCTATCAGGTTAGGCAAAGTATAAATATCAGAGTCCATATCCGTTTGCATATCTCTGATATCAAAGGCAACACATAAAATGAACATAAAAACAAAACGTATCAAAATCTCAAATGGATAATTTGATAATTCTTTAGCCCAAAATAACATTGGCAATACACTGGTTACTATTGTCCAGACACTGGCTAGTACCAATATCTTTACCCAGCCAAATTCTCTGATACGTCTTTTGTTCTTGAAAGGAAGTAGTGGTAGTGAATATGCAAATGAAAGGAAGCCTAATATTATACACGCAGTAAATATTCTCATTGGTAAAAAAAGCAAACTAACTCCACACAAAATTACGCCAATGCTCAAAAAAAGATAATGCCATATTTTATGATATTTAGACCAGTCAAACCTGTCTGATACTTGTGGTTTTGATCTCTTAAAAATATAATGAGCATTATATACCATTAATGTACTTCCGAATACTAATGTATGTAAGAGAATAAATAATGGCGGTATTTTATTTATCAACAACCGTTCACTTGCCATACACAGCCCTACTGCACAACATGCAGCAAATACACTGGTAAATAATATCCAGTCAATAAGCCTGATTAAATATCGGATCAATACTTGTTTCTTATTAAAACAAAAGTACGGCCCTGAACAGGTAGCCGTACTTTTAGTAATCATATTTTTTGTGTATATCTATAATGGTATGTTCCCATGCTTGCGTTTAGGCATATTGACCACTTTGTTTTCCAACATCTTATAAGCTTTTATCAGCTTGATACGCGTTTGATCAGGCACTATTACCTCATCTACAAAACCACGTGCTGCTGCACCATAAGGATTGGCAAACTTCTCTATATACTCCAATTCCTTTTCTTTCAGTTTTGCTTCATGATCAGCAGCATCTGATATCTCCTTTTTAAAAATGATCTCTGCTGCACCTTTAGCACCCATAACTGCTATTTCAGCTGTTGGCCATGCAAAGTTCATATCAGCACCTATATGTTTAGAATTCATCACATCATAGGCACCACCATAGGCCTTGCGAGTAATAACTGTGACCTTAGGCACAGTAGCTTCGCTCAGGGCATACAATAGTTTAGCTCCGTTGATGATTATACCATTCCATTCCTGATCTGTTCCTGGCAAGAAACCAGGCACATCTACCAATACCAACAAAGGAATATTAAATGCATCGCAGAAACGCACAAAACGTGCACCTTTCTTACTGGAATTAATATCTAATACACCTGCAAGACTCACTGGCTGGTTTGCAACAATACCTATACTACGGCCAGCTATACGTGCAAAACCAACAACTATATTCTCTGCATACTCCTTATGTACTTCCAAAAACGAATCAGTGTCAGTTACTTCTTCTATAACTTCTTTGATATCATATGGTTGGTTAGGGTTATCGGGGATGAGGGTATTTAATTTAGTACGGATCTCATCACCCAAGTCATAAGTATACACAGGTGCATTCTCCTCACAATTCTGAGGCATATAGCTCAGCAATTGTTTAATGTTCTCAATACATTCTACCTCATTAGCGCAGGCAAAATGCGTAACACCTGATTTACTTGCATGTGTATGCGCTCCTCCTAACTCTTCACTAGTCACATTTTCGTGCGTTACGGTCTTAACTACATTAGGTCCGGTAACGAACATATAGGAAGTGTTTTCTACCATTAATATAAAGTCTGTAATAGCCGGAGAATATACTGCACCACCAGCGCATGGCCCCATAATAGCAGATATCTGAGGTATCACACCTGACGATTTTACATTCCTATAAAAAATATCGGCATAACCACCTAATGACACTACACCTTCTTGTATACGTGCTCCACCACTATCATTCAATCCTATTAATGGTGCACCGTTTTGTATGGCCAGATCCATGATCTTACATATCTTCTCAGCATGCGTTTCTGATAAACTACCACCGAATACAGTAAAGTCTTGCGAGAATACATATACCAAGCGACCATTCACAGTACCATACCCTGTCACTACACCATCTCCGGGATAAATTTCCTTTTCCATCCCAAAATCACGACTTCTGTGTGTTACAAACATTCCTACTTCTTCAAAAGAATCTTCGTCCATCAGCAATTGTATACGTTCACGTGCCGTGAGTTTACCCTTTTTGTGCTGGCTTTCTATACGTTTGGCACCACCACCCAAATGTGCCTCTTCTATCTTGCTTTTCAGTAACGATACTTTGTTCATATATGTATGTTCAAATATTGAGCAAACCTAAGTGTTTTAGTTGATTAGCGAAAGAGGTAGGATCAGCTTGAAAAACTTGTATATATGATAGCTTTATAATGATATAACTTAGCATTCACAATGTATTATTGTAGGTTCAGCATACAGATAATAACTTTATTTTGACTTAACTACCCATATGAAGCAATTACTCTACATTACATGCTTACTTCTTATATCTATACCCGGAATAGCACAACCCTTAAAATCCTATTCTACAGATAGGCTTATAGAACGTATATCCAATAAAGACACCTTATATATTGTCAATTTTTGGGCAACTTGGTGTATACCTTGTGTACAAGAGCTTCCCACATTCGACACACTACAAACACTATATAGTGGCCAAAAAGTAAAGATCCTATTAGCTAGTCTTGATTTCAAAAAAGATCTGCAACAGAAACTTTCTGCATTTATTAAAAAGAAACATACTCAGTCTGAGGTAGTCTGGTTTAGTGAAACTGATGCCAATAGCTTTATACCTAAGATCAATAAAGACTGGTCGGGTGCATTACCCGCCACTTGGATATTCCATACTAATAGTCAAACAAATATATTTATTGAGGGCACTATCCATAGTACACAGGTCAAAAATATTGTAGATAAAGAACTACTGAAAATGAGATAACAATTGTTTCTTACATAATACATAAGCATACATTGAGCTTTATCAAACCATATAAAAAACTCAACGAGTTCATACAAAATGAAACTTTCGAACCCATTTTGGGTTGGGGATTTCGCATGGCCATTGCCACGGTAGTACCTGTAATATGGGGACTAGCAACCAATCAAATGCAGATAGCAGAATGGATCACACTGACTGCTGAAGCTATCTGTTGGGTAGAACTGAAAGGCACTTATGCTCAAAGACTTAGAGTACTGATTGGCGGTACTTTCCTCACTTTTCTGTTTGCTGTACTTGGCAGTATAACCGGCACAAGTATATGGCTAAGTGTAATAAGCATGCTGGTAGTAGCATTTATTGCCGGTCTGTTTAAAAATCTGGGTGATCGTGGTAGTGGACTTTCAATTTGTGTATATGTAATGTTCATAATTGCCAATGCGTTTCCTACACATAATGTACACGAATTGCAATTACGTAGCTCCTACATACTGATAGGTGGTGTATGGAATCTGTTAGTAGGCCTAATAGCTACTGCATTCCTTCCGGCACAATTACCCTACCGCCGTTCAATAGCTTTGATATGGAAAGCGATAAGTGGTCTTGTAGAAAGTGTAGCCAAAGGATGGGATGGGAAAGGTACACGAAGTAATATCCGCGATCTTTATTTAAGAGAACAGGAAGTACGGACAGCTATAGATACTTCTATCCACTTCCATAGCAGATTGGTGCATCAGGTAAGCAATAAGAATAGTAATGAATACCAGCTAGCACACCTCCGCAAAGCTACAGCTTTGGTAGGTACTCATATTATTGCTATGAGTGAGGAGCTGGAGAATATGAATAAAAAAGATGTAGCAGAATCTGTACATCTAAAATTATTTTCCATCTTTAAGGCTCTGCAACAGACTGTAGATCGCATGGCCGTTTATGTCATTAACGCAAAGCCTGAGGAAGAACTGTTATTAATATCCCGAATTGGCAGGTTGAATAAATTGTTACAATTGTTAAAAAGTGATGCACAAATGGAAGACCCTGAACATAAACGGTCTATACAACGTGTGATACATCTTACCGAACGAACAATAAAGCTAATCGAATCAGCTATCAAGCAGTTACAACAAGTTACTGTGAACAAACCTGTTTATCGTTCTTATTCAGTCATCAAAACACTATTTGTACTACATCCTAAACATTGGTATAGAAATCTTCGTCTTCTATTCAATCTCAATACATTTACTACCCGTTATGCGCTTCGTACTGCATTGGCAGCTACAGTGGGTATGTTTATTTACAAATGGGCCAATATAGACCATGGTTATTGGTTGCCTTTCACTGTCATAATTATTATACAACCTTATTTTGGAGCTACTTTCAAAAAAGCACTTGATCGTGTTATAGGAACAGTATTAGGAGGTGTTGCAGGCGGACTATTGCATGGCATACCAACTGGATTGCATATTAAAGAAGGACTGTTATTCTTATGCTCTATGTTCATGGTATATTATATACGCAAGAACTATGCTATAGCAGCATTCTTCATCACGCTCTCTTTGGTATTGCTATTTGCGGTAGAAGAAGAATTACATCCTCAATTGCTATTGATAAGAGCAATCTGCACTATTGGTGGTGCTATATTAGGTGTCAGTGCAGGATTCCTATTATTACCCCATTGGGATAAAAAACACTTACCTAAGCATCTTATTGATGCCATCACCAGTAATTATCAGTACTTTATTTTCACTTTCTTCCCACAGACAAATGAAACAGTATGGACCAAATACAAACGAAATGCAGAATCCAGCAACAGCAATGTATTTGATTCTTTCAACCGATACATGCAGGAGCCCACCGGCAAAAAGCACTACATCATATATTATCAATTAATAACACACAACGTAAGGTTGACAAGAGAGATGAACAACATACATCTGGAACAAGAACATAATGGAGACATCAAAACGCCCATGCAACCCACCATTCAACAACAAGAGAAGATCAATGAATGTCTTTATTGGTTTAACAAGAATATCTCTTTGGTACATGAGATAGATACTAATAATACAGAAAAGATCATAATACCTAACGAACCATTGATATCACCATTTCTTCTCACTGCTCCTCAGGTGATATATGTAGAAAAAATGACCATAGAATTAATGTCAATGTATGAGGATCTAGAAAACCTAATCCGAAAAACCGAATAGTATTTTTTGCTATTCATATATAAATCGTCACTTTTACATTATGAATTATTTGGGACATGCTTTCCTCTCATTTGGCGATGAAGAGATACTTACCGGTAATATGATTGCTGATCATGTTAAAGGCAAAATAGCTCTTGAAGCATTTCCGGCAGGTATCAGAAAAGGTATAGAGTTACATCGCAAAATTGATGGATTTACAGATACTCACCCTGCTACTAAAAGAGCCAAAGTATGGTTTAGAGCAGATTATAGACTATACTCAGGAGCAATTATGGATAGCCTTTACGACCATTATTTGGCCAATGATCCCAAATTATTTGCAAATGAAGCTGCATTGTTAGACTTCTCTAAAAAAACATACACAATTTTACAAAATCAGTCGGAGCACTTTCCTCAGGTATTTGCAAACTATTTTCCCTATATGCGAAAAGATGACTGGTTATATAATTACCGTACAATGAAGGGTATGGACCGCTCCCTGCATGGGCTAGAACGTAGAGCTAAGTATATCCCTCCCGTAGACAATGCGTATAAAACCTTCGTTATACGATATTATGAAATAGCTCAGTGTTATTATGAATTCATCGATGATGTTATTAAATTTGTTAAACTAGAATTAGGTCAGTAAACTTGCAGAATACCACCCATAACTTTGTATAAGATTTTTGATAAGAAATATGCGTCATACCAATCAAACTTATTTTGCATTTATAATATTATCCGTTATACTTTTTGCTTGTCACTCTAAGGAAAATACGGCACATGCTTCACCTCCTTTCAACGAGGTGAAAAAATTATCCCCAATTCAGCTTCTTTATGCTGATACAAATAATGCAGAAACCAAAAAATTAGTTCGTCGCCTGGATTCTTTCTATGTAAAACAATCCCATGCTGGTTTTAATGGTAGTGTATTAGTTGGCTATAAGGGTAAAATATTATACGAGCGTTATTTCGGGTATTGCAATTACGAGAAACGTGATAAATTAACTTCACACTGCGGCGTACAATTAGCTTCTGTGTCAAAAACTTTTACTGGCGCAGTGATTATGTTTCTCAATCAACACAGATATTTGAATATTGAAGATCCTGTTCAAAAATATATCAAGGAATTCCCTTACCCGAATATAACTATAAAAATGCTCCTGTGCCACAGGTCTGGCTTGCCTGATTATACACACTGGGCACCACAGTTTTGGGGTGACGAAAGAAGACCTATGTATAATGCCGATCTACAGAAACTAATGACTGCACATAAACCACCATTGGAGTTCAGACCCAATACTCGTTTCAAATATAGTAACACTAATTATGCTACACTAGCTTCTATCATTGAGAAAGTAACAGAAATGAATTACAGAGATTTCATGCGCCATTATGTATTCGAGCCATTAGGCATGGCTAGCTCTTTTGTATTCAATCCTGCTACGGATGCACCTACTGGCACTACTGTCAGTTACAAATACAACTGGAGACGCGAACCTATAGTTTTCTCTGATGGGGTATATGGCGATAAAGGAATCTATAGCACTGTAGAAGATATGTATCGTTGGGATCAGTCGTTCTATAACAACAGTCTTCTTAGTCAGGAAACTTTGGATATGGCTTACACTCCATATTCTCACGAGAAAAAAGGAGTTAAGAATTATGGTTTAGGATGGAGAATGCTATGTTTCCCAAATGGAGGTAAAGTAATATATCACAATGGATGGTGGCATGGTAATAACACTTCATTTTATCGCTTTATTCAAGATAATTTCACCATCATTGTTTTAGGCAACAAATTCAACAATAGCATTTACCATCAAGCCCCAGTAATACTGAGCATTGTTAGAAATACTCCAATGTCCGGTGAATTTGATACAGGCGGATAATCAACTTATTCAACTTTAATAAAAGAGAAAGGTTGCCATATGGCAACCTTTCTCTTTTATTAAAGATTCCTGCTACAATTATCTGCTATAGTTAGGTGCTTCTTTTGTGATCACAATGTCATGCGGATGACTCTCAGCCATTGATGCTTGTGTGATACGAATGAACTGGGCTTCGTCTTGTAATGTCTTAACATCCTTAGCTCCACAGTAGCCCATTCCAGCACGTAAGCCACCCACAAACTGTTGAACCACCTCACTCAGCATACCCTTGTATGGCACACGTCCTACAATACCCTCAGGTACCAGCTTCTTAACATCTGCTTCCATATCCTGGAAGTAACGGTCCTTCGATCCTTCCTGCATAGCCTCTACTGATCCCATACCACGATAAGACTTGAATTTACGCCCTTCATATATGATGGTTTCTCCAGGACTTTCTTCTGTACCGGCAAATATTGATCCTGCCATTACGCAAGAGGCACCTGCTGCTATTGCCTTTACCATATCACCGGTATAACGTATACCACCATCTGCTATCACAGGTATGCCTAATTTCTTAAGCGCTTGTGCAGCCTCCATTACAGCTGTAAGCTGTGGAGCACCTGCACCTGTTACTATACGTGTAGTACAGATGCTTCCTGGCCCAACTCCTACTTTCACAGCATCTGCACCCGCTGTAGCCAGTGCTTTTGCACCCTCTGCTGTAGCTACATTACCTGCTATTACTTGTACCGTTTTGAAGGATTTTTTCACCAGCTTAAGCATATCTATCACCCCCTGAGAATGTCCATGTGCACTATCTAATGTGATCACATCTACACCTGCATTCTTGAGTGCAGCAACTCTATCTAATGTATCTGAGGTAATACCAACTGCAGCACCTACTAATAAACGCCCCATGGTATCCTTACATGCAAATGGATGACTTTTTAGATGTACCACATCTCTAAATGTAATAAGCCCTATCAGTTTGCCTGTTTTATCTACTATAGGTAATTTTTCAATTTTATATTCTTCCAGTATGTGTTCTGCCTTGGCCATTGTAGTACCTGCAGGGGCAGTTACCAGTTTGTCCTTGGTCATTATCTCGCTTACTTTCTTTTTTGCATTTTTTTCAAATCGCATATCTCGATTTGTAAGTATACCTACCAATTTGTTTTTGCCATCTACTATTGGTATACCACCTATTTTATTCTCCTTCATAATGCGTTGTGCATCTCCTACTGTTGCTTCAGGTGTAAGAGTGATCGGATCAGTGATCAAACCACTTTCAGAGCGCTTTACTTTACGCACCAGCTCTGCCTGATGCTCAATACTCATATTCTTATGCAGAATACCAATACCGCCTTCATGTGCCAAAGCAATTGCCAAACGATCCTCTGTAACAGTATCCATTGCAGCAGACATCATAGGAATGTGCAGACGTATGTCTTTTGTGAGTTGTGTGTCAAGGCTTACTTCGCGTGGTAGTACATTAGAGTAAGCAGGTACGAGAAGCACATCATCGAATGTGAGGCCTTCTCCGTAGAACTTAGATTTTGCAGCCATGTGCAAAGATATAACACGGGAATGAAAAAATAAAAAAACTGCCACAATCCCCTCAAAGCCTTTACCACAATACATTTGAATGATCCAAAATTGTTAAAAACAATATTATTCCATTAACGTACGCCAATTTTTCCATTACAAACATCCACATATCATACTTTCTTCAGTGCATTCACTACTGCTTTTTTCACCTGCAACATTAATAAACCGGCACTGAATATAACTACCAGCCAAATTGGCCAACCTAGCAACATGGATATTCTGAGCATCATAGGTTGCGCCCATATAGATAAGGCTATTTGGGCACTAATTGCCACCCCAACTGCTATTAATATAGCACTGAGTAATAATGGTACAAATTTCCCTAGCATAAATGTACTAATATAACGGGGGCTATATCCTATCTGTAGTAATAGCACTATTGATTGTTGTGCATTAGCCATAGTAAGCTCTATAAACAGAATGAACACAATTGTACCTATTCCCATCAACAACAGTGCAAGTAAACCTGTAGTCCCAGATATCACATCTACAATAGCTCTCATTTTGCTCCATCTCAGTTGTTCTGCATTAGTGCTATATTTATGCGACTGCAAATAATCCACAAATTCCTTATCTGATGGATCTTTCACTTTCAATATCAATTGTGATGCTTCACTTGTTGCATGATGACCATATTTAATATTAGCATATTGTATAAAAGATTCAGGCACTAATACTGACGTTATCCTGTCGGAAAATCCTGTTACATGTCCTGTATAAGTATCTTTCACATCACCCTCACCTACTGTCAGATTAAATGTGATGGTCTTTATAGATGTTTGTGATAACTGAGGCAATCCCTGACTCAAGGCAAACCCATAATTATACAAATTCAAAAACTCAGTTGATAGAATAATGGGTACTTGTGTATCCCCTTCTTTCCAGTTCCACTCTCCTGGTCTTTTATCTATAAAATGATCAGGCACTGCCTCAAGGAACATCTCTGTCGAAAAACCTAAAGAGCCTTTGGTACTTGCTATTACAGGGAAGTGATTTGATACTAATGCACCTACTTCCTGTACCTGCTTTTGTGTTTGCAACTCTGCTATATCAGTAGTAGTGAACAAGGTAGCTTTTGGATTACCCATATTGTCGTCAGTCACAGTTTTACTTATAGTAATAAAACTACTACCCAAACTATCTTCGTTACTTTTTCCTTGCAATAGTTCTCTGAAATTCCACCATATCATTAAAGATAGTAACAATAATATAGTACCTACACACAAAGACAACCACGCTGCCCACAATCGGGATGCACCACTACTTCTAAGCAGCAATTTCCTCAACAGATATTTGGGTGTGTCAGCACTCACAGCATTATGGTTTTGGTATAGTTGAAATAATGATTCTCGTCAAGGTCTGCCAATATCAGCCCTGCCTTATTCTCTTGAACCACTTCACTGATGAGTGCTATTGACTTTTTGATATTTTCTTTATCTAAATGACTGAAAGGCTCGTCCATCAACAACCAATCAAAAGGTTGTAATAATGCTCGTATAATAGAAATTCTCTGTTGTTCTCCATAAGATAAGGTACTGGCCAATGCATCTTTCTTGTGTCCTATCCCCAGCTTATGCAGCCATTTCCCAACTTGTTCGGCATTTACTGTGTTGCATAATGTTCTTTTTATTTCCAGATTTTCCCACGCTGTCAGTTCAGGGAATAACCTCATATCCTGAAATATAACGCTGATATGTTTCGCTCTGAGTTCTGATAAGCGTTCTGCGTCTATGCTCTTTACTTCTCTTTTATCCCATAGCAATTCCCCCTCATAGTCAGTACGCAATGCATATAACATATGTATAAGGGTTGTTTTACCGGTACCTGAGGGTGCCTCTACAAAAACTTGGTCCCCTTTACTGAATGACAAAGTCTGTCTCCAGATACCTGATTTAACAGACAACACACTATCTCGCATGGGTACTGGCATTAATTGTTGCAATATCAACTGCATGTAGGCATATATATTTAGGCATTATTTCTATTACATTCCAAAAGTACTGAAATCATCTTCCCAAAAGATATGGCTAAAATGCTTTTTTTGTATATCTAAAAACAGTAAATTTAAGAATGATCGATCGTCTCTTTGATATTGTAGCGCAACGTAGTGCAGAAGAACCTAATGCTGTCATGCTCGCTGCCAAAGAAAATGGGCAATGGCGCACCTATAGTTGCAGCGATGTATGGGGTACTGCCAATAAACTAAGTGGAGGGCTCCTATCCATTGGCATAACTAATGAAGTATTACAACCCGAAGTACAAGAAAAGATCGCTATCATTTCTCCCAATAGACCTGAATGGATTATTACAGACTTGGCAGTTCAAATGACTGGGGCTGTATTAACACCTATCTATCCCACTATCAGTCCTACAGAAATTGCATTTATTCTCAACGAGGCTGCTGTGCGCATTGTATTCCTCGCTAATAAAGAACTATATGATAGATTCAAGGATGCCTTTGCCACTGTGCCAACACTCAAATTCATTTATTCCTTCGATAGTATAGAGGGTGTAAACAACTGGAAAGAACTAACAGACAAAGAACTTAATTCAGATACAACATTACAACAGCGCATTCATCCAGATACTTTAGCTACAATCATTTATACCTCAGGCACTACCGGCGATCCTAAAGGTGTTATGCTCAGTCATGATAATATTTGTAGTAATATTCGCGACTCAATGCCTGCTTTTACTTTTGCTATCAAGCATTCCAAAGCACTCAGTTTCTTACCGCTCAATCACATTTTCGAACGCATGGTTACTTATATATACCTGAATGCTGGGGTATCTATATACTATGCCGAAAGTATGGACGCTATTGGTGCCAATCTGAAAGAAGTAAAACCATTGGTATTTACTACTGTACCACGCTTACTAGAAAAAGTATACGAACGCATCATGACCACCGCCTTAGAACTTAAAGGCATTAAACGTGCATTGTTCTTTTGGGCATTGGAACTTGGCAAGAAGTATGATAATGTGAATCATGGAAGCCTTTGGTATCGCATACAAC
>Ga0194037_1002470_pt1 | contig 12244 bp, 13 predicted proteins | sample JunL306m_MetaG_FD_148653 | JGI IMG/M metagenome (GOLD analysis project Ga0194037, IMG submission 148653) | Anoxic zone freshwater microbial communities from boreal shield lake in IISD Experimental Lakes Area, Ontario, Canada - Jun2016-L304-6m | ecosystem: Environmental > Aquatic > Freshwater >...
GGTTAGGATATTGGTCACATAACATAAGGGTCATGGGAAGGTATAAACCAAAAGATAAAATTAGTTTAACAACTGGATTTACTTATGAAATAAACAGTAAACAAGAAGCAACCGATTTCAAAGAAGCTCCGCATTTAACTTTGGATTACGGAGCAAGTTATAATTTTACTATGGGGCATGAAATTGGTTTATTTGGTTTTGGCACCTGGCAAACTAGTGAAGACAAAGGTGAAAAAGCCGTTTTGGATAAAGACCAAATATATGGTTTAGGAGTCTATGGTTCCTATTGGCTTAAACCAGGTAAATTAGGAGTTTTATCAAGATTTACTAACAACTTCGGAACAAAAAATAGATTTGGTGGCGCATCCTTTCAAATCGGTATTAATTATTTATTATTCTAAATTTTAACTATTAAATAAACAAAAATGAAACATCTTAAATTAATTTCAGTCATGAGTTTGGGAATACTCATGTTTATCTCATGTAAAGAAGGTAAAAAATCAAGTAAATCTAATGAAACAGTTCCAACAGAAATTCAAAGTAGTTATCCTTCAAAAAACCCTTTCTTATCACAAGGTATTTATGGAGTTACGCATGTCAATTCTGGGCAAACCAATTGTGTTCCCTATAAAATAAATGATGGAGAATACAAAGCAGATTTAAACAAACTAACACCTATATGGGGCGGTCCAGTAAATAATGTTACCTATGCCTCTGTTGATCCTAATTTTATGTGGTCAGTATCTACCGATCGTATTGCTTTAATTGATAAATCAGGCAGCAATTGGAATATAGTAACCGATATTGATCTACCTGGCGCAAAACGCTTGACCATTGATCAATTAAAATCAATAGCAGATGTAAAGTACACGTCATTAGATTTTGCAACTAAACATCTGAAAGGAATTTTAGGTCCAAACCCGGGGTTGGTTTTGCCTGCAGGCGTTTATGCTTTGGTGAGTTCACAAGATTATGTATATTCTAATGCGGGTACAGTAGTTTCTGCAGTTGGTTTAATTGATAAAAAAGATCCTAAAAAAGGACTAGAAGTAAAATACAGATTTGATGTTTCTTCTCTTATTCCTGCTGCTGAAATTGCACCAGGTGTAAAACGAATTAATATGGTCGGCATGAATATGACCTATGATGGAAATATCATAATTGGTGCTGTGAATGGACTAGCCGTGATTGATAAAGAACTAAAAGGACCAGGTAAATTCTATGCATTTAAAAACACGGAATTATGCACCAATTCTATGGCAGTAGATGAAAAAAATGGAATTTATGTGGCTACCGGAAGCAAAACGCCTAAAGGAGACGGCATGATGCGAAAACTAGTTTGGACAGGTAGCGAAATTTCAGATAAAGAAGCAGATGGTGCTTGGATAAGTCCTTATAATGGAGGTGATTGGCCGCCAGCTATCAAGGCAGGTACTGGCGCCGGCTCTACACCAACGCTTATGGGATTTGGTGATGATGAAGATAAATTAGTCTTAATTACAGACGGTCAAAACAGAATGAATTTAGTAGCATTTTGGAGAGATGTGATTCCCGAAACACACCAACAAAAAGCGGGTGCAAAATCTAGAAGAGTTGCAGGTTTAATTCCAATAAAAGCAGGTTTACCAGAAGATAAACCATGGGTTCAATCGGAACAAACAATAGTTGTAAATGGTTGGGGTGCATTCCTAGTTAATAATTTAATTGATGAAGGCCATCCAGATAGAATTATTGATGTAATGACAGTTGGTCCTATTCACCCTGGTCCTAAAGGAATGGAGAGAGTGGAATGGAATACAGAAAAAAATGAATTTGAATCGGTTTGGACAAGAAACGACGTGGTATCAACTAGTATGGTTCCTTTAGTTACAAGTGGCTCAAACATGGTGTTAGTTAATGGATATACTAAAGAAAGAGGTTGGGAAATAACAGGATTAGATTGGAATTCTGGAAAAAATAGAACAAGAATTGAATTTGGACAAACGAATAGAGGAAATGGAGCTTATGCTATTCTTCAACTTTTAGAAAATGGAGATTTGTTGTTTAACTCTGTTATTGGACCATACAGAATTCCACTAAAAAATTAAAGCCGAACCGCTAACAGCGGTTTGGCGTAATAGCGGGTGCAGTGCTTCGTAAGACAGTTTTGTGATTAAACAAACAGTAGTGCTTCGTATCAACATTTGTGGTGGAAATCCGCCACTACGCCAAGCCGCGAAACGTTATGCGTCACCTGAACTACAAATTAGCAAATACGTAAGCTTAATTGCTGCGCTCAGCCCATTTTTCTTGTAGCTGGTAGTTTTTGCTAAGTTTGGTTTGTTTTTAAGCTTTGTTCAATGTTTAGGTTTTGTTTGTTGGTTTTTGCTTTTTTTAAGAGGTTGTCGAGGTTTTACTTCGCTAATGTTCCGCAGCAATTGAAATAAAGCGAAGTGAGGGTTTTTTAACTACCAACTCCAAGAAAATAAAAGGAAAAAAGCAATGCATAAGCCCAGTTCGTGCAATGTTTGCAAAACAGGCGAACGCATAACAAGCGTTTGCTGCAATGCCTTAAAATCTCTTTTCATAGTTAGTACTCCTCCTACCCGATTGTAAAAAAACAAGCAAACTTATTTTCAACGGAATTAAGGCTTTTGGTTTGCTTGTTTTTTTATCTTTACATAGCCGTGGTTATAATTAATACGGCACAGCAGCAAGCGCTAAAACGTTAGCGGCAAGCATAGAGGACACACCAAACGGGACAAGAAAAAGAAACCGCTAATAAAACTTTTCAGTCTTTGACTTATAGGTATCCTGTATCATTTTAATAAAAGCATTCTTATCACTTTTCATTATTGCTATTTCAGGACTATCTCTCATAATTGAATTTAATTCCCTCACATTTTCATCACTCCAAATAGACAATTCAACAATAATTAGAGTTAGAGCCAAGCCCTTTTCAGTTAATAGGTAAAGATTAGTTTTTTTATTATCCGGAAGCTGAGTTTTGGTTATAATCCCTAATTCTTCCAAACATTTCAGCTTGGAAGAAAGAATGTTAGTGGCAATTGCTTCATCGCTTTCCGTGAAGTCTTTGAACGTCTTCTTATCTTCTATTAGCATTTGCTTTATTATAACCAACACCCATTTATCCCCTAAAATATCTAGGGCTGACGTGATTGGGCATTCGCATCGAAATTTATAATCCATGTTATGTGAACATTAATTTTTACTTGCAATTTGCAATTTATTTTACATATTGCTTGCAATTCACAAGTAATTATCTATTTTTGCTTGCGAAACAAAAGTAATAATTAAATTTAAAAAAAGATGGAAAATCAAGAAAAAAGTACTGTCGGTGCAAATGCAACAAAGCCAGCCTACATTATGGTTCAAATGAAAGTTGAAAGCCTTGAAGAGCTTAATCAACGGTATGCACAATTTGCAATTCCAATTTTACTTAAACACGGAGGACAAATGATTGCAGGCACCCCTGCACCCAAGGTAAAAGAGGGAGATTGGGACGGAAACTGGGCTGCTGTTTTAAGCTTTCCAAGTATGGAGGCAGCTGAAGCATGGTACACTTCTGCCGAGTATCAACCCTACAAAAACCTTCGCATTAATGAACTACAATCTGAGGCAGGTAGAGTGGTAATTATACCAGGAATGTAGTCTTAACCCAAATTAGACAATCCAAACTCGGTAAAAACCGAGTTTGGATTGTTATTTAAAAAATGAAAAAAAGTTTCAACAAAATGAAAAAAGTATTAGTAACTGGAATATCAGGATTTGTAGGACAACATTGTGCTGCCGAATTATTAAAAAAAGGGTATGCAGTAAGAGGTTCAGTAAGGAGTTTATCTAAGACAGATGAAGTAGTAAATGGCATTAAAAAAGAAATTGACCCCAAGGGTAATTTGGAGTTTTGCGAACTTGACCTGATGAAAGATGCAGGATGGGATAAAGCAATGGAAGGCTGCGATTATGTATTACACGTTGCATCACCGTTCGTTGTTAAAGTTCCTAAGGATGAAAACGAATTAATAAAACCAGCTGTTGAGGGGACATTAAGAGCATTGAATGCAGCAAAAAAAACAGGAGTAAAAAGAGTAGTACTTACATCCTCTACAGTTGCTATGCACGGAGGGCAACAAGGTTTGATTAAATTAAATCAAGACAGTTGGACTAATCTAAATGCAAAAAATTTAACTGCTTATTTTAAAAGTAAAACACTTGCTGAAAAAAGTGCCTGGGAATTTATTAAAAATCAAACTGGCGACGCAAAATTAGAATTAGTGGTAATTAATCCCGGACCTATTTATGGACCAACACTGACAGGCAATTTAGCTACTGAAGCTATGGATTTTTTCAAAAAATTAATTACTGGCAAAGTGCCTATGTTACCTAAAGCAAATTCAGTAATGTCTGATGTAAGGGATGTAGCAACTATACATGTTGCAGCATTAGAAAATGAAAAAGCAAACGGTAAGCGTTTCATTGTAACCTCAGAAAAATCTCATGCAATACAAGAAATTGGAAAAATTTTAAAATCAAACGGATATGACAAAGTAAGCACCAATTTGGCACCAACCTTTTTACTAAAATTTATTGCCAATTTTAATGACGAAATGAAAGGAATGTTGCCATTTGTAGGTAATACTATTGAAGCTGACGTTAGTGATACAATGAAAACGTTTAATTGGAAACCAGTTCCCTTTGAAAAAACAGTTCTTGACACAGCTAAATCGGTGGAGACAGCTCTTAGGAAATAAATTAAAGTGCATAAAAATAGTTTTTCTAAATGGACTTTGAAACATCGGAAAAGCGATAATGCCAGCCGCTAACATGGGTATTGCCAAAATGCAGGCTGACGGAAGCCTTGTTTCAACTTTTGTAATTCTACTGAGCAGCATATCCAGCTTGACATTATCTATTTGGCTATGTGCATATCATCATCTTTTTTACCTTTACTCAGCAGCATTTAGCCGGGGCGGACGGAATTCTATTTCCTGCACTTCGCCAATACCTGTTCGTTAGCGGTCATGCTTTCTTTCTTTTGCTTCACTTTGTAAGAAAAATATAAACTAATGATAAAGTCGTTCCTCCTTCTACTCCTTTTATTTATCGCATCCTTTGCAATTGCACAAAAAAGTACTGCCTGGTATAACCATACTCTTTTCGATGTGAAGAGCTTGGAAAGTAGTGTAGATTTTTACACTAAAGTCTTTCAGGCAGACACTATACCGTATTTCGGTACTCCAAGCCCTCAATACATTGTAAAATGGTTAAGAGTTGGAGAGGGTATTGAACTCCATTTATCACAATGGCTCAACGACACCACTAAAGTTATCAGTGAAATACCCTCAGTACCAGGACATGTAGGTTTTGTGCACTTAGGTTTTATGGTAAATTCTATGGATGCTTTTCTGAAGAGGCTTATGGAATTGAGCAGCGATTACAAATCAGGCAAATACAAGCAACCGATTATTGAAAGAATGCCCTACGGTGCAAAAACTATTGACATTAAAGACCCTGATGGAAACGAAATACACGTAATTGAAACAATGACTGCAAACAATAGCACGAACCGCTAGCAAACGTCATTGTTCACAACAAACGACAAAGATATAAAACTGAAATAATGGAGACGAAAGTAAAAATAACGACAACCTTTAATTGCTCATTAGATAGAGCATTCAAATCGCCTATGTTATGTGATGTAACCAAAGTTCATACAGGATTTGGAATGATGCCAAGAGTAACCCATTGCACGGAAGACGAAAATTGGGGAAAGATAGGTTCAAGTAAAAAAGTCTTTGTTGAAAAATCATTGACACATAAAGGAGGTTTCGGTTCGGTTGACAATGTAGTTGAACGCATTGAAGACAAGTATTGGAAAATAGAAATCAACCAATTTCAGGCGTGGATGTTAAGTTTTAACAAATTTGTTGGCGAGTGGCAGACAACAGAAATAGAAAAAGATAAAATATTGATTGAATACACTTATACACTTTATTCTGATAATGTTTTGCTTTATCCTATAAATTGGATTTTCACCAAGACATTTTGGAGAAAATATATGAAACATGCTTTGGAAAATGTTAGACAAATCACAATAGACAAAGAACCATATCAATATGCGTAAAAAGCCCGAACTGCTAACAAGGGTTTTGCAAAAAAGCAGGTTCGGTACTAAATTGAATATTCGGAATTCTAATAAACATTTATACTTCTAATTCCGCTTATTCGCATAGCTCCAAGACGTTAGCGTTAATTTTTTACAACATCGCATAAACCAAAACAACAAAATGAGAAATTTATTCAGCACTCTTTTAATTTCACTTTGTATTTGCTCTTGCAATCAGTCACCAAAAACAATTGACAACAATTCAATGTCAAATTTTAAGGACACAAACTATGTAGTTAAGACAGGTGGTTGTAAAATGATACAAATTGACGGCAAGTATAATGTTTGGACAAAGAAAATTGGGGATGGAAAAATAAAGGTATTGCTCTTACACGGTGGACCAGGTTTTACTCATGACTATTTTGAATGCTTTGAAGATTTTTTACCAAAAGAAGGAATTGAATTTTATTACTATGACCAATTAGGCGTTGGTAATTCCGATATTCCAACAGACACTTCTCTATGGAATATTCCACGTTATGTAGAAGAAGTAGAACAAGTAAGAAAAGGTCTTGGATTAGAAAACTTTTATTTGTTGGGGCATTCGTGGGGAAGTATGTTGGCAATGGAATATTTACAGAAATATCAAAGCCATGTAAAAGCTGCCGTGCTTTCTAATATGACAGCAGGGATTACGAGTTATGTAAATTACAGTAATAAGCAAAAGAATGAGTTTCTGTCAAAAGAAGAGTTGGCAACTTTTGATTCATTAGACAAACGTAAACTTTATGACTCACCTGAATACCAAAATTTATTGATGAATAAACTTTATACTCGTAATGTTTGCCGTATGCCAGTTGAAAATTGGCCAGAACCTTTAATGAGAGCATTCAAGAAAGCAAATCATTCAATCTATACACAAATGCAAGGTGTGGACGAATTTCATGTTACTGGCAATTTCAAAGATTGGGAAATGTGGGATAGATTACCTAAGATCAAAGTGCCAACACTTGTGCTTGGTGGCATCTATGATGAAATGAACCCGGAGGATATGAAAAAAGAAGGACAATTAATTCCGAACAGTAGAACTTACTTATGTCCAAATGGAGGTCATCTAAGTATGTATGACGACCAACAGAATTATTTTACAAGCCTCATTTCTTTTTTGAAAGATGTTGATGGGAATAGATTTACAGCAGACAAAAAATAACTTGTGATGAAAGAAAAACATGTCGCTATCGTCCTGAACTAAAACTGAAACAATAGCATAAAAAGAAGCCCAGCTCTGTGAACCTGGCTCTGGGCTTCTTTAACCTTAACGTGCTTTTTTCTTTGGATCTGCTTTCTTCTGAGCAGAGCTTTTCTTTTTAGTAGGCTTATTCTTCCTAGGTTCAACTGTCTTTTTTGGCATAGATTTAAATTTAAGGTTAGTGAATAATTAACTCATGGCTGCACAGAATTTCTTTCCTTTCTTATATGATGTCATTATAGAAGCGGCAACAGAACAACCAGAGTGTTAGTAAAGATATGCCTATAAGCGTAAACCGAAATTAAATCAAGGCTATCCGCTGAGGCATCTTGTGACTTTTTAGCGGTTTTGTAAAGTTAGGGATGCCAATTGCCTTCGACATTGACAAGATCTTGAGAAGATCCTCAGATTAACTGTGCACAACATTGTATTGTAGCGATTTAGGCTATATTTAAATTATTTCAGCGTCAACAAATATCCAAGCATCAGTACTAGCTTAACGGAATTCTGATCGTCAGCAGAATATATCATGTCTTTTGTAACTTCATTTCGCGACGGTAATACATGGGCTAAGGAGAAACTATCTCCAACCGTTTCAATACTTCCAGGTTAGCGTTCATTGTTGAGCGACACCCAAAAAATTAAATAACTGAATAGAAAATGAAACAAATCTTCATCAACTTACCTGTGAAAAATGTGGAAGCATCTATGAACTTTTACACACAATTAGGATTTACAGTTAATCCATTATTTACTTTTGATGACCAAAAATGTATGGTCTGGAGCGACCAGATTTATGTGATGCTGCAGACAATTGAAATGTTTAAATCAGGAAACAAAAAAAATATTGCTGACCCCAAAGAAAACACAACTGCTACATTTACACTTCCTGTAGAAAGTATTCACAGACTGAACGAAATTATTGAGAATGCTTTAAAAGCAGGCGGAACAGAGCCAATGAAAACTATCGACGAAGGCTATATGCAAGTAAGAAATATTGAAGATTTAGACGGACATCATTGGGGAATAATATTTTTAGACATTGAAAAATTTAAAAAATAACAGGCAAATAAATAACTAAACAATGAAAAATAAAATTCAAAAAAAACAATATGCTGACTTGCTTTTATTTTTTGGAATACTCTTGTTTTTATTTGGATTAGTTATTGGGTTATTTATTCCATTAATGACAAATCCAAGAATGGGGCTTTCTGCACATCTTGAAGGTACATTGAACGGAATTTTTTTGGTAACATTAGGACTGATATGGAGCAAAATTATTATAAATGACAAATGGCTAACAGCAACATTTTGGTTAACCATTTATGGTTCATTTGCAAATTTTATATCTGTGACAATTGCCGCAATAACAGGTGCCGGAAAAATGATGCCAATTGCTGGGGGAAAATCGGGATCAATTGTAACAGAAGGATTTATTACTTTTTTATTGATTTCTTTATCACTTGCTATGATTGCAGCTTGCAGCATAGTTCTAGTAGGTCTTTATAAAAACATTAAATAAACTGAATTTTCAAGAGCCTGACTTCAATATGCGATTGAAAAACCAAACAACGTAGCCAACAAAAAATTAATGGCAGACAATACAAATAAAGAAATATGTAATTTTCATGTATGCAAAATATAGCCAAGCTGTTTAAAACTTTTGTTTGTTTGATTTCTTTTTTGACGCTAACATCTCCTACCCGTGCGCAGGATGTTTTGGCAAACGAAATTATCAAAACCGAAAAAATGTACGATCTGCATTTTTCGGATACACAAAGAGATTCAATGGTAAACCAACTGAATGCTAACCTGCATTTATATCAGTACCTCCATGGGTTCAATTTGCCAAATAGTGTTCCACTTCCCAATTGGTTTGATCCAGTATTGCCAACGATGTCTTTCAATACTAAACAAGAGCCTATTAACTGGAATATTCCTGCAGGGGTTGTAATGCCTGCTGATTCAAACCAGTTGGCGTTTTATACAATTGCCCAGTTATCTTCTTTGCTGATTCATCATAAAATCACCTCCGTTCAATTAAGCCAGTTTTTTATAAACCGTTTAAAAAAATATGGCGACACATTGCATTGTGTAATCAGCCTTACGGAACAAATAGCAATGGAACAGGCTAAACGGGCCGACGCAGACTTTGCAAAAGGGATCTATAAAAGTCCACTGCAGGGTATCCCTTATGGACTCAAAGATTTATTCTCTGTTAAAGGCACCCGAACCACATATGGCACACCGCCTTTTAAAGACCAGGTAATAGATGAAGATGCATTCGTGTACCAGCAACTGGAAAATGCAGGCGCTGTATTAATTGCAAAGCTATCTATGGGAGAGCTTGCGATGGATGATATATGGTTTGGCGGACAAACAAAAAATCCCTGGAATTTAAATCAAGGTTCCAATGGCTCTTCAGCCGGCTCGGCCTCTGCTACTGTTGCAGGCTTGTTACCTTTTGCTATTGGTACAGAAACCTATGGATCGATTGTAGCACCTTCAGCCGTATGTGGAGCAACCGGGTTGCGTCCTACATTTGGTAGTGTAGCCCGAACTGGGGGTATGAATCTTGCATGGACCTCCGATCGCATTGGGCCGATTTGCCGAGATGCTGAAGATGCCGCTATGGTATTTGCATCAATACATGGTAGTGATAAATTTGACCGTGCTTCAAGAACAATGCCTTTTAATTATACCGGGAATGTAAATATTAAGCAAATAAAAGTGGCGTATGCAAAAAACTACATTGATACCCTATCGAATAACAGTGCAGAAAAAGAAGTAATCAAAACTTTAAAGAATGCAGGAGTGGAAGTTACTGCTATTGATTTCCCATCCAACCTACGAACAAATGATCTGTTAACAAGCATTTGGGCGGCAGAATCAGCCGCAGCTTTTGACCCTCTCACAAGATCAGGTAAGGATAGCCAAATGGTGCAACAATGGCAAAGCCGCTACCCGAATCAGTTTAGGAGTGGCCGGTTTATTCCTGCTGTTGAATATCTTACTATCAGCCGTTTGCGCTACCTGGTGATGCAACAAGCATATCCATTATTGAGTAAGTACGATATTATTATTGTTCCCAGTATGTCCGATGAGCCTATGGCATTAACCTGCCTTACAGGAAATCCCTGCATCACATTGCCAGCTGGTATAGCAACTGAAGGAACTGCACCACCTAGTATTACTTTTATTGGTGGTAAATTATACAGTGAATCAATAATTGTAGCGTTCGCTAAAAAGTTTCAGCAGATTACTCATTATCAGCAGCAACATCCACTTATGTTTACGAAGTGATTACATCAATTAACCGGAGGAGAAAGAGCAAAAAACAAACACATATTATAATTAATAAATAGTTTAAATTTATTTTGACTTTTATTTATAAAAATTAAAATAATAATTATGCCAGGATTTGCTTACTGGAAATTAAATTATAAAAATAAAAAGTGAAATCAAAACTTTACCTATCATTTTCAATTATCCTAATACTACTATTAGTTAGTTGCAGGGAGAAGAAGCAAATATTTAAAATACCTGAAGGACATATTGCCATGTTTGGATATGGTTCTTTAATGTCTAAAAATTTTATTCAAAATGGTCTATTACAGAAAAACTATAATGGACCATTTCTTTTGACTCACCTAAAAGGTTATAAGAGATCCTGGACATTTGCCTGGCCGTCTAGCTTACCTTCACTTGAACCCGATGGAAAGTTTTACAGGGATTATATTTTAATCAATGTTGATACTGTATATCCTCAAAAAATACATTATCTAAACATTAAGAAAGATCCAAATTCTATCATTAATGGAGTACTATATATTGTTCCTACAGCAGACCTAACTACTTATGATAGTTGGGAATTAGGTTATGAACGCATCGATGTAACAGATTTGATTCAAGATCATATCATTGTAGGAGGTCCGGTCTTTGCATATAGAGCACTGCCTGATTTTGTGGCAGATCCTACTAACGATTACCAAAAAGACATCATTGAACTCAGTTATTCGAATATCATACAAGATGCTTTCAATTATTGGGGTAAAGAATTTGAAGCTGAATTTAAAAGTAGTACCGAATCTTTCGATACTACAATCATTAAAGTAAATCAAAAGACTCTTTGGATTAATCCGCCTTTGGAAAAAATAAATGAATTAAAATCTATTTTTAAAAAGAGTTTGTAGCACAATCGGACAAAAGATTTGATTCTGAATAGTTCAACATTTCGAGAAATAATGTAAAATAAACATATGAGAACCATTAACCCCTGGATCAATTTTAATGGAAATGCTGAAGAAGCATTCACTTTTTACAAATCAGTTTTTGGAGGAGAGTTTGTAAAAATAATTCGTTTCAAGGACCTGTCGAGCCCTGAATTTCCAGTACCTGAAAAGGAAGCAAATAAGATCATGCATATTGCCTTGCCAATTGGCAAACACAATGTCTTAATAGCCAATGATGTTCCCGAATTTATGGGGCCTGTAAATGAAAACGAAAACAGGTCCAAAATATCTGTTAGTGCTGAAAGTCGGGAAGAAGCAGATAAAATATTTAACGGATTATCAGCAGGAGGAGAAATTGAAGGGCCGATTGGCGATAGTCCCTGGGGTACCTACGCCGGAATGTTTAGAGACAAATATGGTATTGAATGGATTGTGCAATTTGACCCCAAACTATAATGAAAATAATAATGCTGCTTCAGGCCACCCAAATTGGGATGAAGGAATGAAAATATTAAAAACAATCGGCTAATAAAATGACAGGGGAAACAAACTTAGACAGGTTATTAAAAACAATGAAGCCAAAATTAAATATTGGCGAATATGTTTTTTGTTCGGTAAAGGACATTAGATCATTAGACATCAAAGACACTGTATTAA
>Ga0194037_1002471_pt1 | contig 12243 bp, 13 predicted proteins | sample JunL306m_MetaG_FD_148653 | JGI IMG/M metagenome (GOLD analysis project Ga0194037, IMG submission 148653) | Anoxic zone freshwater microbial communities from boreal shield lake in IISD Experimental Lakes Area, Ontario, Canada - Jun2016-L304-6m | ecosystem: Environmental > Aquatic > Freshwater >...
ACACGTGCAACGCTTCTTTGTGCAAGCCCTTCAACTTGACCCATTGCAAATGCGATTGGAATCGTCGTAAATCAATGGATTGTGAGGGGTTGGGGGTGTCAAAATGAACCCCGAAACTTCAGTTCTTGAACGCCAGTTCACTTCAGTGACTGGCCACCCCTCTCTCCCTCTCCCCCCACGGCTCCGCGACACCTTGCTGAATCCTTCAGCGGCTTTGTCACGCGCCAATTTTCTGAAAGCAAACCAAATGGCACACCTCGTACAAACAATGGCCTATGTGGGTGAAACCCCCTGGCACACATTAGGCAACCAACTCCCTGCCAACCAACCTATCGAAGTCTGGGCCAAAGAAGCCGGTATGGACTGGGAAATCCTCGAAGCCCCTGTGCGCTACATGGCACAACAAGCTGGCACTCTCGGCGCAATCATGTCGTTTGAAGACCAGAAGGTTCTTTACCGGAGCGATAGCAAAGCGCCCTTGTCTGTGGTCAGCAACCGTTATCAGATAGTGCAACCACTGTCCGTTCTGGAGTTCTACCGCGATCTCACCGAAATTTCAGGCTTTGAGCTTGAAACTGCCGGTGTACTCAAGGAAGGCAAAAAGTTCTGGGCTTTGGCTAAGACCGGTAAGGAGGCCACCCTGAAAGGCAACGATGTTGTCAAGGGCTATATCTTGCTGGCTACGTCCTGCGATGGCACGTTGGCAACCACGGCCACACCGACCACCGTTCGCGTCGTCTGTAACAACACCCTGACCATTGCCGTCGATGGCGCAAGCAGTTCAATCAAAGTGCCCCACAGCACCAGTTTTGATCCTCAAGTGGTCAAAAGGCAACTTGGCATTGCCGTGTCTCAATGGGACGGTTTCATGTATAGCATGAGGACGTTGTCGGAGCGCAAGGTGAAGTCCCATGAAAGCATGAACTACTTTCTGAAAGTCCTGTGCCAGACCGATACAAAAACCGATCCGGCGCTTGGCTTGATGAATGAGCGTGCTCTTAAAAAGGTACAAGCCATGTACGAAGGGCAAGGTCAAGGGTCAGAACTGGCATCGGCATCCGGTACGGCTTGGGGCTTACTCAATGCCGTGACCGAATTTGTCGATCACGAACGTCGGGCACGAAGTCAGGAATATCGTCTTGATAGTGCCTGGTTTGGTCAGGGCGCTAATCTGAAACAACGGGCACTTGATCATGCTCTACAACTTGTGGCTTAAAAAGGAGAAAACTCGACCTATATTGAAAATACATATTCAACCATCAAACCCAAAATCATCATAAACCCCCTATCAGTTTATTCTGACAGGGGGTTTTTTTATGCCGTCGAAAAATCAAGCAACCCATTATTACCAAATTACCAAACTGAAAGGAAATCAACATGGGAAACGAAAACGCACTCAGGGTCGAAAGGCCCGTCAGGTCACAACCCGCTTTGAAGCTGGTAAAGACCAACACTCTTGACCGTGACCAATGGCTGACAGTCAGGAAGCAAGGCATCGGCAGCTCTGATGCTGCCTCAGCCGTGGGACTGAATCCGTACAAGTCCCAACTGCAACTGTGGATGGAAAAGACGGGGCGAGATGGCAATCTGCCAAAAACTGATCCCGATGATGAAACCAGCCCGATGTACTGGGGCAATTTGCTGGAGACCATTGTTGCCGTGCATTACACAAAACGCACGGGCTACAGGGTCAGGCGAATCAATGCAGTTTTGCAACACCCGAAAGAACCGTGGATGCTGGCCAACATTGACCGTGAGGTGATTGGTGCGCCAGATGTCCAGATTCTTGAATGCAAGACTGCTGGCATGAATGGCGCAAGGCTCTGGAAGGAGGGGGTTCCTGAATACGTCCAATTGCAAGTGATGCACCAACTGGAAGTCACCGGTAAATCGGCGGCTGATGTGGCGGTTCTGATCTGTGGTCAAGACCTACAGGTTTACCGCATTGATCGGGATGAAGCCATGATTTCGCGCTTGATTGAACTGGAGCGTGCATTCTGGCATTACGTCGAGACCGATACGCCACCACCCTCGGACGGTTCGGATTCTGCGGATATGGCACTGCGGTGTCTGTACCCACAGGATCGGGGTCAAACCCTTGATCTGTCCAGTGACATGGAAATGTCGGCAGTGTTTTCGGACTTGCTGGCGGTCAGGCAAATGATCGATCGGGATGACGATCTGGAATCGCAACTCAAGCAAAAGATTCAGCAACGCATGGGCGACGCGACAAAGGCAGTTTTCCAGACAGGGGAAGTGACCTGGAAGCGAAGCAAAGACGGTGTTGGACTGGATACAGCCCGTTTGTTGAAAGACCAGCCTGAATTGATGCAGCGGTATTCCTGTGTCAAGTCGGGGTCAAGACGTTTTCTTGTCAGTACAGCCCACTGAAACCAAAACCATCACCCTGTCCGCTGGGTGTCTATTGACTTGCCCCCAGCGGATTAAAGGGGGCAAGTTATCTCAAACCAAAGTAATCTGAAATTCTAAGGAGTAAATCATGCTTAAAGGATTGGCTTTAACGCCCCCCATTATTGGCCGCATTTCTATCGGAAAGGTCGTAGAAAAGAATGGCAAGCGTCTGCCGGAGAAAGATGACGAGTTCACTGTCACCAGTCAGGTGCAGAGCAGGGACGGTTGGGTGAATCATCCGATAGATGAGACCCTGCGTAAAGCGGTAGGAGGAAAGCTGCGCACTATCCCAATCCGCTTGTTGTTTGATGATCCTGATTTGAATCTGAGGGCCAACTACAGCATGTTTGACCGGCAATCGGGCAGACCTGTTTGTGTAGGTAACGGTGAAACGTGCAGACGCAGTTTAGCGGCTGGTGTGCAGTCAATGCCATGTCCATCCCCTGAAGCCTGCGAGCTGGCAAAGGGGGGCTATTGCAAGCCTTATGGCCGCTTGAATGTGCGGATCGGTGATGACGATGAACTGGGGTCGTTCATTTTCAGGACGACGGGGTTTAACTCGATTCGGACACTGTCTTCCAGACTGAGCTATTTCCACGCGGTTTCTGGAGGGCTTTTGTCCACCTTGCCATTGGAGTTGAGACTGAGGGGGAAATCAACCACGAAGTCGCACAGGACACCCATTTTCTACGTGGACTTGACGATCAAGACGGGCATGACGGTAGCGGATGCTATCGCCAGTGCCAGGTCAGAGAGTGAAGTTCGCAAAGCATCCGGCTTTGACCAGGCAGCTTTAGACAAGGCAGCGAAACAGGGGTTTGCAGCAGGTGCGTTTGAGGATTCTGAAGAAGACGGAATGGCGGTCGTTGAAGAGTTTTTTCCCGATGAGCTGGATCAGTCACCGGCAGGAACCACAGCAGGCAACCCTGTAGTGAATGGTAAGAAGCTCGGATTGGCAGACAAGCTAAACCAAAAGGCGGCGCAGATCACGGTCAGCAATGGGGCAGCCGTGCTGGTGAATCAGTCCAAGTCAAAACAGGATTTTGATGGCTTGAATGGGTGGGATGAAGATGGAGGTGAATTCAGTGGACAAAATTATGTATCACCGTATTAGCGGAGGCTGGGAATACAGTTTCACAAGCAATTGCGAGACATATTACGGATTTTCCTACTACCAAGACTTTGCCAGACAAAATTTACTGCGAAAAATAGGATGGAATCGGCGGCGTTTTGAACGTGCGCGATTCATTCGGTTTTAACCCTTCAGTTCTCAAAACAAAGCCCCGCTCGTCGGGGCTTTTTTGTGCGCTGCTGAAAGGCATCACAGAGCCTGGCAAACAGGCCGTGGCGATTTCCCTGTTTCCTAGGTCACGTAAAAAAGTTGGAAATCAGGGATGATTAACTATTGAAAAAGGAGTAATTTATGGAGCGTTTTGTATCACTTGCTGAGGATAGTGTCAATATCAAGATCGTGATTATTGCGATGGATGATAGGTTTAACCAAGATAAAGATGAAGCCATTACAAATACGGATGGACTTCACTCGGATGAGTTTGAGAAAAAACACATCCTGCCGATTTTCTGTGGCAGCAGTAATCAATTTGCGAATGACTGCGATGTCTTTGATTTTTGTAATGATGATGGTGATGTATGGTGATGCAGACCACCATTCAGATTGGGCGGCTGAAATATCGTGTTTGTGCCCCTACGAACACGAAGCCAACCATTGCAAAGCTCTACAAAAAGAACCCTGACATGCCGTGGGAGGAAATTCAAAAACATATCACACCAGAGGCGATGCTGGCTGAACGTGTCAAAGAATTAAAAGCCTACGCACTGAAATGCACTGGGAAACACAGAAAGATCAGGCTTCCACAAGAGCATCGAATCTATCCGCCGTTTGGACTGTGCGCGGATGAGTATGTAAAACAGTATTACGCCATCAATCATCTCGGAACACCCTCACATTTTGCGCCGTTGGCAAAGCATGTGACGTATCCGCAGGGGATTGACCAAGAACTGTAACCGCCCGTCGGGGCTTTGATTTTAATGAACTATCGAAAGGTTGAATGATGATGAGAAAATCTGGAAAAACTGAAATACTTATCCCGACATGGGAAAACAGTATTGGCTATGGCTATTGGGGTGATCACGATTATGGCAGTCTTGATAATCAAGTCATCTCGTTTTGGTTGTCGTTGCGTGGCCTGATGCCGAGTGAACCCTACGGTTATCTGAATGACGATTGTCGAGCGATTGGTGACATTGGTCTGTACGTGTGGGTGACTGCACAAGGTACGGTAAGTATTGACATGCGGCTGCACGATGTCGGTTCAATGACCTTGTACGAGAGCGTTCAGCGAAACAAGGTTTTGAAGCGGTTGTTGGCAAAGGCTAAGGCGTATCCATTCAGCAGCTTCAATCGGGATGCGGATGTGCATTCGGAGCTGACCAAAGTGATGGATGCTTTGGGTATCAAGCGTGCTCTTGTTTATCGCGGGGCAGGTGTGAGTGATGCCTTTGTTCCTATTGGGATCGCCATCAAGCGGATTTCGGACTGCGTTGAAGAGCGATTAAACAGGATGAGGCAGCTTGAGACTGCCTGATCTCTCTGTGCCGTGCCCTTCAATGGGTGCGGTGCAGGGGGATGTTTTTTTTTCTACATTTTTATTCTGTCTTGGATGATGTACTTTTGTGAGCTTATAATCGAAATAATGACCGTGCATATCAAAGGAGAGAGTTAAGGTTTGCACAAATTGCTTTGACGCGATCGGCCGCTTCGCCCATAGGGGGCGATGTTTCTCACTGATACACCATGACAACTATTGCAGACATCCATGCTCAAATTGCCGAACTGACTGCAAAAGCGGAGCAAATCCGCCGTGAGAAGTACCGCGAGGTTCTGGCGGAAGTCCAAGCAAAAATTACAACTTACGAAATAATTGCTGGTGATCTGGTGTTCCCTGATGCAAGCGGTAAGACACCAAAGACAAAAACGGTCAATAAAGCGCCAGTCAAATACCGAGACAAAGATGGCAATACATGGACGGGTCGTGGCCTGAAACCGAAGTGGCTGAAACAAGCCATTCAGAATGGTGCGACACTCGAAAGTTTTGCTGTCGATGTTCCCGTGGTGGAAACAGTTCAGGAACGAGTGCAAGAAGCCGCATAATTTTTATTGGTAGTATTACCAGATAAACAATAATCCCGCTATGTCTTTGGTGTAGCGGGATTTTTTTATGTCCAGATTGATCTAGAAACAACCATCCACATTATGGTTTTTTGGCTGCTCTCTCTTTTTCGTAACTGTCATAAGTCTGGTGGCTGACACGGTTTAAGCAATCTTGTTGAGCACCGGATGGCTGCTTGTTGCAATCGTTGATATTTCCTTGTTTAATTCCCTCGTACCACGATTTGGTTGTGCATCCCACCATCAGCGTGATGGCAACAGTATAAAGGAAGCCAATGGATATTTTTCTGATGGGCATATTAAACTCGTTTATTTGACACTTGTCTTTATTGCAAATAACAAAATGAAAATTCAAGGAAAAAACATAATCTCGGTAGTGAGTGTTCATGGTACACAAAACTATAAGAAATGCCAATCATCATAGCCATTTTTTTTCTGATGTCTTCATCTGGCCGTCATCTCCATCTGCCAGATAAACTTGGTTCAATGAAAGAACTCAAAAATGATAGTGCGAGATGGGAACTAAATATCACTCTCCACTCAACAATCGTGGGGCTGCTTGGAAGGCCATGGCAAGTTGAATGACAGCCTTGTGAACACACCGACGCTGGGGCAGTTTTGCTTCAAGTCAGGCTCTTCCCATTTGTCGATCCAGATATTTTGAATCCCTCTATGCCTCAATCTGTACGGATTTTTTTGAATTCATCGTGCAAGTTCGTTTGCCTGATCATCATGGTGGTTGTCAGTTCAGCACAAGCAATTGCTGTGTCTGAACCATCCATTGCGTTCACAACCGATGAAAAGGCTTATATTGAGAGGGTCAAGGCCATCAGAATGTGCGTTGATCCTGACTGGATACCGTTTGAATCCATCAACCAACAGGGACAGCACGAGGGCATTGCAGCCGATCTGGTGCAGTTGATCGCACAGAGGGTGGGTTTGCACATTGCGCTTTATCCGGTGAAAAGTTGGGAGGAAAGTCTGGCGGCCTCAAAAAGCAAGCGCTGCCAAATCATGAGCTTTCTCAATCAAACCCCAGCCCGTGACACCTGGCTGATTTTTACCGACCCCATTTTTTTTGACTCCAACGTCATCATTACCCGAGAGGAACACGGCTACATTGCAGATGTCAGTGTGCTGAAGGATGAAAGTGTGGTCTTGCCAGGTGGCCATGGTTGAAGAGCGTGTGCATCGTGACTTTCCAAATTTGAAGGTTGTTTTGACCCAGAGCGAACCTGAGTCGATGCGGTTGGTCTCTGAACGCAAAGCCGATTTGACCATTCGCTCACTGATCGTGGCCGCCCATGCCATCAAAAAGGAAGGCCTCTTCAACCTGAAAATCTCTGGCCAAATCCCACAATACACCAACCAATTGCGAATCGGTGTTCTAAAAGAGGAAACCGTGCTGCGGTCAATTTTGAACAAGGGTGTCAAGACCATCACACCCCAGGAACGCGAGGCCATTACAAACAGGCATGTGTCCATCAACATCCAGCAGGGGATTGATTGGACACGGGTTTATATTTTGCTGGCTTTGCTGGCGATTGTCACCCTGATTGTTTTGTACATTTTGCGTACCAACCGCAGGCTCAAACTGGCGCTGGCTGCCAGCCTGGAGGCTCATCAGGCTTTGAGTCTTTCAGAGGAACGTTACCGATTGTTAGCCGACCACGTCTCCGATGTGATTTGGACCATGGATTTAACCGGGCGCATCACTTACGTCAGCCCGTCGGTGGTGCGATTGCGGGGCTATTCTGTGGCCGAGGTGATGCAGCAAACACTTGATCAGTCTCTGACTCCTGAAAGTGCCCAAGTCGCCGTAGAGGGCATAGGGCGTGCAATACCAGTGATTGCCGCCAAACAGCCCGTTGCTGATTTCAGGGCTGAACTGGAGCAGCGGTGCAAAGAAGGTAGCACGGTGTGGACGGAGATCAACGTCACCTGCATTTACAACGACCACGGCGAGTTCGTGCAGTTGCTGGGTGTGACCCGCGACATTTCCGAAAGAAAACGTTCCGAAATTGACCTTCACATTGCTGCAACTGCCTTTGAGTCCCAGGATGGCATGATCGTGACCGATGCTGATAGTGTCATTTTGCGTGTGAACAGTGCCTTTACCCAAACCACTGGTTATTCGGCTGAAGAAGCGATTGGCAAGACCCCCAACATCCTGCGTTCAGGTCGCCACGACATCCACTTTTATGAAGCTATGTGGAATGCCATTCATCACAACGACTCTTGGCACGGCGAGATTTGGAATCGGCGCAAAAATGGTGAGGAATACCCAGAACAACTCACCATCACCGCAGTCAAAGGCAGTGCCGGACAGGTCACACATTACGTTGCCACAATGCACGACATTACCCAACGCAAACAACTCGAAGAAGAAGTCCACAAACTGGCGTTCTATGATGCTTTGACACAATTGCCAAATCGCCGACTTTTCAATGACCGACTGAATCAAACATTGACCAGAGCCAAGCGCACACACTCGCGCATGGCCCTGATGTTCATTGATCTGGACAAATTCAAGCCCATCAATGACGAATACGGCCATGAAACCGGCGACTGGGTTCTGCAAACAGCGGCACGGCGCATAGAGAGCTGTTTGCGAGCATCTGATACGGCTGCTCGCGTGGGTGGTGACGAATTTCTGGTGCTGTTGCCTGATTTGAAAACCGAAGATGACGCACATGCAGTTGCCGAAAAGATTCGCGTCGAGCTGGCGCGTCCTTTTGTAACCCACAGCCAACTGTCTCTGTTGGTGTCGTCGAGCATAGGCATTGCCATCTACCCAGATCACGCCACAACGGAAAAAGACCTGCTGCGTTTGGGTGATAGTGCCATGTACCAGGCCAAGAAAGCTGGTCGCAATGCTGTGGTGATGTGCGCTTGTGGCAACAGTTCAGACGGATAACAATCTTTCAGTTCGACTCATCAGCGCTTGTGGGAGACTCAAAGTGATACGGAGGCGACAATGTTCACCTGCTATGAGCGGCATCCATTTGGAAGCCTACGACTACATTGTGAATGGCAAGTTCAGCGTATCATAACGGTCAGCCTAGAGACCATGAAAATAGTCAGAGCATTGCCTAAGTTTGATATTGCTGTACCGGCTAAGGCTTGAATTTATTTCTCAGAGTCATACACCAGTGAATTAAGCTAAAGAAGTATCCAATGCAATTATGCAGGCGTTTTTTGCTAAAGATAAATGATCAGTTCATAATAGTGCATAGTTTTATTTGTTATAGAAATACAAGAATCAGATTCTTCGGAATAGTTTGCTAAAGTTTGTGTATTAAAAAATCAATTTGAAATTAACATCATGTATAACAACCCAATGCCGCTGACTGTAAACAATAATCAATTTTTGCAACAAATACCTAGCCTTCAACAACAGCCTGTACTTTTTGAAAATGATAATCCAGACATTAGTGGTACTCAAAATGAACCTTATCCAGTTCATTTTTTACCACCATTGATTCAAAATGCTGTAAGTGAGGCTCAAAGAAATGTGCAAGCACCAGTAGAATTTGTAGCAGCGGCAGCATTAGCAGCTATCTCATTGGCTTGCCAAGATAGGATCGATGTACGACGGCGCGTCGGACTTGAAGGCCCAACCAGTCTAAACCTAGTTGTAATAAGTGAGTCAGGGGAAAGAAAGTCTTCAGTTTACAACATCTTCATGGATGCTATTCATAAATACGAAGAGAAAAAGGATAAAGAATTAGAGCTAGTTATAAAAAAATTCCATGCTGAATACTCTCGATGGAAAGATGAATTGAGTGGAAAGAAAAGTGCAATTAAACTTAGCTCAAAGAAAAACGAACCACTTGATGAGTTAAATAAACAGCATGATGAAATTCTATCGCGTGAACCAATTGAGCCAAAAGTTCCAAAACTAATAATGAATAATGCAACTGTTGAAGGCATTGAAGATACGCTACATTCAAGATGGCCTTCATCCGGACTTGTTTCAGATGAAGGTGGTGTTATTTTTGAAAGTCGCGCATTAAACAAATTAGGTGATTTGAATAAGTTATGGGATGGAAAAGAGCTTCATGTAACTAGGAAAAAAAAGGAAGATAGCTTTGTTCTCAGAGATGTGAGATTTTCATTTTTTGCAATGGTTAATAGTGATACGTTCAAAAACTTTCTTGATAAAAAAGGAGAGTTATCAAGGGACAATGGATTTCTTGCAAGATGTTTATTTGCATATCCAGTAAGTACAAAGGGTACGCGCTTTATCTATAATACAGACTTACCGCATCAATATGTTGATGATTTTTGTAAGCGTTTATCAGATATATTAAATAGTGAGAAGCCTACTTCACGTCTAATGCTGGAGTTCTCACCAGAAGCTCTGAATGCTTGGGTGAATTTCTATAACAACGTAGAGGCAGATCAATTGAAATGTGGACTGCTTTATGACATTAGTGATTTTGCCACAAAAATTTCAGAGAACGTAGCTAGGTTAGCTGCTCTATTTCATTACTTTGATGGAAAAACAGGAGCTATTGGAGTTGAGACAATAAAACAAGCTATTCGGATTTGTGCTTGGTATATGTGCGAATTCAAGAGACTATTTAGTGTACCAGATAAGGAATTTTGTGAAATGGCGGATGCTGCGTTATTAGAGAAATTCCTTATAGGGCTGTGCCAACGAATGCGTGGAAAAGACTGTATAGAAAAAAATCGCATTACACAGGGAGTCCCTGAGCCATTACGAAGCAATAAGAAGCGCAGAGATGATGCATTATTGGCATTGGAGGAAGCAGGTAAAGTGAGGGTAGTTCAATTTCCAAATAGTAAAACAAAATTTGTCATGTTATATCAACAGTGGTTTCCACTCGATGTGGATTTTTCAGGACCGGAACTACTCCCAAATGAAGCTCGGAACAGCTCTGAATTGAATGAACAGCTTGTCTGGCCAGCCAGACCACGCTTTAATACTAGATGGTAGAAAAGTACAAACAGGACTAGCAGAAAAACATGCTATTTTTGCTAAAGTAGCAACTTTAGCAACTTTAGCAAGACAAGTTTTACGAAACCAAAAAACGGTGCTAACAACATTACACGTGTAAGTTGTTGATATTATTGTATATTTCGTAAGTCAGCTAATGAATGGATTTAATGTCTATTGAATAGAGTTAGGGAGTCTTAATGAATGGACTTTGAATGGAAGTGAATAGGGGCTGAAATGGAAATGAATAGAAATAGAGGCTTCTATAAACATTGATTGAGTCTATCAATAGAGTGCAAAAGAAAAGTAAGCTCTATTGCTCTGTTTGTTGTGGCTCTTGTTTACTAATGAGGAAGTCTTCTTTTGGTTTTCCGCTCTTTGCAATCCAATTTGGTGTTTTACCGTGTCCATTCCACGTCTTTTGAGAGTCAGGGTCTTTGTACTTAGCCACTGCTTTCATTGAATTTTTATGCCCTGCATTCGATTCATTAAAGAAATCTTCTTGCGTGAAATGAAATTCTTTAATCAATCCAATAGCTTGACTGAGTGCTTGTGGACGCAAAAATTGTAGTTGTTCAGCGATCTGTTTGTCTAGTTCATTTCTTTGACGAATGAGTTCTCTGAATGAAGATAAAGTGATCTCACTCTGTTTAATTTCATTTTCATTGTTTGATTCATTAGTCATTTTAGTATCATTGTTTGTATGTATATTTTTATTAAAACCTCGCATTACAGATGATGGTTTATCCATTTCTTTTCTTAAAATTTGTGGTCTTGGTAAGTTTACAGATGTCTGACTTACATCATTTGTTTGATTGATTGCTCCAATTGGATTTGATGGTTGTTCAATTGGTGTCACAGAAGGCTCATATAAGGTCATTTATAGCCCTTTCAGAAAGATTCAATAGGTAGGTGAGGTCTTTTGAATAAAACGTGCTATAGGCCTTAAAAGCCTATTGCTGAACCATCTGTGAAATGTGCTATAGCTTACTCTGCTTTAACGGGCTGAACAATCAAATATGATGCTCTACCTTCTGCATCTTTAGGCAACCAACTCGGTGCAGGGCCTTTTCCGCCCCACTCTTTTTTAGAGACAGGATCACGGTACATGGCAGGTAACTTTATTGAAACCTTTTTTGCTTTATTCATGCCATTAAACAAGTCTTCTTGAGTGAGATCGTAGTCAGCGATCAACCTAAGAATTTGAGTGATAGCATCTTTGCGTTCTGCTTGACGAATCTCTTCAATTTGTTTAGAGAGAGCAGTTTGTTGAGCTAAGAGTTCTGAGAGAGTTGGCATTGCTTTCCTTAGTAGATAGAGTGTAGGAGCCAGTGAATGAGCTAGGCAACAAGACTAGCATGAGCTGCAAGTCATTCACCGTATATTGATAAAGACTAGACATCGCATAGCTACAGTGGTACGCCTTTGTCTTGAGTGCATTGTAAATCACACAGTCTTAGCGCGGCCGCTGGCCGCAACCAAAGGGTGTCGCCCCAGAAGCCAGTGGATTGAATTTGCGAGGACAATATCCTCAACCTCAACGAAGAGGTACACCACCACTCAGCAACGGGGGCAACATGGGGATTTTCCTTGAAAAATTCAGCGATGTCGTTAAAGGCGTGATTGAAGGATTTGATCGGCTGATCTTCAAAGGCCATCTGACCTCATTTTTCCCGCA
>Ga0194037_1002472_pt1 | contig 12243 bp, 7 predicted proteins | sample JunL306m_MetaG_FD_148653 | JGI IMG/M metagenome (GOLD analysis project Ga0194037, IMG submission 148653) | Anoxic zone freshwater microbial communities from boreal shield lake in IISD Experimental Lakes Area, Ontario, Canada - Jun2016-L304-6m | ecosystem: Environmental > Aquatic > Freshwater >...
GGCAGTTTCACACTATTTGAAATTTGCGTATTATTCATCAGGATCACCAAGCCATGAATCCCGGATAATACCATGAAAATTGTGACACTGAGAATTGATGAGAGCGTTGACGAACAATTCAGCTTGTTCCTTGCGCACTTCTCATCAAGCGAGATACAGATACTGGAGCAATCTGAGTATATGAGCGACAATGAATATCTCAGAGGCATTAACGGCATGGTTCAAAGCCTCCATGACGCTATAAGAGAGCCCCCCGAAAAAGGGGTGACACTCGATAGACTGGAGTGGTGATGTACATCGAAGCCCTTTACCCGATAACGAAGCAGCACCATGACAGACACAATGGGATGAATTTCAAAGGAGACGCAAACAATGAACAAACATCATGATATTGCGAACATACAGTTTGAAGGAGACTTTTTTGAGGTCACTGTTGATAGCATAGCCAGAAGATTTGAATTGGAAACGGTATCGACTTTGCTGAATCAAGCCTCTGAAACAGAAAGGAAAACGTTCGAGGTTTCACCGTCAGGGTACGGGATACATTGGCCTCTCCTGGATGAAGATATATCTCCATTGATGCTCTTTTGGGCATAGTCAGTGCACCTGCAAGGAACAGAAAAACTGCATAACAAGAGGGTAACAAAACGACTAACGAAACCATCATGGGCACAGACGTTACAAATAACCCACAAGTGCAGGATGACAGTGAAGAGGATGAAACGCATCTCGCCCTCTTAGATCTTATTCGTAAATAATTTCCACATATAGCAGCGAAGTATTATATTTCTCTCAAAAGTAACTCATTACCTTGGGAGAATTTATGCCAAAAATAAAATCATGGGAAGTATCTGATTCTTTCTGGAATGTGGTTGAGCCACTGATACCTCCACCTGAGCGAGATCCAAATAAAGCGTATAAACGAAAGTCTGGAGGAGGACGCAAACCAATCCAATCAAGAACCATCTTTGAAGGGATTATGTTTGTCCTGCGAACAGGTTGTCAGTGGCAAGCCTTGCCAAAAGAGCGGTTTGGCAGTCCCAGTTCAATTTATACGCATTTTGCACGATGGCAGCGTAAAGGTTTTTTTCTTGCACTTTGGCAGAAGGGACTGGCAGAATATGATGATATGGAAGGAATCGCATGGAACTGGCAAAGCATAGATGGCGCTATGACAAAAGCTCCACTTGCAGAGGAAACTGTTGGACGAAATCCTACGGACAGGGGAAAAAAATGGCACAAAACGCCATATACTGGTAGACGGGCGTGGGGTCCCGCTCTCGATAGTCGTAACCGGAGCAAACCGGCACGATGTCACTCAACTGAAAGCAGTGCTTGAAAATATTGTGGTTAAACGTCCAGAAAGCGAACAACATCTTTGTGCTGATAAAGGATACCAAGGAAAGCCTGCCTATCTGATTATTCATTCGGAACGGTATATTCCTCATGTAAAACAACTTAACGAAGAGTTCCAGGAGAAAAAAGATAATCCGAATTACAAGGCTCGTCGATGGATTGTAGAAGTATCTCACTCATGGTTCAATCGCTTCAGAAAAATTCTGGTGAGGTTTGAAAAGCTTAACGAGCGGTATGAGGCATTGTTGTTCATGGCCGCATCTATTATCGCGCTCAGAAAAGTTGGCTTTATTTACGAATAAGTTCTTAATCGAAACTCCCCTTGAGGGAGTCCCTTTACATGGCAGTTCGATGCTGATGGTAAAGACCATGAAAGATAGTGAGGGCGAGGTCGCTTATCACTACTATAATCGTGGGCAGTAGAATGCGGTTGATCGCAAGGGAGCTACTCAAACCAATTACAGCTATGATGATGCGGAGAGGACGTCTTCAAAAACACAGAAACACACAAGCTTCTTTTGAAGAATCGTCAGGAGTGGTACTTTACCAAATATGAGTGGTACTCATTGCAATCAAAGATGTAGCACAGGTTACAGCTTTTGAGCGTGATGGTCGGGGCTTGCGGATTGCAAGTCTGATCGGTGTACAGCTTGCAGGGGAGATCAGACTTGGATACGATGGAAATAGCAAATTGATAAAAGCGATTGGGAACTTGTTCGACAATATACGCACTAAACCTTTCGAAGTAAGCTACATGTACAATGCTATGGTTAGGTTATCTGGAGTGATTTCTAACTCAGGAACTGTTGGATACAATTATACAGCTTCACTGGTTAGCGCTGTCACATGGACCGGTAAAGCTGGCGACAGCAAACATGAAATCCTTCGATCGATCCAGTATAACGCACTGTGCCAGATGGTTTCAGAGAAAGCTGGTAATGTCACTGTCGCACATACAATGACTCACTCGCCCGATGGAATGACGGCATCATCACAAGAACCACTGAATAGAGGCAAAGAAAGCTGCAATAAGACGGTCGTGCAGTACGACCAATACATGCAACCAACCAATGCAGTCGCCGATGGCAGGAGCACGGCAAGGTCTTATCCAGCGGATAGCGGTGTTCAAATGACCATGACAAGGCATGAAAAACAGACACTGAAGACAGTCGCATCTCCGGATGGCAGAAGCAGAACTCTTGCGCGAAATGGACTACCAAGGATATCGGTACAATTTCAATAACAGCGGAAGGTTATCCAGCTTATCTTAGCTTGGGTGATTGGATATGCATGGGAACCTGCGAAATGTTAAATTTGCAATGTGCTTAAAAAAAGTAAGCGTTTAATATTTTTGCATTACAAACACAATAAAAAGTGAAATCAAAAAAAAGATGAATAAAAGAATCACATCAACAGATATATTTTTAGCAGTACTAACATTGCTATTAATCAGCGTAAGTTTTTACCAAACATGGGTGGGACTAGAACAGATTTTTGGCCCAGCTTCATTTATAATAGCTTTGGTTCTTTCTTTAATGTTATTCTTTCTATGTTTGTTAATGAGAAATGCCAAGTTAGAAAACAAACCCACTTCAAAGTTAGTCTGGATGTACATCTATATAGCATCGTTCTGCTTTATTGCTGACTTTAACGCGTTGTATACAAGATTTATGAGAACTGATATTTATACTACTGAGTTAAGAGAAATTAATAAACTTTATGATAAGTTAGAGACAGATATACAATCTAAATTAAGTTATAAATACGATAAAGAAACTGCTCAAAATATTGAAATAATCAAAAATCAAATGATGGAACAAATCAAAGACCCTGCAAATAAAGGAGTAGGCACAAAAGCTCAATTGTTAATCATGGATATAGAAAAATTAACAGGTCAAAGAGTTGATTTGCTTACGCCTCGGGGTAATGATAATAATGAGTTAGCGACAAGAATGGGAAACCAAATTGACAACATTATTTCAGATTTATCACCAGATGAAGGAAGTCTAAATGCTGATATACACAAAGCGGTTTTAAAATGGAACAAAAATATTCAGGAATTTTTGCATTCATCAAAAAAAGATCAAGACAATCAAGCCCAATTATTAATAGATGATTCACTAACTGAATATAATAACTTAGGAAATAGAGCTACAACGGTCTTGGCTGAAAAAAAATTCATGTTTATACCTGTAATTTCGAAAACTCAAGAAGTTGGTAAAATTGGTTTTGCCTTTGATCATGCATTCAGAAATTTTGGGATGTATCAAATTATCGTTTTAGCAAGTTGTATATTACTTAACTTTATTATTGTTATAATAATTCATTTGGTAACAACACAAGAAAGCACTGCTAGTAATAGATTATATGTAAAACGAAAAAGTCAAACCTTACTTCCCAAGAAATAATAAATAAAAAAGATGAGCGACGATAATGATATCTTGAAGCCTTTCCCATTTGATAAAGAAGAATCAGATCAAGGGCCAACAACGAACCCGTTATCACTTGATAAAGAAGAATCGGATCGAGAACTAACGATTAAGCCGTTATCATTTGATAATAAAGAATCGGATCGAGTACCAATAATTAAACCGCTTTCGTATGAAAAAAATTATAGTATTCAATCAGATATGGTTGAGCGCACAAATGTCCCATTAGTTTCTGGAAACACAAGTGATATAAAAAATAAGGATAGTAACTATGTGTTTTTCTTTGGTGTTTCATCTTCTGGGAAAACAGTAATTTTATCTGCAATACTTTATTATTTAAGAACCAGAGCTGGAGCGTTAGAGCCAAAATTAGGAACGGAAAATACAAAATCAGCTAAAGTATTATTGCATGATCTTACTGAAAAAATTAAACTTGGAATTTTTCCAGATAGAACGACCAGAGACCAAGTAACAAGATTGGATTTTGAATTTATACCTAATAATAGATCAAAGAAAGTCACCCCAATAAACTTAACATTTTTAGAGATTGCTGGAGGCAATCATCAAGATATTTCCAAAGGGAACGGGTATCACAGTAGTATTGATGATTTTATAAAAGCAGATATACCATTGAACATTATTATTGTAACCAGTTATGATAAGGCGGAAAGAGATGATACATTAATTCAAGAATTTTTTAATGAATTAATATATAAAGGGAAAAAATTAAAGTTTGTTAATGTAATACTTGTTATTTCCAAATGGGATAAATCAGGACGGTCAGAAGTGTTAAAAGAAATCGAGTTAGAGAATTTTATTGAGAGGTATTTGCCTATGACAAATCAGCATTTAGATTCTTATGGATTAAGTAAAACTTACTTCACAATAGGAAAAGTTATTAATACACAAAATGAAGAAAAAATACAAGAGTTGAATTTAGAATCCGCTGAATTACTTTCAAATTGGTTATATGAAAGTATAGTAGGCGTTCCACTTGACTACCGTGGTACATTTTGGGAACGAATAAAATTTAGTTTGTTCCAATGAAAAACATTTACGTTTTTGCTTTTGCAACTTTTGGAGATCCCAATGATTTTAGGCAGTCACCATTTATTTGTGATGAGCAATCGTTTGCGCAAAAAATTAAAATATTTGATTTGACTAATGCAATCAAAGTATTTCCTGATTCAACGATATATGCAATTAGGAAGGAGATAGTCAACGAAATCCTTGCAATTTCATATTCTATTTATACTTATGCAAAAGAGCAGTATTCTTCAAGGAAAGGGACGTTTATTGGTTCCAGTATTACATATTCAAATGGAGTCGCTGAGGAAGAAATTACAATTACTAAATTATTGACTTTTCATAATGCGCTTATTAGAAATAATACAAATAACAATATCTTATCAGTAAATCATTCTAAGGACTTTAATATCCCTGTAAGTATAATTTCAAATTTTATAACAACTGACTTTTGTTTTAAAGATGTTAATATTGGAGATCATGTTATTGGTTCTACTAATAATATAATTGTATATTCCAGAATTGATAAAAATACATTATATAATAATTTTAAGGATTCATTAGAGCTTTTATATAAATATGATAGCATTTACTTCACTGATAATAAGGATGTTATAAGTCATAGTAGGGAAAGAAATATTTATTTAGTAGTTGATGAAAATGGTTTTAAAAATGAAATTATTAATATTCAAAACGAACTGAAGCGAAAAGCCAAAGGTTATATTTTAGAGCTTGAGCGTGAAAAAACAAAATGGGCTGAGGAAATTAATAAGTTAATATATTGTTTAGAAGGCGAAATTAATATCAATAAAAATTTGCCCCATCAAAATAAAATAATTATTAATGACTTAATAAGTCGCAGTAAAATAATTTGCGATGATTATCTCATTTTTTCTGAGTTTATTGATGACTGTATAAGGCAATTAAAGTCAGGCAAAGCACTTGGCAAAGTTAGTGCTCGATTTATAAAAGAAAAAAATAAATTTGCAAATTGGATTAATGATGCAGAACGGACTAGCAATATTAAAATAATTAAGCAAAATTAATAGTAAAATGTTTTTGAAAGTTGTGGATTTTGTGGGTTCTTAAAATCCAAAATAATAATTCGAGTTTTTGCGATATTAGGTGAAGTGCTATTATTAATCTCTCAAGGTTCAATTTCCCACCGCTTGCGGTGAAGTATGTTAAGTTTTTCTAAAACTAGATACCCAGCCGCTTGCGGCGGGGAGGGTTCATTTACAATTTCTCGGATAGTTTCAATAGCTCAAATGGGCACGAAAATACAGAACAAAAAGAATTTAAAAGACAAATTATAAAGATATATCGCTCAATAATAAACAGACGTGCCCAAGTGTAATCATGAGAGTGCTTCTATTATGGAGCCAACCTCACTGCACGTTTTCAGGAAATATAGACATAACATGATTCGGCCTTCAATATGTAAGCCCATTCTCTCTTGACTGAGCCGCGCTGAGATATTGGGACTTTTTTTTATTGGTGCATATGTTCTATGCTGATTGCTCATAACTATACAGTTTTATTTATGTATGGGATATAAATACAGTTTGGATGTGAGGTGTAAAATGTTGGTTAGTGCTGAATAATAGTAACACAGACATCATGCAAGAAGATATAAAAAAGGTTCAAAATATTTCTTTGGAATTTCCTGATGATGCATTTTTAATTTTTATCGGTCATAGTGACGATGCCAAAGAAGAGGCGCTTGCACTTGTTAGCCTGCAGGCGACGCTTGAAAATGAATTTAGGAGATACATCGAGTTACAAAGTCATCCGTCACCTTTTCATAGTCTTAAACTTTGGGAATGGGGAATTGATGCTTCCTCAAGACCAGGTGGCCAGAAAGGCGTTATTGATCCAGCACTTTATCGCGCACAGATAACGATTTTCGTCTTTAAGGAACGAGTTGGAACTGGTACATGGGAGGAACTGGAAAAGGCTCAGAAACGAAGCAAAGATACCCAAGTGCATATTTTAGCTTTTTTTCCAGATTCATCCCCACCTCCAAAATCAATTGATTTTAGCAACATTAATGCCATTGATGATTGGGCAACACTAATGAAGCGTAAGAAAGTTCTTACTGAAGATTGGAGAGGACTGGATTCATGTTCTGTTACTCCGTGTCAGGAGTATAAAAGTATAGATGATCTCAAGACTATTGCACAACAAAAACTATCGGCAGCGATATATAATATCCTTGCTCTAAAAAAATTACCAAGTCCACAAATATTTGACCCCGTAGGATCTTTAATTGGCGATATAAAAGACATAAGTTATGATCGGCGGCCAATGCTGTATCATAATGTAGATGAGCTCGACGGTAAGCTTGTTGAAAAATTTCTTACCAAACCACTTTCTCTACGTTTGTTGCAGGAAGAAAACCTTTCTTCAAATCAAAATGATGCTGAGCGTTTGGTTTTGCTTGGTTGTGTGTTGGGTAGTCGTCCTACATTGGGAGCTTTTTTTTGCTTTGCCCCATCACAGCTTATAAACAAATTTGCTTCGTGCAGTTTGCATGTAGTTCGGTATAAAGGTGTAGGCCGAGAGTTGTCAAGAACTGAAATGTTTCCAATGTTTGACAATTTACTCAACTTATTTGAACGAGGTATTTATTGGTTAGTTTCAGAGGCACACCTTGGGCGTCAAGGCCAAGTAGGTTCAACGGATCGTGATGATCTAGAGATTCCTGAGATCGCTCTTCGTGAAGCCTTAGCCAATGCACTTGTGCATCGAGACTATGATGAGCATCGCGATCAACCTACTCGTATTGAGGTTTATGATGACAGGGTTGAGATAACAAGTTACGGGACATTACCTGTTTCTGTGAGTATCGAACAGTTAAATCAATATCCTGAAAGGTTAGTATCAGTTCGGAGAAATCCAGTTATTGCTCAAATTTTTTACCACATGATGAATGTGGAGCTTAATGCTTCAGGAATTGCCCGTATGAGGTACCTTATGCAGAAGGCGTTGTTGCCCCCACCAAAAATATTAGAACAGAGCGGATCAGTTATTGTTCGTTTTGACCGGCCTATTCGCATTAACTCGCATGGTGGTCTGCCTGTCGAGTTAAGAAGGCGAGCTCTTGTCAGTGGTTCAATTTCAGATAATGAGCCATTGAAAAAAGCGGTGTACGACGCTTGTTTTGAGAAAGGTTTTTTCCCTGTCATAATGGAGCATTATCCTAAGCATGCAATGGATGCAATTGCTCTTTCAAAGGCAATGATGGAAAATGCTGATGTTTATATTGGGATTTTTACCAATTATTATAGTTATGTCCCTGAGGGAGAAGACAAATCTATTGCTGAAATAGAGTATTTGACAGCAAAAGAAAAAAAAATTCATAGCCTTTTATTCGTTATTAATATAACCCTTGAAAGTGATTCTGAAAATCATCGGAACGGTAGTAGAACTCAGTTAAAATTACGTAAAAAAATAAGTCTTGACTCTACAGTAAGTTATGTTCAGAGTGATGATGAGTTAAAAAGGAAACTGCTTGAGAGCTTGGATAGGATTATAGTGCCGATTGTACTGCCATCTGCGTTTGATGCTGTTTCGGGACTTAAACTCTACCAGTCAACCCTAAGGCGCCAATTGGGTAACATCACCCTGACTGGCTCTCCCGCCATTACAACTTTTACTGTAAAGCTCTCCGATACCTTTGTTTCGTTACGACTTTCAGGCACATCGCGTTGCGAAACACGCAACTTTCCCGGTAATGATCAGTCTATGTCGAAACAAGAGGATCAAACCAGTACTCCTGAAGAGGTGCTGAGCTTTGTTTTTCAACAACACCCCTTGCTGCTGGTTATCGGTGACCCCGGTTCAGGAAAAACCACCTTGCTAAAATACTATGCGCTCTCCTTTCTCGAAAACAAGCGCTATCAAGAGTTTGGGTTCAGCGAACCCGTTAATGTATTTTACCTTCCGTTGCGTGAACTCAGAAGGGGTGAAACTGGTTACGCTTCATTGCCTGAAAGTCTCTCTGCATGGTGTGAAAAACTATTTCTTGATCTCTCTGATACGCTTTTTTTAGCTTGGCTTGAGGAGTCATCAACCTTAGTTCTTCTTGATGGTCTGGACGAAATCAGTGATGTTACAGAGCGGATTGCGGTTTGTGGCTGGGTTGACAAGATGGTGAGCAGGTTTACCTCTGCCCGGTTTGTGGTGACATCAAGGAGCACGGGATACCGGAAAGGAGATGGCATAGAGCTTGAAGCAAGTCATCTGCGTGCCGACATTATGGACTTTTCCAAAGAGCAGCAGGCGCAGTTTTTACAGCGTTGGTTCAAGGCCGCTTTCCTCAGTGAAATTCCACCGGGCACTGGAGACAAGGCGGAGTGGAGCACCCAACAGGAACAGAAGGCTGCCAATAAAGCTGATGCAATTATTAACTTTCTCGCCCAGGATAAAAACAGGAGTTTATACTTACTTGCAGGGGTTCCGCTGATATTGCAAATTATGGCGATGCTCTGGAAAGATCGTGAGTATCTGCCGGGCAGCCGTTTAAAGCTCTACGATGCTGCATTGAACTATATGCTTGATTATCGTGACCGCCAGCGCGGAATTGAACCTTTGCTTGCAGCAGAAGATGCAAGACGGGTGCTGAGCCCGATATCGCTCTGGATGCAGGAAGAGCTGAAAAAAGATGAGGTAGGTCGGGACACAATGCAGGAGAAAATGCAGGTGTTACTCGATACGCTCTGCAATTCACTGCCAGCAGCAGATTTTTGCCGGAACCTTGTTGATCGGTCAGGTTTGCTGGTGGAGTACGGTGAAAAAGAGTATGTGTTTCGTCACAAATCATTCCGTGAGTACTTGGCGGGCGTTCAGCTTGAGAAAACCATCCACAGGGGAGGTTCTCTTGATGCACTTGTTACTCATTTCGGTGACGACTGGTGGCAGGAGCCGCTCCGTTTCTTTATCGGTCATGTTGATGACGCAGGGATTTTTGATTTTTTCATGCAGAAGCTTTTCGATTCACCGGTAACAGAGTACTTGACACCAAAGCAGCAGGATTTTCTGATGACTCTCGTCGAGGAGGCGCCGCAGAGAAAGATTGATGCCATACAAATAAAGTTGCTTGACCCGGCAACGACACAGAACAGGCAGCGATACCTGCTGGAGTGCCTAAAAATCATTGGCAAGCCTGAAGTGCTTGAGATGGTGAAGCAATTTAGAGAAGTTCATGCCACCACCAAAGTGTGGCGTGACAAGCTTGGGGCAGAATACATGCTGATCAAGGGCGGATCCTTTACTTTTTCGCTGACAATGAAGCAGGAAGCGGTCCCTGACCTATATTTTGCAAAATACACAGTGACCAACAAGCTTTACCGTCGTTTTATAAACTATCTGGTGGCCAAGGATCTCGAATTTGCGGGCGCGTTACCAGTTGAACGTTATACAGACTGGTTGCAGGCAAAGGCAAGAAAAATTAAAGGGTTCAGCGACTACCTGCCGGAAGAGGAATCGCTCTCCAAATATTTCATGTCATATTATTCTAATGATAAACGCTTCAACAAGGATGATCAGCCGGTTGTCGGGGTAAAATGGTCTGCTGCACAAGCGTATTGCTTATGGCTTTCATTGCTTGAGAGTAATGGAGAAAATACCGACCTCTACCGGCTGCCAACTGAAAAGGAATGGGAATATGCGGCAGGGGGAAAAGAGAGCAGAATCTACCCTTGGGGTAATACTGAACCATCAACTAAACATGCGAACTATAATAACAACGAAGGGACAACAACGCCGGTAGGTCGTTACCCTGAGGGAGGAACTCCAGATGGGTTGTATGATATAGCTGGTAATGTGTGGGAGTGGACGGCGGACTGGTATGATAACGGTGAAGTTGATCCTGCGGTAAGGGGAGGGGGGTTTCATAATTACAATTCCGATGCCCTGCGCTGCTCCTCCCGGTTTAACTTCGAACTGAGCCAGCCGTTTTTCTATGTGGGTTTTCGTGTGATTCGTTCCAGTTGAGTCCCTTTTCCCGAAAATCTAATTTTCTGAGTATGGTGAAGATAACCAATGAAAAGAAATGATGGTAGGCCCCTCGCTATCTGCTTGCAGAGCAGGTGCAAACCACTGTAATTTGGTCGTGAGCGTTATGGCAAAGGTGTTGTATTAAGCATGTCAGATATGAACCAAGGAAGACAATTACAACCTAACCTGAGCGATCAGGGATAAAAAAAGCCCTCGACTTGCAGGCTAAAGTGTTATATTGAAATGGGTAACCTCGAAATTACCACCCAATATAACCCAACCAAATAGGTAGAGAGCTTCATGGCAAAAGATACACGGTTTCGGGATAAAAAGGAACAGAAAATCAGTTCAATTCTTCCATCTGATGAATGCTTGACCGGTTGAGCCGGATTGGCCCTTTTTGAGGCATATATTCGTAACATTCAGATTTTGCCTCTGATTGATCGATGGTTTGGTTCGATGCGCAAAAACAACAAAGGTCTTGCCATCACGGAGCTGTTTGTTCAGTTGTTCTGTTTTTTCATGGACGGCACCAGTCGCCCCATCACCAGGTTTGATCATCTGAAGACAGATGAAAGTTATGCTGGAGTAATTGGCTGCAGCAATCTGGCTTCGTCTCATACGATCAAACGATTGTTCAGCAAGTTTTCGTATGTGCGTGGATTCCTGTTTCGGCGACTGCTGCAGCACCTCTTCATCTGGAGACTCAACATCACGAAGCCGGAGGTCATTGTACTCGGCATGGATACCATGGTACTCGACAATGATGATGCTCTGAAACGACACGGTGTACAACCGACCGACAAGAAAGTCAAAGGATTTCATCCCCTCCAGTTGAACTGGGGCAGATACTTTGTTGACGCCGTATTCCGGGGCGGCAAGAAGCACTCCAATCATGGTGATACCGCCGATAGCATGCTGGTTTATGTCGTTGAGAAAATCAGGAAAGAGTACCGTGCCGATGTCCCGATTATAGTACGCATGGATGCTGGCTTTTATGATCATGAGCTCTTTGAAATAATGGAGTGGCTCAAGATCGGCGATTACTGTGGTGGCAAGCGCTATGACAATGTCATGAATGCCGCAGCTTTGGCCACCGACTGGCTCACGTTTTCTTCCAAAGATAAAAGAGAGATCTGGGAGTATACTGAATTCAATACCAGACAGGGTGGATGGGACAAAGCCCGCAGAACCATTTATAGCCGCTTGATCCAGAAAGACAGGCAATTAGCTTTGCCGGGTCTGGACAAAGACAGCGTCATCATCAAGAATCTCGGAATGGGTGGCCCAATTGACGAACAGATCCGCCTGGCTGGCAAGGGCCATCTCTTGACAGCTCATACTATTCTTGCCGAGTATCATCAACGGGGCGCTGATGAACTGGCCAACAGAGCCCTGAAAAACTTTGGGCATGAGCAGTTACCATTCAAGC
>Ga0194037_1002473_pt1 | contig 12243 bp, 12 predicted proteins | sample JunL306m_MetaG_FD_148653 | JGI IMG/M metagenome (GOLD analysis project Ga0194037, IMG submission 148653) | Anoxic zone freshwater microbial communities from boreal shield lake in IISD Experimental Lakes Area, Ontario, Canada - Jun2016-L304-6m | ecosystem: Environmental > Aquatic > Freshwater >...
GCAGTGGGCATCCTTGCCGGTATTCTTTCTTCCGTCAATACTCGCGCCATGATCTTCACCTCCTTGGTTATGGTACCAATATGACACCATGATTGCAAGGATGATGTAATGCCGTAAGGCAATGCCGACACGGTTCATTTTTTTCTTTTGGCGCCACAACGCTTGATCTTTTAAGTCAAAAAGGCATATACTCCGCACGACCAAAAGCTTGACTCAATGTCATGCGATTACAAGGGGATGGCTAAATGCAGGCCGATTTTTTGGATGCGCACCGCAGACATTGGGATGACGCCGAACGGCTCTTTAAGGCTGAGCGCTGGGCCAATGCCGATCATCTCTACGGCATGGCGGCCGAGTGCGGCCTGAAACGACTGATGCTGGCCTTCGGTATGAAGTCAGATCACGACAAACAGAGACCTGTCGACGAGAAAGATCGTAGACACGCTAATGACATCTGGACACGCTATGAAAGCTACCGTTGCGGCCATCACCAAGGCGCCAACTATGCCTTGCCGCAAAGAAACCCCTTTGCGAACTGGAATGTTGCCGATCGTTACGCTCATCAAGGTCATTTCGACGCCGTTTGCGTTACGGGGCATCAAGCGGGAGCAGGTGAAGTTTGCCGGCTGGTCACGAGAGCCGTTTTGGAGGGGCTGATATGACGACGTTTGACCGGATTCTTCCGGAAATCGCGGCAACGCTCGGTAAGTACGCCACGGCGCTATCGGCAATCGGCGATCTGTATGTCAACCGTGATTTGTATGGGCGGATACGACTTGTGGTACGTGACACCACATATGACAATGCCGAGGCGAAGCAGGCGCTGGACGCGATCGCGCATGAGTTGCTGGAAAAACTTGGGCCTCATGCCTATCCCGTGGAAAGCGCTGTGCTTTATGAAGCTGATATGGATATCGTGACCGCCGGAGCGCAGAGCTTTCCACTCGAAGGTTTTGACTCCGTGCGGGTCATCGACCGGCTGGCTACCGAGGGCAACTGGGCGGCAATCGCGCCGGAGGCCGCCGGTGCGCCGCGCTTCGTGTTCTTCTCCATCAAGGGCGGAGTCGGGCGTTCTACAGCGCTGGCGGTCGCCGCCTGGTCCTTGGCCCAGAGAGGCAAACGGGTCTTGGTGCTGGACCTGGACCTCGAATCACCGGGACTTTCATCCGGTCTGCTCCCGGTGGAACGTCAACCGACATACGGCATTGCCGACTGGCTGGTGGAAGACCTGGTGGACAATGGCGATACCGTCTTTGCGGAGATGACGGCGACCAGCACCCTTGCGTACGACGGGGAGATTTACGTCGTGCCGGCGCATGGCCGCGATCCGGGCGAATACGTGGCCAAACTCGGGCGGGTCTGGATGCCCAAGACGACTGTCGACGGCGGACGTGAGACCTGGTCGCAACGGCTCTCCAGATTGATCGACGCTCTGGAGTCGCACTGGCGCCCTGATGTGATCCTGCTCGATTCACGCGCCGGCATCGACGAGGTCGCCTCCAGTTGCGTGACCGACGTGGGGGCAAATCTGGTGCTGCTGTTCGCCATCGACGGCGAACAAACCTGGTCGGGGTATCGTATCCTGTTCCAGCACTGGCGCAAGTCCGGTGCGGTGCGGGATATTCGTGAACGGCTTCAAATCGTGGGGGCGATGATCCCGGAAACTGACGAGACAGAGTACTTTGCCGGTCTGCGCGAACGGGGCTACGATCTCTTCAGTGAAGAGCTTTACGATGAAATTCCACCTGGTGAGATCACCGGCGATCGATGGAACTTCGATGAATCCGACGCAAGCGCACCCCACTACCCTTGGGCCATTCGGTGGCATCGGGGTTTCGCGGCGCTCCGTTCGTTGCATACGCGCCTGGAATCTCTCGACACCCAGATGGTCACCGCCGTTTTTGGCGACATGATCAACAACCTGGCGCGGATCGCGGAAAAAGAGGGATAAGACCATGGCGGACGTGACTACTCTGCGCCAGGCTATTATGAATTCTCTGCCTGAGCAAACCTCGTGTTTTTGCGCGACACCGGATAATCTCTACCTGCCCCCCGCCCACATCAAAGCCTTGCGCCTTGATCGTCATCTGGTGATCGGTACCCGCGGGGTGGGCAAGTCTGTCTGGACGGCCGCGCTGGGCAATGCGGAATTACGCAAGGTACTGGGGTCATCGGTGCCGGAGCTGGAGTCAACCGAAGTACGTATCGGCTTCGCGGAAACTCCCGGTATCGACGCATACCCCGATGCGGAAACCTTCGCGCAATTGCTTGGTTCCGGCTTCTCGGCGTACGATGTCTGGCGGTCAGTCGTGGCGCGTTGGGTGGCCGGGATAGCGCCCGCCGACATTCCGTGCGCAAGCTGGGTAGAAACCGCTACGTGGATCAAAAACAATCCGGAGACGCTGGCGCGTCTGATGGAACAGGTCAACCAGAGCTTTGTCAGCGGGAATCGTTACGGACTGATCGTCTTTGACGCGCTGGATCGTTCAAGCAACGACTGGCGCACCATGGATCAGATCGTGCGGGACCTTTTGCGTACTGCTCTCTGGCTCAAGTCATACCCCAGACTATCGACCAAGATATTTCTGCGCGAAGACCAATATGAGCGTACGGTAACCGACTTCCCCGATGCTTCAAAATTAATGGCCACACGCGCCGAACTGACGTGGGCGCCGCACGACCTACATGGGCTTCTCTGGCAGGCATTGATCAACGGACCGGATGATCATGGTCGGCGTCTGCGTGAAGTATACAGATCAGCGCTAGTACCGCCACGTTGCGATCCCTCGCCCTCGGGCCGTTGGCTGCTGCACGAGAGCGTCAAGCGTGATACGGAGGCGCAACGGGCGCTTTTTAATACCTTGGCCGGCCCCTGGATGGGACGGGATAAACGGCGCGGCGTCCCCTATGTCTGGTCGGTCAGTCATTTGGCTGATGGTAAAGGACGCACCTCACCCCGCTCGTTTCTCGCGGCGATCCGACAGGCGGCGGAAGACACCGAGGAGCGCTATCCCGACTATCCTCTTGCCCTCCACTATGAGAGCATCAAGCGCGGCATTCAAAAGGCATCGGAGATCCGCGTCAATGAAATGGCCGAGGACTATCCATGGGTGCGGACCTTCATGGCTCCGCTCAATGGCTTGACCGTCCCGTGTGACTATCCCGCGATTCTGGAACGCTGGGAGCAGTCGTTTCCGGCCGGCCCCACTTCGGCGTCGATTGGGCTGCCACCGCAACATGCTGAACGGGGCTGGGATGGCATCAGAGAGGACCTGATCAGGCTGGGCCTGTTTGATGTCAAGAAAGATGATCGTATCGACATGCCGGACCTCTATCGCGTGGGATTCGGTCTTGGGCGAAAGGGCGGCGTCAAACCGAAAGGTTGAGAGAGGGGTTATGGCGCCAATATGACACACCTGATTGCCAGGATGATGCAAGGCCGTGAGGCAACGCCGACACGGTTCATTTTTTTTCTTGACATCAAAAATGCATTCTGGTAATTGTACCTATAAATTTAATAGATATATTGATCGTACTGAAAACAAACCGCACAAACAAGCTGACCAGACATCTGGAGGCCGGGGGAAAACCCTCGGCCTCCTTTTTTTTTCAACTTTTTTCAAGTCATCCTCGTGCGACCTGACAGACACAGGAGCTGGCGACGATGGCGAGACTGACCGGAGAATCCGGAGGTCGTGGGAACCGTGCTCCCCGACCTTTTTTTATGCGGGTCCCGACGCACAATCATCATATTACAACTTGAAAGGACGGGAATATTTATGAGGACAAGAACAGCGACACTGGCACTCACATTCGCTTTCGCGGCGCTGCTGGCAACTACCGCGGCCGGAGCAGACGAGGCAACGCAACCAACAACGGCAACCGCGGAGAGCGGCAAAGAGGTTGAAACAGCAAAAACGGAATACGTAACCCGAGAGGATCTGGACGCACTGAAGGACATTCTTGACGAATCGATCAAGCGCGGCGTGGGATCACGGTACCTTATCGGCCTATCGGGTTATGCCGTGGTCGGCTATTACGGCAACGGTGACGCCGCCGACTCTTTTGGCGTCTACTACGCCGGTCTCAACCTGGCCGGTACCCTGCGCGAAGACCCCGTGGAAGATTTCGACGTCAGATACAATTTGGGGTTCCTGTACCTCGGGAATGCGGTCAATGTCACTAATACCGGAGGAACCACGTCTCAAGTCAACACCCCTTTCCTCAGCGATGTCTGGATAGCCACGGATATCCGCACCAATAAGCAGACGTTGGAACCGGCCTGGACCCTGACCGCCACCCTGGGGCAGCAATATATTCCCTTCGGCCAGGACCTGCAGGCAACAGAAGACCAACGCCCCACCATCAACTACACTCAGTACGTGAGTAAATGGGGACTTGGCAGGGATATCGGTCTTAAGCTGAATGGCGGTTTCATCAACACGTATGATCCGGGTTCAGGCATCACGACCCCGACTATCGCATATCAGGTGGGTGGCTGGAACGGCAACGGCAGCAACAAGCGTGACAACAACAATGAAAAGGACTTCACGGCGCGGGTCATCTACAACTTCGAATCCCAGTATCTCTCAACCTTCCGCAACCTCTCCATCGGCGGTTCAACCTATATCGGCACTGTTGGCGCCACGGGCGGCTCGAAAGCCGACAAACAGCTCTATGCCGCGGAACTCTCCTGGCTGCGCAAGCCGTTTCTCCTGACCGCCGAGGCCGCGTGGGGGAGAAATCCTTTCGGCGCCACCGACACCAAGGCTAACATTCACAGCACCGGCTACGTCGCCACCCTCTTCTGGACGCCGTCCACACTCCCCGATTTTCAACCGCTCTTCAGGTATGACGTCTATGATCCCAATACTCAGGTCGGCAATGATCGTACGTCCATCTACAGCATCGGCTTCAACTATTTCATCTGGCAGACGGAACCGGTAACCCGACGCACCTATACCACCACCAAGACCGAGCGGGTCATCAAGCTCCAGGCAAACTGGAACCTGACCAAAAACGAAGGGCGTCCGTTGTCCGCCAACGACTTCAACGTCCAGGTCGTCGCCACGTTCTAGGCCAATCGTAACCAAAAAAAAACAACAACCAGCCTGACCAAGCTCAGGCGCCACGGAACAGGAGGACGGAACAATGAATAAAGCGAAATTGTTGGCGGCGGGTATCGCCCTGGTCATCGGGGCGAGCGGGGGAGCGGCGCTTTCGGCGACCGGCAAGAAGGTTGATACCGTGTATGTCCCTCTCAACAACTGGACGGCGGTCGCCCTCAACAAGGGGTGGCTCCAGGAAGAGTACGCCAAGGTCGGCTCCAAGGTGGAGGCGGTGGACGTGGCCGCCATGAAGATTCCGGGGGTCGAGGCGTCCCTGCTGGAGAAGGGCGAACTCCATTTCGTCAATTGCATGGGGTATGTCTCTATCCAGCACAAGCTGAACGGGCTGGACTCGACGGTGGTCTGGGCCTCCAAGCTCCCCCATCCGCGCCGCTCGGCCACCATTGTGCTGAAAGACTCCCCAGTCAAGTCCCTCGCGGACCTCAAGGGGAAGAATCTTGGCGGGTGGCGGATCTATTGCCCCTACTTTGCCACCTATGAGGCGCTGAAGGAGCATGGTCTCCAGCAGGACACCGAATACCAGAAGGGTGACGTCCGCTATACCAACATCAGCCCCTATGCCCACGTTTCGGCTCTGCTCGGCGGCAGAGTCGACGCCGTTTCGGTGCATCCGGCCAGTAATATGACGGCGCCTCTCTATACGCAAGGACTCATTCGGGAACTGGAACCGGCCAAGATAGAAGGCGCGTATGTGAAGGGTGGCGGCAGGTCGGCAATCTTTGCCCTGAAAAAGTTCGCGGACGAACACCCGGAACAGATCACGGCCTTGCTCAAGGCGTATGAGCGATCCCAGAAATGGATCCGGGCCAATCCCGACGCCGCGGCAACCATTGCCGCGCGAGAGCTGCGGATTCCCAAACACGTGGCCAAGTTCCAGATCGTGGATGATTCCCAGTTGTTATTCACCGATCCGGAAACAGATCGTAACGCGGTTATTGCTTCCTACAACCTCTTCCAGGATTGGGGTATCAAGAACGGCGACGACTTCCTGAAGAAAAAGAACCTCTCTCCCCAACAGATTGACGCCTTCATCGACAAAAAGTTCTTTAAAGGCGGAGCTTATTCTCTCCATTAAGAACGACAGGAGTAGTCACATGAACCATGACGCGGTATTGAACGGAGTTAAAGTAGTATCCCCCGACGCCGGCGTCCGTCCGCGGCGAGAGGCGCTCCTCACTCCCGGGACCAGACAGACGCTGCTGAAAATCTGGGATCGGCTCATCGGACTGGTGGTACCCATCATCCTCGTGGTGATCTGGGAGACCGTGGCCCAGCTCAACTGGGTAAAGCCGGTCTTTCTGCCGGCCCCCTCGGTCGTGCTCAAGACATTTATCAATCTCCTGGAGAGCGGCCAGTTTCTCGGGGACATCTGGATCAGTATCTATACGGTTCTCCGGGGTTTTGCTTGGGGGCTCGGTCTGGGGCTCATCGCCGGGACCAGCGCCGGGATGTCCCGGACGGTGGACCGGCTCTTCGGCCCGCTCCTCAACGCCGTCCGGCAAGTTCCCCCCATCGCTTGGCTGCCGCTCATCGTCCTCTGGGTCGGGATCGGCGATTTCGGCAAGCTCGTAGTACTCGCCAAGGCGGTCTTCTTCCCGGTATTTCTCAGCACCCTCCAGGGGATCCGGAGCGTCTCCCGGGATTATGTCGAAGTGGCTCGGGTCTATGAGTTCTCGCAAGTCCAGCTCATCCGCCGCGTCATCTTCCCGGCGGCGCTTCCCACCATCTTTGCGGGGGTGCGGCTCGGCGCCGGACTGGCCTGGGCCTATATCGTCTTCGCCGAAATGCTCGCCGGCCGCAAGGGACTGGGGTATATCCTGACCAGAGGGCAGGACCTGCTCCAGACCGACGAGGTCTTTGTCGTCATCGTGGTCATCGGCGCCATCGGCTTTCTCATTGATTACCTGCTGAGACACGCCGAATCGCGGCTGATCACCTGGAAGAAAAGTTTCGTCAATTGATATCGAAAGGAAGAGGTATGAGCGCGTCCGTCACAAAGCTGCGAGTCAATAACCTGAAAAAGGTCTTTCCAACCCACAACGGTTCCGTCACGGCGCTTGAAGGGGTCAACCTGGATATCAAGGATGGCGAATTCATCTCCATCATCGGCACCAGCGGGTGCGGCAAGACCACCCTGCTCCGGGTCATCGGCGGGCTGGAACCGGAGTATGACGGGGATATCCGGCTCAACGGCAAGGAGATCAAGGGTCCCGGCGCCGATCGGGCGGTCATCTTCCAGGATCACCGGCTTTTTCCCTGGTACTCCATCCAGGACAATATCTCCTTCGGTTCCAAGGAGAAAGATTCTCCGGAAAAGCGGGAAAAGGTCCAGCATTACCTCAACCTCGTCGGCTTGAATGGGTTTGAAAAAGTATTTCCCGGCCAGGTGTCCGGCGGCATGGCCCAACGGGCCTCCATTGCCCGGGCGTTGGTGGGGAAACCGGACCTGCTCCTCCTCGACGAACCGCTCGGCGCCCTTGACGCCCTGACCCGCATGTACATGCAGCAGGAGTTGGAGCGGATCTGGAAAAAAGAGTCCTCCACCATGATCATGGTGACCCATGACATCGAAGAGGCCATCTACCTGAGCGACAAAATCGTCATCATGTCCAATCGACCGGGGACCATCAAACGGGTCATTCCGGTGCCGCTGGCCCGCCCCCGTGACCGCGCCGGCTACGATTTCATCACCATCAAGGAAGATGTCCTGAAAGAGTTTCACCTGGAAGCACAGCATGCGTTCTACTACATGATCTAGGATTCGTCATGACCGTCATCGATCCAACACCGAGAGCGCGGACTTCCGACGTCAAAATTACCCTGAGAGGGATCGGCAAGGTGTTTCCCCTCAACAAGACGCCGGGTGCAGCCCCTCGCGAATTCGTCGCCCTGTCGGAGATCAATCTTGACATCAGACGGGGAGAGTTTCTTGCCATTGTCGGCCCATCGGGAAGCGGCAAATCTACCCTTCTCGACATCCTGGCCGGTCTTGCGCCGATCAACTCCGGTGAGGCGCTCATCGACGGTCGCGCGCTCTCCGGTCCGGACCTGGACCGGGGTATCGTCCTCCAGGGAGACTCGCTCTTCCCGTGGCGGACCGTCAGGAAAAACATCGAATTCGGCCTGGAAGTCAAAAAGACCCCCAAGCAGGAGCGCCGGGGTGTCGTCGACCGGTACCTCAGACTGGTGGGTCTCACCGAATTCGACAATCATTTTCCCCATGAACTGTCCGGCGGCATGAAGCAGCGGGTCGCCTTGGCCCGGGCTCTTGCCTACGATCCCGAAATCCTCCTCATGGATGAGCCGTTCGCCGCCGTGGACGCCCTGACCCGGGAAACTCTTCAGAATGAGTTGCTGAGCATCTGGGAGGCCACCGGCAAGACCATCGTCTTTGTTACGCACAGCATCGAAGAGGCAATCTACCTCTCCGACCGGGTGGCCGTTCTGACGAGCAACCCCGGCACGATCAGCCACATCATCGACGTAAACCTGCCTCGCCCCCGTAACAGCGGCGATCTCCGGTCGTCACCCGAATTCGGACGGATCAGGCACACCCTCTGGCAGCTCCTGCAGGGTCGTGAAGGACGGGCGTGACCGAAATGAGAACCATGAACCTTGCGGCGCTCCACAACAAACTCCTGCGCTCTTCGGGGATACTCTTCTTCCTGCTGCTCTGGGAGACCGCTTCCCGGTTCACGTGGGTTGACGCCTATTTTCTCCCCCCTTGTTCCACGGTGGCGGCGGAAATCGTCCGCCTCTTTGGAGATGGGTCACTGGTGAGCAACCTGGCCATCAGTTCCGTCAGGGCGCTGGGGGGCCTGCTCCTGGCCCTGATCATCGGCCTGCCGCTCGGGTTCCTCTTCGGCCGTCGCTTGGTGATCGTCGGCGAGATTCTCGATCCGCTGCTCCGGATCGCAAGCCAGGTGAATCCATTCCTGGTACTCATGGCGTCCACCCTGATTCTCGGGTTTGGCGAGAGCGCCAAGTTTTTTGTCATCGCCTGGGTCTCGCTCTGGCCGGTGCTTTTTTACACCACCACGGCGTTCCACACGGTCGATCCCTACCAGATCAAGATCGCCCGCTCCCTGGCGGTTTCGGAAACGGAACTCCTCGCAAAAGTTCTCATACCGTCGGCCCTCCCTACGATCTTTACCGGTATCAGGATCAGCGCGGGGATCACCTTTTTCATCCTCGTGGCGGTAGAGATGCTCAACGCCACGTCCGGGCTTGGCTGGCTGGAGCACAATTCCGCCATGAATTTCGAGATACCGACCATGTATGCCGCCGCAACCGTCATCGTCGTCCTCGGTTTTCTTCTGAACCGCTTCCTCCTCTCCCTGGAAAACGCCCTCTTCTCCTGGAACGCTTCATCGTCCACGGTCACCCGGTCCGCCGTAAGGGAAGAACCGAAACCGGTATGGCGACCGAACCGAGGCGCGGCAATGACCGCGGCGGCGGCGCTGGCTCTGGTGTTCTGCGCCGGAGGCTATGAATTGAGGAAGGTAAACGCGGAGCGGAGCAGGGAGTTGGCCGGTCCCGACCTGGGCAAACATGCCCGTCACCTGGGAAGCGAGGTGAGGAAGTGAGCACTATACCGGCAGCGGCCACTCCGTCAAAAGCGCTTGTTTCCCTGGCTCGCTGTGCCCTCCTGCTGCTCTTCCTGGCGGGATGGGAGATTCTCCCGCGCCTGGGGGTCATCCCATCCACGACGTTCCCCCCCCTCTCCACCGTGCTGGCGACGGTCGTGGACAACCGGGAGTTCGGCCGGCATGCCGTGACCAGCACCGCACGCGCCTTCGGAGGTCTGGCCGCGGCCATTGCCGTCGGGTTGCCGCTGGGGCTGCTGCTGGGAGGGTGGTTTCCCGGAACGCGACAGGCGCTGGAACCGCTCATGGAAATGTTCGGCCAGGCGAATCCGGTCATCCTGTCCCATATCGTCGTGCTGTTCATCGGGATCGGAACCAAGACGCAGCTCTTCATCATCGCCTGGCTCAGTATCTGGCCCATCGCCTTCAGCACGATCAGCGGAGTTCGCTCGGTGAACCCGCAACTGCTCAAGGCCGCCGGCTCTTTCGGCCTCGGACGCTGGAAGCTGTTCACAGCGGTCGTCCTCCCTTCCGCGGCGCCGGCCATCATCACCGGGCTGCGCCTGGCGGCCGGCTACTCGTTCATCATGCTCATCGCCGCGGAGCTGATGGGCGCCACCACCGGTCTCGGCTACGTCATGGCGACCAGCGCCGAAACCGCCGACATGAAGAGCCTCGCCGCGGCCGCGCTCACGGTCACGGCGCTTGGTGTCGCCACCGATGCGCTGCTGAAACTGGCCGGCAGACGGGTCGTCACCTGGGGATACCAGGGAGTTACGGGGTAGAAACACCATGAAACCGCTCCTGATTCTTATTCTTGTAATGCTGACGCTCGCCGGTTGTTCAGACCATACAGCACTCAGGGTTGGCGAACCGGTCGCTCCGTTTCGGCTCACTGATCTTCAGGGGAAGGAATTTGACACCGGCGCCACCAGGGGTAAGACCACCGTCATCTATTTCTGGAACGACCAGTGCGGCTGCGTGGAGCAACTCATGGATCTCCGTAACTTCATTGCCGGACGAAAAGACAAACCCTTCGAGTTCGTCACCGTCAACGTCGGCCAGAAAAAATCGGTCGTCGAAGGCTTTGTCGCCGGCAACAAGATTCCATACACAATATTGCTCGATCCAAACCTGGCCGTGACGGAGAAGCTGTTTGCAGTCAAAGTATTGCCAACCATTTTTGTCATCAACGGGGACGGAATCCTCAAGGAGAAACTCCTCGGCGTCATCGCGTCGAAAAAGCTCGAAGCCATTATCACCCGCTACCTCTAACCCCAAAAGGAGAACAGATGAACATCGTCGCCATCCACGGAAGCCCCCGCCAGGGAAACAGTTCGGCCATCGCCGACCGCCTCCTCCTTTCCGCCGAAAAAACCGGCGCGAAGACGGAAAGCTACTATCTCAACAGCCTTACCTATCGCGGCTGCCAGGCGTGTAACGCCTGCAAGACGAAGAGCGAGCGGTGCGTCGTCACCGACGACCTGACACCGGTACTTGACGCGATCCTGGCGGCGGACGTGGTCGTGCTGGCCAGCCCGGTCTATTTCGGCGATGTCACCGGCCAGTTCAAAAGCTTTTTTGATCGGACTTTTTCCTTCTTCACCCCGGATTACCGGACCGCCGCCAATCCAAGTCGTCTGGCCGCCGGCAAGAAACTGGTTTTCATTCAGACTCAGGGGCAACCGGATCCCGCTTTCTTTGACGACATCTATCCACGTTACGAGCGGATAGTCAAACGGTTCGGCTTCACCGAGACCAGGCTCATCAAGGGGGTCGGCCTTGCCGGACCCTACTCCCCCGAGGCGGTTATTACGTATCTCGACCAGGCGGAAACGGTGGCGGCGGAGCTTGCGGCCAAGGGCGACGTGGACTGGTAGTGACATATCAAGCAACGGTCCGGTACACCGGACAGAAACGGAGGAGTACCATGAACTATCTGCACCTGAAAGTTCCACCGACTCGCGATCAGCGGCTCACCCCCTGCAACGCCTTCGGCGGCAAAGTGAACGACATGGTCCAAGGCCAAAAAGAGGGGTGTCTCAGCAACAACGGGCGTACTTTTGCCCAATCCACCGGGTGTCAACTGCTGCTCACCTCGATCATGGCGGCATCGATGCCGAACACGGTCCTCATATTTCACGGGCCGGTGGGGTGCGGCTCCTGTTTTCTCATGTTTGCCGGGGTAACGAAGGAGTACCAGACAACCCGGGGCAATGACGTCAAGACCGGGATGATGTGGATCTCCACCAACATGGGGGAACTGGAGGTCATCACCGGCGGGGAAGAGCGGCTGGAGGCGGCCATCCTGGAGGCCGAACGCCGCTTCAATCCCATGGTGATCTTCATCGCCAACACCTGTGTTCCGGCCATCATCGGCGATGACCTGGACAACGTGGCCGACCGGCTCCAGGACGGGGTCAAGGCCAAGATCATTCCCCTCTACTGTGAAGGCTTTCGCACCCGGTTCGTGGCCACGGCCTACGACATCGTCTACCACGGCATTCTTAGGAACCTCCTCGGCGATG
>Ga0194037_1002475_pt1 | contig 12240 bp, 14 predicted proteins | sample JunL306m_MetaG_FD_148653 | JGI IMG/M metagenome (GOLD analysis project Ga0194037, IMG submission 148653) | Anoxic zone freshwater microbial communities from boreal shield lake in IISD Experimental Lakes Area, Ontario, Canada - Jun2016-L304-6m | ecosystem: Environmental > Aquatic > Freshwater >...
CAGCACCACCGCCCAGGGCGCGGCACAGCCTTATTCGCTGCTCGAAGTCACCATCAAAACCGGCCGCACCCACCAAATCCGCGTGCATCTGGCGTCCGAGGGCATGCCCATCGTGGGGGACGACAAATACGGCGACTTCGAGCGCAACAAGGCGCTGGCCCGCGCGACGGGGGCGCATTCGCTCAAACGCATGTTCTTGCACGCCTGGCGGCTGCAGTGTGACCACCCGGCCACCGGCCAGCGCATGGAATTGCACGCCGCGCTGCCGCCCGAGCTGGCCACTTTTTTGCAGGTCGTGTTGCCTGCGGCCCGCATCGCCGCTGCGGCGCCCGTGGCCCTCACCGCGTCCATTTCCGATTCATCCAACCCCGGGGCGCCCAGCCCGAGTACTTCTGCCCATGAACCAGCCTAAACCCGCCGCGCGCGCGCGCCGCTTTGACCTGATCGCCTTTGACTGGGATGGCACGCTGTTTGATTCCACTGCCATCATTACCCGCAGCATCCAGCGCGCCGTGGGCGACGTGGGCGGGGCGGTGCCCAGCGACGCGGACGCTTCTTATGTCATCGGCCTGGGTCTGATGCAGGCCTTGGCGCACGCCGCCCCCGACGTGCCCAAAGAAAAATACCCCATGCTGGGCGAGCGCTACAAGCACCACTATTCGCTGCACCAGAGCGACATCACCCTGTTTCCTGGCGTGCTGGGCATGCTCGACGATTTGCGCCAGCGCCAGCATTTTTTGACCGTGGCCACCGGCAAAAGCCGCTGGGGCCTGAACCAGGCGCTGGCCGACGTGGCGCTCAAAGACGTGTTCCACGCCTCGCGCACGGCCGACGAGACCGCTGGCAAGCCCGACGCACGCATGTTGCACGAGCTGATGGCGGAGATGGGCGTATCGCCCGAGCGCACCCTGATGGTGGGCGACACCACGCACGACCTGCAAATGGCGATCAACGCCGGTTGTGCGGCCGTGGGCGTGAGCTATGGCGCGCATGACACGTCAGCGCTTGCCGCCCTGAATCCGCTGTTTGTGGCCCATTCAGCAGCCGAACTGCACCAGTGGATGCAGGAACACGCCTGATTGCTAGCCACGATGGTCGCCATGAGCCCGGAATTCGAACGCATCGCGCTGTGCCGTTCAGACGACTTGGTCGATGGCGGCCTGGCCGTGCCTTTTGATGTGGTGTACCAAGGCCAGAGCTGCTGGGCTTTTGCCGTGCGTTTTGAAGGCCAGGCGCACGCCTACCTCAACCGCTGCGCCCACGTGGCCATGGAAATGGACTTTCAGCCCAACCGCTTTTTCGATACCACCGGGCGCTGGCTGATTTGCGCCACCCACGGCGCGCTGTACCAGCCCGCCACGGGGCGCTGCATGTCGGGCCCCTGCCGGCACGGCTTGGTCAAAATCGACCTTAGTGAACAAAGCGGCGTCGTCCACTGGCATACTGCCCATCAACTTCAGCCTATCGCCTTCTAATATGAACGAAACAGAGCCATCCCTAGACCAAGCGGCGACGCCAACGCCAGCAACCCCAACGCCAGCGGCTCCGACCGCTACGGCGCACGTTGCGGCCGGCAGCGAACGCCCTAATTGGGAGCGCTCTGCCATCGAAAAATGGATGGACGCCACGCTCGCGGAGCAACGCAGCGCGCGCCGCTGGAAATACGGCCTGCGCACTGCCTGGCTGGTGTTTCTGGTGGCCTTGGTCTGGTTAGGCCTGGACCGCGGCGGTGCGCACAATGCCGATATCACCCGCCCGCACACGGCCGTGGTGGAAATCAAGGGTGAAATTGCTTCGACCAGCGAGGCCAATGCCGAACTGATTGTCTCGTCCATGCGCAGCGCCTTTGAGGACGAAGGCGCGCAAGCCGTGGTCTTGCTGGTCAACTCGCCCGGCGGCAGCCCGGTGCAGGCCGGCATCATCAATGACGAAATTCGCCGCCTCAAAGCACTGCATAAGAAGCCGGTCTATGTGGTGGTGGAAGAAACCTGCGCCTCGGCCGCTTATTACATTGCCGTGGCCGCCGACCAAATTTTTGTCGACAAGGCCAGCGTCGTGGGCAGCATTGGCGTGCTGATGGACGGCTTTGGCTTTACCGGCCTGATGGACAAGCTCGGCGTGGAGCGCAGGCTGATGACGGCCGGGCAAAATAAGGGCTTTTTGGACCCGTTTAGCCCACAAACCGAAAAGCAGCGTGAATTTGCGCAAGCCATGCTCAACCAGATTCACCAGCAGTTCATCGGCGCCGTCAAAGCCGGGCGCGGTGAGCGCCTGAAAGAAACCCCAGAAACCTTCAGTGGCCTGTTCTGGACGGGTGACCAAGCGGTGCAAATGGGCCTGGCCGACCAATTGGGTAACCTGGACTTTGTGGCGCGCGAGATCGTCAAAGCGCCCGAGATCATTGACTACACCCGGCGTGACAACGTGGCCGAACGTTTGGTCAAGCGCTTTGGCGCGTCCATGGGCGAATCCATGGCCCAAGCCCTGCGCACGGCGCCCGCGCTGCGTTAAGCCTGCGCACCGCGCCCGCGCCGCTTCAAGGCCCGATCGCAAACACGGTGGGCGTGGCGTTGTCCAGGGCCCAGCCCCGGACTTTCCAGGTCTTCACGTCAGCGCTGTAATTGCAGGCGCTTGGCAGCGTCAGCCCGCTTGATGTTGCCAGCCGAGTACCTGGCTGCAGCGTTTGCAGCAAAGTGGCCAGCAAGGCCTGGTTGCGGTAGGGCGTTTCAATAAAGAGCTGGGTTTGCTGCGTTTTGAGCGCCAGCGCCTCCAGCGCCTTGACGCGCTGCGCCCGCTCTGCGGCGTCACTGGGCACATAACCGACAAACGCAAAATTTTGGCCGTTCAAGCCGCTGGCTGCCAGCGCCAGAAGCAGTGACACGGGTCCGACCAATGGCACCACGGCAAGGCCAAGCTGGTGGGCGGCGCGCACCACGGACGAACCCGGATCGGCCACCGCCGGCATGCCAGCTTCGCTGACCAGGCCTACATCGTGGCCTTGCAGCGCGGCAGCCAGTAAAGGGCGCGCGTCAAAACCGCCCTGGTGATCGCCTTTTTTGTGCACTTCACGCGGCAGCTCCACGAGTTTTTGCTCTTGGATGGAGGCCGCCAAGGGCACCACTTCGCCCACGCGCTTGAGGTAAGCGCGGGTAGATTTGGCGTTTTCACACACCCAATGCTGCAGCGACGCGGCCACGCGCAGCGTCTGCATTGGCATGGAGTCTTCGAGCGGGCTTTGCTGCGCGCAGCCAAAGTCCAGCGGGGCGGGCACCAAATACAGGCGGCCTAGCGCCGTGCTCATGCGCCACCCAACAATGGCAAGCCCGCAGCGCGCAACATGCTGCTCAGGCGGATCAGCGGCAAGCCGACCAGGGAAGTCGGGTCGTCGTTCTCAATGCTGTGCAGCAGCGCGATCCCTAAGCCTTCGCTTTTGCAACTGCCCGCGCAGTCGTAGGGTTGCTCGGCGCGCAGGTAGAACTCAATCTCCTGGTCCGACAAATCACGGTATTTCACCCGAACCTGCGCCAGCGCCTCGCTGCAAAAGCCGGTGTCATGGCACACAACGGCCATGGCGGTTTGAAAAATCACCGTCTGGCCGCGCATGCGACGCAGTTGCGCGGTGGCGCGCGCATGGTCGCCGGGCTTGCCCAGGCTCTCGCCGTTCAGGTCTGCCACCTGATCGCAGCCAATCACGATGCTGCCGGGAAATTGCGCTGCCACGGCGCGCGCCTTGGCCAGCGCCAGGCGCGCAGCCAGCGCGGCGGGTGTCTCATCCGGCTGCGGCGTTTCGTCCACACCGGGCGCTGCAACAGTAAATGGAAGGCCTAGGCGTTCTAGCAACTGGCGGCGGTAGACCGAGGTCGAGCCCAAAATGAGTGGGCGGGGAAGGGGTAAATGCATGCGGCGATTCTCTTACACTGCCGCCATGCACCCGAAATTCAACCCGCGCAAACTCTCTGTTCTCAACTTCGCCAAGACGCAGGCCAGCCTGGAGGGCGTGGAGCCGCTGGCGCAATTCGACCGTCTGCATGAATTTCAGCAGGCGGGCGCGCAAGCGTGCGAAGTGCATTTTCAGGCCCACGGCGAAATGCGTGCCACCAATGCTGGCGCTTTGGCGCCATGGCTCGTCTTGTCTGCCAGCACGCGCCTCACCATGGTGTGCCAGCGTTGCCTGAGCCCGGTGGAAGAAGAAATAGCGTTTGAGCGCGAATTCCGCTTCGTCGAGTCGGAAGCGCAGGCGCAAATCGAGGACGAAGAGGCCGAAGAGGATGTGCTGGTTCTGAGCCCGGACTTTGACCTGCTGGAACTGGTGGAAGACGAGCTTTTGATGGACTTGCCCGCATCGCCCAAGCACGCGGTCTGCCCCCAGCCCGTCAAACTGCGGGTGGCAGATGCGGATTACCAAGAGCCCGAGGACAAGCCCAATCCCTTCGCTGCCCTGGCAGGGTTGAAAATTCCCAAGGGCTAGACGCGGCGCGCCTGTTTCGGAGACGCGGTATATGCGCTTGCCTTGGGCTATAATCGTGGGCTTACCGCGCAGCTAAGGCTAGGACTGGCAGTGCGTTTTAACCAACCTACCGTGTTGCGAGTCCCGCAGCACTTTTGACCAGGAGCCCACCATGGCAGTTCAGCAAAACAAAAAATCTCCCTCCAAGCGCGGCATGCACCGTTCGCACAACGCTTTGGTCGTGCCCGGCATCGCCGTTGAGCCAACCACCGGTGAAATCCACCTGCGCCACCACATCAGCCCCACCGGTTTCTACCGTGGTCGCAAGGTGTTGAAGACCAAGTCTGAAGCTTAAATCCCATTTAGGCGAAAAGCCCGAAGCTGCATGCTGTGTAGCGTCGGGCTTTTTTCTTTTTTGAGCGCGCATTTGTTCCCGTTTTCTGCTCCACCGACCCCATCGGCATGATTACCATCGCCGTTGACTGCATGGGGGGCGACCACGGTCCTTCGGTGACTTTGCCGGCCTGCCGCAAGTTTCTGGACGCGCGGCCTGACGCCGCCTTGGTGCTGGTCGGTTTGCCCGAGGCCTTGCGAGGCTTTTCCCACCTCCGCGCCACATTGCTGGAGGCCAGCGAGGTTGTCACCATGGACGACCCGCTCGAAGTAGCGCTGCGCAAGAAGAAAGACTCTTCCATGCGCGTGGCCGTGCAGCAGGTCAAAGACGGTAGCGCCCAGGCGGCTGTGTCTGCTGGCAACACCGGCGCCTTGATGGCGATTTCACGCTACCTCCTCAAAACCCTGGATGGCATTGAGCGCCCGGCGCTCTCAGGCCAGATTCCTAACGCGCTGGGTGGCGCTACGACGGTGCTTGATCTTGGTGCCAATGTGGACTGCACCGCGCCGCAGTTGCTGCAGTTCGCCGTCATGGGTTCGGCCTTGGTGTCGGTGATGCAAAACAAGCCCAACCCTTCCGTGGGTTTGCTCAATATTGGCTCGGAAATCATCAAGGGCAACGAGACCATCCGCGAAGCGGGCGACCTGATGCGCGCCGCAGCACTGGCCGGTGACCTGCATTTCTTTGGCAACGTCGAAGGCAACGATATCTTCAAAGGCACGGTTGATCTGGTGGTGTGCGACGGTTTTGTGGGCAATGTGGCGCTCAAAACCGGCGAAGGCCTGGCCAGCATGATTGGTGGTTTTTTGAAAGCGGAGTTTTCAAGGAATATTTTTACCAAATTCGCGGCATTGACCGCGTATTCGGTTTTGTCTGCGCTCAAAGGTCGCATTGACCCGGGGCGCCACAACGGCGCTGCGCTGCTGGGCTTGCGCGGCGTGGTGTTTAAAAGCCACGGTTCGGCTGACAGTTTGGCCTTCGCCAACGCCTTGTTGCGGGCGTATGATGCGGTCGACCACAAGCTGCTGGAGCGCGTGCAGACGCAGCTCGCGCACGCGGCCCCGCTCTTGGCGGGCTTGCACACCGACACAGAAAACGCCGTCCCCTCCCTCCCATGAGCAGATATTCACGCATCACCGGCACCGGAAGCTACCTTCCCCCCCACAAGCTGACCAACGCCGACCTGGTGGCCCAACTCGGCGCCAAGGGTATTGAGACTTCGGACGATTGGATTGTCGAGCGCAGCGGCATCCATGCCCGCCACTTTGCGGCCGAAGGCGTGTTCAGCAGTGACCTGGCGCTCGAGGCTGCCAAAAATGCCTTGCAAGCGGCGAACCGCACGCCGCAAGACATTGACCTCATCATCGTCGCCACCTCCACGCCTGACATGGTGTTTCCGTCCACTGCCTGCATTTTGCAAGGCAAGCTTGGTGCTGCGGGTGGCGCGGCCTTTGATGTGCAGGCGGTGTGCAGCGGCTTTGTCTATGCGCTCACCGTGGCGGACGCCCTGATCAAGTCGGGCACTGCGCGCTGCGCGCTGGTGGTCGGGGCTGAAATTTTCTCGCGCATTCTGGACTTCAATGACCGCAGCACCTGCGTGTTGTTTGGCGATGGCGCAGGCGCCGTTATCATGGAAGCGTCCGATTCCCCCGGCATTTTGTCGAGCGACCTGCATGCCGACGGCAAGCACGTCGATCTCTTGTGCGTGCCGGGCCATGTGAGCGGCGGCGCCATTTCGGGCGTGCCCTTGCTGAAAATGGAAGGGCAGTCCGTGTTCAAGCTCGCAGTCGGCGTGCTGGAAAGCGCGGCGCGCGCCGTGCTGCACAAAGCCGGCAAGACCGAGGCCGACATTGACTGGCTGGTGCCGCACCAGGCCAATATCCGCATCATGCAAAGCACCGCCAAAAAGCTCAAGCTGCCCATGGACAAGGTCATCGTCACCGTGGGTCAGCATGGCAACACCTCGGCGGCGTCCATTCCTCTGGCGCTGGACCACGGCGTGCGCAGTGGCCAAATTGTGCCCGGCCAAACCCTGCTGCTTGAAGGCGTGGGCGGCGGCTTTACCTGGGGCGCGGTGCTCCTTGATTTTTAGTCTTTTGTTCTAGTCAAGATAACTACCTTCTTGCGCGAAAACCCAATGAAACCTTTTGCCTTTATTTTTCCCGGACAGGGCTCGCAGTCCGTCGGCATGCTCGACGCCTGGGGCGACCACGCCGTGGTGCGCCAAACCCTGCAAGAAGCCTCGGACGCGCTGGGTGAAGACCTGGCCCAACTCATCCACGAAGGCCCGAAAGAAGCCCTGGCCCTGACCACCAACACCCAGCCGGTGATGCTGGTCGCTGGCGTGGCGGCCTACCGGGTGTGGATGGCCGAAGTGGGCGTGGCGCCACAGGCCGTGGCCGGCCATTCGCTGGGCGAATATGCCGCGCTGGTGGCGGCGGGCTCGTTGACGCTGGCCCAAGCCGCGCCGCTGGTGCGTTTGCGCGCGCAGGCCATGCAAGACGCCGTGCCCGTGGGCGTGGGCGCCATGGCTGCTATTTTGGGCATGGACGCGCTGCGCGTGGCTGCCTTGTGTGCGGACGTGACGCAGGAATTTGGCGCGGCATCGGCCGAAGTGGTGGAAGCCGCCAACTTCAACGATCCGTCCCAAACCGTGATCTCAGGCAGCAAGGCGGCGGTAGACCGCGCCTGCGAAGTGCTCAAGGCCAACGGCGCCAAGCGCGCCTTGATCTTGCCTGTGTCAGCCCCGTTTCACTCATCGCTGATGCTGCCTGCGGCGCAAAAATTGCAGCAGCGCCTGGCGGAAATTGAATTTGCGGTGCCGCAAATCGCCCTGGTCAACAACATTGACGTCACTGTCGAGTCCGACATTGCCCGCATTCGCGACGCCTTGTACCGTCAGGCCTTTGGCCCCGTGCGCTGGGTGGAAACCGTCCAGGCCCTTAAGGCGCGCGGCATAGCGCACCTGGTCGAATGTGGCCCGGGCAAAGTGCTCGCCGGCATGGTCAAGCGCATTGATCCCGAGTTGACGGGCGTGGCCATGTACGACCCCGCCTCGCTGGCGGACGCCCAAGGAGCGCTGGCATGACACAAACCGTTTTTGCCGGTCAGGTCGCCCTGGTTACCGGCGCATCGCGCGGCATTGGTGCGGCTATTGCGCTGGAGTTGGCGCGCAAAGGCTTGCGCGTGGTCGGCACCGCGACGACTGAAGCCGGTGCTGCGGCCGTGGCACAAGCGCTGGCAGAGTTTCCTGGCTGCGCCGGGCGCGTGCTGAACGTGACTGATGGCCCTGCTGCAGACGCCTTGGTCGAGGCCATCGTCAAGGAATTGGGCGGCATTCAGGTGCTGGTCAACAACGCCGGTATCACCCGCGACAATCTTGCCATGCGCATGAAAGATGACGACTGGGACGCGGTCATCGACGCCAACCTCAAAGGCGTTTTCCGCATGAGCCGCGCCGTCATGCGCCCCATGATGAAGCAGCGCTACGGGCGCATCATCAACATCACCTCGGTGGTGGGCGCCTCTGGCAACCCCGGCCAGGCCAATTACGCCGCGGCCAAGGCTGGCGTGGCTGGCATGACCCGCGCGCTGGCGCGTGAATTGGGTTCGCGCAAAATCACCGTTAACTGCGTTGCGCCCGGCTTTATTGAAACCGACATGACCGCAGGTCTGGCGCAAGAGCAGCAAATTGCGCTGCAAAGCCAGATCCCGTTGGGCCATCTTGGCAAACCTTCTGACATTGCCCACGCGGTGGCCTATTTGGCCTCGCCCGAGGCGTCTTATGTTACGGGCCAGGAATTGCATGTCAACGGCGGTATGTACATGTAAAGTACGTCCTTAGTTTCGGTCGATGTGTCCGTTCGGCCGCCGGCGCAAAGTCCCCCGACTTTGCACTGGTAAAATTACGGACTGTTTTACAACCCTCAGAGGGAATCCATGAGCGATATCGAAGTACGTGTCAAAAAAATCATTGCCGAGCAGCTCGGCGTTGAAGAGTCCCAAGTCACCAACGAAAAGGCCTTCGTCGCCGATCTGGGTGCAGACTCGCTCGACACTGTGGAGCTGGTAATGGCGCTTGAAGACGAATTCGGCATCGAAATTCCTGACGAAGACGCAGAAAAAATCACCACGGTGCAAAACGCCGTGGACTACGCCACGACCCACAAAAAGGCCTGAGGTGTCGGCGCCGCGCAAGCGGTGCCTGCAGTTTCAGGTGGGCGTACGGGCTCCTGGTTGCTGGATGCAAAGCCACTAACCGGGGCTTAAGTAACAGCTGCAGCAATGCAGCGTTTCATTGCAGCAAAGTTCAAAACAGGTGAATATGTCCCGTCGTCGCGTGGTGGTTACTGGTTTGGGTTGCGTCAGTCCCGTAGGTAATACGGTGGAACAGGCGTGGGCCAACCTGCTTGCAGGTCAATCGGGCATCGGCCTGATTACGAAATTTGACACATCGGCCTTTGCCTGCAAGATTGCGGGCGAAGTGCGTGGATTTGAGCTTGAGCGCTACATCAGCGCCAAAGACGCGCGAGCCATGGACAGCTTTATCCATTTCGGCATCGCTGCAGCCGTCCAGGCGGTTGAAGACGCCGGTCTGACCACCGGCGACGCGCTCGGAGAAGAAGAAGCCACACGCATCGCCTGCGTGATCGGCTCGGGCATCGGCGGCTTGCCGATGATCGAAAACACCAATATTGAATACACCGCACGCGGACCACGGCGCATTTCGCCATTTTTCGTGCCGGCGTCCATCATCAACATGACTGCGGGCCATGTGTCCATGCGTTTTGGCTTTAAAGGCCCGAATCTGGCGATTGCCACGGCGTGCACCACAGGTTTGCATTGCATCGGCCAGGCCGGACGCATGATCGAGTACGGCGACGCTGATGTGGTGGTGGCCGGTGGCTCAGAAGCCACAGTTTCGCCACTGGGCGTGGGCGGTTTTGCCGCCATGCGCGCCTTGAGCACCCGCAACGACGACCCGGCCACCGCTTCGCGCCCCTGGGACAAAGACCGCGATGGTTTTGTGCTGGGTGAGGGCGGCGGTGTGATGGTGCTCGAAGAGTACGAACACGCCAAAGCCCGTGGCGCCCGCATTTACGCCGAGCTGGCTGGCTTTGGCATGAGCGCCGACGCTGGTCATATGACGGCGCCTAATATGGACGGTCCGCGCCGCGCCATGGTCACGGCCATGCGCAATGCCGGTGTCAACGCCGACCAGATCAATTACCTGAACGCCCACGGCACGTCTACGCCGCTGGGCGACACCAACGAGACCAACGCCATCAAGGCGGCGCTGGGCGAGCATGCCAAGCGCGTGGTCGTCAACTCCACCAAATCGATGACCGGGCATTTGCTCGGTGGTGCTGGTGGCATTGAATCGGTGTTTACCGTGCTGGCTTTGCACCATCAAAAGAGCCCGCCCACGATCAACATCTTCAACCAGGATCCGGAATGCGACCTGGATTACTGCGCCAACGTGGCGCGCGACATGCCCATTGAATACGCCCTGAAAAACAATTTCGGCTTTGGCGGAACCAACGGCGCCTTGGTCTTCAAACGGGTTTAAGCCCGGCGCCGCGCGCGCCTAGATTCTCTTTCGGAGCCCTTCAATGCATCTGCCACCTGCCGCGCAATGGCGACTTGGGCGGGGCAGGGCGCATGCCGCATTGCTGATCCTGGCTGCGGCGCTCCATCTCATCTTGCTATTTTTCTTGCGTGGGCAGGTGGCGCCTGCCGCCTGGTGGGGGCTGCTGGCCTTGGCCTTGGCGCTATTGCTGCACGCCAGCTGGCGCTGGTGGAAAAGCCCCGTGGGGGTGTTGCGCTGGACGGGCCTTGAATGGCACTGGCTGCAAGCGCCTGCGGTACAGGTTTGCGTACTGCGCTGGGTGCTTGATTTGCAAACCGTGGCCTTGGTGCACTCTGGCGCTGCGGCTGGAAGTGGCACCAGCCGCTGGCTTTGGCTTGAGCGCGGCGCGCAGAACCCATTGGCCTGGATGGCTTTGCGCCGGGCGCTGCTCGCGAGCGCCAGCGCCACCAGCGCGGGGCAAGAAACCCCGCACGCGCAGGCCGCCTCGGTCGGTGGTACAACTAATTTTTCTGCCGACTATTTAACTGGCTCGCAAACGCCCCAAATAGAGCGTCGTGCCGCATCTGCAGCGGTAAGCGCAGGCGCAAACGGGTTCCAAGATTCGACTTTGAGGTAATTTTTATGCTGTCATCCCTGAGTTTTCAACGCCTTCGGACGGTTGCTGCTTCGTTGGCGCTGGTCTGCGCCACGGCCACGGTGGCCCTGGCTCCTTGGCAAACCGCCATGGCCCAGGTGCGCACTTTGCCCGATTTCACCGATTTGGTGGACCAGGTGGGGCCGTCGGTCGTCAACATCCGCACCCTGGAAAAAGTCGTGCCCCGCGCGGCCCCTGGTGGCCCTGGCGACGAGGAAATGCTGGAGTTTTTCCGCCGCTTTGGCCTGCCCATGCCCAATATTCCGCGCCAGGCGCCAAAGTCCAACCGCCCGGCGCCCGAGGAAGACCAGCCCAAGGGCGTGGGCTCAGGCTTCATTTTTTCGTCCGACGGCCTGATCATGACCAACGCCCATGTGGTCGAAGGCGCCGACGAGGTCCTGGTGACATTGACCGACAAGCGGGAATTCAAGGCCAAGATTTTGGGTACGGACAAGCGCAGCGACGTGGCATTGGTAAAAATTGAGGCTACCGGCCTGCCAGCCATCAAGGTCGGCGACGTGGGGCGGCTGCGTGTTGGTGAATGGGTCATGGCCATTGGCTCGCCTTTTGGCTTGGAAAACACGGTGACCGCTGGCATCGTCAGCGCCAAGCAGCGCGACACGGGTGACTACCTGCCCTTTATCCAGACCGACGTGGCCATCAACCCCGGCAATTCGGGTGGCCCCTTGATCAATATGCGCGGCGAAGTGGTGGGCATCAACAGCCAGATTTACTCGCGCTCGGGTGGCTTTATGGGCATTTCCTTTGCCATCCCTATGGACGAGGCCGTGCGGGTGGTCGAGCAGTTGCGCACGCAAGGGCGGGTGAGTCGCGGTCGCATCGGCGTGCAAATTGGCCCTGTCAGCAAGGAAGTGGCCGAGTCGCTGGGCCTGCCCAAAGCGCAGGGTGCGTTGGTAACGGGGGTGGAGGCGGGTGCGCCTGCCGACAAGGCCGGCGTGGAAGCGGGTGACATCATCGTCAAGTTTGACGGCAGGGCCATCGAAAAGTCGGGCGATCTGCCGCGCATTGTGGGCAGCATCAAGCCTGGTACCAAATCGACGCTGACCGTGTTTCGCCGTGGCAGCATGAAAGACCTGAACGTGACCGTGGCCGAAATTGAGGCGGACAAGGTGACCGCGAAAACGGAAGCACCTGAGCCCAAACCCAAGGGCGTG
>Ga0194037_1002476_pt1 | contig 12235 bp, 16 predicted proteins | sample JunL306m_MetaG_FD_148653 | JGI IMG/M metagenome (GOLD analysis project Ga0194037, IMG submission 148653) | Anoxic zone freshwater microbial communities from boreal shield lake in IISD Experimental Lakes Area, Ontario, Canada - Jun2016-L304-6m | ecosystem: Environmental > Aquatic > Freshwater >...
AACGAACAGTGCATAGCAGAGCTACAAGGCATCAAAGGACTACAAGAACGTTTCAAAGGCAAGAATGTAGAATTCCTTTTTGTAAGTTTTGATAAATCAAAAGCCAGTTTGCAAAACTACCTTAAGAACAACCCTATAGAAGGTACACACCTGCTGGAACTAAACGGAATGGGATCTGATGTGGCTAAAAAGTATGCAGTGACCACCATGCCACGCCATGTATTGGTGGATAAAAAGGGTAATCTGCTGAACAGAAATGCACCGGGGCCAGCCCAAAATGTAGGCGGGACAATAGATTACGCATTACAAATGCAATAAATAATATAGAATTATTTTATTTCATAAATAATTGCTATAATCATAAGGATTCTCAGAAATAATAATTAATATCCCCAGCCCGATTAATTCCCGTACCTTTGCGGAAAGTTTCTATCTTATGTCTAATCCCAAGACAGTATTCAGAAAGACCAAGGAGATCCATTATCTGATAGGCGGCAACGCACAGATACTGGTAGATAGGATCGCAAGCGAATTGGAGTTATCTACCAGCGAAGTAAAGGAACACCTGACGTCTTTGAAGAACATGCGCCTTATCCGCTTTAAGGATACTACTAATGATACAGTAGAAGTAACTAAAATAGGTCTTTCTACCATGGTGGGAGAATCTCCCACGGCAGTGGCACATTAATCAAGAACATTTACTAGAAAGCATACAAGCAATTAGCTATCTCATAGAGGTAGCTTTTTGCTTTTGCATATGTTGGTAAGATGGAATTATTCTTTGGTACCTCTCACAAATTCTACTTTGTTAGGTTGTGTCTTGGGGGTAGGAGCATCGTCCAGTGCATAATAGATCATAGAATCTGTAGAGCGAGTGATACCTGTAAGAAGGCTATCAATGATATGGTGTAGTTGTAGGTTTTCCATCCCTAATGTTTCTCTATCAGAAATGTTGTTGCTGGTCTTATATACTACCAGTGGGTATATACCGCTATGTCTTAGTTTGGCAGAGATGCCCAGTATGGTAGGTTGTGATATCAATGTAGATACTTTCATAGGCAATGGAAAATTCTTGATCAGACCTTTCTTTAGTGAATCTGCAAATTTTTTCATTTCAGGCTCAGCCAGATAATGAAAATAACTACCACCCGCTGTTAGTGTTTCTGATGCCAGTAACAAATAGAACTCAGAAGCCATGAGGTTGCCTGCCTTATAGCTGTCCTTAGCTTTAGTAAATAGTTCGGGCGATGTCTTATTCAGATACTGATACGGGCGCATAGAGAATGATTGTATTCTCCATTCATTCTTTTGTTTAAGAAAAGTAGTGGTGGCCAGCCATGCAATGCCTATATCCTCGCCGGGTACTGAGAACATGTACACATAGGTCTCGTCGGTAAGATGTGGGAATACGAACTTATAATCTTTACCATCTTTATTATCGGTAATGATACTGTCTGCATGGGAATTGTAAGCATGACGTACCAGATATTCGCTCACTACTTGAATGGTGGTAGCAGTAGTATCAGGTTTTACTTTGTTTACCAGAGAATCGAAGTAGCCAAATGGTGCAGCTTTCAAATAAGCATCTGAAGAAATGCTTTTGAAATATCGAGCATCCTGATGTTTCAATGCCGTAAACATGTGTTGAGCCATATCAGCTATTGCTTTCCTATCGGCAGCATTGATCTTATCGCCGCTTTGGGTACCAGTATTGCAGGCACTGAATAATGATAGCAGGGCTAAGGCAATAATAACAAATGTGCTTTTTTTCATCAATATAGTATTTGGCTGCAAATCTAATTATATGTTGGCTAAAAAAACGGGCCTCGTAAAGAGGCCCGTATAAAATAAATATGTGAAGCAGCATTAATGTGCTACAACGAATTGTTGTGTGCTGCGTTCGTTATTGTTGCCTATTATATTCATGAAATAGTTGCCAGAAGGAAGCTGATCAACAAAAACAGCTGTTTGATATTTATCAGTGGCAGCTTCGCTCCATTGTCTCCAAAGGCGGCCTTGTACATCGAAAATAGCAATGGTAAAAGGCTGAGGGTTTTTCCATTCTATATTCATTTGTACGAATTGAGTAGCAGGATTAGGATATAGCTTGATGGTATTGCTAGGAGCAGCAACATTATTGATACCTAAATACTGCTCGTAGTGATATCTGTTAGAAATATCAGGATTTTGACCAGGAGTGAATTGCCATTGGCTGGTAGCCCGATTCCAGGCAGATGTCTGATAAGTGATCATGTTGTTGTTAACATCATATGTATACTCTTCTTTCAGCTCATTGATAAAGCTGGAAGTGGTATTATACCAAAGCTGATCTACTTTGCTTAGGAAATTATTATTAGCATCGTAGGTATATACAGTGTCTGAGAAATTAGTATAGGCACTTAGGGTGGTATTCCATGTTTGGTGCAGCGTCAAAGTCTTAGAACCAAAAGTATTATAGTAGAATGAGTCTACCATATATTCTTTAAATGCCAGTGAAGTTAGAGAAACAGGAAGTTGTATTCTCTGCCATGTTTGCTTATTGAAAGCATCAAAACCATAGAGGTACTTCATACTATTGTACCATTTTCCTGAATCTATATTCCATGTGCGGAATATAGATAGTAAGGGTAAGTTATTGATATTGTAGAAGTGATTATGTTCTGTACTATTGACCCAAGCACTGGTGCCGGTATTCCATACTTTGTGAATACCCATAGAATCCAAAGTGTTGACACCATAATAAATGCTATCAAGAGTGTTATTGACCCAAGCACTGGTGCCGGTATTATACAATTGAGAGATGGTAGATATAAGCACATTAGCTCCTGTATAACCATATAAATATTGTACACTACCTATCCAGGTACTGGTAGCTCTATTCCACAGAGAAGTAGTTTGTGTATTGAGCAAATGTGTACCTGTAATGTAATTGTTGTATGTCTGTACAGAATCTATCCACATATGTGCAGTAGTATCGTAGTACTGCATGAGACTGTAAGTGATATTAGTATCAGCATCGAAAGTTTGTCCGGTTCTGAAAATAGTATCGGGTACTAATGCACCTACCGTATAATTTCCACGGAATGCACTATCGAACTGTATAAGGCCGGTTGTTTGTAAAAAGCTGGTATGGGTACCACTGTAAGTATAATCAGTAGAATCTTTCAAGCTGAAATACAATCCTGTGTATACACAATGCGCCATGCTCTTGAGACGGTACAACTGTGCAAATGATTGTGTGCAAGAGAATAGTAATACAAATAATAACAGATGTTTGACTTTCATAAAGTTTTGTTTTTTTGGTAGTGAGATTATTGTAAAAAATAATACCACTTGATAGTTGACACTAAATTACAATCTTTAAAACTCATAGTTATGCACATTATTTCAATTTTTTATTAACATATGTATTTATTATAATTAAAATAATCATAAAGAGATTTAATTATTAAGGAAGCATGCATTAGTAGTACAATGTGTGCTACAGTGGCGTGGCTAAGAAAACATTACAAAAAACCTTTGTGGGATATCTTTTTTATGTATACAGAGCTTGCTACAGTAATTTTGTACTACAAAACCACCTTTCTATGCCTAGAGGAACCGTGAAAATATATAAAAATATATTTAATGAGATAGATCCCAAACGAAGAGTTAGCAGAGGCAGAAGCCGTAACTTATTAATGGAACGCAATAAATGCTTGATAGCAAGATATTATTTCTATGGTCATTTTTGTCAAAATGGCTATGGAGATATCATAGAGCGTTTGTCGCATGAATTCTATCTTTCAACTGTGACCATTACAGAACTTATAACTGAGAATATGGATGTATTGGACAAACTGAAAGATGAACAGCCTGAATTGCGTTTTTTTAAAGAAAGGTGGCCACATCTGAAATGGTGATCCTATAAATGGTAATACGCATGCAGTAAATTTATAATAGCAGACTGTGTTTTATATTGACTATCTTCCATAGGATTTCCCCCTGAATGAAAGCCCAAAAAGCCATAGCATATCGTGTAAAAAAATTTCTGAAGATACTGGGTCCGGGTCTTATAACCGGAGCCAGTGACGATGACCCTTCAGGTATAGCTACTTACTCTCAGGCAGGAGCAGCATATGGCTTGAATACATTATGGAGTGCCCTCATTACTTTTCCGCTAATGGCATCTGTACAGGAGATGTGCGCACGCATAGGTCTTGTAACAGGCAAAGGGCTGACAGGAGTGCTGAAAGAATACTATCCGCGATCAGTACTATACCTAATGATATTATTTAGTTTCCCGGCTATAATAATGAATATAGGTGCAGATATAGCAGGGATGGGCGCTGTGGCCAATCTCATTATCCCAAATGTTTCTGCTACTATTTTTAGTATCATTTTTACCGGTATACTTTTAGTATGCATCATCTACTTTCCGTATAAGAAGATCGCAGCTATCATGAAGTATCTGGCCATGGTATTGCTGGTGTATCTGCTGGTACCTTTTCTGGTAAAAACGGACTGGTGGGCTGTGGGTAAAGCTACATTGATGCCACATATCAGTTTCACTAAAGACTATATAAATATTTTGGTGGCCATACTGGGTACTACCATATCCCCTTATTTATTTTTTTGGCAAGCCAATATGGAAGTAGAAGAGATGCAAGCCAAGACCAGAGTAGTGATAGTAGATAAAAGAGTGATCAACAACATGCGGCAAGATGTGAACATAGGTATGCTCTTCTCTAATGTGGTGATGTTTTTTATCATACTTACTACAGGTTCTGTATTGGCACAGGGTGGCATACATAAAATAGACACTGTAGAACAAGCTGCCCAGGCACTGCGACCACTTGCAGGAGATATGGCTTATTATCTGTTTGCTATAGGTGTGATAGGGACAGGCTTTTTGGCCATCCCAGTGTTGAGTGGTGCATTATCTTACATTTTTGCTGAGACCTTTGATCTGAAAATGGGATTGGATAAACAATTTAAACAAGCACCCGCCTTTTATATTATTATAGCTATATCGCTGATAGTTGGCCTGCTGATGACCTATATAGGTATCAGCCCTATTCAGGCACTAATTTATTCTGCAGTATTGTATGGAGTTACAGCTCCGGTAATCATAGCTATGATACTACATATATGCAATAATAAGAAAGTGATGGGTCTTTTCTGCAATAAGATCAGACCGAACATTTTTGGGGTATTTACCTTGCTACTGATGACTGTGGCAGCCGTTACATTAATATACCTGCAATTTTTTGCGTAATTGAATATATATTCACTAAATTTGCAACACGTTGCTAAGTAACCAAAACAATTAACTACTATTTTTGTTAAACATACTAAAAGTGTATTTAGCAACGTTTATCATTAAAGAACAACATCAGTATCATGAAAAAGCTATTATTGATCCTATTTATTGTACCTATGGTAGCCATAGCTCAAAAAGTAGAGTTAGGGCTGGACGGTGGTTGTGTTCTTAATTCTGCACCTATAGGAATGAATATTGCAACACCATCTGCATTCACACCTACTGTATCACTTAAAGCATTGTATAAAACTGATAACGGATTGCAAATAGGCCTTTGTGCCGATATGATGCAACTATCTTACAATCTACCTAATATCAATCAGCCATTACCTAGTTATAGTAACTATAGCGGAGTGACACATGGCAGCAGCAAATACTATATTGCTAGAACAGCAGTACCTGTAAAAGCGTTTATCAACAAGACCATCTTTGTAAAAAGTTTTGAGTTATATGGTGGTATATCTGTGGGCTATGTATATTCTTTCAACAAACTGTATGCAACTGAAACGCAGGATGCTGCCGGTAGCCCACGTAATGTACGTGCAGGTGGTATGACCATGGGTGCACAAGTAGGAGGTAATTATCCTATCACTAAACGTGTTAGTATGAATGCGGAAGTATCGGGTAATTATTTAACGATGAGTAATGATTTCTACGCTTACAAAATATATACTTGTCCAATAACTGTTGGCTTTAGATATAAAATAGGTAACCTGCCTAAAACATCTAGCTGCCTAAAGGTCAAACATAGCCACTATAGTAGAAAAGCCTTTAGAGACGATAAGAATTAATTTATTTTTTTCGACTACTTTTTCTGTTGTTTATTCCACATGAATATTCCATAGAGTATATGTAGTAATCCGAATCCTGCTGCCCAGAAATATAGACCATATCCCGGGAAGAAAATACAGATACCACCTAATGCTATTTCCATAAGGCCCAGGTAATGGATACCGGAGTTGGTGTATTTGTTAGCATTGATAAGAGATAAGCCATAGAAAGTAAGACAAGTAGCACCTACATACTCATCATTACCCTGCATCAAAAATGCCATGACGAATATGCCACCTGTAACCATAGGGATGGCCATATGTGCCAGCAATTTGCGAGTAGTAGTATTCCATAAACCTTTACCATCCAATTTTGCTTTCTTGATGGTAAAATAAAAACCACCACCTACCGCAGCAAGGAATATCACCACTGCCAGGAAAATGAATTTCAATACAGTGGCAGTGAAATAGCCATAACGGTCTACCGGTAATTCCTGATGTTGCAATTCTGTGATCCAGTTATGAGCTATGAGCGCACCGGCCAATGCCATACTGCCTGCCCATATACCACTCCATCCACTTAATGACAGAAAACTAGATGAGCGTTCAATGATCGTGCGCAATTCTTCCTGCTCCTCTATCTTTTCAATATCCAGTTCCTTATTACTCATTGTGCTGCTTTATTATGTAAAGGTACGTATAGGCATTTTACTGTTCCAAAGTATTGAATGGTCATAGTTTATGATTATGTTTAATGTAAAATGATATAAAAGATAAAAATTGATATTTTTATCCGACATATACATGTAAAAAATCCAATAATTGTTAGATTTGTTGTTAGTTTTTATATCTTAGCGTTTGTATGAGACTTATTCTACTTACTGCAATAGCCCTGTTAACTACAGGTACTGTGTTCGCACAGTATGTTCCTGAGTACAGGTCAGAATTGGGTTTTAATAGCGGGCTGACCACTATTACTACTCCCAGCAATACTAATTATACCGGCAGAACATCTGTTTGGAATAACTATTCCTCACTGCGATTTTCGTATGGTGTGAGCGATCATTACCTGATGTCTTTTGAGATGGGTGCTACCTCTTGGACCACTCGTGACAAATGGCCTATAACAGGGCGTGATAATGCTAACTATGGTATCAAGGAAGTGAAGTATGTTTTCGGTAAACCTGCTTTGAGTTTCATGATACATACCAATAGAGTAGTTCCTTTCTATTCTCGTTACAGAGAGATGGTACGTTCGCAGTTCTATTTTGGTCTGTCAGGCGGATTGATGGTAACTGTTAATGATGGACAGAATACTATTGGCTATAACACACAAGATAGCAGTACTTATACTAAGGAGTTTCATTACGATAGTGGTATAGGTTATGTAGTAGGTTTCCAATTAGGTTATTCTTATTTTGTTACTCGTCATTTTGGTTTCAATATAGAAGGTACTGCACGCTATGCGAATGTGAATACAGCTGATAGAAGATATGGTTCTATCAATGAGAAATTTGACCTTACTTATTTCCCTGTAACACTGGGTTTGCGTTACCGCTGGTAATTTCAATACAACAAGCTTACAGCGATAGCTGTATCATAAATATTATTAGTAAAAAGCGGCAATGTACATTGCCGCTTTTTTATTGTAACAATAAGCAATGGCTGTATGATAGATGATATGAGCATGGTGGCGGCTATCAAACGATACTTGAAACAAAGGTATAAGTATCAAATAAGCTTCAAGCTTACAAAGAATGGACCATTTACTACCGATCGTAAGACCATAAGTAAGGATGTACTACCCGGTATAGATGAAGAGGTATTGCAAACGATACTGGAGCGTATGTATGAGTCGGGCTACATTATTAAAGATGATGGTATCACTCTTAGTTTCTCTGTAGATTTTGTTTTCAAATGATCAACTGATGGCGGGCGTGGGTCTTTTCAGATCAAAGAAGAAGATTTCGTCCTGTACTATTTGTAATCCTAGTTCGTACAAATTTCCTGCTACTAGTTCTGTATACCTGTCTGCAAGTAGCACATCCTTGGCGGGCTCTTCTGTGCAACGCACATAGGCAGGCAATTTTTCTTTGAGTTGTTGTAATATGCTCTCCCAGTTGTGACCACTCAGTGGTTTGAGTTTGGGTGTACCTAATCTGAAGCCGACAGTACCATATGGTGTAATGCAACTGCGTCGTTTGCTGAAAAGTAATTCTTTCTGCTCTCTGCAATAAGTCTGAATGATATCAAATGTGTTCTTCTTTTTGGTGTTGCAATAACTGAGTTCTGTAGCATACTTTTCGCGAATGCGTAGTATCTCAGCATCCATACGTGCCAGTATGGTGCATTCGTGAGCATCTGCAGTGGCATAGGCTTTCAGCGCTTCTTCATATTCAGTTTGGGAGATACCTTGCAGTAAGGTGTTGGATATTCGTTTGGTCATAGTGCATAGGATGTTAGTATAGCTATAGTAATAGATATACAGATAGGTGTATAACAATTATGTTAGGAAAAAGTAATACAGTAAAGAGAATAAATAAGGAGAATACTATAATGTGTAAGAAAGCAGGTACTACTGTGTCCTTCAGTTACGTTCCAGACTATCCATCATGGCTTTGAGCCTGGATTCTTTTTCTTGCACTTCTTCATTAGGAGCTACTTCTTTATATTGATTTAACCAGTCTGTAAGTACGATCACCTCAGTGAGCATGGCATCTGTGATCGCTTTTTCTTGAAGATTACCGGAATTCATATGGAGCAATAGTTACAATAGTAGGGTTCTAAATTATTAGTTTATTTGATTAGTAGGTAATGATTTCAAAATATTGCTCCGGATTAACATATGGCTAACAATGTCAATGTTTTATAAAAATGTTTTTCTTACCATAAATTTCTATATGAGCAACTACACTGCTGACAATGATGTGATGATAGGGTTCATGTTTCAGATCTTGTTCGTGCCATAGCTGATGAAATGCCATGGCTTCTGTATTGGTAAGATAGAGCATATAACGATACTGGGAGCGTTGCAACAATTTTTGTATTTTTTGTTTCAGCTCTAGTAAATGTTCGCACAACAATTGTTCATGTTCATTATCAGGAGTGAATAATGCCAACATGTCTGTACAAATATGTTGCAGTGCTTCCAGCCGTTCATAACTTATGCGTATCCTTATGGCTCGTTTATCCATTGTTCTATAGAGTTGAGTGCAGCGTGATATTTTTGTGTGAAACTTTTGTCACCGGCATACAGCAAGTCATTGGCTTTGCCTATGGCATTCATAATAGAAGTATGATCCTGACCACCGTATAGGGCACCTATTTGTTTGTAAGTGATATTGGGATAGTAGTGGCGTAACAGTTTGGCAGACACGAAACGCAGGTCAACTACCTCGCGTGTACGGTTACGCTCTATATAATTCTCTACAGACATTTGTAATGTATTGGCAATGATGCGTAACATATCCATAGGTTTTTTAATTACCTGCTGAGTGCGGCTAATAGGTAGTCTCATAGGAATGCCTCTGTGCTCCTGCGTCCCTGTTGCGCTGTGCAACATACTGATGGAAGTACTCATGTGTTGTGCTGTGTAATTCATGTCCTTTCTTTTTTACGGTTTTTTTTAAAAATGTAAATAGCGAGTGGGTGTATAGAGGCCGGCCATTAAGCTGCACGAGTATGGTCGTGCAGTAATTGTGTTACATATCGCAGGTCGCCTTTGCTCTCGTGACAGATACGAGAGATGGTGATATCATCCGTTACACCATTGGCACGGCATACCAGCTCTATGTCTTTACCATTCAGTTTGCGTATCTCTACAAAGCGTCTGCCAATACGACTATATATTTCGCTATAACCTTTTTTCTTCAGCAGCACACCTGTTTCTATACGTTTCTTCAGATGTTCCGTAGCCATTATTACTATACCACATTGCCCTGCCAGTTTGTTATATAGAGTAATGAAGAATTGCAGTACCGGTTCATTCAGCCTGTCAGCCTCATCCAGTATCAGTAGTGGTTCATCTTGTTCTTCTATACATTTAATGATATTGTCCATCATATCAGTGAGTGTGCCACAGGCTTCCTTACCCATGCTCTGTAATATTTCGCAGAGTAAAGTTTTTCGTGTGAAATGATCGGCACAAGAGATATAGTGAGTGTTAGTATGATCGGTGGCAAAATTTTTAGCAGTAAATGTTTTACCCATACCTGATTCTAGAGTAATACCATATATCATAGCATTGCGTTGAGCATCGCCCAGTAGTATGCGTAATAACTGGTGTGCACTGGTATCTACAGGTTGTGAACCGGTGCTAGTAAAGAAACCTACCTGACGTGCGATTCTGCGCCACATTTGTTCGCTGATGGTTTCTATGTTATTATGTACCACTTTGGTAATAGTGGTGGTACTTACGCCATTCAGTTGTTGGGCAGCCGCTTGTATACCCGAGAAGCTGGCTAAGTATCGCATCAGTGCATTGCGTATTTGTTGTTGTTGTTCCTTTGTCATATGTGTATGTTTTTGTTTTTCATGGTATAGCCTTAGGCATAGTTTCTTTTTTTATTGACAGATTCCTTATCTTTTGGAATTCATAAAGTATTTAGACAAATAATTTGGCACGAATCAGATTATTTACTACTTTTGAATCCATGAACATTGGAATCTGATACAAATTTACTCCAAATTATTTGTCAATTCCAAATTTTATGGAAATAATTTTAAAACATTTTTATCGTGATATATTTTGCCACTAATCTCAAACTCTTACGCAAGAGATCGGGTAAAACGCAGGATGCGCTTAGCTCTGAGGTCAATATTGGACGTACTACCATTGCCAATTATGAGGCAGGTGTAAGTGAGCCCAATCTGGAAACGTTGATCACATTTTCCAATTATTTTGACATATCAGTAGATCAATTATTGTCAAATAATATGGAAAATGGAATAGATAAGAATGTCAAAATTCCTGCCAAAGGCAAACAGGCGATAGCATTACCATCGTGGAGCGATACAAATAGCCGTATGCCGCAAGTAGTAACTGTAGATAGAAAGGGGAACGACAATATTATATATGTGCCTGTGAAAGCCAGGGCTGGTTATTTATCGGGATACGGAGACCCCGAATTCATGGAGACCTTGCCCACCTTTCGTTTGCCCGGTCTCAATAATTCTACCTTTCGTATGTTCGAAGTAGATGGTCCGTCTATGGCACCCAATATCCTGCACTCTGATAGGGTAATAGGTGAATGGGTGGAAAGCCTTGACAAGATTCGTGACAATAGAGTGCATATTGTGGTACATAAAAGCGGTGTTGCCGTAAAGCGTGTACTGAATAGAATAAAGGAAAGAGGTAAGATATACCTGAAATCAGATACCATAGCACATCGTTTGGAGTTCCCGGTAGTGGAGATAGATCCGGAGGATGTAATGGAGATATGGTATGGCAGACTAAAGCTGAGTGCAGATTTTAGCGAGCCGGCAGAAGTATACCATCGCCTAAGCGATCTGGAAATGGACATGATGGAACTAAAAAGGATGATGGGAGAAAAATGATCGCCATCAAACTAATTTAGTATGGAGCTATGATCCTTCTCAGCTCCTGTATAGCTACTTTTTTCTCCTCAGGTTTACCTGAGCGTAGTACATCTACCAATGCCAGTTGCTTATACAGTACATCATCATTCTTTACAGCCTTAGTTACACTTGGGAACAAGGGTTCAATAGAGAAGCCACGCACATCGCTGTCTTCAGATGGCCAAACATATACATGTCTTGTATCGAAGATGCTCTTCATAAAAGGATGTCCTATAGACGTAGGGATACCTTTCATTATGCAACCCGGCTGAAAAGGGAACACATAGCAAATTCCATACTCGATGAACTCAAATAATGCCTGTCTGATTACTTTTTTCTTATCTGTATCGATAAGTCCCGCTGTAACACATCTATCTAAAGATTTGGATACTTCGGGTGCACTGATATTAAGCGAGCCACTTATATCTTTATTGTGCCATTTAGTATTTCCTAGAGCTATTATTTTGAGTAAAATAACAATATCTTGGGGTTTCAAAATAGTTGTATTTATACTTTATGAAGCAATTATAGGAGTAATTTTTCAATAAAATTATATTATTTATTTATTTTAAAATATTAATATTAT
>Ga0194037_1002477_pt1 | contig 12225 bp, 12 predicted proteins | sample JunL306m_MetaG_FD_148653 | JGI IMG/M metagenome (GOLD analysis project Ga0194037, IMG submission 148653) | Anoxic zone freshwater microbial communities from boreal shield lake in IISD Experimental Lakes Area, Ontario, Canada - Jun2016-L304-6m | ecosystem: Environmental > Aquatic > Freshwater >...
CGCTTACCCATGTCTGTGGAATTCCTTGCCAATCAAAAGGAACGCCTCCGCCACCATAACCCTCGACGAGGGCATCCAGCAGAAAAGCGTTTGCTTGCCTATATTGTAGGGAAAATTCACTAAATGCGAAGCCTTGCCCTACACGGGCTGCTTTTATCCAGGGCTGGCCATCTGCAAGCTCGAAACAGCGTTCTGAAGTCTCGTCCCCATGAAACTGCCATAAGGTGATTGGGGCAGCAGCCCTGATTGCAGCAAATTGCTCGTTTGTAGCATTAACAACTAAACCAACCGCATCCACCCCCGCTGGGAGCCTCGAAATGAGTTGGGCAGCAACATTGGGGCTTACAGCACGCACACTGGGGGGATAAAAGACAAAGCCGACTGCATCGACCCCAGCAGCAACAGCCGCGTCAATATCGGCAGAAGTCTTCAAACCGCAAATTTTGACTCTGGTTCGTCCAGGTGAGTAAGTAAGCAAGCCCATAAGCGAATGATAAGGCTTTAAGACTTGGTTAACTGAGCAGGCAGCCAGGAATTATCTAGCCATGGTTCTGGAATTCCAAACTCTTCTGGGTAGGCAATTTTGGCTAAATAGAGGCCATCAGGCATAAAAGTGGGTGCGGCAATTCTCCGATCTTTAGCCGCAAGAACGTCTGCCATCCATTCAGACTGTTGTCGACCTTGTCCGATTTGCAGAAAACATCCTACTAAATTGCGCACCATGTGCTGCAAGAAAGCATTACCGCGAATCCGAAAATACAACCATGGTCCATCAGAAATCATGTCTATGGCATATATTGTTTTGACTGGTGTCTTGCTCTGACATTCAGAAGATCTGAATGAGCTGAAATCATGCTCGCCAATCAAACACTCAACTGAATTCTTCATGGCAGAAATATCAAGCTGCTGATTGGGTGGCAGCATTAAATAGCCTGCACGGGTATGAACCATGGGTACGCGACACGGGCCAACATGTAAAGCATAAATATAAGTACGCTCAAATGCGGAGAATCGAGCGCTAAAAGTATCGGGAACAGGCTTAGCCCAATTAACCACAATCGATGGCGGCAGAAATGAATTCACCCCTCTAACCCATGAAAAATCTTCCCGCTCTACATTGGTATCAAAGTGAATCACTTGTCCTAATGCATGAACACCAGCATCCGTCCTGCCTGCAGTAATCGTTTTAATCGGAAAGTCTTTAGAGGACTCGCCAACAAAGGCTGTAATTGCTTTCTCCAGCTCATCTTGAACTGAGTTCTGATTGACTTGTGTTTGCCAGCCAGAGTATGGGCTGCCGTCATACTGAAGACCAAGGGCTATACGCATTGCAATACCCTCGTGAACTTAGGCATTACGGTTCGAGAGCTCCGCCAGCAAGCCTTGAGCTTCAATGGTGATGGTGGGATCAACTGAATTACTGACCCGCAGTACTTCTTCTAAGGATTTCTTGGCGGCGGAAAAATCTTCAATCGTGATGTAAGCGCGTGCTAGATTCAATTTAACGCGTAGTGTATCTGCCAAGGGATTAGAGGCAGCAGCCGTGGCAACTGAGGCCGGCTTAGAAAGCTCTAAATCAATCCCAGAAAATAATGCTTTGGCACGCTCAGGCATTTCAAAATGAGCACTAGTGGGCTTATCTGATGTATTGAAGTGAGTAAGCTCAGAACGGCGAGCGTTACGAGCAAAGCCCCATAGCAGTAAACCAGTTAATGCAATAAAAGCAATCCCCAGAACGGCTGGTCCAAATCCACCCAATCCAAAATTGTTTTCAACTGCTTTTTTCTCCTTCGATTGATCCAGGAGGCGCTGAAGGTCAGCAACATTCTTTTCTAACTCGGCAACTCGCACCTTCGCTTGCTCTAGTTGCTTTTCTTGGGCAACAAGTTCTTCTGTATAGCGACGCTCTTGTTCATTGCCATCCGCGCTAGAGCCGATCTTGAGGCGATCTTTTGGAGCAGCTTCCCCAGTCTTTGCATTGCCAGACTTTGATTGGCTTTGTGACCCATTGCTACCCTGCTCTGCATGCCACTGTGCATTAGACTCAGCCACAAATTGGTTGGCTTCTGCCGGACTAATTGAGCGCAAAAGTGCTTGGCTGGGCTTATTGAGTTCAGCTCCTGCTGCTAAACGGTTAATACTACCGCTGGCAAAGGCATCTGGATTGGCCTTATACAAAGCCATCATGGTTTGATCTAAAGTGGCGCCATCTAATTGCGGTGCCATCATGGCAGCAATTTCAGAAAGAGTTTGACCAGGCTTGACGAGAACCTTTTGCGCATCACCTAAAAGTAAAGTAAATGTTTTGGTAATACTGCCGCTAGACCAATTGAGATTCACTAATACATCGACAAAAGGATCATCGCTTGCTGGAATGGCATTCACTGTTTCCACCAAGACGACTAGCTGTTCCTGACCATTACGGTAAATCGATAGTTGTGGATTAAGCTCTAAAATCTTTTGAGAGATTCCAAGACGCTCATAGGAGGCCTTGGGTAAGGTGCCTGCTTTTAAACTAGCTAAAGCAGCCTGCTCATCAGGCCCAAGCCGAATCGGAATCTCCACCCGCAAAGGCTCTCCAGATTTAGACAGCAATGCAGGTGAGCCCAAAGAAATTGCCCACGCTGCACAAGACCAACTCAGCCAAATAAAGCAAAGTGCTTTTAAAAAGCGAAATTGATAACTTCGTGACATTATTTTTCGAGCAAGATTCTGAGCATACGGCGCAATGGTTCAGCGGCACCCCATAAGAGCTGATCACCGACTGTAAATGCGCCAAGATACTCTGGGCCCATTGCCAATTTATGCAGACGGCCAATCGGTACAGTCATCGTGCCGCTGACTGCTGCTGGTGATAATTCACGCTCAGTCATTTCGCGGTCATTCGGAACCACTTTGACCCACTGGTTACCGTTTGCCAAAATAGCTTCAATTTCCTTTAATGGAATATCTTTCTTCAACTTCACAGTTAAACCTTGTGAGTGGCAACGCATCGCACCAACACGCACGCAGATACCATCAATGGGAATACTGCCTGGAGTACGGAATGCAGGATGTCCAAGAATCTTATTGAACTCAGAACCGCCCTTCCACTCTTCTTTTGTTTGACCATGCTCAACAGGAACATCGATCCAAGGAATCACGCTACCAGCCAATGCGGTGTTACGGAAGTTTTGTTTCGGGAAATCAGCTGAGCGCAGTGTTTCAGTTACTTTGCGATCAATATCTAAAATCCAAGATGAAGGATCTGCTAATTCGGTAGCAACACTATCATGCAAAGCGCCCATTTGCAGAAGCAATTCGCGCATATTCTGTGCCCCAGCACCGGATGCTGCTTGGTAGGTCATCGCACTAATCCACTCAACTAAATCGGCCTTCACCAAACCACCCATCGCCATCATCATCAAGCTCACGGTGCAATTAGCGCCAATCCAATTCTTACCCCCAGCCAGCAATGCCTTATCAATCACAGACCGATTGATCGGATCTAAGACCAATACGGCATCATCTTTCATGCGTAAAGCACTAGCAGCGTCAATCCAGTGGCCATTCCAACCGGCTGCTCGCAGCTTTGGGAAAACCGCATTGGTGTAGTCGCCACCTTGGCAAGTGAGAATGATGTCGCAGCGTGACAAGGCCTTAATGTCATTCGCATCTTGCAAAGCGCTTTCGGTCTTGCTAACTTTTTTACCTTTAATCAGCGGTACTTGGCCGCCTACTTGGCTGGTACTAAAAAATACTGGCTCGATTAAATCAAAATCTTTTTCGGCCAGCATTCTGTCCATAAGAACGCTACCGACCATGCCGCGCCAGCCAACTAAACCTACCAATGGTGTTTTTGTGTTTGCCATGATGATGAACTATTTAATGAATTTTTAATTTCGATTTAAGAGAGTGCTGCTACAACAGCGTCACCCATTTGCACGGTAGAGACCTTTTGGGTACCTTCGGTATAAATATCAGCAGTGCGTAAGCCTTGCGCTAATACTTTTTGCACAGCCTTTTCAATTCGATCTGCCTCAGCAGGCATCCCTAATGAATAGCGCAGCATCATTGCTGCGGACAAAATGGTCGCTAATGGATTAGCAATCCCTTTGCCGGCAATATCCGGTGCAGAACCATGGCTTGGCTCATATAAGCCTTTGTTGTTTTTATCTAAAGATGCTGAAGGCAACATACCAATCGAGCCGGTTAACATCGCAGCCTCATCAGACAAAATATCGCCGAATAAGTTACCAGTAACCACCACATCAAATGCCTTAGGGGCCTTGACTAGCTGCATTGCTGCGTTATCCACATACATATGGGATAACTCAACATCTGGATATTCTTTGGAGATCCGAATCATCACTTCGCGCCAAAGCTGTGATGTTTCTAAAACATTCGCCTTATCAACACTGCATACTTTTTTGCCACGTTTACGGGCTGCTTCAAAGGCAACTCGGCCAATACGTTCCACTTCAGGCTCGCTATAGTGCATGGTGTCAAAACCTTCACGGGCACCTTTAAATAATGGCAACTCTGAAGTACGAATGCCACGGGGTTGACCAAAATAAATGTCGCCGTTTAATTCACGGACGATCAAAATATCTAATCCGCCAATAATTTCTGGCTTGAGACTAGATGCAGCCGTAAGCTCTGGGTAGCAAATCGCCGGCCTGAAGTTGGCAAATAACTCTAAGTGTTTGCGCAAACCCAAAATAGCCTGCTCTGGACGTAGTTCGCGCGCAAGCGTGTCATATTTCCAATCACCCACAGCGCCAAACAAAATAGCATCTGCCTTTTTGGCTAACTCTAAAGTTGCTGGTGGCAAAGGGTGGCCTGCCACATCATAGGCAGCACCACCGACGGGAGCCTCTTCTAATTCAAACTTTGGGCCAAGTGCTTGCAGCACTCGAACGGCTTGAGCAACGATTTCCGGGCCGATACCATCGCCCGGTAGAACTGCAATTTTCATGAAAGGCCCTTAAATCTAAAATTACGGCAATTGTGTCGCAAGCCACGGCATTTTGAGAATGCGTTCAGCTTCATAAGCCTTGATTTTATCTGCATGGCGCAGAGTTAAGCCAATATCGTCTAGACCGTTAAAAAGGCAGTACTTTCTAAAGGGGGCCACTTCAAAGCTATATGCAGTGCCATCAGGAGTCATGACTTGTTGAGCCTCTAGGTCAATAGTCAACTGATAGCCATTGAATGCCATAGTTTCATTGAATAAGTGGTCAACCTGCATTTCTGTCAAAACGATGGGTAAAAGACCGTTTTTGAAGCAGTTATTGTAAAAAATATCGGCAAAGCTAGGAGCAATCACCGCTCTAAAGCCGAATTGATCGAGCGCCCAAGGAGCATGCTCACGTGAACTGCCACAACCAAAGTTTTTGCGGGCCAAAAGAATGCCTGCGCCTTTGTATCGAGCCTGATTAAGAATAAATTCTGGATTGATAGGTCGAGTGCTGCAATCCTGCCCTGGCTCACCATGATCTAGGTAACGCCACTCATCAAATAGATTCTGACCAAAACCAGTCTTCTTAATCGACTTCAGAAACTGTTTCGGAATGATGGCGTCGGTATCTACATTCTCACGATTCAACGGAGCAACTAAACCTTTGTATACCGTAAATTTATCCATGATTGTGACTTTTAATGTTTACTTCACAGGGGTAACCACAACATCTTTACCCTTAGTTTGTGATTGATTGTTTTGCGGGCTGCTAGAGCCTTCCATTGACTTGCCCATAGACTGCAAGTCTTTGCCCATACCTTCCACCGTATTAGTGCAAGCAGCAATTACGAAACCTGCAACACCAACAATGGCCAATCTAGTGATTAGAGATACTGGATGGAATTTCATTTCTGCTTACCTTTATGAAATCTTACGGACGTCAACAAAATGACCTTCAATCGCAGCAGCGGCAGCCATTGCAGGACTCACTAAATGGGTTCTGCCGCCATTACCCTGACGGCCTTCAAAATTACGATTCGATGTAGAGGCGCAACGCTCGCCTGGCTCTAAGCGATCAGCATTCATTGCCAAACACATAGAACAACCCGGTTCACGCCATTCAAAGCCAGCAGCTTTAAAAATACGATCCAAGCCCTCACGCTCCGCCTGGGCTTTTACCAAACCCGAACCAGGAACAACTAAAGCCAATTTCACATTAGCTGCTACTTTTTTACCAAGACGATCAACCACTTTGGCTGCAGCGCGCATATCTTCGATGCGGCTATTCGTACAAGAGCCAATAAATACTTTATCTACTGGGATGCTGCTAAGCGGTGTATTCGGAATCAGATTCATATATTCCAAGGCACGCTCCATTGCAACACGCTTACTAGGATCTCGTTCTTTTTCTGGATCAGGAACAGATTCACTAATAGCCAGCACCATTTCTGGTGAAGTACCCCAAGTTACTTGAGGAGCAATTTCTTCAGCGCGTAGTTCGATCACTGCGTCAAACTTGGCATCCGCATCAGAGTGCAAAGTTCTCCAATATTGCAAAGCCTGTAATAGAGCCGGGCCCTTAGGAGCGTATGGGCGGCCTTGAATATATTCAATGGTGGTTTCATCTACAGCTACTAGGCCAGATCTTGCGCCAGCTTCAATTGCCATATTGCAGACGGTCATACGGCCTTCCATCGAGAGATTGCGAATCGCTTCACCCGCAAACTCAATGGTGGAACCCGTACCGCCAGCCGTACCAATCTTTCCAATCACAGCAAGAACGATATCTTTAGCCGTTGAGCCTGGCTGTAGGCGTCCATCTACACGTACCAACAAGTTCTTGCTCTTTTTCATCAGCAAAGTTTGAGTTGCCAATACATGCTCGACTTCAGAGGTGCCAATACCAAACGCTAGGGCACCGAATGCACCATGTGTACTGGTATGGGAGTCGCCACACACTACAGTCATACCAGGCAAAGTAGCGCCCTGCTCTGGTCCGATGACATGAACAATCCCCTGGCGAGCATCATTCATTTTGTATTGAGTAATACCAAAAGCATCGCAGTTTTGATCTAGGGTATCTACTTGCAATTTTGAAATGGGGTCAATAATGCCTTCAGAACGATCCGTTGTTGGCACGTTGTGGTCTGAAACCGCCAAATTAGCGGAGATGCGCCATACTGGACGGTCAGCCAAACTCAAACCTTCAAAAGCCTGAGGGCTAGTCACTTCATGCAAGAGATGACGATCAATATAGATCGTTGCCGTGCCATCCTCTTCAGAGTAAACAACGTGGTCATCCCACAATTTATCATAAAGCGTACGAGACATAAGTAACCTTGAATCCTTTACTTGCGAACTGAGATGTTCGGAACTTTACGGGAAGTTTCACCAACATACAACTGGCGTGGACGCCCGATCTTATATTCAGGATCAGTAATCATCTCTTCCCACTGAGCAATCCAACCAACTGTTCTTGCTAAAGCAAAAATACAGGTAAACATGTCTGTTGGAATACCAAGTGCACGCTGGACGATACCAGAGTAGAAGTCTACGTTTGGATAAAGTTTACGACTAACAAAGTACTCATCTTCCAGAGCAATCTTTTCGAGAGTCATTGCCAGCTTAAACAATGGGTCATCTTGTAGGCCCAATTCTTTCAATACTTCATAGCAAGTTTCACGCATTAACTTAGCGCGTGGATCAAAGTTCTTATAAACGCGGTGACCAAAACCCATCAAGCGAACACTAGAGTTTTTATCTTTCACTTGGGCAATGAATTCATGAATCTTATCAACGCCACCATTTGCTTGAATCTGATTCAACATCTCCAAGCAAGCCTCATTTGCACCGCCGTGGGCTGGACCCCAGAGGCAAGCAATGCCAGCAGAGATAGCAGCAAATGGATTTGTACCAGAAGAACCGCACAAACGCACAGTTGAAGTAGAAGCATTTTGCTCATGATCTGCATGCAATATGAAGATACGATCCAAGGCGCGTACTAAAACTGGATTAACTTTGTACTCTTCACATGGGGTGGCAAACATCATGCGCATAAAGTTAGCGGTGTAAGACAAAGAGTTATCTGGATAGATAAATGGCTGCCCTATAGAGTACTTATAAGACATCGCCACTAAAGTTGGCATCTTTGCAACCAAGCGAATTTGCGCTACTTCCCGAGCATATGGGTCACTGTAATCAATCTTGTCATGATAGAACGCAGCCATTGCGCCAACTAAACCCGTCAATACTGACATTGGGTGCGCATCGCGACGGAAACCACGCAAGAAGAATTGCATTTGCTCATGAACCATGGTGTGGTGCATGACCATGGTTTCAAAATCTGTTTTCTCTTTTGCGTTTGGCAAATTCCCATTGATTAAGAGATAACAAACTTCTAAAAAGTCACAATTATTTGCCAAATCTTCAATTGGGTAACCACGATAAAGCAACTCACCCTTATCACCATCAATGTAAGTGATTTTGCTATTGCATGAAGCAGTAGAAAGGAATCCAGAGTCATAAGTGAACTTACCAGTCTGACCATAAAGCTTACGAATATCAATTACGTCAGGACCTACAGACCCTTTGTAAATTGGTAAATCAATGTCTGGCGTGCCATCTGAAAACGAGAGTTTTGCTTTGATGTCCGATTCAATCATTTCTAATCCTTAGTCATTCAAAATATTATTAATATGCTATCTACTCAAATGCTGAATTATTTCTCTCTCAGCTTTTGTAAAACCAATTTGAAAGAGTCAGATTGCATCTCTTTCTCTAGCGCTGCAACAGAATCTTTACGCCCGATCAACAAATCCATCAGGTCATTGTCATCTAAAGCTAATAGTTGACTTAAAACCTTTCCATCTTTTTCGTTTAGTTGAGCGCCATAGCGCTCAAAGAAACGTTGCAGAATCAAATCGTTCTCTAGTAAGCCCCTGCGAGCATCACTCTTTAGACGATATAACTCTGCATTACCGAGGGTCATACTGCCCTACGAACCATCAACTCCTTGATCTTGCCAATTGCCTTCGTTGGGTTCAAGTGCTTAGGGCATACATCTACGCAATTCATAATAGTATGGCAACGGAACAAGCGGTACGGATCTTCTAAATTATCTAAGCGCTGAGAAGTTTCTTCGTCTCGGCTATCAGCAATAAATCGATAGGCCTGTAATAAACCCGCTGGGCCAACAAACTTATCAGGATTCCACCAGAAGGATGGGCATGCGGTCGAGCAAGATGCACATAGGATGCACTCATACAAACCATTTAACTCTTCACGTTCTTCAGGACTCTGGAGGCGCTCTTTTTCTGGGGGTGGATTGTCGTTTACCAAGTAAGGCTTGATAGACAAGTACTGTTTAAAAAACAAAGTCATGTCAACAATCAAGTCACGTACTACCGGCAAGCCAGGCAATGGACGTAATGTGATGACCTTTGGCAAAGTCAACATATTAGTCAAACAAGCCAGGCCATTTTTACCATTGATGTTCATCGCATCTGAACCGCAAACACCTTCGCGGCATGAACGACGATAAGAAATGGTTTCGTCTTGCTTCTTTAAAGAAATTAATGCGTCTAACAACATGCGCTCGCCAGTAAGCTCCAGCTCATAGCGCTGCATACGTGGAGCTGCATCGACATCTGGATCGTAGCGGTAAATTTCAAATATACGGATATCACTCATTCTCTATCTCTCTTGCTTAGAAAGTACGTTCTTTAGGTGGCACTGAATCAACGGTCAATGGTTTTAACTGGACTGGTTTGTAGTCCAAGCGATTACCCTCGCTATACCAAAGCGTATGCTTCATCCAGTGATCATCATCACGATGAGGATGATCATCGTGTGAATGTGCGCCGCGACTTTCTTTGCGAGCTGCAGCAGAAATCATGGTTGCGTTCGCTGTCTCAACCAAGTTAGCGACTTCCAAAGCTTCAATCCGGGCAGTGTTAAAAATCTCAGACTTATCTTTGACCCAGAGGTGCTTTGCACGCTCAGTCAATTTCGCCATTTGACGAACACCTTCATCCATTAACTCTTGATTACGGAATACGCCGGCATATTTCTGCATGCACTTACGAATATCATTTGCAACGTCTTGAGCATACTCACCAGAGCTAGAGCTATCTAGGGCAGCCAAGCGAGCCATCGTTTGCTCGCCAGCATTCGCAGGCAACGCTTTGAACTCGCGGTCCTTGAGGTTCAAGCCAACGATGTGATTGCCAGCAGCACGACCGAATACCAAGAGATCGAGTAATGAGTTTGTACCTAAGCGGTTTGCCCCATGCACTGAAACACATGAGCACTCTCCAATAGCATACAAGCCATTGACTTCTTCGTTATGTTTACCATTTGCCGGCACAACCACTTGACCATTGATATTGGTTGGAATACCGCCCATTTGATAGTGAATCGTTGGTACCACTGGAATGGGCTCTTTGGTCACATCAACGTTCGCAAAGTTAATGCCGATCTCATATACAGAAGGCAAACGCTTCATGATGGTCTCAGCACCAATGTGCGTGAGGTCCAGAACCACATAGTCACCATTGGGGCCACAACCGCGCCCTTCTTTAATTTCTTGATCCATGCAACGTGAAATGAAATCCCTTGGTGCTAGATCTTTATAGGTTGGTGCGTAGCGCTCCATAAAACGTTCGCCATCTTTATTGCGCAAAATAGCGCCTTCACCACGGCAACCTTCTGTCAACAAGACACCTGCACCAGCTACGCCAGTGGGGTGGAATTGCCAGAACTCCATATCCTCCAAAGGAATTCCTGCGCGGGCTGCAAGACCCATACCGTCGCCGGTATTAATAAAGGCATTTGTAGATGCATCCCAAATACGGCCAGCACCGCCAGTTGCCAAGAGGACTACCTTGGCTTCCAAGATATAAACCTGACCTGTTTCCATTTCAAGAGCAGTAACACCAACCACATCGCCTTCGTCATCACGAATCAAATCAAGCGCCAACCATTCAACAAAGAAGTTTGTTTTGGCGCGAACGTTACGCTGATACAAAGTGTGCAGCATCGCATGACCTGTGCGGTCAGCAGCTGCGCAAGCGCGCTGTACTGGTTTCTCGCCGTAGTTTGCCGTATGACCACCGAATGGGCGCTGATAAATCGTGCCGTCTGGGTTACGGTCAAATGGCATACCAAAATGCTCAAGCTCATAGACTGCTTTGGGAGCTTCGCGACACATGAACTCGATCACGTCTTGGTCACCCAACCAGTCAGAGCCCTTAATGGTGTCATAAAAATGATAATGCCAATTATCTTCACTCATATTACCCAGTGAGGCACCAATACCACCTTGCGCAGCAACCGTATGTGAACGTGTTGGAAATACTTTTGTTAATACAGCAACATTGAGGCCAGCTTCTGCTAACTGCAATGAAGCACGCATACCTGAGCCACCTGCACCAACAATTACCGCATCAAAACGACGGCGTGGCAATGATTTTTGAATTACAGTCATCGAATTACACTTTCCACAAAATTTGTACCGCATAGGCTGCACAAGCCACGAGGTACAGCACGGTCAACACTTGCAGTGTTAAACGAATGCTGACAGGCTTGATGTAATCCATCCAGATGTCTCGCACACCAATCCAAGCGTGATAAAACAAGCTGAACAAAGCCAAAAAGCTCAGAAGCTTCATGAACTGATTGGCAAATAAGGCAGACCAGCCCTCATAAGTTGCACTACCAGTGATGCAATAGTCAACTAACAACACAATCGTAAATACCACCATCACAATCGCTGTTACGCGTTGGATGATCCACTCCTTAAGGCCATAATGAGCACCTACTACTAAGCGCTTTGGTCCAATTTGATAAATGGGCATGAAATATCCTGAATAAAGTAACGCTTAGTAAAAGCCAAATAATTTGAGACCAACTACTGCAGTCAAAGCCAAGCCAAGAGAAAAAACAACAATGGCTGAACGATTAGCTTCAGACTTCTCAACACCGATTTCTAAATCCAGCAAGAGGTAGCGAATACCAGCACAGAAGTGGTGCAAGAATGACCAGATCAAACCAAGGCAAATAATTTTTACCAAGATATTGCTAGTGAACGCTTGGAATTTTTGGTAACTCAATTCAGAGGCCAGGCTCTGATCAAAGAGGTACAAAATAAACGGCAATAAGAGGAACAATGCTGCGCCACTAATGCGGTGAAGGATGGAAACTTTACCCGCCCAAGGAAGGCGATATTTGACTAACTGGGCTAGGCCAATATTTCGATAAACCGGCCTATCTTTTTTTACGTCTTGGCG
>Ga0194037_1002480_pt1 | contig 12220 bp, 11 predicted proteins | sample JunL306m_MetaG_FD_148653 | JGI IMG/M metagenome (GOLD analysis project Ga0194037, IMG submission 148653) | Anoxic zone freshwater microbial communities from boreal shield lake in IISD Experimental Lakes Area, Ontario, Canada - Jun2016-L304-6m | ecosystem: Environmental > Aquatic > Freshwater >...
TTCTGGAACTCATCGACCTCTGCTTCGCGGTGGAGCCGACGCGGGATTTGGCCGCTGCTCTTGAGCACTGTCGTCCCGACGCCATTCTCATCTCCATGCGCAACATCGACAATGTCACCTGGCCAGGCGCCCGTTCCTATCTTGATGAGATTCGGGAGGCCGTCGCCGTCTGCGCGGGAAACGCGCCGGTCATCCTCGGCGGTTCCGGCTTTTCTCTCATGCCGGCGCAATTGATGAATTCCCTGGGGGGGGACATCGGCGTGGTCGGCGAGGGAGAAGCGGTCATCATCCCGCTCCTGGAGGCACTGGAACAGGGGCGGAACCCCGCCGGACTTCCCGGAGTCCTGGTAAAAGGAGATACCTCGTGGGCGCCTCCCCTCCCGGTCAACAACATCGGGCGGCCTGACCGCACTCTCTTCGCGCTTTCCCGCTACCGCCGCGAGGGGGGGATGGCCAACCTCCAGACCAAACGGGGCTGCCCCTTCGGCTGTGTCTACTGCACCTACCCTCTCCTGGAAGGGACCCGGATCAGGCTCCGTCCCATGGCGGAGGTCATCGCCGAGATCCGGGAACTGACGGATATTCAAGGTGTTGACTACCTCTATTTTGTCGATGACATCTTCAACTATCCTCCCGAGTACGCGCTGGAACTCTGCCGGGCCATGATCGGGGCGGGGGCGCCGGTCAACTGGTCAGCGTTCATCAATCCACGATTCATCAGCACCGAGTTGATGGAGGCCATGGTGGCGGCCGGCTGTGACGCGGTGGAATACGGTAGCGACTCCGGATCGGCGGCCATGCTCCGTTCCCTCGGTAAGCCGTTCACCGTGGACCAGATCCGGAGCGCTTCCCTGCTTTGCCATGATTTCGGTGTCGATTTTGCCCACTACATTCTCTTCGGCGGACCGGGGGAGACGGTGGCGACCATTGACGAAACCTTTGCTCTCATGGACGAGGTCAATCCTACCGCGGTCATCGCCATGACCGGTATCCGGATCTTTCCCGGAGCCATTCTCCATGGGCAAGCAATTGCCCATGGGGTCATCACGGCGGATGCGCCGCTCCTGGAGCCGACCTTCTACATCTCGCCCTGCCTGCGCGACTCACTGGCCGATCTGGTGACGGAACGGGCCCTGGCACGTCGTAACTGGGTTGCGCCCGGCCTTGAGATCAACATGAGCGACGCTATGCTCGAGGCGCTCCGCTCCTTTCCGGTGCGAGGGCCGCTCTGGAAACTGATGAAACGTCTGGGACGGAGCCGGGTTCGGCCCATGACTTTTTAACTGATGAGGCACTCATGGAATTTACAGGCAAAATTGTCGTCGTAACCGGTGGAACCCGGGGGATCGGACGGGCTGTTTCCCTTAACTTTGCCTGTGAAGGCGCTACCGTCTTCGCGGCCTATCGCGATAACGCGCAAGCCGCCGCGGCCGTGCGAAAGGATGCCGGCTTGCTTCCCGGCTCCATCATCCCCGTGAAGGCCGATGTCGGCACGGCGGAAGGGGCAATGACACTCATGGACACGGCGGCGCGTGAGACGGGGCGGATCGATATCCTGATCAACAACGCCGGGATTATACGGGACTGTTATCTGGCCATGATGTCGGAGAACGACTGGGAAGCGGTGATCCGGGGTAACCTGTATCCCCTCTTCCACTGCTGCAAATGGGGGGTACGCAAGATGCTCGGCGGAAAAGGGTGCGCCATTGTCAACCTTTCGTCCGTCTCGGCCTTGACCGGCGCCGCGGGTCAGACCAACTACGCCGCCACCAAGGGGGGGATCATAAGCTTTACCAAATCCCTGGCCCGGGAGGTAGGACCCATGGGAATCAGGGTCAATGCCGTGGCCCCCGGCCTCATTGAGACGGAGATGATTGCCGGGATGAAGCCCGACCAGGTGCAAAAGATTCTTGCCGGAACCAGTATCGGCCGTCTCGGCGCGCCTGAAGAGGTGGCCGAGGCGGTGGCCTTTCTCGCCTCCGCCCGCGCCTCCTATATAAACGGCCACTGTCTCGTTGTTGATGGGGGTATAGTCTGAGAATGCAAAAACAGATTGTTTCCTTGCCGGAGTACAGGTAAAATCCTTTCCAGTTGACGGATGGGGCCCAGGGGGACATATCTATTTATGTATCGAATCCAGAATTAGCTGTAACATTACCGGATCAGACTTCAATAACTAAAAACGGTAGTTTCGCTACTGGCTACATTTCCTCTATACCTCTAATTATCTACCGTCCATAGTTCCTATCGTGGGCCGTGGGAACGAAATCCAATGACAGGAGGTGATGCCCATCAGGAACACAGTTCAGAAGAGTCCGGACGACAACAGAGATCGCTATTCAATTGATATGCTTAACAATCAAGGAGAAAATAATGAAGGAAAAGATCTTGTCAATCCTTACCCTGGCAGCGCTTATCCTGGCCCTGACCTCCCCGGCAATGGCCGCGTTTAACATCGCGGTGGACGGATTCAACGACCTTGCAAACCCCACTAACGGGTCAATTTCCCCCTCACCCTCAGGTTCGAATCAAATGTTGGCGGAAAAGTTTTCTACCTCCAGCCCTTTGACCAATGTTGACCTGACTGCTACGTTGCTTATGTCGCAAACCGTAAGCGGTTCGCCCCTGGTGCAAATCTGGTATGGAGCGTCTAATCCGACGTCACTGATTACAACGCTCTCCCTCTCGGGTTCATTTTCAATAACGCCTGCCAATACCACATTTACCGCATCCGGAGTCACTCTTCCACAAAGCTTTAACTACTGGGTAACACTCCAAGCTCCGACCGGTACCTATAACTGGAGTACGACATTAGGCCCGAATGCACTCACCTTCAACGGCACTTCTTGGACAACAACAGGACCACCAGCCGTAGCCTTTCAGATGGGATTGACGAGCAGCCCCGCAGCCGTCCCCGAACCATCAACGTATGCCCTGCTCTGCATCAGTCTGGGGGTGGTGGGGTATGCGAGAAGACGAATGGCGAAAAGAGAAGAGTGAAACAAGAAAAAACAGTCCGAGAGGTAAGGGTAAAGGAGATCGGCGGCTGTAACCACTCCTTTACCCTTTACTCTACGGAGTTCCTATGTCACCGAAAATGATCATGCTGGCCATCGCGCTGCTCCTTATCCTCATCATTGCCATCGATCTGCGGGTGGTGCGGCACCATTACAGCGAACGTGGCGTTCGGGGGAGGAAGTATTTCAGAAAATGGTTCAAAAGTCGCCGCCTGGCCCTGGGTGCACTGATCGTTGTCTATCTGGCGGCCGGTGGGGTGTTGCTGTATACCAACCTGGCGAGGTTTCCCGGACTGCGCCATGAGAGCAGCCAGTACGTGGAGAGCGCCGGAAGGTTCCTCAAACAGGAAAAGTACCACGAAGCAGTCATCGAACTGCATAACGCCATCAAGCAAAACCCCGATGACATCGAGGCCCTCTTGCTGCTGGCCCGGATACAGACCCGGCTGGGGCAGTATAAAGATGCCGTGGAGAGCTACCGGAAGGTCATCAGCCTGGATACAAAACAGTACGACGCCCATCTGGAACTGGGCCGCTTGGCCTTTGCCCTGAAAGACCCGCCACTGGTACTGGCAGAGGCCACGGAGGCGGTCAGGCTCCAACCGGATAAGGTGGAGCCCCGCCTGCTGCTGGCCCAGATTTACCAGGTAATCGGCAAGCGCGAACCGGCTTTGGAGCAGTGCCGGGTCATCATCGCTAAAGAGTTCGCCACTCCGGAACTCCGACAGCAGTTCGTCCGACTCCTGATTGGCCTGCGAGCCTTTGGCGAGGCACTCCAAGCGATCGAGACCGGACTGAAAGCCGCACCAGACGAGATGCCTCTCAGGTTTCTGCAGGCACAGACGTTGCTGGAACTGGGACGCCCCGCTGAAGCCGAGAACATGCTCAGGACGACCGCCGCCGCTAACCCGGCCTCGCCTGATCCGCATATCGTTCTGGGGGACCTGCTGATACGGTGCGGTAACTATCCCGGAGCCTTGAAGGCGTATGAAGAGGCCCTGAAGCGCAACCCGGACAACGACCAGGTTATGAACAGTATCGCCAGCCTCAACTCGGACCACGGCTACGACCTGGAGCGGTCTGCGGCACTTGCCGCACGACTCCATGCCAAATACCCATTGGATCCGGCCGTGGCCGACACCCTGGGGTGGACCCTGTTCCTGCAGGGGAAACTGGAACAGGCCCTGCCACTCCTGCGGCAGGGAGTGGACGGAATGCCCGGCAACCCGATGAACCGCTACCATCTGGGGGCAGCGCTGATCAAGGTGGGCGAGACAGCGGTGGGGCGGAAAGAGTTGGAGATGGCGCTGAAGCTGTCCAAGGAGTTTGACGGCGCGGCGAAGGCACGAGAGCTTCTAGGTGGGAAAGGGTGAAAGGCCAGAGAACAGGGACCCTGACCGCCGAGGACAACAGCCGGCCGGCTCTAGCTCTCTAGACTCTGCGTGCAAGGCATGTTCAATGGTGACGTGCAGGTGTTGAAAACGGTTGGCGGTAAGAGCCGCCACAAGATCATGACGGATCACCCCGAAAGGCCGCGGCAATCTCAGGTGGGAGATCATCAAGGTCCGGCGCCATCACCATCTGATTTTTCCAGAAACCCGGCCAGCGAGGGGTTTCGTCTTCATGGTAGGAGACAAGCTTTGCCACCGGCCTCCCCGCCTTGCTTATGATAATTTCCTCACCGGCGGTTACCCGCTCAATGAGTTTCGAAAAATGGGTCTTAGTATCATGGATGTTAAGAACTTGCATGGCAAACATCCAAGTTAGTCCATGTTAGCCCGCTTGATTTTGTTTGTCAAGGGATCGGTTTTGATATAGTAATATCCACTGTCAACCTTTCATCCGTCTCGGCCTTGACCCACGGACCTCATTGAGACGGAGATGATTGCCGGGATGAAGCCCGACCAGGTGCAAAAGATTCTTGCCGGAACCAGTATCGGCCGTCTCGGCGCGCCTGAAGAGGTGGCCGAAGCGGTGGCCTTCCTCGCCTCCGCCCGTGCCTCCTATATAAACGGTCACTGTCTCGTTGTTGATGGGGGTATAGTCTGAGAATGCAAAAACAGATTGTTTCCTTGCCGGAGTACAGGTAAAATCCTTTCCAGTTGACACCATGTTACCGGGGAATTCATGTTCAAGAGCCGTATCGCCATAACCGGAATCGGGGTCTTCTGCGCCGCGGGGGAGGATGTTCCGGCGTTTACCGCGTCCCTGCGCGAGGGGCGGAGTGGTATCGGACCGGTGCATCTCTTCGATGTATCTTCCTTTCCGTCGCATATAGGAGCGGAGATCCGCGGGTATGACCCACGTGACCGTTTTGACCGGAAAGATGCCGCCCGTCTCTCACGGGCGGACCAATTCGCCGTCATAGCGGCTCACGAGGCTTTGCGGCGCTCAGGAGTGCTGGAATGGTACGATTCCTTTGATCAGGGGGTCTCCGTGGGGGCCGGCGCCGCCGGGATGTTTCATGGAGAGCAGTGGTTCAAGGGAGCGTTGAAGGGACGCCGGGAGGATCCGTCGCTTCTATCGGGAGTACTGCCGGATCGGACCGCCACGGCGCTGGCCTCGCGTTTTGGGATCTCCGGCTACCAGGGGAGCATTACCACGGCCTGTTCGTCGTCGGCCACGGCCATCGGCTGGGGGGCCGATTTGGTGGCCTCCGGCCGACTCAAGGCGGTACTCTGTGGGGGGACCGACGCCCTTTCCCTTCTCACCTATGCAGGCTTCAATTCTCTCAGGGTCGTGGATGAGAATCCCTGTGCGCCGTTCAGTCTCGGACGGGCGGGAATTTCCCTCGGCGAAGGGGCCGCGTTCATGGTTCTGGAACAGGAAGATGAGGCTCGACGGCGCGGAGCGGTCATCCTCGGCACGATTCTTGGCTACGCCATGACCGGCGAGGGGTATCACATGACCGCGCCGGAGCCTACCGGTTCCGAGGCTGCCCGTGTGATGCGCGCCGCTGTGGAACACGCCGGAATTTCCGCTGATGACGTCTGCTGGGTCAATGCCCACGGCACCGGCACCCCCCTCAACGATGTGGTGGAGACCAAGGGAATGAAACTTGTTTTCGGTGAACGGGCGCCGTTGGTACCTCTCGTCTCCACCAAGGCGGTAACGGGGCACTGTCTCGGCGCCGCCGGGGCTATTGAAGCACTGGCCACGATAATTGCCATGAACAACGGCTTTATTCCGAAGACTCTTCATTTTCGAGGCGCCGACCCGGAATGTGACTTGGAGTACTGTCACGGGGGGCGCCGGGAGTCGGAGGCAACCATTGCCTTGTCGAACTCCTTTGCCTTCGGTGGTAACATTACGACTTTGGTGATCGGTAGATGAGCGAAATTCCTCTGGTCATAACCGGTGTCGGCGCGGTCTCTTCCGCGGGTGTCGGCGTTGAGCCGCTCATGGACGCCATCCGGTGCGGCCGACGCTGTTTCCAGCCGCTCCCGGACGCTCTGGCGCGTGAAAGCGGGGCGGAATGGGCCCCCGCGACGGACTTCCGGGTCGCCGATTTCATGCCGCCGCTCAAGGCTCGTAAATTCGACCGATGCAGTCAATTCGCCATTGCCGCGACCGGGATGGCGCTCCAGGACGCCGGCCTTGCCGTGGAGGAGCTTGACCGGACCCGAATCGGGATTGCGCTCGGCTGCGGCTTCGGCGGAATCACCAACTCCGAGGAGTTCCTGAAAGGATTTTTTTCCAGTGGAGCCGCCGGCCTCATCCCGATGCTTTTTCCCAATACCGTCCCCAACGCTCCGGCCAGCAACGCCTCTATCGAACACCGTCTCAAGGGACCCAACGTCACCATGGTGCAGCGGTTCTGTTCGGCGGAATCGGCCCTGCTCATGGCGCAACGCTTTATTGAGGAAGGACGGGCCGATGTCATGATCGTCGGTGGGGTGGATGAGATTACACCTGTCATCCTCAAGGGATTCTCGGCTCTCGGCCAGTTGCGTCCCGGCGGAGCGGGCCAGGGTTTTACCGAGGGGTCCGGCATTTTGGTTTTGGAGCGGGCGGATCACGCAGTCCGTCGCGGCGCCCGGATAAGGGGGAGTCTGCTCAAGGTCGCTACAATCGGTCTTCTCCCATCCGGACGGGAGCAGGAGGGGCTCTCCCGGATCTTGGCCGGAGTCTCCGATCCGGAGTTGGAGCTGGTCTCCCTTTCCGGGGTCGCCGCGGGGCGTCCGGAGCTGGCCGGATTCTATCCACGAACTCCTCGTCTCGATACCGGCGCGCTCCTCGGCAGGTCGCTGGCCATGGGCGGAATCGCCATGACAGCGCATCTTCTGACCCTCGCTCCGGGGGCTATCGGCGTTCATGTGGCGGCTTCACCGGAAGGGCCGTGGTTTGCTGTTACGTTCCAGGGAGCACTCTTGTCCCGTGATTGACCCCGCCACCCGTCTCCCCCACCGTAATCCGTTTCTATTCATAGACCAGGTCACTCGCCTGGAACCGGGCACAAGCGGCGAGGCAATCGCCGGGATCACTCATCTTCCCGCTACGTCACCGGTGCTCCTCGTGGAGGCCATGGCCCAACTTGCCGGAGTCGTCGCCATCGAACAGGAAGGGGAGATCGGCTCACTCGCCGCCATAGACCGGGCGGAATTTTTCGAGCCGGTGGCGCCGGGGGACTCGCTTCATCTGGCCGTGCGGATTGTCAAGAGATTCGGCCGACTTGTGCTCTGCGAGGGAGAGATTACCGTAGCGGGGCGAACGGTGGCCACGGCCACGCTGACCCTGGGGGTGGGGGCGCCATAAAAAGAAGGGAAAGAATGAGATGAAACGAAGTGACGACATAGCGTGGGCACAGGTACGGGTGGGGATATTTATCGTCTGCGCCCTCCTTTTTCTGGCGGGGGGGATCATCCTGATGGGAAAGAAGAGCAAGCTCTTCTCTTCCACTGAAACGCTGTCGATCGTCATGACGGACGTTGCCGGTCTGAAGGTCGGGGCGCCGGTCTGGCTGGCGGGAATGGATGTGGGAGGGGTCACCAGCCTCGGCTTTGAGCATCCCGAGAAGAGCAATGAGGTGGAGATCATCCTGGAAGTAGACGAGGAGGCGCTGAAAAAGATCGGCCCGGACTCGGTCGTCACCATCAAGACACGGGGGCTCATGGGGGAAAAATACGTAGACATCACCCCCAGCGCCGGCTATTCAATCAAGAAGCTCCGGCGCCTGGTGGGGCGTCAGACCGTCCGCATGGAAGATGTGATGAAGAAGGCGGACTCATCCTTTGAGATGATCAACGGCATCATCGGCCGAATCAACCAAGGGGAGGGGACTGTCGGGCGGTTTACCAGGGACCCGAAACTCTATGACAATCTGGTGGTACTCTCCCGGCAGTTGAACAAAATCGTCGTGAGCGTCAACAGCGGGAAAGGGACTATCGGCAGACTGGTGGGGAGCAGCGAACCCTATGACCGACTCATCACAATCCTCGAGAGGGCGGACCGGACTCTTCAGGAGATCAGGGGATCGGACGGGACTATGAACAGTTTCATTCATGATCGCCAGCTCTACGACAAGCTCGTGATCCTGGCGGACAAGAGCGTCCAGGCAGCGGAAGACGTCCGGGAGCTGAACCGGAAGATATCGTCACCGGATGGGACCATCGGCCTGCTCATCAATGACCGAAAACTCTATGACCGGAGCGCCGACCTCCTGACCCGCGCCGACAGCTCCCTGAAGTCTTTGGAGGAGGTGGCGGCTCGGATCAATCGGGGCGAGGGTACCGCGGGGAAACTGATCAGTGACAAAGAGCTGTACACCAGGATGGACCGAATGGTGAACTCGGTTGACGAACTGGTGAACGATATCAAGCAGAACCCAGGCCGGTACGTCAAGTTTTCGCTGTTTTGACCCTGGGGATAAATATCTCGTCGGGGTCCAGCACCTCATGGATGAGGCGGAGTTCTTCCCTCGTGGGCGGCGCCGTTTCTCCCAGCACCCTTGAAATGTCCAGGTCGAATTGGCACATTTCGCTGATTTCCTTGGGACTCTTGCCCGGATGGCAGGTGTCCAGATACATCAGCCCGCTCTCCTCGTCAAACCTGAAGACCCCGGCCGTGCTGATGACCGCCGATGGGCCGCCTCGAAAGGCTGCCCCATACAACTCGCGGCGGTGGACGAACTCGCCGCCGGGCCACCGCTTCACACGCCAGCCGGGGCTGGTGATGTAGCTGACATGTTCCACAAAACGCCGCTTTTCATGTACCATGATGAAGACCGTCCGCCCGGCAAAGGAGTTGATGTCAGGATTGCCGCCGCTTCCGGTCAGACGGAGTTCCGGGTTCAGGTAATCGCCGATGCAGGTAGTGTTCACGTTGCCGTACTGATCCACCTCGGCGCCGCCGAGATACCCCAAGTCCACATACCCCCGCTGGGCGATGCTGAAGGCGTCGTAGAGTCCCGATGCCCGAGATGCCCCCATCTCGCAACGGGCATCCCCCACGGAGGTCGGGAGTTCCGGCGGCCGGCCATCCAGGGTGCCGGCCTCGAAGATCAGTTTCAGATTGGGGGCGTGGGTTTTCTGGGCCAGCATGATGGCCACCATCGGGAGACCCGTGCCGGCAAAGACGATTTCATGATCCCGCACCTCGCGGGAGGCCGCGCAACAGAGGAGATCGGCCAGACCGTACTCTTCAGGCAGTGCATAGTTGCTCATGCTAATTCCCTCCCTTTTTTTCGCGGGGGCTGTAGTTCAGCGCCGTGTTGGCCTTGAGCCCGAGCATACGGGGCCAGCCAAGCTTGGCGAGATAGCTCATCTGATCCTGCCCGTGGATCCACTCGCGGGCGAAGTCATCGAATCCCTCCTGGGTCCGGGTCCGGCCATAGAAATCCTTGAGAAAGGCGCCGTCAACGTCATAACGACCGAACATTCCCGTGGGATGTGCGCCGAACGGACACTCCAGGATATGGTCGACCTCAAAGCCGGCGATGGTGTTCCTATCAGCCTCCCGACGAAGATACTCCTCGGGGACGATCTCCTCGGCCATGACGATGGTGATGTCCGCGGCCCGGGCCGCTTCCGGGTCAGAGTAGTACTGGCCGTGTACCCGCACCGTCCCCTCTTCCCCCACCTGCTGCACGCACATGACGGCGATATCCACCTTGGCCGCCGGAACCAGTACCTGGGCGCCGCCGTCGAAGAAGGGGTCTTCGGTAAAGACATATTTTTGCTTAGCGATCCGCTTGCCGTCCCGCAGCCCGGCCTTCCCCAGCATGTCATAGTCGGGATTGTGGATATCGGTCCCCAGTGAAGTCTGAGTAACTGCATAGGGGGCGCCGGCGGCGGCCGCGGCAAAGCGGAACATCATCTCCGCGTGACTGTAGTCCTCGACAATAATCTCCTTCTTGCCGACCCGGCGCGAGACATTGGCCCCGTACTTGCCGTACAGTTCATGCCCCACCCAGCACGACTCCCAGACAGCGACGCTGCCGGCCCCCACCAAAAACTCGGTGTGGGAACCGCCGTTCACCTCGATGAGGTGCAGATCTTTCCGCTGTTGGCGGATCAGTTCGTAGATGATGGCCATCGGCCGGCGCCAGATGGTGAAGCCGGAGAAGGTAACGCGGGAGCCGTCCTTGATGATCTCGGCCGCCTGTTGCAGGGTGATGCGCTTGCTTGTTGCCATGCGGGGTCCTCCTTTTTGCGCTGTAAGTGACCTGGAATTTTTTAATATACCATGTATCAATCAGCCAGTAGAGACAAGGCATGCCTTGTCTCTACTCAGCCGCACCATGCCCGGAAAGCCGCTGAACCGGGCGCTGAGTACGACCGCGCCGTCCTGGTTCGTGAAGGTCGCTTCGCCCGTGAACCGGCGCCTGGTCTCATCCTTGGCGACAAATTGCACCCGGCAGGTCACCGTGTCACCCACGAAGACCGGCAGCAGGTACTGAAAATTCATCTCCGTCGCCAGAAATCCGAGCATCCCGCCGATATGTGTGAGCATACCACCGGTGAGCAGGCCGGGGATATTCCGGCGACCGAACCAGCTCTCGCCGGCAAAGGTGTCGTCAATGTGATACGGGTTGTAGTCGCCGGTGACGCCGCAGAAGAGCGAGACATCCCCCTCCGTGAAGGTGCGCCGGAAGGTGAAGGTGTCACCTTCCTTCAACTCCTGAAACGCATCTTGCAACTGCTGCTTGAATCGTGCGGTTGCTTCCGCCATACCGCCTCTCCCGTGGGTACCCACCGTGGGTTGCCGCGTCACGGCCACCCACGGCTAATATCCCTCGCCCCTCCGGGGCGAACCCCACAACCGGCCTGAAGGGCCAGGCGGATATTAGCCGGGGGTAAGCCCCGCGGGCTGACCCCCGGATCTGATATCAGCCAAGACTTTTGAGTATTTCCCGTGAAATGATGAGCCGCTGAATCTCGCTGGTACCTTCGTAGATGGTGGTGATTCGGGCGTCGCGGGTATATCGTTCCACCGGAAAGTCGCGGATATAGCCGCTCCCCCCCAGCATCTGGAGCGCGGCGTAGCAGGCCCGGTTGGCCGATTCGGTGGCGTAGAGCTTTGCCATCGACGCCTCCTTGCTGAAGGATTTTCCCTGCTCCTTCCGGAACGCGGCGTTCATGAGGAGCAGCCGCGCCGCCTCCAGTTCGGTATAGGAGTCGGCGATCATCCACTGAATCGCCTGAAAATTACTGATCTTCTGTCCGAACTGGGTCCGTTCCGTGGCGTGCCGGGTGGCGTAATCCATGGCCGCCAGACCCACCCCCAGCCCCAGGGAGCCGATGCCGATCCGGCCGCCGGCCAGTTCTCCCACGGCAATCCGGTAGCCGTCGTTGAGTTTTCCCATGAGGGCGGTGGCGGGGACGCGGCAGTTGTCGAAAATCACCTCGTTGGTGGCCGAGGCGTGTTGCCCCATCTTTTTCTCTTCCTTGCCGATGATCAGCCCCGGCGTCCCGGCCTCCACCAGGAAACAACTGATCCCCTTCCCCTTGGGGGCGTTTTTGTCGGTTACCGCCCAGACCACGAACACCCCGGCATAGGGGGCGCTGGTGATGTAGATCTTGGTCCCGTTGAGCACGAACCCGTTAGCATCGGCCACCGCCTGAGTGGTCATTCCGGAGGGGTCGGAACCGGCGCCCGGTTCGGTGAGGGCAAAGCTCCCGGCGTGATACTCGCCGGAACAGATTTTTGGGATGTAGGCCCGCTTCTGCTCTTCGGAGCCCACTGCCTGGATCACCTCGCAGACC
>Ga0194037_1002482_pt1 | contig 12217 bp, 12 predicted proteins | sample JunL306m_MetaG_FD_148653 | JGI IMG/M metagenome (GOLD analysis project Ga0194037, IMG submission 148653) | Anoxic zone freshwater microbial communities from boreal shield lake in IISD Experimental Lakes Area, Ontario, Canada - Jun2016-L304-6m | ecosystem: Environmental > Aquatic > Freshwater >...
ACCCAGATCATGGTCACCATTGATCAGATCCGTAAAGGGGCCGAGGTTCAGTCCGCCGCCTCGGAGGAATCTTCCGCCGCGATTACCCAGATCGAGAAAGGGGCGGAGATCGCCCAGGCCCGCGCTACTGCCAGTGGCGAAAAAGTAGCCGCCATCAAGAGTCTGCTGGCTACCAATAAAACCTCCATTGACGCCCTGATAAATGGTGTTTCCTCTTCAGCAACCTCCTCGCGCGGCAGTATCAAACAGATCAAGGACCTTGAACTGGTGGCGCGGCGCATCGACAAGATCGTCGATGCCATTACCACTGTTTCGATCCAGACCAACATGCTGGCGGTGAACGGCTCCATCGAAGCGGCGCGCGCCGGTGAATTCGGCAAAGGATTTGTCGTGGTTGCCACCGATATCCGTAATCTGGCCCATGATTCCGCCGAAAATGCCGACCGGATCAAGGATCTGGTCAAGGCGGTGCAGGATCAGATCGGCGTGGTTGGTCGCGACCTGGAAGAAATCGTCGTCACAGCAGCAGCCGAAGTGGAAAAGGCCAAAACATCGACCGCCAACCTGGTACTGATTGAGACCGATATTGCGATTGTCGAGACCGGCGCAAAAGAGATACTGGTTGCTTCCACCGAAATCGCCGCCGCAGTTGCTCAGGTGAAAAAAGGGATTGAACAGATCGCCGCTGCCGCCCAGGAGGCCGACAAAGCGTCAACCGAGGCCGCAGCAGCAGCCAAGCAGCAGTCCCAGGGGGCTGAAGAGCTGGCTGCCGCCATTGAAGAGATTGCTTCTCTTGCCGACGAACTGCAAAGCGCTTGATAGGAGTGTGATCATATGACAACAGAAAACCTGGAAGAACGGGAAGAACTTCAACAGAGTGATGATGACACCCTTGATGCGCAGGAATCCGATACCCGTCAGTTTGTCACCTTCATTGCCGGTGACGAAGTCTTTGCCGTGGACATGGCCCCGGTGCAGGAGATTATCCGGGTGCCGGATGTGGTAAAGGTGCCGCTGGCGCCGCATACCCTGGAAGGGCTGGCCAATCTGCGCGGCAAGGTGCTTCCCATCATCTCCCTGCGGCGCATTTTCGGCTTTGCCGAATGTGAGTATGACGATTCAACCCGGGCCGTGGTGATCGATATCGGCCAGCCGTTGGGCTTTGTGGTTGATCGGGTCGCCAGTGTCGTCGGCGTGGAGCCATCCAAGATAGAAGGGGTCGGATCCATCCGCAGCATAGTCAACACCGAACTGCTCTCGGGACTCATCAAAGACGTCGGCGGGCATGCCATGATCATGGTGCTCGACTTTGCCAGACTGATTGAACGGGAGTTTGCCGAAATAGCGGCAGTGGCCAGAAAAACCGGCCTGACTTCCAGCCGTTCAGCAAGCACGGAACAGGACGAAGAGGGGAGCGATGACGAGCTGCAGTTGGTCAGCTTTGAAGTAGCTGATCAGGAATATGCCATGGCAATCGAAGACGTGCAGGAGATCGTCCAGATTCCGGAAGAGATCATCCATGTCCCGCATTCGGAATCGCATGTCATGGGGATCATGACCCTGCGCAACCGCCTGCTGCCGCTGGTCAACCTGCGCCGCATGTTCGACCTGCCCAGCCGGGATAACGACGACCACAGCCGCATCGTGGTGGTATCACTCGGCGCCTCGTCGGTCGGCGTCGTCATGGACAGCGTCAACGAAGTGCTGCGTGTGGCCAGGGCCGATGTCGATGCCATGCCTGCACTACTGGCCCGGGATGGCGACCTGGCCGATATTTCAGAAATCTGCCGGTTGAACAACGGCAAACGCCTGGTATCCATCATCTCCGCCGGGAATCTGTTCCGGCATTCAGCCGTAAAGGAGGCCATGACCACCGTGGAAACCATGCAAGATGACAGTTACCGGGAAAACAGCGAAGATTTGGAAGATGAGACAACTGATGATGATGAACAGGTCGTCGTGTTCCGCCTGGACAAGGAAGAGTTCGGCGTGCCGATCGACAGCGTCCAGGAAATCGTCCGGGTGCCGGAAGAGCTGACCCATGTCCCCAAAGCTCCCGCCTTTGTGGAGGGGGTCATCAACCTGCGCGGTTCGGTGCTGCCGGTGATCGACCTGCGGCTGCGCCTCGGCATGCCGACGGTCGAACGCACCGACCGGCAGCGGGTGATGGTATTCCTGATCTCCGGCATGCGCACCGGCTTTATTGTCGATTCCGTTGCCGAAGTGCTCAAGATCCACAAGAGCGCCATTGAACCTGCTCCGCACCTTTCCAGCGAACAGGCGCGGCTGCTGGCGCGAATGGCCAATCTGGAGAAACAGAAGCGGATGGTTCAGCTGATTGAGCCTGCTCACCTGATTGATGGCAGCGATATGGCGCAATTGGCGGAGTTGGGTGGGTAGAGACAAATCCCCCTCATCCGGCCTTCGGCCACCTTCTCCCGGGGGGAGAAGGGTTAAGATTTTTCCTTCTCCCTGAGGGAGAAGGTGCCCGTCAGGGCGGATGAGGGGAAACTGGTGCCTGATGCAAAGATCTAACTGACAAAAGTACGTAGGAGAAGCCGTCTCCCATGATCAAAATCCTTATCGTCGATGACTCCGCTCTGATGCGCCGTCAGCTTACTACGCTCTTTCAGGCCGAAGGGGACTTCACCATCCGCCATGCGCACAACGGCAAGGATGCGGTGACGGAAAACCGCGACTTCCAGCCTGATGTGGTGACGCTGGATATCAATATGCCGGAAATGGACGGCATCACGGCCCTTTCGCTTATCATGGCGGAGCGGCCGGTGCCGGTGGTGATGGTCTCTTCCCTGACTGAAAAAGGGGCGCTGGCAACCTTTGAAGCGCTCCACCTCGGCGCGGTGGATTACGTCACCAAGCCGGGCGGCACCATCTCGTTATCAATTGATGAGATCAGTAAAGAGCTGATCAGCAAGGTTCGTTCCGCTGTAAAGGCCAAAGTTAAAGGAAATACCGTTCGCGGACTGGCCCAGCGGCTGCGCGAAGAGCGGGAAAAACCACCCGCCCGTCCGGTCGCGATACGTCGCGGTGTCGGCAGCGAAGGTCTGGTGCTGATCGGCGTTTCCACCGGCGGCCCCCGTACCCTGGAGGATATTCTGCCCCAACTCCCTGCTAATTTTCCCTGGCCGGTACTGGTCGCCCAGCATATGCCCCCTTCGTTTACCAAACCGTTTGCCGACCGGATGAACGGCTTATGCCAACTTTCGATCGTTGAAGCTTCCCACCCGATGCCGGTAGAGCCGGGAACCGTCTACATCGGCAAAGGTGGCGCAGACATGGTGCTCTGTCACCGCTCCGGAACACTGACGGTCATGGCAAAACCGGAAAGCAGGGAGTTTCTGTGGCATCCGTCGGTGGAACTGATGGGGCGAAGCGCCCTGGAATGTTGCGATCCGGCGCGTGTCGTGGGTGTGATGCTGACCGGCATGGGGTATGACGGCGCCGACGCCTTTACCAATATTAAAAAACAGGGGGGGCGCACCATTGCCGAGTCGGAGGAATCTGCCGTGGTATTCGGCATGCCGGCTGAGTTGATCAAGCGGGGCGGGGCAAGTGTGGTGCGCCTGCCGAAAAAATTGCCCGGCAGCTGAACAGCTGGGCGGGACGATAAAAAGGAATCATCATGGCACTTATTAAACAGCAATCATCTGAACTATCCGAAATTATTGAAGAGGATGAACGCAAGCGGGTGCGCGACTGCGCCAGCCTGGCGCAGCAGCTGTCAGATCCGGATCCGGCGGCGCGGCGCTGGGCGGCACGCGACCTGATCGATTGCGAGGATGCCTCCGTGCCATTGGTCGCGCAGCTGCAGCAGGAACAGAATCGCTCCGTCCGTGAAATCATCCTGACCTCTCTCGTCCAGCTGGGCGATGATGTGGCGGTGGCCGGCCTGGTGGAGTGTCTGCGCAGCGAAGATGCATCCCTGCGCAACGAGGCTATCGAGGCGATGAAGCTGCTGCCCGACGCCGTGGCGCCTATCATGGGTAAACTCCTCCACGACGCTGACCCGGATGTCCGCATCTTCGCCGTGAACATCCTTGAGTCGCTGCGCCATGAGCTGGTGGAGGAGTGGTTGAAGGAGGTCATCGAACGGGATCCGCATGTCAATGTCTGCGCGACCGCCGTTGATCTGCTGAGCGAAGTCGGAACGGTCACGTCGCGGGAAGCCCTCGAAAATCTGAAAGTGCGCTTTGCCGAAGAACCCTACATCTGTTTTGCGGCTGATCTGGCCATAAAGCGTATCTGCTCCACCTGAGGCTCCATGGACACTATCACTATCAGCCAGGAGGATTTCCTGAAGTTCAGGGAATTCTTCTACCGCAAGACAGGGATCCAGTTTGAAGATTCGAAACGCTACTTTGTCGATAAGCGTCTGATCGAACGGATTGAAGCGACCGATTCCAAAACGTTCCGCAACTACTTCGTCATGCTCCGCTTTGAAGTGTCCGGCAGCGAAATCCAGACGCTGACCAACCTGATGACGGTCAACGAAACCTATTTTTTCCGTGAAGAGTACCAGTTCAAATGCATGGTCAACTCGATTCTGCCGGAGATAACCACGCACAAAAAGGACAGGCGGCCGATCCGGATCTGGTCGGTGCCCTCTTCGTCGGGTGAAGAACCGTACTCGATCGCTATGTATCTTCTCGAACAGTGGCCCGGCATCAACCAATGGGATGTTGAGATCATATCGTCCGATATCGATACCAGGATGATCGCCCAGGCCCGCAAAGGTTTTTATTCGCCCCGATCGGTGCAGAATCTGCCGAAATATCTGCTGGATAAATATTTCAAGCCTCGCGATGACGGCTACCAGATGTGCGATGACCTGAAACAGGCGGTCGAATTTACCAGGGTGAATCTGATGCAGGCGGCAGATGTGCGCGGCTACCGGAATTTTGATGTGATCTTCTGCCGGAACCTGCTGATCTATTTTGATGATCTGTCACGCCGTCAGGCGGCGGATACCTTCTTTGATGCCCTGAACCCGGGAGGTTTCCTCTGTCTTGGCCACTCGGAATCAATGAGCCGCATCTCTTCGCTGTACCAGATCCGCAAATTTTCGGATTCGGTGGTGTACCAAAAATCCAGGGAGATTCTATGAAACGGATCCTCATCATTGATGATGCCGCTACAGTGCGCATGTATTACCGCAGCATCCTTGAAAACGCCGGTTATCAGATCAATGAAGCGGTCAACGGCATGGAAGCGCTGGAAAAAGCGCTGCAGGAAACGTTTGACCTGTATATCGTCGATATAAACATGCCGAAACTGGACGGTTACGGCTTCATGCGGGAACTGCGCCGCATGGATCTGCCCCAGGTTCCGGCGATCATGGTTTCCACCGAGGCGGCTGCCGCTGACAAAACCAGGGCGTATGCCGCCGGATCCAACCTCTATCTCATTAAACCGGTCAAGCCGGAAGAGCTGCTGATACATTGCCGGCTGCTGCTCGGGGAGGTTTGCCCGTGAATCCATTGCTTGAACAATTCCTCTCCGAATCACGCGAAGCGCTGCAGGGAATCGGCGAAAAGCTGATGCAGCTGGAAAAAGAGCCGGCCAGCACGGATCTGATGATTGAACTGTTCCGCTATGTCCATACCCTCAAAGGTAACAGCGGCCTGTTCGATCTGCCGGAGCTGACCAGGGTGCTGCACGCCGGAGAAGACCTCATGGATGCGGTGCGCAACGGCCAGGTTGCCTATTCGTCGGTGCTGGCCGACCGGTTGCTGGATGCCATGGATTTTGTCGGAATGCTCTGTGACGAAATTGAAACCCATGAACGTATCGACATAAAACATGTCAACGACTCGGTTCGTCTGGCGGAAACTCTGCGCCAGCTGATCGGCACGCCGCCACCAACAGAGGCGCCTTCGCCTGTCAGCGCACCGGTGGAAGCGCCTTCGGCCCCATCAGCCGTAGGCAACTCCGGCCCACCTCTCCCTCTGGCTGACATACCTGAAGAAACCCGTCTGGAGGCATATCGGGCCGGTTCGCTGCACTGGCTTGCCTACAGTCCTGTAGAAGAGTGCTTCTTTCAGGGGGACGACCCATTCTATCAGGTGCGCCATACGCCGGGGATTCTCTGGGGCAGTATTTCGGCGCGCACGGCCTGGCCGAAGCTGGCTGAACTGGACCCCTATTCCTGTGTTCTTGATTTCACTCTCCTCAGCAGCGCGCCGCGTGATGAACTGGAAGAGTACTACCGCTATGTGCCTGATCAGATCCGTATTACCGCTGTCCCCGCGCAGTTTCTGATTCTGCCGCAGGGGGATCCGAACGGCGGGCCGGTCTATGAGGACTTTGTCGCCGATGCCATTGCCCTGCTGCACGCAGGTAACATGGCAGGCCTGACCCGCGCCGCCCGCAGCATGCTGGAGCTGTCGAATCCCGACCTGTGGTTTTCTTCGGCGTTGCGCTGGCTGCTCACCGCCATTGAATGCGAACCGGGCAACTCTGTTGTCCAGCAGACCATCCTTGCCTCCCTGCGCACCCTGACACCTCCCGTCTGGCACGAAATCGGCGACATCAGCGATAATGGAGGAGCGTCTGAGGCGGTTAACGGGACTACTGTGCCATCACCTGCCGCCATCCCCGTGCCGTTGTCGCCGGAGATGGCAGCAATTATCGGCGCCCAGCGGGAGATACTCTCCCTGCCGGACAGTGTCGGCTGGCAGAACGGGCGCATCAAAGGGGTTGCGGCAGCCTTATCCGGCTGCCTGCATGCGACCGGAGCCGGCGGAGCCATTGCCGGGCTGGAGGCAGCCCTGGCAAAAGCTCTTGACCGGGAATCCGCCGCACCGTTGTTGCTCTGGCTTGACGGCTTTTTTGCTCCGACGGTTGCGGACACCCCGGATCGGCCTGAGCAGACTGCACAGTCTGAACAAGGTGATGCAACTGATACCGCCGGTCAATCGTCGCCAACGCCGGTATTGCCGCAACCGACCTATGCCGACGTCAAGTTTGGCCGCCGTGCCGAAGACACTTTTGCCGGGCCGAAGAGCATCAAGGTCGATCAGGTCAAGATAGATCGGCTCATGAACCTGATCGGTGAAATGGTGGTGGCCAAAAACGCGCTGCCGTATCTGGCCGGGCGCGCCGAAACCGTATTCGGCGTGCGGGACCTCTCCCGTGAAATCAAATCCCAGTACGCCGTCATCAACCGTATCGCCGAAGAGATGCAGGATTCGATCATGCAGGTGCGGATGATGCCGGTATCGTTCGTGTTCCAGCGTTTTCCCCGCCTGGTGCGGGATATCTCCAATAAGCTGGGCAAGGAAATAAATCTGGTTCTGGAAGGCGAAGAGACCGAAGCCGACAAAAACATCGTTGAGTCGCTTGGCGATCCATTGGTGCATATCGTCAGGAACAGTCTCGACCATGGTATCGAAACGCCCGATGTCCGGAAAAAATGTGGCAAACCGGCCGCAGGCACCCTTGTGATCCGTGCTTCCCAGGAATCTGACCGGGTGGTTATTGAAATAAGGGATGACGGCAAAGGTATCGATCCGGATGTCATCAAGCGGAAGGCGTATGAAAAAGGTGTCATCAGCGAGGAACAGCTGGAGCGGATCAGCGACCAGGATGCAGTCAATCTGGTCTTTGCCGCCGGTTTTTCCACCGCCGAAGTTGTTTCAGACCTCTCCGGACGCGGCGTCGGCATGGATGTCGTCAGGACCGCCATCGAGAAGGTGAACGGCACCATCAGGCTTGAGAGCGAAAAGGGGAAAGGAACGCGCCTCTCCCTCTCACTGCCGCTCTCCATGGCAGTAAGCAATGTCATGATTGTTGAATCAAACCGGCAGATCTTTGGCGTGCCGATGGACAGCGTTATAGAAACGGTGCGGGTACCGAGAGCCGATATCCGTACCATCAAGAAGAGCCTGACCACCGTGTTGCGCGGCCGGATCGTACCGCTGAAGCCATTGAACTCGCTGCTCGGTCTGAATGTTCCTCCGAAAGCCAATGATGAGGACGAACTGGCGGTGCTGGTGGTCAATATTGGCGGAGAGCCGGCCGGCATCATGGTTGACGACTTCCATGAGACGGTGGATATCATCCTGAAACCGATGACCGGCGTGCTGGCAGGGCTTTCCGCCTATTCCGGCTCCGCGCTGCTCGGAGACGGCTCGGTGTTGATGGTGCTCGATATCAAGGAGATTATCTGATGACGATAACATTCAAGAAGGATCGTGCTGTTTTTAGCGATATGGCCGGGGGGGAAGATGCCGAGGGGCTGCTGGAGTGGCTGCAAAAATACCCGAATGGTAAAATGGACCTCTCCGCATGTACTCATCTGCATCCGGCCAATCTGCAGGTAGTAATGGCGGCCAAACGGCAGATAACGACAGCACCGAAGGACAAACAGCTGGCAGGCTGGATAGCCTCGGCATTGAAACCTTAACGGCAAATCCCCCTCCCCCCTTCAAAAAGGGGGGATTGTAAAGCCTCCCCCTTTGCAAAGGGGGACTGAGGGGGATTTTCTTTTGAATTTTACAACGTTGAACCTAAGGGAGAATTACCATGGCAAAGACTATTATGGTGGTGGACGATTCGGCGACAATGAGGCTGAGCCTCAAATCGGGCCTGGAACTGGCCGGATTCAAGGTTGAATGCGCCGGCGACGGCGTGCTGGCTCTCAACCAGCTCAAAAGCGGCGTCAAGCCGGATCTGATTATTACCGACATCAACATGCCGAATATGGGGGGTCTGGAATTTATTAAAAACCTTCGCACCCTGCCCGGCTTCCGATTCACGCCGGTACTGGCGCTTACCACCGAGAGCCAGCAGGAGAAAAAGGATGAGGCCAAAAAATTCGGCGCAACCGGTTGGCTGGTCAAGCCGATAACCGGCCCCGATCTGGTCAAGGTTATCAAGCAGGTTTTGCCAGGCGCATAACGACCATTCCGGAGACCGCTGCCATGAAAATTGATCTCACACTTCCCGGCACTATTTTTGGCGGTTCCACGGGACTCACCCGCCTGCTTGCCACAATGCTGTCATGCATGATTGGCGTATCTGTGTGCGCCTACTTCCTGCACCCCTGGTTCCATGGCCTGCTCGGCCTTTCCTACGAGCTTGATATTGCCGTTACCGGGATGGCGGCCTCTTTCTCGACATGTGCTCTTGTTGCACTGATCTACAGAAAGCATTTTGCCGGAATCCATGATTACGCTATCCATACCCACCAGCGCTGTTCGGCCCAGCATATCAGCATCAGAGACAGCTACCACCAGGCGGTTTCAGACCTTTCACAGTATAATAATGTACTTGGCAGTCAGTTGCGTGAATCGATCGAACAGACGGAAACAGCGGTACTCGGTATTGTCAGCCGCATGGTGAACATCCATGAGCAGACTAATATCCAGGTTGAACGGATCGGTTCCTCTTCTGAAAAAAGCGGTGAGCTGATCGCCGTTACCCAGGACCAGGTACGCAGGAACCAGCAGGTAATCCAGGCCTTGAACGCCTTTTCCAGCAGTCAGACCACCCAGCTGCAGGACAATCTCACCCGCATTCAAAATCTGTCGGACGAGATGGAGCAGATGCGACCGATGGTGGATGCCATTTCCGAAATTGCCGACATGACCAATCTGCTGGCGCTTAGCGCCGCCATTGAAGCGGCGCGCGCCGGAGAAGCTGGACGAGGATTTGCCGTGGTTGCCGATGAAGTACGCCGGCTTTCCAGCCAGACAAACAAGGCTGCCAGTGAGATTGCTGCCCGGATCACAAAAGTGGCCGGGCAAGCGCAAGTCGAAACCGAAAACGCCCGCCATACGATTGAGTTGAATGAGGATTCCCATAAGTTTACCAGCCTGGCAAACAATCTGTCGAGCATTGAGGAACGATTTAAAATCGCTTCCATCCACCTGGAGGAGATCATCAGCGGGATTGATGAAGCCAACCGGATTATCGTCGAAGAGGTTGCGATTGTGCTTGGCGAAATACAGTTCCAAGATGTGCTGCGCCAGCGATTGGAACATGTCCGCAGTGGCCTTGATTATCTGAATGGCTTTGCGCAGGAGGTAAAACTCTGGCTTGAGGGGAGTGGTGAGGTTCCGGAGAAGCACTTGAATGAACATCTTGCCACACTTAAAGAAAAGTATGTCATGCAGGAACAGCGCACCACCCACAATGCGGCGCTGGGGATCAAGGCCGCATCATCCGGTTCGGCCAGCAAGATAGAGTTGTTCTGATGAGCGCCCAAGCTGAAATTATCGTCGTTACCAACCGTAAAGGGGGCACCGGCAAAACCACCACTTCGGTCAATCTGGCAGCGGAGTTTGCTGCTCAGGGGCGGCGCGTTCTGTTGATCGATATGGATACCCAGGGGCATTGCGCCGTAGGGTGTGATATTACACCGCAGAAAGACGCCCCGACGGTGCACAGCCTGTTCAACAGCAGTGATGCCCGCCTTGGCGACGCTATTTACCCGACCGTATGGCCTGATCTTCATCTTGCTCCGGCACATTCGCTTTTTGAACATGGTTCCGGCACCAGCAACCCGCTTCGATTGGCGGACGCGCTGCGGGAAGAGCGGTTGACGGAGCAGTATGACCTGATCATTATCGACTCCCCACCTTCATTTGATGATCTGCTGATGAATGCCCTCTGTGCCGCCACAAGAGTGCTGGTACCGTTTGTGCCGCATCATCTGTCCGGAGAAGGGATGCGCAATCTGGCCAGAATTCTCTTCCGGGTGACGTCAGAGCTGAATCCTGATCTGAAACTGCTGGCGTTTCTGCCGGTCATGCTGGACCGGCGTATCGGACAACATAAATCAGTGACCGAAGGGGTTGCCCGTCAATTCGGGCAGGGGAGGCTGCTCTCCGGCATCCGTACCGATATCAAACTCGCCGAAGCCTTTGCCCACCGCAAACCGGTACGCGCCTACATGCCCGGCTGCAGGGGAGCTGAAGATTATGCCCAGGCAGCCGGTGAAGTCGAAATCCGCCTGGCGGCGCTGGCCTCACCAGGCTGAAACAAAAATGCTCACATATGTGCAGGAGCTCAAAGGGAGTGATACATGAAAATCATAATAGTCGAGGATGATTCGATTTCCAGCCAGATACTGAAGCGACTGGTTACCAGGTTCGGTACGGTTGATCATGTTGACGACGGCAGGAAAGCGGTTGATCTGTTCCGGCAGGCTCATGAATCCGGCTCACCGTATGACCTGATATTTATGGACATAATGATGCCGGTGGTGGATGGGCTGGAATCGGTACAAACGATTCGTCAACTTGAAAAGAGTATCGGAATTTCCGAATCGGACAAAGTAAAGATCATTATGACAACGGCACTGACAGATCCTCGTACCGTAATGAAGGCCCTGTATGAGTCAGATGCAAATTCCTACCTTGTCAAACCGATCACGTTGCAGAAACTTACCGGGGAGTTGAAATCGCTGAAGCTCATTTCCTGATATCCCTGAGCAACTCCAACTCCCCTGCGAAAATCGAAACAAAAAAAATTCCGTGGTTGACGGCACTATTGAAGCTCTACCGGTCGAATGCTTCCGGCTCCACATCCGGCACTTTGGCCAGGGCAGCGCGGAACGTGTCAACAGAACCACGAGCGGCACGCTGGGCAAGATAGGTTTCAGTAGTAAGAGCGGATATCTTTTCGGCTACCGCCGAGGCAATGAACTGATTGAGAGAAATGTGATCCTCACTGGCTATTTCACGGGCCATATTGTGGATCGAATCGGGAAGACGGACACTGATTGCGCTCATGATTGTACCTCCAGGTACGGCAACAAGAACATATGGTATCCAGAACGATGTTGGGTTTCACAAATGGTAGTGTATGTAATACCAAAAATTGTGTCAACTGATATCAGAATCAGCGAATACTGTCCTCCGGGTACCGGGATGAGAATCGAAGAGATCTGTCAATTACATCTTGAGGATGTGCGGTGTGTAGACGATATTCGGGTAATTGATATCAATACAAAACTCAATAAAAGACTAAAAAATCAAAGCAGTACGAGGATTATTCCTATTCATTCCGTTCTAATACATTTGGGATTATTGGAATACGCCGACGAGCTGAGGCTTGAAGGGGAATCGTTACTTCGCACAATGGCTGCATTAAAGTTTACAGCGAACCGGGCATCGGAACGGTTTTTAAATTATATTTTCCATTATCTTGTGCAAGTACCTGTGAAGTTTCTTCCATAGAACAACCGGTTCAC
>Ga0194037_1002483_pt1 | contig 12210 bp, 9 predicted proteins | sample JunL306m_MetaG_FD_148653 | JGI IMG/M metagenome (GOLD analysis project Ga0194037, IMG submission 148653) | Anoxic zone freshwater microbial communities from boreal shield lake in IISD Experimental Lakes Area, Ontario, Canada - Jun2016-L304-6m | ecosystem: Environmental > Aquatic > Freshwater >...
CTCCCTGCCCCGTTCAATAGCTTCAAGAACTTTGGGATTGGAGAAGTACTTATCGGTATCGCTAATTTTTTTGGCCGGAATAATCTCGTAGGCTTCATCTTTACCCGACTCAACAATAACTCGTTCTTTGTTGGCTATGGCAAGGTATTTCTTGATGTTCTTGCGTAATTCCGTCGTACTTATAGCTATCATGATTGTCGTTCTTTTTGTTACCATACATATCGCAAAATATAACCATTATTCTCATCTAAACGATCAGACGATTTTTTACAGCCTTTCGTCAGCCCCATCCTGCTTGATATCAAATCCCGTGACAGGGTACTTTTTGCTTTATGCGTATGCCGGGAGCGCTTGGGGAACTTTGTGAGTTGCGTGAACATCGTTATGCTTCTCTTTCAAGGGAACTGGAATGGCGCTCTCTTCATCCGGAGTGAAGCCTTTGACGAGATGCTGGAGGCATACCTTGATTGCGGCATCGTCGTGATGTTCCATAATATGCTGGAGTTCCGAGAGTTTGGCCATAAGTTCAGGCATGGTGAAATAGTTTTCATGAGCCTTGAAAATCCGGGGGTGCTCTGTCGGCTGTGGATTGCCGGCAATGAGGAGTTCTTCGTAGAGCTTCTCTCCTGGACGAAGGGCGGTTTCAACTATTTCAATGTCACCTTCGGGATGGTGGCGGTCACGAACAGTGAGGCCGGAGAGTTCTATCATCCTCCGGGCAAGATCAATTATTTTAACAGGTGCCCCCATGTCGAGCAGAAAAACGTCTCCCCCTTTGGCCATGGCGCCTGCCTGGATAACAAGCTGGGCCGCCTCGGGAATGGTCATGAAAAAGCGGGTGATATCCTTGTGGGTAATGGTGACCGGGCCGCCTGCCTTGATTTGGCGACGAAAAAGAGGGACAACGGAACCGCTTGAACCGAGCACATTGCCGAATCGAACCATGGAAAAGCAGGTGTGGCTCTCTTCGGTGGCAAATGCCTGCAGCACCAGTTCACAAAGCCGTTTGCTGGCGCCCATGATGTTGGTGGGCCGCACAGCCTTGTCTGTGCTGATGAGGACAAAGTTTTCAACTCCGTTTTGAGCGGCAGCACGTGCCATGCTCAAGGTTCCAAAAATATTGTTGCGCAGCCCTTCGACCGGGTTCTGTTCAACCATGGGGACATGCTTGTAAGCTGCGGCATGGTAGAGTGTCGATGGCTTATACTTCTGGCAGATCTTCTCCATCGCCTTCTGGTCGGTGACGTTGCCAAGCAGCGGTATGATGTGCGTTTTGCTCTTCTCCTTGTGCGCCCGGTTATGAAGCTCCTGATGGATGGTGAAGAGATTGAATTCTGAATGGTCGAGAAGCAAAAGGGTAGAGGGGTGCAAAGAAAGAATCTGTCGGCACAGTTCGCTGCCGATACTACCTCCGGCGCCGGTGACAAGAACGATCTTGCCCTTGATGCAGCGGCCTAAAAGCCGGGAATCGGGGGGTACCGGATCGCGACCCAGCAAATCTTCGATATCGACCTCCTTGATATCGGAGATGGAGACACTGCCTTCGGCAAGAGCTTCAATGCCCGGCAAGGTCAGAATATGCACACCGAAGGGATGAAGGGTGTCAACGATTTCCTGGCGGCGGCGACGGGTGACTGAGGGGAGTGCAAGAAGAATACCGGTAATGGCTTTACGTTTTATCAGAGTCTCAACTTCATCCGGACTGTGTACCATGACACCGTTAATGGTATGCTCCTGCAGAAAAGGGTCGTCATCGAGAAATCCGGCAAGGGTAAACTGCCGGCTGTGCGCAATGGCCCCTGCAATCTGCAATCCGGCATCGCCTGCGCCGTAGATCAGTATACGGTCTCCTCCTTTTTGTGCCCATGTAGATGCAGAAGAAAAATTCAGCCACATACGAACCATGGCACGGCTGCCTCCGACAGTAAAAAAGAGCAGCAGCGGTTGCAGCACACCTATGGAATGGGGAATACCGGGCTTCTGCAGAAACATGGTGGCGATAAAAAAGAGGATGCCGTACATCGCGCAGGCATTCATAACTGTCTTGAGTGCGGCAAAGCCGCTGTAGCGGAAAACCGCATTATAGAGGCCTGATCGAATAAAAATGGGCACGGCAATAAGCGGGGCTGAGAGGTAAATCAGCCACACTCCCCCTTCGGGCAGCGCCCAGTTACCCTGGCGTAAAATAAACACAAGCCATACGGTCAACAAAGCCGAACATGCATCCGCTATAAGAGCAAATCCCTTTTTTGTTGTACGAGGAAGAGCCAGAAGCCTGGTCTGCATCTTGGCAAGCCAGACTCTCGAATTCCTGAGCAAGATATTGTGTGGCATAATGAGAATGGGTTATGCTAATTCTCTGTATTTATCCGCATATTTATGACGCTTGCTCCCCGCTTGCACAGGAGAATCAATAAGGGCAACGCCAATAATGCGTGATCTCAGTACGGTATCCTCAACGTACTCCTTCACTCCTGTTTTACTTGAATAGAGGAGTCGGGCAACCAGCAGGATACCATCTATTGATTTTGCAAACTGAGCTGCATCGCTGAAAAAGAGCGGCGTTGTGTCGAACAGTACACGGTCGAACCTGCCCTCAAGCTCCTCAATGAGTTTCAGCATTTTTGGTGACCCCAGCGTCTCATTGGGGTTTGATACTTTGGAACCTGAGCTCAGGACAAAGAGGTTGTCGAGATGAGTTGACTTTACATAACGATCTCCGATGCCATTCTCGCTGCTGAGAAGATAGTCGGTCAACCCCGGTTCCTGTTTAATGTTGAAGATGTGATGCTGTGAGGAACGCCTCAAGTCGCAGTCAACAATCAGTGTCTTTTGGCCACTGAGTGCATAGGCCATTCCAAGATTGGCGCAAACCACCGACTTTCCTTCACCGGCATCTGTCCCTGAAACAAGAATGGTCTTGAGCTTATGGTGCAGGTTGATATAATCGAGATTTGTGCGTAGTGTCCTGAAGCTTTCGGAAAAATTTGAGTTCAATGCGTCGGTAAACTTCGGTCTTGATAATGGCATTTCAACATGTGAACGCCTGGTTAGAACTTTTTTCTTGATATCGGCAAGGGTATTGCCTTTTCTGGAAAGATATGGAATCAGAGACAACGTTGAGATTCCGGCATTCCTTAGAAACAGCTTTTCCTTGATGGTATCATCCAATACTTCTGTATATCCGACATATCCACCAACAAGCAGGAGACCGAACACCGAACCAGCCAAAAGGGTGTCCGCAAGATTTTTTGATGCTGATGTGGGATAGGCCGCTGCTTCGGCAACCGTAATTCTGCCAACTTGAGTGCCGAGATTGATGTTTGTTTCATCCAGCTTGGTTTTGAGGGCAAGATAGGTGTTGCTGACAACATCACGGTCTCTCAGGAGCTTTGCGTATTCCTGCTGCTTTGGGGGAAGCTGCTTGATCTGATCTTCATAGTACTGTTTCAGACGGCGATATTCGCCGGTTGTAAAGTCGAGCTGGTTGAGCGATCTTTCGTTCTGAAGTTTTTCAGTGGTAAGGGAAAAGTTGTATTGCTGCGTCTTGCCAGCATAACCGATTTCAGCGGCGATTTTGCGGCGGTTGAGTTGCTGATAACGTACCTTGGCGTCATCAAGCTCCTGCCGTTTTGCCGTGACATCAGGGTCTCCCTCGCCTTTTTCACGCAACAGGGTTATATACTCGCTTTCAGAACTTCTTACTTCAGAGAGGGCTGTATCAAGCTGGGCATCGAGATTTTTGGTGATGCGGGAGGTGAGCGCTTTATCGGAACTCGAAAGTTTTGGTTCAAGAGCATTAAGACTGTTTCTCGTTATGCGGGTTGATACCTCTGCATCGTTGTATTTACTCTCGATCTCATTGAGTTTGCCGATCATCTCCGAGATATTGCTGGTAAAATCATAGATCTTGTTGGCTGCCATAAAATTGGAGAGCGCATTATTGGCTTGCTCAAGCTTTTGTTCCTGCTCCCGCATCATCTCGCTGACAACCTTTTTACCCTGTTCATAGCGGACGGCATTTCTTTTGACATCCAGATTACTGTAGACACGGCAGAGTGTATTGGTCAGATAGACGGCTTCAGCAGGGTCGGGACTTGATACGGAGACTTTCAAAAGATTGGTATTGCGCACGGGCTCAACAGTGATGCGTCCACGCAACTGCGAGTCAACCTCGGAGAGACGCTTTTCCGGTTTATCCGACTTCACGGATTCACTCTTGAGACCGGCCTGGGCTCCGCTTGCAAAGAGAGAGGAGCTGGCTACCCTCCAGAGGTTCTTTATAGGAGAAGCATACTCTTTTTTACCAAGACATTCGAGAGAGTCCCGGCGGCTGCTTGTAAAGAGCTCCTTCACCAGTTGTTCGGCAGTAGCCATAGAACTGATCAGCACCATGTCTTTAGTTGTGCCCTTATCCTCTTTCTCCTTGTCGGGCCCGATCAGTGCATTGAGCGGCTGGTTCTGGCCAACGTCTTCATTGACCATCAACAAGGCATCCGCAGAGTATTCCGGAGGACGTGAAAAGTATGTCAACCCTGCTATGAAGAGCGCTGCCACAAAAATCATGAAGGCTGGCCGTATGTTTCGTTTAATAATGGCCTGTATCTGCTGAAGAGATAGTTCACTCCCCTCCGTATGCCCGTGCCCTTCACCAGGGTCGGAAGAGTTTATCAAGTATTTATTTTCCGTCATGGCGGTCGAGTTAATATTTATTAAGATTCTTGATGAACAGGTAGTAGCTGACTCCTGTAAAGAGAATAGATGCAACCTGAGCAACATTCATGAGCGTCAGGTTACTTTTCTCGGAAAAAATAATGGTGTCGTTTGGCTTCAGGGCAATAAAGGAACTGGTATCGCCCTTTTTATAAAACTTTTTAAGATCGACCTTGAAAACCTGGGGCTGTTTACTGTCAGCGCTTTGCCGGGCCACAATAACATGTTTCAGATCTGCATTATCCCTTGCATCGCCGACAAGTGAAAGGAGCTCTGCAAAGTCTACATTTTCGCGGACTACAGTCTGTCCCGGCTTGTTGACTTGACCAAGGACGTTGACAATCATCAGGATGTTGCCAAAATCGTCCGTAAAATAGGCGCCCTTGTCCACGGGATAATTGGGGCCCTGCAGTGGTTTATAAACGGGCGCACTATCAGGAGCCAGCGCATAGCCATTGATGCAGGGTAAAAGCAGCATCTGCAATGCAAGAACAAGGATGGTAAATTTTTTAAAAAAATGCATGGGTGATCGATTTGCGGACTGATTGACGATAGGATATTTTTGGCAAAAAGCTTCGCCTTCTTCAGTCACAAATGAAGTCATTTCAAATTTTTCTATACCAATCAATACCAATAATAAGAAAGCGAAATCAGTATTTCTGTCAACGTTCAGCAAACATTAAAAAAACTCATCACATCCTGCGAGCATCCTGAAAATGAAGAGTGTTTCATCTATCAACCCATGTAATATCACTCGCTCGCGGAACCCTTACCGCTTCATCCGAATCAGAACTCAACAGGCAATTCTCTGCTTTACGTATGAGATCGGAAAGCGGCAGAGACAATGCCTCTGCAATAATCAGGCAATTACTGACGCTTATATTCTTGACTCCCTTCTCTACATCTCCGATATACGTTCTGTGGAAGCCTGACTTTACAGCAAGCTCCTCCTGGGTGTAACCCATCCTGAATCTTTCTGCCCGTATATTATGACCAAGAGTATGTAAAAGATGTCTCGCCATAAAAAAACGTCTATATAAATTATAAAATCATGTGAATAAATAAGATGCCGTAAATCATCCGCCCTATTTTAACGCTTTCGCCTCACTGTAGCAACACTCGATTGAATGCAAAAAAATCGTCAAACAAGCCCTTTAGAGTTCTGTTTATAAGCCACCATAGTTCATTGACCTCAAAACCGGCAACCTGAAAAAATCAGCCCGTTATCGGTCATTCAACCGTTATTCATCGCTTCCTCCGGTTGATCTTGCCCCTGATTATCCTGTTGAAAAACCTCTTCCGAGCTGCGAACAAGTTCATGAAGATTAATGCCGAGAGCTTTTGCAATTTTCAGGCAGTTAAAGATGGATATGTTTTTTTCGCCTCTTTCAACCACGCCGATATACGTCCGGTGCAGACCGGAATGTTCGGCAAGATCTTCTTGTGAATACCCTTTTCGATGTCGCTCGATGCGAATATTGAACCCAAGAATACCCAGAAAACTTTTATTGTGCTTCATAACATTAAGGGTTGATTGAGGCTTTACTTTACTCAAAGAGCTCTCTTGATAAATACCTGCACTGCCTGACTGTTGCCAATCCCGCCGATTGCAGAGTTGCCCCTGCCAACCATGTTGATCAGCACAATCCGCCAAGCATTTCAAAAATCCCTGTGTACGTTATTGCCGATTCGAACGAGGCCTAACCATGCGCGCGAGGTACATCGATTATTTATTGCAGGTTTTGGCGCTCCACAGGGCACAACAATAACCCCCGAATAAATCGGTCAAGAGTTAAATCACGCGATTGGATCGGCTGTTTTACAGCGTTTTGTAGATTTTACCTCTATTTTCTCACCAAAACATACAAAACTTTTTTCAAATTCTCTATATGAAATCACAAAAAATACATTCAATAATGTGTCTAATGTGTGAATTTCCCATCAATCTAACCCGTTTAAGGTATCTTTGACTCCCTTTTTCAGGTTAACCCGGCTATGGATATGCCACAAAACTTGCGACGAAATGTCCGGAATCAGGCGATCGGTAGCTGTGGACGAAAAAAAGAAGGCATGTCCACACTGTATGAACATGCCTTCTTGGGTAAACGAGCTTTCCCTTACATCAGGAGAGCGGAATCAACAGTTGATCAGAAGCCAGCCCTGACAGCCAGAGCGAAGGTATTCTGGTTGGTAACGTCACCAATAACATCACTCGATTTCGTGAATATGGTGTAGGTACCAGTCAGTGATACGCTCGGCGTAATCCAGGCAGAAATTGACGGAATCACCTGAGGCTGGTGTACGTCTCCTTTCTTCACAGTAGCAATCTGATTGTTTGCCTTTGCGATATCTACGTAGCCGACCTTAGCAAACAGCCACGGATAGATAAAGTAGCCTGCTTCAACCCTGAAGTTATTCAAGCTCAGATCACGGTCACGACTGTACGCTGCGCCGACGAGGAAATCATTGTAGGCACCCTGGATATCACCGCCGTAAACAAGGGTTTCACCAGCATAATTGCCTGTAAAGCCAACAGTTGGCGCACCAGCAACTAACGCGCCTGAGGTGTCATACTTATTTACTTTGTTGGCATAAGAGATACCTGCACCGACCGTCAACTGGTTGTCGAGGCCATTATAGGCGTTGCCGAGTTCCCCATTGGCACCACTGAGCAGACCTGCGCCGATCAGCTTCACCTTTGCGCGTGCATAGAGAAGATCAGTAATGCGATTCTGGTCCGCTATGATGGGAGTCCTGTAATTTGCACCCATGCTGGTACCGGCAACGATAGAGTAGCCGCGAGTCTCACCTCTGGTAAAGTTCAACTCTGCATAGGTTGCCGGGCCAGGAAGCACACTGGAAACGTTTGCCACGCCGCCTGCGCCGGTACCATTCCAGCCAACAGCGCTGAAGCTGTTACCAACAGCAAGGTTGAAGCCGGGAGAAAACTGCCAGACCGCACGTACATTGGCTGTAACAGGGCTATCAACATTTGCGAAGCCGGCCTCTTCTTTATCTTCTTCTAAAGTGCCGCCGCCAAATCCAGCCAACTCACCAAAAATAGTCAGGTTATCACCGACAGTAGCGCCGATGAACAGTGAAGCGACGTTAGGTGCGTTGATCGTAAACTCTCTTGCTTTCTTTTGGAGACCTGTAGATACGGTGTGTGTCTCTTCCTTGTAGTTGATAAGGTTGCCAGTGATCACAACGCTCAGCGGATCAAACTGGGGATAGGATCCTGAGATGGGAGCAAGCGGAAACTTTTGATCCCAGTCTGCTGTTCCAATCTTGATGTTCTTCTGGCGGGTGAATGCTTCATCGTTGCCACCGGGTAGGCGGTAGCCGTTGTTCTTGAAGGCTTCACCAACTGCATTCCTCTGCGGCATGCCAGAGTGGCACATGTAGCATGAGGTGTTGTACTTTCTTGCCCAGGACGGTATCGCAGAACCTTCTGTGCTCCAGAACAGCGCCGGAACCATACAGATAGAGACAATACCTGCAAATGTCGTTTTTTTCATAAGCCGACTACTCCATGTTTTTGATTGAATTGAATTGTCTTTTTAGCCAACAACGGTATAAAAAAACGAGGAACTGCATGAGATGCAAATCCTATTGAGACACCGGCCTTCGTTGCCATTCAACCGCAACATTGATTAACAGCCCGAACGACGCAGCTTACTCAATTATCAGTTATTTAACTTAATTTTCCAACTTTTTTTTTGACCTAATAAAAAATTGAGAAAATAATCATATAAAAGACGCCAAACAAGTAATTAACGCGTAAATTAAGCGAGTGATGACTCGATGAATGAACTAACAATTGTGAATCGGAACAGAGCCGAAAGCGCCAAAACTATTGACCTGACTCATAAAAAAGAGCACAATACAGAGACTCTTCTTTTATCTTTTTCTTTAAAGTGGGTAACTTTTCAGCTAAAGATATTTAAAAATAATTAAAGTCCAAAACACTCCCTCCTGACCTTCAAAGCAGCCATCAGCAAACCTCCGGGGAGGAGTCACGTTTGTGATTTGTTAAACTCGCCCGGCTCTCTTATATTTTGCGGGCAAGACAAGAAATATATGAACGAATAGAGGACGCTTCCGGTATAATGACAACAATAGCCGTCGAGCCTTGCTGTACCTGGAATGACGGGTGGTCGGAAAGTGGTTTCAGGGATCGGTTACTTTTCTCTTTTATCTATAATTATAATAATAAGGTTTTTTTCAACAGGTAGTCATTATGGTGGTTCACTCTCGTCGCTTGTTTCAGACTCCCTGGGAGTTCAGGGAGTCTGCTCTGTTTACGGCAGTTGCCGTCATTGCAGGTTTTGCCGTTCAGTATGCTTTATCAGGCCATGGTGTTGCCATGCCTCACCTGCCCGTTAACGCTTTTGTACTGGCGCTGTTTGCTCTTCTGATACTGAGCATCGGCCTTGGATTCCGGGAGGCTCAGGCGATCAAGTGGTTCGGAGGAATTCCGCTCGGGCTTTGCCTGATTTTTGCGATTGCACTGCTCTCCCTGATCGGTGGAGTTGTTCCGCAGGTGGAGGTTGCACCGGGTTCGCTGACCGCCCTGCTCGGCCTGAACCGGATTTTTTCAAGCTGGCCTTTTGCTCTCGCCATCCTGCTTTTTCTTGGCAACCTTGGGCTCTCTCTTTCCTGGAGGCTCGTGCCGCTCAGACTGAAAAATCTCCAGTTTATCCTGTTTCATGCAGGTTTCTGGATAGCGCTTTCATGCGCCATTTTCGGTTCTCCCGATTTGCAGCGATTTGTTGTGCCGATAGAGAAGGGAAAAGTTAGTAACCTTGGCTATACCATGGAGAGCGAGACTCCTCAGCCGCTCCCATTTTCGATTTTTCTGCATGACTTTTCGCTTGAAGAGTACCCGCCACAATTACTGCTCTATGACCCGCACAGCGGCATAATTTTTGATGAGCGCTCAAAGGCGGCTGTTCTCATTCGCAAGGGAATCACGGCATCGTGGAGCGGTCTTGATGTGCAGGTGCTCGACTATCTCCCTTATGCTCTTCCCGGAAAGAACGGCGTGCCCGAACCGGCAGACCGTAAGGCAGGAATTCCTTTTGCGAAAATCAGGATTATCCTCGCCAAAACTGCGCCGCGTGAGGAATGGATAACAACCGGCAGTCCGATGGTTGATACAAGGGATGCCCAGGCAGGATCACTTTATCTCGGTATCAGGCCAGGCACTCCGAAAGCATTCCGTTCGACGGTTACAATTAGTAGTGAACGCGGCGAGCAAACAAAAGCGACTCTTGAGGTTAACCATCCTGTAAATTTCGATGGATGGAAATTTTATCAGATGGGTTATGATCAAAAAGCCGGACGGTGGTCGCAAGTCAGCGTCATTGAAGTGATCCGTGACCCCTGGTTGCCAGCAGTCTATCTTGGCTTTTTTATGATTATGGCAGGTAACTTGCTGTTTTTCTGGAATGGCGTTAAACGAACAGAGGGTGCATCATGATAGTTAATTTTACGACAGCCGCAATAGTGGCCATTGCCTGCTGGGCGCTCGGCTCTCTGCTGAGCATTATTGCCCGGCACACTCCCGCGCTGAAACTCCCCGGCTTTATCCTCTCTTTTGGAGGATCACTCGTCATGGCTGGCTTTATTGCTTTTTACTGGTTACTTCTCGACCGTCCGCCTCTCAGAACGCTTGGCGAAACAAGGCTCTGGTATGCTGCGCTCATTCCGCTGGTCGGATTTCTGGTTGAGTACCGCTGGAAAATTGAGTGGCTGAAGTATTACTGCATGGCGCTGGCCGCATTTTTTCTCGGCATCAACCTGCTTCATCCTGAAGTTTTCGATAAAACCCTGATGCCTGCCTTGCAGAGCCCCTGGTTTATTCCGCATGTCATTGTCTATATGGTCGGCTATGTGCTGCTTGCCGCATCTTCAGTGACGGCTTTGCACAACGTCTCCCTCCAGTTAAGGCACAAAGAAGATAATGCCGGAGAATCAGTTTCGCACTATCTGGCGCTGCTTGGTTTTGTGTTCCTCTCTTTTGGCTTGATCTTCGGTGCGCTCTGGGCAAAAGAGGCCTGGGGCCATTACTGGACATGGGATCCAAAAGAGACCTGGGCCTTCCTCTCCTGGCTCGCCTATCTCGGCTATCTTCATGCCTGGCGCTACAAGATTGACAGCGCCAAGCTGCAGTGGTATCTGGCCCTCTCTTTTGTCGTGCTTTTGGTCTGCTGGTTCGGGGTCAACTATCTCCCTTCCGCACAAAACAGCGTACACACCTACTCGCAGAGCTGACAAGCTTTTTGTCACGTTTGGGCCACGGTGGCCCAGACGTGACAAAGGCGATCATATGCCGATTTCTCAGCAACCAATCCTCCCTGTTACCGCTTTCATGCTTTGACCTCCAGCAAGTATTACTCCTTTCCGATACGGTAAAAATGGGATGAACACTCCTTGAGCGACGGCGTATTATTTGATACGTCAACCACCGCCATTATTTTTTTTATCTTTTAAGTTTTCCTTAATAATCCTTTAAGGATGGTGCTGTTATGTTGAAGGCGGAAATAAATGCTAACAATAACACTCTAACAGAAACTATCCATGAAACAGAAACAAAGCGCAATGTACGGGTTACTGATCCTTGTCATAACCGTGATAACATCCCTCTCGTATAACCGGGCTGAATGTACTACTCCCCCCGTCGATATTGACGGCAACACCTATAGCTTCGTCACCATCGGAAACAGGGTATGGATGCGGGATAACCTGAATGTCTCAAGGTACAGAAACGGCGATCCCATCCGACAGGCAAAAACCAATGAAGAGTGGCTGGATGCCGCAGCTAAAAGAGAAGGTGCGTGGTGTTACTACAATAACGATCCGGCGAACGCGAACAAATACGGAAGACTCTATAATTGGTATGCGCTGAACGACCCACGGGGAATTGCTCCGTCAGGCTGGCATTTACCCGCCAAAGAAGATTGGGCAGCCGTAGCTACCACATTAACAGGAAAATCCTATTCCGAAGAAAAAAAGTCGCATACACTCACCATCTGGCGTTATCCGGCTCTTGCTGTCGATAACAGCATCCATTTCCACGCCGAACCAGGAGGCATCAGGGGAACAGATGAGCTGGCATTCGTATTTGCCGGTGAGAAAGCCTTTATGTGGTCCTCTTCAGAGCAGACACCAACTCTCGGCTGGTATGCAGAGTTCGACTTCCAGAATGCAGTCATAACGATATCCTCTCAGGATAAAAAGACAGGCTCCGCTGTACGCTGCATCAAGGATTGATCCTCATGTTGCTGGTAATCGGGCTCCGATTACCAGCAACAATCTTTTCCGGTCAGTCTCAGTGTTGAATTTCCCGCAGATTGAGGCAAAAAATTACTACCGCAAAAAAACGCTGACTGCGGCGGAGATGTTTCATTGAATTGAAATATCGAGTTTTTTCCCCAACGCCTCGGCATAGTGGGTAAGGGTAGAGAGCTTGATATCTTCAGCATGGTTCTCAAT
>Ga0194037_1002484_pt1 | contig 12205 bp, 16 predicted proteins | sample JunL306m_MetaG_FD_148653 | JGI IMG/M metagenome (GOLD analysis project Ga0194037, IMG submission 148653) | Anoxic zone freshwater microbial communities from boreal shield lake in IISD Experimental Lakes Area, Ontario, Canada - Jun2016-L304-6m | ecosystem: Environmental > Aquatic > Freshwater >...
CCCACTACCGCTGTGCTCGACTACGGCGCAGGGCTTGCAGGGCCTCTGGTCGCATATCGCTGGAATGGCGAATCGGAACTGACCAATGATGCCTTCGTGGCTGTTGGCTAGCTAAGAATGCATCGCCAAGAGAAAGGAAACATCAAATGAACTGTCAACCTGGAAACGTCGCGATGATTATCAAGGGCCGCCCGGCCAACATAGGAAGGATCGTCTTCGTATTCAGAAGCTACGGCGATGTCGACTACACCTATATGGGGTATGGCGTACTCCCATGTTGGAACGTCGAAAGTCTCGGCGGCGACTTAGACACCGTAACCGGTCCATCAAATCGCGGGTTCATTCCCGACCTCGCCCTTCGCGCACTACCTGGCCTTAGCAACCGAGAGGCGCTGGAAATGCGCAAAACCAAGGCGCAAGCGGATTTTGATGCGGCACTAGCGGACTTAGGAGGGATTTTGCAATCAATTCCAAATAATGAAGGGCTTCCTGACGAACGCCAGCATGAAGACGAAGTTCTCAGTGATTCAGTAATGGAATCCGCTTTCCACGCTGCCGGAGATCAGATCATGAGACCCGTCGATCTGTTTGGGCCCAAATCAATTCCCGGCGGCCGAACCCCGAGGGAGATCTACCAATGACGAACCTGAACGAGTACGTCGCTCGTCAAAAGGCGATCCAGCTGGCCGATGAGGCCATCAAGAATGCGGCGGGCCCGAGACAAAGCCACGTTGCTCAACGAACCGTTGTTCTGGCTACCAACTTCGCGGAGCGGTCAGATCTGCCTGCTGGAACGACAATCTGCAAGATGAGTCCAGCCGTGGTTGAGGCATTATCCGCGCTCGGGCTGCATGCACCTGTTTCGTTGGGCGTGCTTCCAGGCAGGTGGTGGGTAGCCAAGGTGGATGCGTCTGCTGAGAACCCCAACTTCGAGCCTGGCGGTTGCATGGTTCGGGTGGTCGCTAGTACGGAGCAGTTGCAATGCCATTACGGAGCGTATTGCTGTGAGGTTATCGCGGGTCCATTCGATCAAGACGACAAACCGACGTAGCCACGGGAGACGAAGATCAACTCGATTCGCAGAGTCATTTAACCTGGGACTATCCAAATGTCTAATTGGAGCATCATCGCAATTGTCTTCGCTGGCACGATAGTCATAAGCGCGATCGCCATAACACTGCTAATTCGCAGCAACCTGGCGCGAAGAGGACAACGTACCAAATGGGATTGGTGGCATGACGAGAAATATTTTGATCTGCCGGTGAAGGGTGTCATCCCAGGACGAAACGGCCGTCCAGATATTGAGGTTAGGCATTGGACAGACATTCCAACGGTGTTTACAAAGAGAGATAGTCACCTCGGTAAAGAGTCAGACCGAGAAATGGATGCATAGGCCAATACCCGTCCCTATGTGGGTTGATGAAATGAAAGTTCCTGATAGATTTCCGCCAGGCTGCCGATTCGGGGAGCAATCCGAAGGCGGTTTCTTTGTCGAATTGCCAGACGGTTCCTGGTTCGCGCTCTCCGACGACGGAAGATCACTCTCCCCACGTCCTGGACTGAAATCACGCGGACCGATAGGCGAATGGTATGAGCGGACCGAATACGAGTTCTTAGCTGAGGCCAATTCCCTTCACTCTGTTGACGCACGCGAGATTTGAGCGCAACGGTAGTCGCGCAGCGATAGTTCAAATATCGCGACATCGATTTCACTGCCGAGTACAGATTTGCGATATTTGCATCGAAGGTTGCGGCTGATGGAGCATTAGGGAGCCGACCCAATGTATTGAAGTCAGCATTTGGCCTTCCAGTTTCGCCAGGCCCGCCAGTTGTGCGGGCGTGTTCATTTGGCCTTATAGGTCGGTATGCATGTGCGAAAAACACCACAGGAAGGTCGAGATGTAACGCGGTCTACGTGCATGCTGTTGACATCGAGCTTGGGGCATTTATAGTAATGACTGTGTGGCGCCGATTTGAAATTCAGCTTGCGGGCGCATTACAAATGCAGCTAAAGCGGTCGGGATAAGCCCGCTTTGGCATGCAGCACGACCAAGGCGGGCTTTTGCTTTTTGTATTCGCAGTACATCGCCGATTTGAGCAGCAGCTTGTGGGGCGATTCATCAAGTACCGCTAAAGCGTTGGCTCTCCGGTTCGGCCGGGAGCCAGATGGCAACAAACTGGAGAGCATCGTGAACCGCATCAAGGCAACTCAGTCCGGACCACCGGACACCATGACCTAAAGGCAGGACTTCCTATTGGTGACTTGCGTACAGGACCCTTGGTCCTGTGCAACGGGGCTTGTTGTGCCTTTGCACAGCAACTCCCGGCCAACGGAACTTCCTTTAATTCATGACGGAGATGTCCTATGCAACAGCAATCCAGCCACAGCGGGAAGCCCCCGCTGGTCAATCAGCCAGCCTCCATCCGGAAGAAAAATGCCTGGTGGCAGGCACTCAAACTCAGCCGGGCACAACGGAAGTACCCCTATGTAATCTCAGAAGGCGCCGTCTGGTTCGGTCGCAAGACACCGGACCAAAAGGCATTCGTCTGGATCGATGCCGCGGAGTTTCCCGGCTCGATCGCAACCAATGACGCGATCTATCCAAACACGGATAACGCTACGGTGGCCGGGCGAGATGTTCTGCCAGCCGATCAAAGAACGGAGAAACGATAATGCCCAAGACCTACACCCTGAGCCTCTCCCGCTGGCACAAAGTCGCTGAACGCCTAACGCGGGAATACACTGAAACGGCTCATAAGGCCAAGCAGGTGCTCACGCAGACGCGCGTATCGGCCTACCTCGGCGAAGGACAAGAGCAAACGCTACGCGATGCTGCTAGCAACTGGAATGAGCGCATGGCCCACGCCTTTCGTCTGCAAGACAGTATCGCCGACATTCGCCGCGCTCTAGGCGACCGCAACGTCCAGTCCGGCGTAAGCGGGCTCCTGGCCGAGTTCGACAAGCTCAACCGCCGACAGAGGATGCTGTCCGAGATCGTCGATGGCCAAACGGCTGACATGATCGGAATCGGGGAACTCAAGAACATTCGCTCCGACTATCTGGCAGATGGCGACGGCTACGACAGTCGTCGCCCGCAGTTACAAGTTCGCATGCTCGATCAAGCCGATGTCCGTAGGCTGCAACAAGAACTCGATGCTGTACGCGCAAGGACTTATGCGCTGGCCGACGAAATCGCCGAGCTCAACAAGACGACTGTACTGCTGGAACTGACTGAGGAAGCGGCTCTGGCTGCCGGCCTCTAGACCGAATTCGGCGCCTTCGGGCGCCGGGTCCTGGATGCTTTGTCGTCGGGCATTCGGGTAACTGTAAGGCGACCGCGGAAGGGCAACAACAATTGGTGAGTTCATTGCTCGTCGAACTGGACCGGAAGGATTTGAGGCACACAGCCATTTGCTCGTTGCTGGCCTCACCCCGAGGGAATGGAAATCCGACGATGCGGTTGCTGATTGCCAGTTATTCGTTGCTTCGCCCTTCCGCGCTTTTCTTCAAAAGAAAATGACGTGGAATGGGTAGGCATTAGTGCAAGTCAGACGCCCTGAGTGCTCAGCAGTGGCAGCTGCAAGATGACTTGTAATACGACTTTCCCTATCATTTGGGCGGCTAGCAGTTCTTCCTGATCGCACTCATCCGAAACTGCGCCCAGTTTCAGCGGCCGCTTTCGGGCAACGAACTCTGATAGCTGACTGACTCTTTCGTGCCCTTTGCCGACGGTGGAGGAAACCGGGAGCGGCCGTTCGCCGCGAACCCCCGAAATTGAAATGCTGCCATTCGTTATGCGTCAGTGATATTCTCGCCCTAAAGGCTGTTGTGCAGCGGGAACGGTCATTGACGATGACGTGAGCATGGCATTTGAGTGGCCGGTGTTAGAGTGGAGCTGCCAAATTCCCCGCCATTTACCATTGCCTGCGTTTATTGAATCCGGGTGAATTCACCTCTTATGGAGCACGTTCCCGATTGGGAAATGTGCGCCGGTATGCTTCAACCGAGATCGCAAGGGCGACGAGGATCAGAACCGCGGCGACGGCGAACGTGATCCGCATGCCGGTGGCAACCGCCTCGGGGTGTGCCGTTGTAATGTCGTTCGTCGCCGATCCGAGAGCGAACACGGTGCCCATGACTGATGCGCCGGTGATTAGCCCGAGATTGCGCGACAGGTTAAGCATGCCGGATATAACGCCACGCTGGTCCGGCAGGATATTCGTCATTACGGCGGTGTTGTTGGCTGCTTGGAACAGCGCATAGCCGGCAGTGATGACGACCAGTGGCACGATGTAGCCCGGTATGCCGAATCTCGACGGTAGCAGGGACAGGACGGTGGAGCCGACCACCATTGCGATGAGCCCGACGATGCTCATGCAGTGCGCGCCAAACCGGTCCACGATGCGGCCGGCCGGCACGCCGGTCAGCGCGGCGGCGATCGGGCCAGAAGACATGACGAGCCCGACGCGGGCCGCGTCCAGGCCGAGGGCGGTAGAGAGATAGAAGGGGCCGACCACTAGCGTCGCCATTACAACGGTCGTGACCAGGGTGCTCATGGCAAAGCCCGCACTCAGCACCGGATTGCGGAACATCGCCAGGCGGACCAAGGGCGACGCGGACTTCGTCTCGGCCAGCACGAACAGGCCGACTCCGACAACGGCCAAAAGCAACAGGGCCATGTTGAGCGAACCAAAGCTGCCGCGCCCCACCGTCATCGCCAGCGCATAAGCCGCAAGCGTCAGGGCAAGCAGCAGCGTGCCCACGTGGTCGAAGGCAGTCCGATCTGTCTGCGTTCCACGGTGATCAGCGGGCAGGAAGCGATGCGCTAGTAGCAGACCGAGGATCCCCAAAGGCACGTTAATGAAGAATATGGCCGGCCAGCCGAGCCCCGCGATCAGGGCGCCGCCGAGCGACGGGCCGAGCGCGGTGCCGATCGCGGACATGGTGCCGAGTAGACCCATGGCGCTGCCGGTCTTGTCCTTGGGAACCGTCTCGCCGACAAACGCCATGGTGAGTGCCATCATGATGGCCGCGCCCAACCCCTGAGCCGCCCTAGCGGCGACCAGCAGCCATAGCGTGGGTGCGACGGCGCACAGGACCGAGGCTACCGTGAACAGGGAGATTCCAGCCAGTAGTAGCCGCCGGCGACCGATGGTGTCACCGAGCCGTCCAACGCTGACGATCAGGGTGGTGATGGCGAGGAGATAAGCAAGCACGACCCACTGAACTTCCTGAAAAGAGGCGGCGAACGCTAGCGCCAGCGTCGGCAAGCCAACATTGGCGATGCTGGTGCCGAGTGAGGACAGCAGCATGGACAGCGACAGGCTGGCGAGCGCCCAGCGAACCGAAGAAGCCCCTTCCGTGCTTACGGCAACTACCTCAGTCCGTACTACAACGATTGTTTTCATCATGAACTCCTTTTTCTGGCGGCTCCCGAAACGGGACTGACAGAAGCGTAGTTCTTTGCACGACGTGGCGGAAGGCGCAACGTTTGCACTTTATTCGTGCGTTTGACGCCATGTATCGAGCAAACACTGCTATGGTTGAACCATGTCAACACCCGATCTGAACTTACTGGTCACTCTTGATGTGCTGCTCGCTGAAGGCAGCGTTGCGCGCTCCGCCAGACGGTTGCGGCTCAGCCCGTCGGCGATGAGCCGGGCGCTGGCGCGATTGCGCGAGACAACGGGTGATCCGCTGTTGGTCAGGGCTGGACGCGGTCTCGTCCCCACGCCTCGAGCAATCGAATTACGCGAACGGGTCAGTCAGCTCGTGCAGGATGGAAAAGCAGTCTTGCGTCCGACCGAAAAGCTCAACCTCAAACAACTCGTCCGAACGTTCACGCTGCGGACCAGCGACGGGTTTGTAGAGAACTTCGGACCAAACCTCATAGCCCGCGTCGGCAAGGACGCACCCGGCGTGCGGCTGTGCTTTGTGCAGAAGCCCGATAAAGACAGCACGCCACTTCGCGACGGGGTCGTCGATCTTGAAACAGGTGTTGTAGGGAATACGGCGGCTCCGGAACTGCGCGTCCAGGCGTTGTTCCGGGACCGTTTCATCGGCGTCGTGCGAAAGGGGCACCCACTGAACCGCGGCAAGATTACGCCTTCCCGTTATGCGGCCGGTAGGCACATCTACGTATCGCGGCAGGGTCGCCATACGGGACCAATCGATGAAGCCTTAAGTTCGCTCGGTCTGGAACGGGAAGTCGTAACGATCGTCGGTGGATTTCCGGCCGCACTGGCCCTGGCCCGGGCCTCTGATTTGATCGCAAGCGTTCCCGAACGCCATACCGGGAATCTGCGTACCGGGATGCATAGCTTCCCCCTTCCGTTCCCTACGCCGGAGATCACTATTTCATTGCTCTGGCATCCGAGACTGCACGCCGATCCGGCACATCGATGGCTGCGCAGCCTAGTTCTGGATACCTGCGCGGCGATCCGCTGAAGGGGTGAATCGTCCACTGATTAGGGCAGTGAATCGCCCCGGACCCTGTAGACGCTCTGAAGCCTTATTCCGAGGAATTGCAGACCGCTATTGGAGAGTGCGGTCGAAGAACTGATTCAGCGCAGTCGCTAGCTGCTTCAGAAATGCGGCTCGGTCAAAGCCCTCCGGGTTGGCACCAACATCACCATCCGGGGATTGGATGGGCATGCTTGGAGTGTCGCTGAAAGCGTAATGGCCGGCGTTTTGAATCGCGTGGTAGTCCGCTTTGTCGACGTTCTGCCGCACCCACTTGGCGTGGTAACGAGGCACCAGAAAGGTGTCTTTGTCGCCGGCATAGATGGTCGTGGGGATATTTATTGTCGCAAGCGACTGTGCACTGAATACCACACCCATTGGCGCCAGTGCTGCCACTGCGCGCACGCGCGAATCCCGCATTCCTTCGAACGATATCTTCTCGGCACCGCTAGTCGTCACCCGCCGCCCCATCGAACAGAAAATGGGGTCATCGCTGTCCGTCTTGCAATGACTGACGATGCGGATGAGGTCAGGGGTGCCGCCAGCGAGTGCCAGTACCGTGTAGCCGCCGGCTGAGTGACCCACCGCGCCGACGCGCGGGCCATGAGCATCGGCGGAAATGCGCGGCTTCCATTCAGGGTCGCTCAAAATCGCATCAATCACCCGCGACGCCTGCCGGGGACGCTCGCTAAAGTAATAGCCCCCCCCCACGCTAAACAGGGACTGGTCTTGCCAATTATCACCCGGGTGCTTAATAGCAGCTACCAGATAGCCATTTTTTGCTAGCGCTTCGGCAAGAACGGTGTGGTTTAGCTCGGCACCGCCGGTGCCATGACTTAGCACTATCAAGCCTTTGACTATCGCATCCGGCTTGCCGTTGATGGCGACTGTCGGCCTGAAAGGCCCCATCGGGATAGACTTGGCGCTGTCTTGCGTGGGATAGAAAAGAACAACATGAATTGGTTGTTGGCTGCTGTTCTGAGCGGGAGCGTCAAATCCGCGAAAGCCAGCTTCGGTCGCCAATGCCGGGCCGGCGGCCAGCAATACGCTTAAGGTTGCAACCAGAAATCTTGCTAGAACTTTGGCACTCATATCTACTCCTTCAGTGTTTACGGGAAATCAACCACTCGGCCACCGCAATGTTTATGGCCCAGCCTGCCCCCATGAATATCGTCCTCGCCAGCTCTCCGTGAATGCTCGGAAACAGAAACCAGGGAAGATGAGTGAAAACTTGCGTACCCGCGCCAAGCCCGAGGGCATAGCCGCGCATCATCCAGACTCGGTGAAGCGGGATGTCGTGCCTCATGACGGCTGAAAAGCCGAGGCACAGAAACAAGGCCATCGCCGACCCTGCCAGAAGGCGGATAGCGTAAAGAAACGGGCCGTCAAAATCTGCGGGCAAAGGACCTGCGAGACTAGCGGCCGGATAGAACTGGGTCATCCACAAGCCGGTTAGCGCGGCGACAAGCCCACAGGGAACAAGAATCCGCCCAGCAGCACGGTGCCAGTTCGGCTTTCGCCGGCGGAATCCTGAAGAAAACTGGAATGCGCCGAGGATGCAGAAGATGGTGACGCTGATAACGTGCAGCACCACGGGCAAAGGTTCTGCAAAGAAGCGGGCGTTATCTGGCGCGATCTCCCCACCGCCGCCAAGTTGGACAAGGCGGAAGATGCCAGCTACAACAGGGACACCACTGAGCGCTACCAGCCCGGCGGGTGTGAGCCATTCGGACTTGATGGAGAAGGTCACCTTGAAGATTCCTGTTCCAGGATCACGGCCCAGCTTTTTCTGGTATCCAGTGTCGGATCTGTGACGCGCAGCATTGATAGGCCAATGACATTTGCCTGGCTATCGTAAATCGAGATTGTTGCGACTCCATCCCCCAGGTTGTAGTCGAGCGGCGAATTCAATGGAATATCCTTATTTGCGGTGAGCAAGCGGTGGGACTATCGGCGAAGCTTCAAGCCGGCGACGAGTCCGGCACATCAGCGCGCCGCGTCCGTGGCTTTGTTAGACGGCTCATCTGCTTCAGCCCGCAGCTTGAGCGCCTGGTTCATTTCTTCGAAGCCTCGTTTCGTGTCCCTATCCAGACTTGCCCTGAACATCGGGACGAGAATGCCGCTAAACAGCTCGCTCTGCCCAAACCGTACTTTTCCGTTGGCGATGGGTTGAATATCGAAGCGATGCTCGCCGTCAAATAGCCCAGGCACCAGGAACCGGCCAAGCCAGCAAAGCTTTTGAGCCCGGATGGCGGAAATCACAGCCGGACGAAACGTCATGCCCTTGGTGCCGCTAGGTTGGATACGAACCTCAAGCGAGGTGCCTTGCTCTGGTGCTCCGCGAATGGATCTAATGAAGGGGTTCCACTCAGGGTAGGCCGAGAAGTCGGTCAGAATTGACCAGACTCGCTCCGGTGTCGTGGCGATCTCAATTTCCGTTTGTAACTGGTGACTAGCCATCTGGTCCTCCTGGCTTTAAGCCGTCTAATCGACATTAGCAACAGCGAACCAACCGTCTGCCATGATGCTCAACCAAAGGGGCGCTGGCAATCAGTTGCTATTCGTCTCCAATTCAGTAGCCCTTTTAACCAAATTGGGCAATAGAAGGCCTAGGAATGTCGGGGCGATTCACCGGGTTGAACATGTGGCGTGCGTTATCTGCGATGACTCCGGCCACAAACCCAAACAGCGATGGTGGAAAATCGTGGCCCATTCCCTCGACGATGAGTAGTTCGGCCCCTTTAATGTTGGCCGCCGTGTCCTTCCCAGCTTCCGGAGGAACTAGTGGGTCGTCTGACCCATGCAACACAAGGGTCGGAACACTTATGTTGCCTAGTCGTGATCTTAAGTCACCCGTTGCTGCGATGGCGGCGATGTGCCGCCAAAACCCGCTTGGGTTGTATGCTCGTTTGACTTCGGCTAAGGCTTGATCTCGTTGAGCGGATTCGTCAAATGGATAGCCTCGGCCGGCAATCACTTGAGAAAAAGCGACGCAATGTGCGAGATAGCCCTGTTCGTCTTTCAAAGGATGTGGCGCGGGCGAAGTCATCGCCGCCATCACTACAGGGCTGGCCTGCGGCAGATCACGATTGCCAGTACTCGACATAATGGAAACCAGAGATAGAACGCGTTCAGCATGCTCGCTGGCCACCAGTTGTGCGATCATGCCGCCCATTGATCTCCCAACCACGTGCGCTCGTTTGATCATCAACGAATCCAGAAGCCCTATGGCGTCGTTCGCCATATCGAACAGCGTATAAGGCACATTGGGCGGTTCGCCGCGAGAGACTGCGTCGGCAATTGCAGCGAGATCTGGCATCGACGGGCTATCGAAGTGAGTTGAAAGGCCAGCGTCGCGATTATCAAAGCGAATCACGCGGTAGCCTTGTTCTACCAATATCTGGCAAAACGTTTCGCTCCAACGAATCATCTGCGTACCCAGACCGGAAATCAGCAGAACTGCTTCCGCGCCGGTATTGCCAAAACAATCGTATTCAATTTCAATTCCGTTCGCTTTAGCCTTGGGCATGGCATGTGGTCCTCAAATGTTCTTGTGTCGCGCGCCTTTTGGGAGCGCTCCGATATTTCGTTTGGCCGGCTCCACTACAGCACCACGGATGCACCGCCAGGCTGTGCAAGTGGCCGCGTACCCAGCAAATCGTCGCGATAGCGTTGCTCATGAGAGTGCTAAGCTTGGCGTGCGTGCAAGCGTTACCAGTGCTGCGGAAACCACCTCAACCGCTGCGGGGGCGATTGATTCGACGGCTTCGGTGCAAATGCTATCGGCAGTCTCGCGTGCGGCGTTCACTAGCGCTCGCCCGGCTGGGCGAAGCACGGCCTGACGATCTCCATTCGCACCCTCGCGCACCACAAGGCCAATCTTTTCGAGCACGATCAACTGACGCAGCACCGACGATTGAGGCTGACCAAGCGGACGCACGAGTTCCGGAATGCTTACCCGACCACCGTCCACTTGCGCGAGCAAATTCAGCAACGAAAAATCATTGAAACTGATGCCATGGTGTAGGCCCAACTCATCGTCAAGCTTGAGTTGCAAGCTGGCGTGGGCATGGTGTAGCGCCAAACAGAAGCCGAGATTAGTGTTCATAGAGGTTCGCTCCGGGGTTCGTCGTAGCCGAGTTCGCCAACACAAGGGACTTCCTGGCGCCACAGGCTAACTAGCATTTCCAATTCTCGTGCGGCAATGAACGCTGGATCTTCGCTGGGTTTGACCATGTCGAGTACGTCGAAGAGAAAGTTGGTCTCGCCGTGCTCGACCCAGTCCTGCGCAAGCCTCGCATTGCGATGCAGTCCATGCTGCAGTTCAAAACGATGCCGGTTGAGTGTGCCCTGTACGTTGGTACTTCCTGCAACCATTGCCCGGCCCGTGATCTGGTTACGGATCGCATAGACACCGGCTCGGGTTTTCGTCTCCAGATACTGTCGTTTCAGCGTCTTTTTGTTTGTCATCATCAATCCTTTTTGTTCCAAATGAGTCACGGTGCAAGCGATGGCACTTCTGTGAGCGGCAGTGGAAACGCTAGGTACCCGACGTAATCGCGAACGTCGGTCGGCCAAGCTTCGGTCAGTTGGTGGAACTTTGCCGCGTCGTTTGCGAACAGTGCACGCGAGGCCTCTTCAAACCCAGCCATATCACCAGCCATGGTCGACATGAAGTGGTAAGCACGTTCATTCGTCTGGCGTTGTCGGTCTCTGTCCACGCTTGCCCGGCGTGCCTCATCAACCAGTTTCCGCAAAGTCACCGATGCACCGCCTCGCTGTGCAGCCAACCAATCCCAGTGGCGCGGCAGTAACGTGACTTCTCGCGCGACAACCCCAAGCTTTGGGCGGCCACGGCCACGTGGCTCACCAGATTCCCCAGAATCGGTCAGTGCCGACTCGTTTCCTTGAAGCTGGCACCCCTCTGGAGGTAGACGTGCCAACATCTCGGCATCGCTTCCTCGAATGTCGATATCGACAACTTGACCAGTCTGGTCGCAGAAGGTCAGCAGCGGACTGGGTACGTCGGACGCTAGAGCGTGTTTCACAGCCAATGCATTGACCGGCAAGCTGCCAGAGGCGATACGCTTGTGGCCGTTGAAGCTGGTGTAGGAAGGAGTAGCGGTGTCAATCACAGTGAGATCGGTCTTGAATTGGAAGACCAAATAATACCCGGGTTAAATTAGCGCGTCAATAACACCCGGATGAAAATTGGTGGTCGTGCTCTGTGATTGACGCGTCGGTACTGCCAAGGCCCCCTTGTCTTGCTCGACAACACCGAAGTGACTCTACTTCACCTTGCCCATCATCAGGGTGCGTGACCACGGCCCCGGGATTCCCGAATCGGAACTGGAGAAGGTCTTTGAGCCGTTTTACCGGCTGGAATCCTCTCGAAACAGGGAAACCGGCGGTACCGGCTTGGGGCTCGCCATTGCGAGGCAGCTTGCAAGCGCGCTAGGTGCCGAACTGAGCCTACGTAACCTTTCGGAGGGCGGGTTGGAAGCAAGCGTGCTGCTCGCAACTGATCCGCCAGTTTCGCCAACCGGGGCTATCGGTTGAGAACGATGCGAAGTCGGTCGATCCATCAATCAATTGATGGTGGCAAAGTCATCTGAACGCTGGGAACGACGAATTCGTCGGCGGCGCTTGAATGGCGGCTTCCGAGAAATCACTCCGAGCCAATGACCGCAATGGAGAAAGAGTTCGACTGACCGGAATTGGCCGACTGCTGCGGTACACGAG
>Ga0194037_1002487_pt1 | contig 12193 bp, 9 predicted proteins | sample JunL306m_MetaG_FD_148653 | JGI IMG/M metagenome (GOLD analysis project Ga0194037, IMG submission 148653) | Anoxic zone freshwater microbial communities from boreal shield lake in IISD Experimental Lakes Area, Ontario, Canada - Jun2016-L304-6m | ecosystem: Environmental > Aquatic > Freshwater >...
GCCATACATTATGCCAGTTGATGGTGTGCCACGTCACTTGGTGCGTACTTTAACCCGTGCTAAATTTGAACAATTGATCGACGATTTAATTCAAAAAACTATTGAACCATGTCGTACCGCTTTGAAAAACGCAGGTTTGACAATTGGTGATATCGATGAAATTATCTTGGTAGGTGGTTCAACACGTATTCCAGCTATTCAATCGGCTGTTGAGAAATTCTTCGGAAAATCCGCTTCTAAAGGTGTAAATCCAGACGAAGTGGTAGCTGTAGGTGCTGCCATTCAAGGTGGAGTTTTGTCGGGTGAAGTAACTGATGTATTGTTACTTGACGTTACACCACTTTCATTGGGTATTGAAACAATGGGTAGCGTGATGACTAAATTAATTGAGTCGAACACCACTATTCCAACAAAAAAATCGGAAACATTTACTACGGCTGCCGACAATCAACCTTCTGTAGAGATTCATATTTTGCAAGGCGAACGTCCTTTGGCCAATCAAAACAAGACAATTGGTCGTTTCCACTTGGATGGCATTATGCCTTCTCGTCGTGGTGAGCCACAAATTGAAGTTACTTTTGATATTGATGCCAATGGTATTCTACATGTTTCGGCAAAAGATAAAGCTACCGGAAAAGAGCAAAAAATCCGTATTGAAGCTTCTTCTGGTTTGACTGATGCAGAAATCAAACGTATGAAAGACGAAGCGGCTGCAAATGCTGATTCGGATGCTAAAGAAAAAGAACGTATCGACAAATTGAACCATGCCGACAGCTTGATTTTCCAAACAGAAAAACAACTTAGCGAAATTGGAGATAAAATTCCAGCTGACAAAAAAGGCCCTATCGAAGCTGCTTTGGCAAAACTGAAAACTGCTCACCAAGCCCAAGATATTGACGGAATTGATGCTGCAACCAAAGAAGTGAACGATGCTTTCCAAGCTGCAAGTCAAGAAATGTACAATGCTCAAAATGCCCAAGAAGGTCAAGCGCAACCAAATGCTGGTGGCCAACAAGCACAAGGCGGAAGCCAACAAGGTGACGTGACTGATGTGGACTTTGAAGAAGTAAAATAAAGCCCCTGATCCCTGAAGAGGGAATAAGATAGAAACAGCCCAACTGAAATTAAATTCGGTTGGGCTGTTTTATTGTTTGCTAATGTTTTTATTATACCTACCTTATTTCAAATCTAGACTGTTTTATTGTTGCAGTAATATAAAAACGGGAATTATTATCATTACAAAAATCCCTGCATGTCTTGCAACATACAGGGATTCTACTTTTAATACCGATTGACTAATACCTATAAAAGTCAATTAAATGGTATATACACCGACCGTGATGCTTTGCTACCATTGGCACTACGCACAAATAGGTAGCAACACTTCACATCTGCCGCCAAAATGCCGGGATGGGCAATTGAAATAACTCCCAACGCATCAATACCACGGACTTTTCTCGATACAAGAAGTTCTCCAATAAGCGTTTTTGCAATTAGCACCACTTCATCCGACTCATTCACCTTTGGAATCAGCAAGTTGGTTTTGAAGCTTACTTCAATGCCTGTAGCCTCAACAGTGGCCGAAATAACAGCTACTTGAGGCAATGAGCCCAAAGAAACTATCAGCTTGCTGTAATCAATGGCTAATTCTGCACCGCTCTTGTCAATAGCGCCTGGCAAATTAGCTGCCATAAATTGATTGTAAGCCGATTGACCCGCTGGTCTTTCGGGGAAACCCTGGTCGAGCATACCGCCATAGGTTCCATACTCTTCAGCACCCAATTTAAAACTGATTCTCACTATCATTTGTGGTTCAGTTTTAGCATCCTGCTGATTGAATGCTTTGGAGCGGATAATATTTTGTCCACCATGTGTAGTGGTTACAAAATTGGCCATTGATCCACTCATTTGGCCTGTCATTGGATTTTGCGATTTGCTCATTCCGTCGATTGGTGTCCTTTAATAAGATAAACAGAATATTTATCTTTAAGACATTGCAAAAATACGGCGTTATTTCAAGCAAAACAATAGCGAAAATGAGCTTAAGTCTCTAATAAACAGATATTTATACACGCTTTTACACGCCTTTACGCGCTTTTACAAACTATTCTTTGTTTTTTCAGATATATTATAGTTTAATTAACGCATATACATTTTTAGTAATGTAATATAAAGGCCATATTGTACGGTAATTTACAACTAAAACGCCTTTTTGTTATCAGAAACTTCTCAATTTTCTGATTCATCTGACAATAAAGTGATACACATCAAATAAAAAAGGCAGCAAACCTAAGTTTACTACCTTCTATAAAATTCGCAATAAATGACTGTTTTGATTCTTTTTTGTATTTATAAACGAGACTTGAATAACCTCATTTATAATTCTAATCTCTTTTCTATTTCAAATCAAAAGCATACAAATAATCTATTGATTTTTTGTTTTCAACATTCGCAGTCCAGGCATTTTCTGTATGACTTATGTCTATGATGTTTTGAGTGGTAGTCTCTTTAAAACGATTTGCTATTTCATTCAATACGGTCAATTCTGTTGCGGTGAAAAGTGTCGCATTAAATTTCCTGTTAGGTGCAGCGGTGAATTGCTCCCCAAGTCCTCCATCCGGAAACGATGTACAATGTATCTCTACTATGTCTTGGTTGGAAAGAAACTCGTAAATGCCCTGAAAATTATTGGGCACTGGTCCCATAGTGATAGCATTGTACACCGAACCACTTATGGAAAAACCCGTTTGTTTGAAATGTGTAAAATCGGAATAAAAAAGCAACTTGTTCAGCTTGGTTTTCCAGGGTTGAATCGTTTCGCTGAAAAACAAAACCATTTCGGCAAATTTATCAAAATCAGGTTTCCTATAGCCTGTCATTGTGTTGGGTGAAGTTACACCCATCAAATACTCCTCAATCACCAATTTCTGTTTTTCAGCCTTTAGCGTTTGAATATTATGTTCTATTTTATGAACTACCTTATCGAGTGCTGTGCCTTCGAGTGCTGTGCTTAATGCTACTAATTTACGGAATTCGTGAGGGTCGGACGATAATTGGATTAAACGAGCATTGGATTGGCTGGGTATCTCTCCCGCTTCATATTGACGATAGCTATTGGCTCCAAAGCCCAACACTTCCGACATTTTGGAGGCCGAAAGTCCGTATTGCTCCCGAATAGTTTTAATTTCTGTGACAAAAGGTATCGAATACTTTGTGCGGTACTGATTTTGAACCTGATTAAAATTCAATTGTGCAAAGGCTTCGTCTTCAAACTGTTCGTTGGTATCTTCGCAGCGCCAGGCATGAAAACAAATCCTGAACTCTTCTTTTCTGTAGCTCATTGCTCTCCATTCTTTCTGAACAATCATTTCTTTACCTGTAAATGGACTTTGCATAATGTGTGTTATTTGAGAGGGTAAACAATAGGATGTTCTGCAATATGAAACGAGATACAAATTACTTCCCTGTTTGGGATGCCCATGGTTACTTTGATATAGATTTCCGCACCTTTTACGGTTTTACCAAACACCCACATGGGTAACATTCCACGCATCTTTTCTTCCAATGGACCTTCGGAATAATCCTCGGGTTTCAAATCCAGTATAATTTCTTTTCGCTTATTGGGCGAAAGCTCCAAATCATGAAGTGTTTGCGCATTTTTCGATCGGTCATCAAGTATCAGAATGCCACTCCAACCGGCCTTGAATTTTAGCTCTTTCAGGTAACGCTCTACTTCGTCTTTGGTGGCCATAATTATTGATGCTGCAAATGTATGTATAATGATGAATAGTTCAACTTTAAAGTTGAACTATTTAGATTAATTTAGCATAAATACAACTATCGTTAGGTGTATTGTTAGTTGTATCCCTTTAAGTTGAATTCAGCATCAATTTAAAGTTTATTTCTAGTTTTTATTCCCCATACTTCTCCACAGGCTCAGCCGCTATCAATCCAACCATTTCATCCACACTTGTGCTGATTAAAGTCGAACTATGGTTGTTGAGCGAAGTCGAAACAACCTGCCCATTCATAAGCATTGGCAACAACCAATCGCGAAGGGAGGCGAGTTGGATGTTTTCTTTTTCTAGTAAATCTTGACGGTTAAAAATTGAAGAAACAGTTTCTGTATATTTATTTATAATTGCTTTGCCAGCTAAGATAATGAAAATTGATTTTAATGTTGAAGCTGAAACTTCTTTAAATGTAGAACCAACTGCATTATTCTCAATTGTTGGAATCATATTCATTATTGAATAATATACATATTCTGTTGAATATCCTTTGTTTGGTACAAATGATTTGAATCCTTGATTTGTTGTTACAATTTCTCTTGAAATAGCCAAATATCCTATTGGTGCTCGTGAACTTAATAAAATCGTTCCTTTTGGCATTACATTTAACGAAGCTGCTTTTTTACCTTCATCACTAACATCCAACTCACCTTTTGTTATGAATTTGTTACCCTTATTTAAAGATAAATCTTTTGGGGTAATCCAAGCAATACCATCATTAGTAAAGTATTCAGAAACTTCTCTAGGTGGAGTACTACCTCCAATTATTTCCCCTAAATCTGATAAAGTTCCTTTTTTCCACCCCTCCGGCACTTCTCTCTTCAACTCTTCATTCCAAACCATTTTACCACCACTACTTTTGTAGCCAAGCGGTTGGTCATTGACGGGGTGACTCGGAGTCACCCCGTCAATAGCAGCGGACACTGGGAAATCAAACTGCACAAACCAATAATCATACAGCGTTTTAGCCATCGCTTCCAACTCGGTATTGATGCGGTTATTGAGGGCAATTTTGGAATCTAAGGAAATTAATAGCTCAGCAACCAGTATTTGTTCTTGAATAGAAGGAATACGAATTGGGAAGTTAGGAAGTTCAGTCAATGCTATACGATCAACTGTAGAACCACTAATTTTATGTGAAACAATTGTATGTTGGAATTTAGGAGACAGATATGCATATAACAAATATTCCGAAATCACCTTGCCTCCTTTTGGTCTAAGAATTCCCATTCTACGACCAAGACAAGCGCGAATTCCATCAGGCATTAAAGCAGCTTCTCCTAATCTTGTTTCATAAGAAAATAGAATGTCTCCTTTTACGGGAGTAACACGTTTTGTCCATTTTACAAAATCAATTTCACTTAGAAAAGCAGATTGAGTAAGGTCTAGTCTGCCTTTAATCAGACTAGAAATACTCAAATAATAGCAACCATTTTCCGTTTTTGTAGGAGTAGCATGTGGACCGTCAAATATGTCTGCAATTTCACCAATTGTTTTCTCTTTGTTACTCATTTTTCCCTCCTCCCATTTTTCTTTTTAAATCTTTTCCTTTTGCTGTTAGGCGGTATTTTTGCTGTTTGCTTTGTGGTTTATCTGGCAAAGTCATTTCAATTAAACCGTGATTTATTGCTGGTTGTATGTAATCAGATACAAAATATGCTCGATTTGTCAGTTTTAGTTTATTCATTATTTCCAAACGTGATTGATCGTTATCTATTACAGAAATAAGCTTTTTAACTTGTTCGCTATCATGTATGCTATCATGTATGGTATCATGTATGGTATCATGTATTGTATCATGTATGGTTGTAGCTGCTACTTGTTCGGTTACTTGTTCGGTCGGAGTTTTAATTACTTGTTTATCAGCAGTATCTACTTGTTCGGTGGCATTTACATCATGTACGGTAACATGTTCGGTAACAGCATCTACTTGATGGGTTACTTGATGGGTAAAACTTGTATCATGGTCGGTAACATGGTCGGTAGCATGTTCGGTAACATCGGTAATACTCTGTTTATCAATAGTATCTACTTGTTCGGTAGCATTTGCATCATGGTCGGTAACATGGTCGGTAACAGCATCTACTTGATGGGTTACTTGATGGGTCATTTGCAGATATTCATCTTCGAAAGGGAAAACTATTTCAACAAAATTTTCGGTTAAATGAAAAATATCAGCTTTGTAGGCATGTAATATCCTGTTCATGCCCGAACCCAATTGCTCCACTAGTTCCAAATCGCGAAACACCCGCATTAGCTCCCTGTTGCGGGGCATGGAGCGTCCTCCAAAAAACTCTTCTACGGATAAACCCTCAACCAAACCGCCATAAGAGGTTATCACCAATCGGTCGGCGTAAATTTCCACTACGGGTGGCACTTCGCGCGTATAATCGTTGTGTACCACAGCATTGATAAAGGCTTCACGCAAAGCTATTTTATCAATCATTCGTCGTTCCAGCCGTTTTGCTGCTCCTGTTATTTTAGTGAAAGTTTTATTCTCTATTTCCAGTTTGTCCAACACCCGTTCGGTAGCTTTTACTAGCGAACAAAAACCGTATTCTTCGTTTTCTATCAAGTCACGTTTGTCTGTTCCCGAGTATTTAGCCACTTTAATGGAAACGCTGTTTACATCGGCAAGCAAGTAAGCCACATAATTAAACTTGCCATCCGAAGTGTACAGGTCGAGATTTTGCAAAAACGATTCGTTGAGTTGAAAACCTCGTTCTTCGTAATAGATTTTCAACTGTGCAAAACTATGATTGGCATAGCGTGGCGAAACGATATTGCGCAACGAATTACGAGTACGGGATGCGTAAAGCTTGTCAATCATGGCAATATCCATTTGTTTCACTCCACTTCCTATTCGCATATAACAACCAGCAGGCGACATGCCCATCGACTTGATATAATAGGGCTTTTCTGTACCACTCGAAACCACAATGTGAATCACCGTTTTTTCGTTCATCTCTTCGGTATAGACATCAAAAAGTCCTAAACAAGTAGGCGAAATATTATTCTTGATGCGGTCGGTAATGGCAAGTTGCGTTTTATCTATATTTTCAACGCCAATAACCGTTCCATCGTCTTTCACACCAATATAAATATCGCCTCCAGTCTTCGAATTGAGGAATGAAACCACTACCTTTTCCAATTTTTCATTGAGAATGGATTTGAACTCCACTTTTTCGTTTTCAATCATTTTCTCATTCATACCTCAATCCTCCCAATTGTTTCTGAATTTCCACTTCCAATGCTTTTGATTCCGCAAAAAGGCTGTTTAAATTGCTTTTAAACGCTTCCATTTTATCGTCAAATTCGGCAGCAGTAATATCGGTATATTCAATTTTCACCTCAAAATACTGCCCTGCACTAAAGCTGTAGTTTTTCTCTTTTATTTGGTCGTACGAAAGTACCACTGTAAAATCATCCATCACTTTGCGTTGATTAAAGGTGTCGATAATCAGTTGTTCTTCGTCCGCAGACAGTAATGTTTTCTGGTTTTTGCCATCCTTTACGGTTGTTCCCAACTTGGAAGCATCCATCAGCACGATGTCGCCTTTGGTATTACCTTTGTCGATAAACAGCACCGACACATTGGTGCCCGTGGTGGCAAAGATATTACTTGGCATAGAGACCACACCACGCAGCATTTTCGATTCTATCAATCGTTCGCGTATTTTCCGTTCTATCCCACTTTGGGCGGTAATAAAACCTGTGGGTACTACTATGGCTGCCTTGCCGTTTGGTTTCAGCGAAAACATAATGTGCTGAATAAACATCAGGTAGATGGACATGGATTCCAACTTGGCTTTGGGCACATTGGGTATGCCGGCAAAGAAGCGTTCGTTGTTGGCTTTGGTGTCGAGGTCCGCGCTAAAGTCCGAGAAATCGAGCTTAAAAGGTGGGTTCGATACTATAAAGTCGAACTTCATCAGGCTGCCATCTTCATCCCTATGGTAAGGGTCAAGTATGGTATTGCCTTTTACGATATTGGGTATGGAGTGAACCAGATTATTCAATATCAGGTTCAGTCGCAATAGGTTGGACGATTTCTGCGAAATATCCTGCGAATAAATGGTGCATTTGTCCTCGCCAATTTGGTGTGCCAGGTTCATCAGCAACGAACCCGAACCCGCCGAAGGGTCGTTACAACTTACATTGCTTACTTCGCCCTGCACCAAACACTTGGCCATAATAGCAGCCACCGAGTGCGGCGTAAAATACTCGGCATATTTACCACCACTGTTGGTGTTGTAGTCTTTTATCAGGTATTCGAATATGGTAGCAAAGAAATCGAATTTTTGCGAGAAGATGGGCTCAAAACTAAAGCCAACCAACTTGTTGATAATGGCTTTACAGAACTCATCCCTATTGTCGGTCACGTATTTACTAATATTTTCGAACAGCACCAGTTTTTCACCGCCATTGGTCAATACCGAAAAAATATCAATGTTCTCTTTGGCAATGCTGGTGAGAGTGTTATCAAATATCTCGTCGAACTTGGCTTCGTTTTGTCGGGCAAAGAGCGACGAAATAAACTGCTCCGGCTGAAACCTTGCGGCACTTTCGCTCATTTGCATCAACAGCATTTCGTAGTCGTCGGCCGAATAAGCTTGTATGGCATCCTGCAAATTTTCGGCTTGTGCCAGTTTTGGTTCTATTTTCTTTATCTCGTGTATAAACTTATCATTCAGGAATTTATATAAAAATACCTGCGTAATGATTTTAAACTCATTCCCATCATTGCCCAATCCATAATTGGCACATATACTCTTTAGGCTATCAATCAGCGCCTTGGTCTCTCTTTCAAATTCAACGGTTGTCATTTATTTGTTTTGTTTTTATCGTTTTATTATCCCAATGGGATTATATGTATTTATCTTTTATTGATATCTTGTTCTAGAATTAGTTAAGACTAAATTATTGCTTGCGTAATATGTAATAAAAGAAGATAGGAACTTTTTGGTTTTTAAGACTTGGAAAATCTGAGAGAATCTCAGTTTTCGGAAGATCTTTGTAAGTAAATTCTTTTTTTTCAACAATAATAAACTTGTTTTCTTCAATTGCCTTTTCAAGTTTTTTGAGGGGATGCTTAAAGGTTTCTATCACTATCTTATTATTTGAATATGACAAATTCGTGCTTTCGTACTTATGAAGTGGGTGTACATCTGAAATCAAACATTCCCCTTTCGATTTAATTGTGGCAGCAAATAATCGAAAAGCGATTTCAATATTTGAAATGTTTGATAAAACTCTGTTACAAATAATCCAATCATATTTACTCCTTAACTCAATCAGATTCAACAGGTCATATTCAATACAATTTAGTTTGTTCTGAATTATATAAGGTTGATATTTATTCATACATATATCAAGCATCGACCGACTTATATCAAGTGCTGTAACAGTATGCCCTTTTTCCAAAAATATCGAAAGATTATTTCCAGTTCCAGTCCCAACATCAAGCCCATTGCTTTTTTGTAAAGTACGTGCCCATTCTTCTATAACTGGATATTCATATGCTTTCCAAAACTTTTGCCATTTCCAATCATCATAATATTCTGCTATGATGTTATAACCATCTCTTGCTGAATAAACTATATCATTCATTTCTTCTTATTTATTCTTTTAATTACATTATCTAAACTATCAACTTTTTGAGATAATCTTTGGATTAATTGATACTCAGAAGTTTTTAATTCCGCTTCTTTCTTTTCTTTAATTGCATCTTGTGCAACAACTTCTAATTTATATTTCTCTGTTGTTGTAACCAAACCAGTTTTATCCCATATCCATTTTGATATAATTGGCTCTAAAGTTGCGAAAATAATTAATACGGCAATTATAATACCTCCAAAAGTTATTTTCTTTTGGATAACTGTAGATGTGTTTTTTAATACGTTATCTTCTATGCCTTGGATATTCAAAAATGTCTTTTTAAATTTAATTGCATTTTCCGACAGTTTAAATTGGTAGTCATAATCTGTAATTATCTCATTATAAGGATTTATAGGATTGTTTTTGAGTTCAAAGAAATTTATTTTTGCAATTGCTTGATCTTCTTTTATGATTACTTTTTCTGCGGAAAAATTCACTAAATAGCAACTCGCAAAACCTTCATAACCCGATTCAATCATACTTGAATTTATCAATAATATACCTTTATTAGACATTGAAAATAAACCACTGTATGAAGCTGTAATATTTTGTGGAATTTTGAATTTTTCTTTTGATTGTACAATTATTATTTCTGATGGTTCTAATACATAAGATTTTTGAACCCCTTCAACAAATTCACCTGTACTTGGTACAATAATTTCACCAACTCTTATTTTATAAGAAGAATTTTTCAAGGACAATGGCTCAAATGAACTTATCATCTGATGATTAGTTACATAATTCTGAATATCTATATTGCTTAATATCATAACGTTAAAATTTAATTAGATTACTCCATATATCCTTTATATTCCTTTATAGCAAACACTTCCTGAATGTTATTTGCAGATTTTATTCTTGTGAGTAAAGTTTCGAAATATACAAAAACATCATCTATGTGATCTAGTGTAGGATTCTCAGCCAGTTCGTTTGTTATTTGTTCTATTGAGAACAATAGGTAGTGGCGCAAATGACCTGCAAGTAGAAAAAGGTCTACTGTGCTTCTGCCTTCGTGAACAAGTTCATTCCGAACCCGATATATACGAGTTAAGTGTTGCTCTAATCGATTAATATGCTGTTCAAGTGAACTCTTCAATTCTTTACTGTCATTAAATGTAGATATACAGGATTTAAATCGAGTTCTCACAAGAGGGTTTAACCCATCACAATTTGTAGTATTAGCAGGGATTAAATCATTAACATTCAAAGTTACGCCTGCTCTAGTTATAGAACTAAGGAGATAATTTGTTTTTCTCTGCCAATAGAAGACTCCATTAATAGCCACAAAGTAAGATTTTATTCTCTTTATGGAATCTTCTTCTGTATCAACAGCAGAAAACAATTGTTCAAAACCAATCCAATAATTAAGAATTTTATGTTCAACTTCAACAGAGTCATTTCCTAATTTGTAGAATCTAATAGCTGATTTTATTTTTTCTCTAGCAACCGAATCTTCTTTCATTAATTTGAAATTATCAATGAAACGATAAAACTCAGGTTCTTGATATTGATAAAAACCGTCTAAATTCTCCTCAATAGGCCAAAATCTATATAATCTTGAAGTAGAATGAATTATGAGTGATTGTTTCTCGATAATTATTTTATTTTCGCTATCATGTAATACATTAAGTTCAATGGTCTCAGATACAATTTGTAGTGCTTTTCTTAAAGAACACCGAAAGTCTAAACTTTCAATTTGTACAAGAATGTATTGTTCATCATTTGATTTCTCTTGAAATTTATCATTTATATATTCTTTATCCTTAAATTCTGCTGGGAATTCTGCTAGAACTTGTAATAAGTTTGAAGCAAGCCTTAAGTTTTGATTCAGATTGCATTTTATTTTAAAGATTACTTCATAATTATCCTTAGCCTTTTCAAAGCTGTCTTTTATTCCACCAAATACCTCATCTATTGTTTTACCTCTTTTAATTTGGTTGAGTCCATATCTTAAGTTGTCAACGATATATTTTCTTGAATAACCATGAAATATTAACTGAGAAATTAACCAACTTGCATATAAATCTATTTGATGATATTCTTGCCCGTTATCAGTTTTTAGTGATTCATTGACTTTTTCAAGTAAAACATTTTTTAGATTCTTATTTTCAAAGCAAATTGTCCTTGAAATCATAGAAAGTGTTCTATTCTTCTTTCCATCTCTACAAGATTTGAGTAAATCACCAATTTGTTTTTGAGTAAAACTACCAAAACTGAACACTTTATCTAAATCTTTGTTCTTTATTAAAGATTCTGCTTCATCAATAATAGAAGTAATTGTAGGATCAAAGTGTTTTATTCTTTTTTTGTTTAATCTTTCAATACTTCTTTCTAATTCATCAAATATGGTATAAGGATTGTGTAGATTAACTCTATAACTATCAAAAGTCTTCTTATGTAGAAGTTCAAGAGCTCTATCAAAAAAATATTTACTAGAATTATTCATATTATTAGAATATATATTATCTTTGTCGTCAGAAAATAATTTCAATTAAAGATATAAGACGGGAGACAGCAGTTACGAACATTATCCGTTAGGAGTTTGTAGTTCAGTTCTCCCCGAAGAATAGAAGCCCGAGCAATCGGGCTTTTTTCATCCTCCATGTTCTTTTTTCTTCCTTCTTCACGCAATCTTCACCCCCTTATACTCACTCAAATACTCCTTCACCACCATGCCATAAATTCGTTTGGAGCGCTCGGCATCCAAGTTCAGGTGATGTTTATTTTTTAGTTCTGTAATCACC
>Ga0194037_1002490_pt1 | contig 12184 bp, 12 predicted proteins | sample JunL306m_MetaG_FD_148653 | JGI IMG/M metagenome (GOLD analysis project Ga0194037, IMG submission 148653) | Anoxic zone freshwater microbial communities from boreal shield lake in IISD Experimental Lakes Area, Ontario, Canada - Jun2016-L304-6m | ecosystem: Environmental > Aquatic > Freshwater >...
CTCACCGATGAGATTGCTGACAGATACGGTCTCAATTTTCGATGAGTAGGCGTGATTCGTTATAACTGAATCGGTTACAATCAATTTTTCAAGTACTGAAGCGTTTATTCTCTCAATGGCCGGGCCCGAAAGAATGGGGTGTGTTGCTGCTGCATAAATCTTGAGTCCTCCTGCTTCACGGATGGCTTTTGCGGCATTTACTATGGTTCCGGCAGTGTCGATCATATCGTCAACGAGCAGAACGTTTTTACCTCTGACATCGCCGATAATGTTCATGACTTCTGCAACATTGGCGGCTGGCCTGCGTTTGTCGACAATCACCAGATCGGTACCGAGTTCTTCCGCAAATTTTCTGGCAAGCTTGACACCGCCAACATCAGGAGAGGCGACAACAAGATTGTCGCGGAATTCCCTGTGACGAATATCATTTATCAGTACGACACTGGAATACAGGTGATCAAATGGAATATCAAAAAACCCCTGAATCTGCGGTGCATGCAGATCCATGGTCAGAATACGGTTGGCGCCAGCCTGGGTGAGCAGGTTCGCAACAAGTTTTGCTGTAATGGCAACGCGGGGCCTATCCTTTCTGTCCTGCCGGGCATAGCCATAATAAGGCATAACTGCGGTGATTCTTGCTGCCGAAGACCTTCTGGCCGCATCAATCATGATCAGCAGTTCCATCAGGTTATCGCCTGGTGGATTGGTGGACTGGATGATGAAGAGGTCTGATCCACGAACTGATTCGAAATAATTTACCGAAATTTCCCCATCGGAAAAATTTTCTACCTTTGCATTACAAAGTTCCATGTCAAGGTATTCGGCAATTTTTGCTGAGAGGGTCGGATTACTACGCCCTGCGAAAATTTTAATGGGTTTTGCCTTTGTATCCTGCATTATCGAATGAAAGCGATTATATTGTGGCAGTACGTTTAACGCCCAAAATTATATTTCAAATCGTCTTACCAAAAATGATTACATTTAAGCGAGTCGAAATATAACTAAAAAGGCTGAAAAATTAACTAATTTTTTCCTCTTTCTAAAGTGCGGTTATTTGCTTAAAAAATATGACTATTCAGGAGATCAGGGACTATCTTGGGCAATTTATTGAAGCTGTTGAACTTGTGGGAAGTGATGATGGCATGATTTCCGGCCCCGCAAAGATTGAAACCGCACAAAATGGACAGTTCACTTTCATTGCTAACGAGAAATATGCAAGGTTTATTGCATCTACAAGGGCTTCGCTTGTTATTGTTCATCGCTCACTTTGTGTTGATGAATTTGTCCATACGACCTCTTTTCTGAAAGTTGATGATCCTTATACTGCATTTGTTTTTCTCTTGCAGAAATTTGCACAGCCCCGTTCCATAGCGGCAAAAGGCATTGCCTCAACGGCCGTGATTGGCGAAGCGGTTTCATTTGGAGAGTGTGTCGCAATTGGAGAGTATGTTGTCATCGGTGATCGCTGTTCGATCGGGAGTAACGCAGTTATTGGCGCTCATACCGTTCTTTTGAATGACGTCTCTCTTGGTGAGGATACTGTTCTTTTTCCTGGTGTTACTTGCTACGATGGTACTATTATTGGTAACAGGGTAGTCATCCATTCCGGAAGTGTTATCGGAGCGGATGGTTTTGGTTTTGCCCCGCAGAAAGATGGTTCTTATGTGAAAATTCCCCAGATGGGGATTGTGGAAATCGGCGATGATGTGGAAATCGGATCAAATTCGACTGTGGACCGTGCCACGTTGGGGAGCACAGTTATTAGAAGGGGAGTGAAGATTGATAACCTGGTACAGATTGCCCATAACTGCACGATTGGTGAAGACACCGTCATTGCCGCACAGGCTGGTATTTCGGGGAGCGTCACAGTTGGTCGGCACTGCCTGATAGGGGGGCAAGCTGGATTTGCAGGACATCTTGAGCTTGCAGACAACATTCAGGTTGCCGCCAAAACAGGAATCTCAAAATCCTTTCTTCAGGCTGGTATTGCCCTGCGCGGAACACCAGCACAACCGATGCGCGATCAGTTAAAACATGAGGCGATGTTGCGCAACCTTGGACCCATGAAAGAGAAGCTTGATCGCCTTGATGCTGAACTCAAAGAACTGAAGATGAAGTAAAGTATATTACAATCGCTCTGGAGCTTCACCTTCAAAAAGGATTGAACTCAGTCATCAAAGGACTCAGCAATGGAGTCGTCAATGGACTCTTCTGCTTCGAACCAATCGTCTCGATTTTCTCCGTGCCGTTCTCCTTTCTTTTTCCAAAGGTAATATGCTGCAAGCCTCACCGATTCATCACGCTCTTCTTCTGTCAGAAAGGGGTCGGCTTTTTTTCCCTTCTTCTTTGCGGATGATTTGTTAGACATGGCAATTTGATTTTTTTCAAAAGTTAGAAAATATCCAGATTCAATGTCATCATCCCTCCCAGTGCTCATAGCCGGAAATCCTGCAAGTATAAGGGTTATTACCCTCGATGTTAAAGTGCTTCATCATTGCATCCCACTCCACAAGCCTGATTTCACTTAACGTACATGTAAACCCTTCTTGTTTGATAAATGCCACCAACCGATCCCTCAACTCAGCATCAGCTTTAAGCTTTTCAATAAACTCTTTTGCCTGTATCTTTGACATAATCCACTCCATTTGTCGACAATGAAACTTGACGTGACAACACTCAATACAAGATAAAATACACCGCTTTTACTTGAACAATTTTTTTGTGTGAGAAGTTCCGTTTCTTGCTGTTTTATCAAATTGTTAATACACGAGACATTGTTTTTATGATCTCAAGGATCCCTGTTGGGCTCAACCGCAACAACATCACGCAACCCAAACTTTATCTTAACCGCAGGGCTTTGTAACACCCTCAGTTTTGCTGAGGGTGTTGTACTCTTTTCAATTTTTAGTTGACAGGGATTGTCGTTTCCTTTTTTTGTGTTCGCTCTACCTTAGGTACGGTGAGTTTGAGTACTCCATTATCGTATTTTGCCTCAATTTTTTCGGTATTAACATTTTCGCCCAAGGTAAAACTTCTGCTGAGGCATCCCCATGAACGCTCAACACGATGAAATCCTTTTTTCTTTTCCTCCTCGCTTTGTGTTCTCTCGGCGGTGATGGAAAGAAGATCATTGTCCATCGATACCTTGATGTCTTCTTTTTTCACGCCGGGCATGTCGGCCTCAATGAAAATGTTATTTTCATCTTCGCTGATATCTACTTTAAAAGAGGGTGTTATCATTGAAGAGAAAAAAGGCGATAACTTGTCGTTAAAAACATCTTCAAACATTTTCAAGGGATCTCTTTTGTACAGTGACAGTGACATGGCAATATCTCCTGTTTTGAATTGTTTTTACATCCCATTCACGTAACCCACAACTCATGAGCAATATAAACGGAGAATGGGGAGAAAAAATTCCAGCGTTAAGGGGGACTGATATTTTTTTTGATTCTCTTTTTCCGGAAAATGGCTGGAGCGTTTAAAGCAGAGTTTTGTGTATTCCCGGCACAGTGCATGCATGGTTCGCAAATTGTGCCGGGAGCAGGAAGAAAGGTTATGAGAGATTTCTTGGAACCTGAGAAGAGTGGTGGTGCAGAATGGGTGTAGAAAGTGAAATGTCCATCACAAAAGTAAAGCGTGAAGGGAAGGAGAGCAGCACCTGGTCGACCTCAAATTCAAAAGAATATATGCCGCTCAGGGTATGCAACGTTTCGCATTGAGAGTGCTTTCTGAGCGCCTTGTTGTGCAGGCGCACTCCAAGTCCATCTCTTGTTGCAAGCTGCCCGAAGTAATCTTTTATGCCCTCAAGAGTTATGACAGTATGTGGCGAAAACGTAGGAATAAGGACTGCTGATTCATTGTAAAGCGCTGTAATGTCATCAGCATTTCCACTGCAGACCCTTGAAACCCATTGATAAAGAACATCTTCGGCAGTTTTAAAATACATCATGGTAGGCACGTTTTGTTTTCCATTGTAGTACTCAGTCGGCACAAGAAGCCATGAAGGGCCAGCATGTGTGGATGGAAAGGTAAACAATTTTTGATTTTTCTCAGGTCAATAATTACAAAGCCCGAACGGGATGAGTGCAGGCTTTGTAATAGAGAGAAATGTTTTAAAGTTACAGTTTCAGTTCACCTGATTCTGCCTGGCGTTTGAGTGCTTCGTTTGCATAGATCAATACCTCAACGCGGCGGTTCAGCCTGCGTCCGGTTTCTGTTTCATTGGTTGAAACAGGTCGTGTTTCACCGTACCCCACAGGGGAAACTCTGTTGCCGGAAACACCATAGACCTTCAGAAGTGTAGCGACCGATTCAGCACGTCTTTCGGAGAGCAACTGGTTCGTGGCTTCGCTGCCGATATCATCGGTATGACCTTCGATGACAATGTTGGTGTCACTGTACCGGTTCAGAATTCTTGCGAGTTGTTCAATATTATTCCTGCTGGTTGCAGTTATGGTTGATGAGCCGGTAGAAAAGAGAATACCTGAGTCAAAAATTACTCTGATGCTTTCACCAACACGTTCAACTTTTGCGCCATCAACATTCCGATCAATTTCCGCGGCTTGTTTGTCCATGTAATTACCGATAATCGCTCCAGTAGCCCCTCCGATGACGGCCCCGATAATTGCGCCTTTAGCCCAACTGCCCGAGCGGCTGCCGATAAGACCGCCAAGAACGCCGCCAGCGGCTGCTCCGATTTGCGCATCTCGTCCGGCATTAGTCGTTGTCTCGCAACCCCATGTCAGACTTGTCATGGCAAGGATAAGTAAAAGCGCTAAAGGTTTTGTAAACTTTTGTGAACGGGTCATTGTCAGTATTGTTATAATTTAAGGAATAACGAAAAACGGCTTAAGGATTCATTACATCAGTCGCATACCATAAAGATATAAATATAAAGAAATTGAATCCGGGCAATTACGGAAAAAAGGTCAAAATACTTCTTTATAGTACAAGTATTTTTGTTGTGTAATGCTTTCACTGCAACGTAATTTATAAAAATATTTTGCAGCTATCCCACTAAACTGATCACTTGTCAATGCCTAAAAATGCATCATTCACTTACCTGGGTTCAGAAAATTCCCGTTCCAATTGATGCGGCATGGAGCTTTTTTTCGTCACCGGCTAATCTTGCCCGTATTACTCCTCCTGAAATGATGTTCCGAATAACCGGCGGTATAGCTGATGAGAACATTTATCCGGGCATGATCATCTGCTATACGCTCTATCCCTTCATGATGCTGCCGATAAGATGGGAAACCGAAATTACTGTTGTCAAAAAACCATTTTACTTCGAAGATTGTCAGAAATCGGGCCCTTATGAGCATTGGCATCATCGGCATTATTTCAGGGAGATTGAGGGTGGTGTTGAAATGACGGATTTTCTGCAATACCGCCTTCCAATGGATTTGTTTGGAGAGCTTGTCAATACCTTGATCGTCAGTCGGCGCCTTGAGGAAGTTTTTAACTACAGGCGCAAAAGAGTAGAGGTAATTTTAGGTTCTTTCCAAAACGATTGAAAACAGGACGGGAAAGGTTGGTATGGCTCAGAGTGCTTTGAGCTATAAGCAGTAAGCCCGTTATTTTATTTTTTTATAGAAAATCAGGGCGCAGGCTTCTCATCCGGATAAATCTTTCGGTATAACTGCGCTATTCCTTCGAGTACCCTCGGGCCTGGTCGAAGAAAAAGACTATTGTCGAACCTGTCGTACACCTGATGGTTTTTCACGGCTGTAATGGAACCCCAGCCTGGACGGTTGAGAACATTATCGGCGGCAATTGACTCTTTCGCCATGTACATACAGGCAATGACATCAGGGCTTTTCTTGATAACCCACTCCTGGGAGATCTCGAAATAATCTTTTCGCACCACGTCACCGATATTCTGGCCGCCGGCATAAGCTATCAGTGCTGACGTATAGCTTCCTTTTCCTCCTGTCCAGAACGGGTCGTTCCAGATTTCAAGATAAACTGTTTTTTTCTTCTTCAGATTCTGTGCCTTTTGTTTAAAGGCGGCAAGGCCGTTGCTTATTGAAAGGGCCAGACTGTCGGCTTCTCTGGTGTGCCCGGTCATCTTTCCAAGTTTTTTCAGGACCGCAGGGATATCGTCAGGGGATTTGCAGGAGACGGTTTCTCGTTGAATACCCAGTGCCGATATTTTTTTGCCGATCTCTTCATCAGCCAGATCGACATCAATGACCAGGTCAGGATGGATAGAGGCAAGGAGTTCAAGCGAAGGTCGTCCGAATGATCCGATAACAGGCACCCGTGCTGCCGCAGCAGGCCAGTCGCAGGCGCTGGTTCTGCCAACAAGCTGATCGCCTGCTCCAATAGCAAAAATCATCTCTGTCAGGCTCGGTGCAAGGCTCACAATGCGAGGTTTAGCAGTGGCTTTTTTTGTGTTCCTGATCGGTTGTTGAGTACATCCTGACGCCAGGAGTAACAGTAAAAAGAGGGCGATGGTTTTACAACGCAAGATGTTGTGCATATCGTTGAAGTATCTGCAGGTGATTGAAAGCAAGCGGCAGGGCAAGGGCATCCTCCAGGGAGAACCAGTCAATCTCCTCAACTTCCTCAGGCATCAACTCTGGGTTGCCTCGTCCTGTTCCGTAGAATGCCAGTGCAACAGCATGAAATTGATGTTGCGGGAAGAGTTCGTTGAAAAAATAAAGAAAAACCGGAGAAGTAAAGCTGAGACCAGTTTCTTCCATGACTTCCCTGACAACAGCCTCTTCGGCAGACTCATAGTCATCAATATGGCCACCCGGCAGGCACCAGTATCCCTGAAATGGAGGGACACTCCGTTTTGTCAGCAGGATGATATCAGGCTTGTTATCATCAGGAGTAATGATCGCGGCAACAGTAGCTTTGGGCATAACAGGGTTTAAAATTTTGGCTAAGGTAAGGCAGATGTTTAAGAAATGCAAAAAAAGATGTTGCGCTTTCTTCTTTATACAGTTTTTTGATTCCTGTCGAATTACGTACTTTTCAGGTCGTAAAGGTTACACGTTAAAAGTAAGACATTACTAATCATTATTAATGTGAGTGAAAATGAAAAGGATAATCATTGTTCTGGCGGGTTTGGTAATGTTTTGTTCTGTTGCACAGGCAGAACAGAGAGACGAGATGACTGATCAGAAAGGCATGGCACCTCAGAATGGCGCAATGCGCATGATCTGTCCTATGATGGATATGATGCAGTCGATGCTGGATATGATGAAAATGCAGCAAAAGATGATTGATGGTGAGAAACCTGTTGTGAAAAAAGAGATGATGATGCAGATGGATAAAAAAATGGGAGAGATGAAAGGGAAGATGACCGACATGCAGAAGATGATGCAGTCGTGCATGCCGAATGCTCAAGGAACGGATATGCCGACGACACTTCCTTGTCAACGGTAATAATTAATAGTAGCACACCACGATTACTTTGATAGTTGTTTTTTTGGGGGGCCTGGCCCTTTTTCTCTACGGCATAAGGATTATGAGCAGTGGCCTGAAAAAGGCGTCGGGTGCCCAGGTTGGACGGCTGATATCGAAGATAACCGACAATCGTGTTTACGGGATGCTTGCTGGAGCTTTTGCCACCATGATCGTCCAGAGCAGCAGTACCATTATAGCTCTCCTTGTGGGGCTGGTGCAGTCCCGTCTCATGACCAGCAGTCAGTCTCTTGCAGTTATTCTTGGCGCTGAAATAGGTACCACGGCCATGGCGCAGCTTGTGGCTTTCCGCTTGCACGACTATGCCCTGATGATTTTTTCAGCCGGTTTTGTTTTGACTGCTGTTGGAAAATCGGAACCCCTGCGTTTTACGGGGGAGGCACTTTCGGGGTTTGGTCTTCTGATTTTTGGACTGAAGGTTATGTCTGAAGCGGTAGCTCCTCTTCAGAGCTATGCACCGTTTCTTTCACTTCTGCGTTATCTTGAAAATCCTTTGCTTGGCATTGTGGCGGGGATGTTTTTTACCGCCTTGATGCACAGCAGTGCGGCGTTTATCGGTATTCTCATAACGCTTGCACTGCAGGGCTCGTTAAGCCTTGATGCCGGAATTGCCTTGTTGCTCGGGGCCAATATCGGCACCTGTATAACGGCCGTGCTGGCAAGTGCCGGGATGCTGCGTGCGGCAAAAAGAGTTGCTCTTTCTCAGGTACTGTATAATGTGGCAGGAGTACTTCTTTTCCTTCCATTTATTCCCTGGTTTGCGGAGTTTATCCGGGCGCTTTCACCGTTAGGAGTTGGTTCAGGCGCTGGAAGGCTGGCCCAGGAAGTGCCTCGCCAGATTGCCAACGCCCATTCGCTTATCAATATTTTCATGGCATTTTTTTTTCTTCCGTTTCTTTCATTGTTTGACCGGCTTCTTTATCGGCTTCTTCCTGATGATCCAGAGGAAATACGGTTGCTTCCTGCTGTATGGTACCTCAAAGATTCAGCTCTCTCAACTCCTCTTGTTGCAATCGGTTATGCAAAGGCTGAAGTGGCAAGAATGGCCAGCATTGCGGGAAAAATGGTGCATGCGTCGCTTTATCCGTTTATCAGCAGCGATTCCGGCAAGGATGAGGTTTTTCCTAAGATTTCCGTCAGCAAAGGTATTCGCATGAGAGAGGAGAAGCTTGATTTTCTTCAAACCCGTATCTCGGATTACCTCACTAAAATAAGCAGAAGTGAGCTTAATAGAGAGGAATCACAGGAGGTGTTTGCTCTTATGAACATCGTCAAAGGCCTTGAATCGATTGGTGATGTTATCGGGATTCTTGAAGAAAAACTTGCCGAAAAAAAACGGGGACTTAAAAACGATTTGAGTGAAGAGGGTAAGCACGAGCTTATGGCGATGCATAAGCTCGTGTGTCTGGAAGTGGAACAACTTGTCGATGCCCTGACGGATATGGATGAGGCAAAAGCTGCGAAGATTCTTGAGGGTGACGAACAGTTTAAATTGCGGGTGGCGAAGGCTGAAACCGCTCACCTGAAAAGAGTTTTCCTTTTACCCGAAGCAGAAGTAACCCACGATCTTCACATGGAACTCATCAACTTGCTTGAGCAGGTTCATCATTATTGCAAAAGCATTGCCAGCACTATTCTTTGTTCAGGAAGGCTTGAAGAGTAACAACAATTTACGGCTTGCTTCTTTGCAGAGAATTTGTTATTTAATGCACCATAATTGTTCTTTCGACCAGTAACTGGTGCCGGCTTAAAAGCCGGAGAATAGGGAAGTACGTGAGAATCGTACACTGTACCCGCAACTGTACAACGGTTAACCGCCGAAATCTTGCATTGCCTTAATGCACTTGATTTTGCCGGTCGTTTCAGGTCACTGCAATCTTTTCCTCCCTGGAAAACTGCGGGAAGGCCGAAACGGAACCAAGCCGTTATAGTCAGGAGACCTGCCAGTTATTTTTGCATGATTACAATCGGACTACGGGCTATAGTCGGGGCAAAGCTGTACCACTTTTGCATTGCAATATTTCAATGCTCATATCGTTACCTATGCCTTTTGCTTACCCCTGTCAGTTGATCTCTTTTTCAAACTGAAAACAGGTAATTATCAATGAACAAAAAAGTATTTCTTGTTGTCATGGCAGGCCTGCTGTGCAGCAAAGGGCTTCTGGCTGAAGAGCAGCCAAAGAGCTTTATGGGGGAGGAGATGGTGGTGACTTCAAGCCGTGTTGAAGAGCCGAAAAAAAATGTGACATCAAACATCACCATTATCGGCAGAGATGAGATTGCACAATCTTCAGCGCAAGACCTTGGCGAGTTGCTTGCTGAAAAGAACATCGGCCAAATCCAGAAATATCCCGGGACATTAACTTCAGTTGGCATCAGGGGGTTCAGGAGCGAAACCCATGGTAACGATTTGATGGGCAAGGTTCTTGTACTTGTTGATGGTCGTCGTGCCGGTACTGGCAATCTTGCGAAAATCATGACTGATAATGTCGAGCGCATTGAAATAATTCGCGGGCCAGCAGCGGTACAGTATGGTTCTGCGGCAATTGGAGGAGTAGTCAATGTGATTACTGTTCGGGGTGAAGGGCAGCCTTCCCTATTTATTGAACAGAAAAAAGGGACCTGCGACTACTCCAAAACAGCGTTGGGCACTCATGGAAGCGTAGGTAAATTTGATTTTTCAGGCAGTTTTTCTCACTCTGATGCTGGCGATTATTCGACAGGTTCAGGTGAAAAATACCTGAACACCGGCTATCGTGATCAGACTCTAGCAAGTTTTAACCTCGGTTATGAGATCGCTCCAAATCACAGGATTGGCGTTATCTATCATTTCTTCGATGTTGACAAAGCTGGCTCTCCCTCCTATCTGAGCCAGAATGATCCTTTTAGTTATACGGTAAATAACAATCATTCAACCGATTTTATGTATGAAGGCGCATTGTCTGACAGGCGTTTTTCATGGATGGCCCGGTATTTTACCGGGATGGATGAATATCAGTATGTTGATCCCTCTACTTCCTATAAAAGCAGGAGTGATGTTGACCAGCGGGGGGCACAGGCCCAGTTGACTTTCATGCAGAAATCGCTGAGAATGACTGCTGGTGTCGATTGGTTGAACTATGAACTGGAATCAAACCTTGTGCCGAAATGGAGCAAGTACAATAATCCGGCCTGTTTTTTTCTTGGTAAATATGGCTTGTTCGATGAGCAGTTGATTGTGACAGCGGGTATTCGTTATGATGATTACCATGTCGATATGGCCGCTGGCGAGGGCACCTCAAGAAGTACTGATAATTTCTCGCAACAGGCAGGTCTTGCCTGGCATTTCAATGATATGATTAAACTCAGGGGCTCCTATGCGGAAGGGTTCAGGATGCCATCAGCCAGGGAAATTGCAGGCCAAATAAACACCTACGGAAATACTTATATCGGCAATCCCGATCTGAATCCTGAAGTTAGCGATACCTGGGAGACAGGATTTGATCTGGTCTGGAAAGGCCTGAATTCAGCATTTACGTGGTTCACCACCGATTATACCGGTATGATCGAGACGAAGGCGATTGCAGCAAATACCTTTACTTATAATAATATAGGAAGCGCAAAGATTTCAGGAATAGAGTCGGAGCTTTCACTGAAATTGAATCAGACCCACTCCGTATTGGTATTCGAGCCATACATTAATTACACCCATCTTCTCGAACACAAAGATAACGATACAGGCAAAGATCTTCTCTATACCCCGGAGTGGAATGCAAGCACAGGTCTGAGAGTTCATGATACGAAGGGGTTCAGCGGAGCCTTCAACGTCGCCTGCACGGGAAAGAGCATGGTGCAAGATTATGAGAATAGTTGGTCAGGTCCCGTTGTTACAAAAGGGGGATTTGCCGTGGCTAATGTGTCTGCCTCAAAGAAATTTGCGTTTGGCCAGGAGAAAGACAGCGGCAGGGGTATCACCATGAAAGTTGATATCGACAACCTTTTCGATCGCCAGTACCAGTATGTAAAAGGGTACATTATGCCGGGGCGAGCTATTGTGTTCGGCTTGCGGGCTGATATTTGAGTAGCTGCGGAACAGTATTTATAATGTAATGAGTCATTGTGGGTAGCAAAGGAAATGTGCTGTCCGTTTGACATAAACAAGAGGTAACCGGGAACAATAATAATGAACACAACTATTTCTGAAGTCGAGCGTGAAGCTCTCTACAAAGTCATCTACAGCCGCCGGGATGTTCGTGGGCAGTTTCTGCCCGCTCCTGTGCCGGACGAGGTGATAAGCCGTCTGCTCGATGCGGCGCACCATGCTCCAAGCGTGGGATTTATGCAGCCCTGGGATTTTATTGTGGTCAAGGAGCCGGAGGTGCGCCGGAAGGTAAAGGATGGTTTTGAGCTTGCCCATGCCGAGGCAGCGGCGATGTTCGGCGGCGCAAAGCAGGATGCTTACCGCACCTTCAAGCTTGAGGGCATTATGGAGTCACCGCTCGGCATCTGTGTCACCTGCGACCGCTCGCGCTCGGGCGAGGTGGTGATTGGCCGCACGGCAAACCCGGAGATGGATCTCTACAGCTCGGTCTGTGCGGTGCAGAACCTCTGGCTTGCCGCAAGGGCGGAAAACCTTGGCGTCGGGTGGGTCAGCATTATCCATCACGACCATATCCGCCAGGCGCTTGGAATTCCTGACCACATTGTGCCGGTAGCTTATCTCTGTGTCGGCTACGTGAGCTTTTTCCACGCAACGCCGGAGCTTGAG
>Ga0194037_1002491_pt1 | contig 12182 bp, 12 predicted proteins | sample JunL306m_MetaG_FD_148653 | JGI IMG/M metagenome (GOLD analysis project Ga0194037, IMG submission 148653) | Anoxic zone freshwater microbial communities from boreal shield lake in IISD Experimental Lakes Area, Ontario, Canada - Jun2016-L304-6m | ecosystem: Environmental > Aquatic > Freshwater >...
ACCACGTATTGCAGCATATATTTATAGAAGAACATACAAAAACAGCGACCATATTGAACCTAATGCAAAGCTTGACTGGGCTGGTAACTTAGCGCATATGCTTGGTTATAAAGATGAAGGTTTTAAAGAATTAATGCGTTTATACATGACTATCCATTCAGATCATGAAGGTGGAAATGTTTCGGCTCACACTACACATCTTGTTGGTTCTGCATTAAGCGATCCTTATCTTTCTTTATCTGCAGGCATGAACGGATTAGCAGGTCCATTACATGGTTTGGCAAACCAGGAAGTGATCCGTTGGGTGCTCGACCTTCAGAAAGAATTAGGCGGTGGAAAACCAAGTAAAGATCAAATAAAAGCCTATATCCTTAAAACAATTAGTGAAGGAAAAGTAATTCCCGGATATGGTCATGCGGTACTTCGCAAAACTGATCCACGTTTTACTGCTCAAATGGAATTTGCAAAAAAACATATGCCAAATGATGAGCTCGTAAATATCGTTTGGGATATTTATGAAATTGCTCCTGAAGTTTTAGGAACCATTAGTAAAATAAAAAATCCTTGGCCAAATGTTGATGCACATTCAGGTTCTTTACTTGTACATTATGGTATGATGGAATATGATTTCTATACCGTTTTATTTGGTGTATCACGAGCGCTTGGTGTATTAGCTTCCCTTATCTGGGACAGAGCACTTGGATTGCCGCTTGAACGTCCAAAATCTGTTACTTTTGATTGGATCAAAAAAACCATAGATGCTAAAAAAGTTTCAGCATAATGCCGAAAATATTTAATAAAAAAGTAATTCTTATTATTGCAGCCGGAATGTTTTTACTACACTCCGGCTGTGGTTTTTATTCTCATACCGGTGCATCCATTCCTCCCGATGCAAAAACATTTTCGGTGAGTTATATTGCAAACACTGCCAGTATTGTTGCCCCTACTTTAAGCCAAACTTTTACTGAAAAATTTAAAACAAAAATATTAAACGAAACACAATTAAAGCTAACAACTGGTGAATCCGATTTTCATTTTAGCGGAAAAATTATTGATTATAAAACAGCTCCGGTTGCTGTTCAAAGCAATAGTGTTAATGCAATAAACAGGCTCACCATTTCAGTAGAAATCACTTTTGAAAATAGGTTAGATGAAAAGAAAAACTATACAGAAACCTTTACCGGTTTTGATGATTATTCAGCCACACAAAATTTGTCAGCTGTAGAGAATGAACTCATCAATAAAGTTTCTGATAATATCATTCAGAATATCTTTAACAAAACTTTTGTTAATTGGTGAGATGGTTTTTTTTATTTTAATTCGTAAGTTCAATTTCAAAAACAATTGAACAAAGCCGAATTTATCACCCTCATCGATAATCCCAAGAACCTTGATAAATCACATATCACGGCATTAAGGAATATTGCTGCAGATTTCCCATATTTTCAGGCAAGCCATATTTTATTGTCAAAGGCATTGTTCAATGAAAACCATTACGAATTCGAAAAACAACTTAAATCAACAGCATTAATAGTTTCCGACAGAGAACAGCTTTATCGATTTCTACACAATATCCATATTGAAGAACCAAACTATGTTCCTGCAACTGAATTGGAAATTGCCGTGTTACCGGAAGAATTCGTTCAGCAAGTTGTTGAACCAATACCAGTCGAAAGTATCATTGAACAAATAGTTGAAACGCCTTTAGTTGATATAGTTGAACCGCTTCAAACAATTGTTGAACCTGTACCTGTTGAAAGTATCATTGAACAAATAGTTGAAACACCAATTGTTGAAGAGCTTAAAGATATAGTTGAACCACTTCAAACAATTGTTGAACCAATCGAACCTGAAACCATTCAGCATAAAAATGAAATTCATTCATTTACCGAATGGTTGTTATTGGGTATTGATGGAATAAATATTGGAAATACTGAAAAGGAAATCAGAAAACAGGAAGACGAATCAGAAAACAATTCACCTTCAGAGGTAAATAAACCAACAAATAATGTTCATGCTTTCGATTCGATACTCGATAAATTTATTAAAGAAAATCCAAGCATAAGCAGACCCAAAACTGAGTTTTACAATCCATCACACATGGTGAAGCATAGCAACGAAGAAGATGATGATCTTGTAACTGAAACACTTGCAACGATTTACTATAAACAAGGTGCCTTTAAAAAAGCTATCAGAACCTACGAAAAATTATGTTTGATATATCCTCACAAAATGACTTACTTTGCCGACCTTATTCAAAAAATTAAACAAGAAATTAAAAACGATTAACCATTATGTTCCTATTCATATCAATTTTAGTAATCATAGCTTGTGTACTATTAACACTTGTAGTTTTAATTCAAAATCCTAAAGGTGGTGGTATTGCTGCTAACTTTATTGCTCCTCAACAAATCATGGGAGCTAAGCGCTCAACTGATGTTGTTGAGAAGGCAACATGGGTATTGGCGATTATTTTGATTTCATTTTCATTGTTATCAAACTTTTTCCGTCCAACAGGTGAAACTGAAACCGTGACCAAAGAATCTCGTATTAAAGAAAATACTGAAAATGCTCAAGTGCCAGCTCAACCACAACAACCTGCTCAACAAGGAGCACAGCCTGCACAACAAGAAGCACAACCTGCACAACAACAAAACCAACCTGCAGCAGGTGCACAACCTCAACAAAAATAATTATCAATCAATATTTATCATACTTAAAAACCGACTGATGGTCGGTTTTTTTTATTTTGAAAACGCCTAATATAAATGCTATTTTGTAGGGTAAACTAAAGGCTATGTCGCAAACTATTTTAAACGAAATGAAACAGATCTTAAACACTCCTATTCAAAAAGGTACAGCTGTTTGGGTTGCAGATACTGCCAGAGTTTTTGGAAAAGTAATTCTCGGTAATGAATGTTCAATTTGGTTTGGTGCAGTTTTACGTGGTGATAACGATTGGATAAAAGTTGGCAACAAAACTAATATACAGGAACAGGTAACAATACATGTTGATGAAGGGTTTCCTGTTACAATTGGTGATGAATGTATTTTAGGGCATGGGGCAATTGTTCATGGAGCAACTTTAGGAAATAATGTTTTAGTAGGAATGCATGCCACTATTTTGAACGGTGCGAAAATCGGAAATTTTTGTATCATCGGTTCTCATGCATTGGTTACCGAAAATGCTGTTATCCCTGATTATTCTGTTGTAATGGGAACGCCTGGAAAAGTTGTAAAGCAACTTAGCGAAACTCAAATAGAAAATGTGAAACAGAATGCAATGAACTATGTGAATTTAAGTAAAGAGTATATTGAACATTGGAAATAATTTCATCAAATTTTCTTATTAATATTGCTCCTCAATATAAATATTATGGCTACTAAATTAAAAAAAGAAACTGCTTCCGATCTTGAATCGGTAAAGGAGTTTAAAAAACTTCACATTGCTATTGTTGTTGCCGAATGGAACAGTTCCATCACTTATGCAATGATGAATGGTGCAATTGATTTTTTAATAGCTAAAGGTGTAAAAGAAAAAAATATTGAAGTGCATAAAGTTCCGGGTGCTTTTGAATTACCTCTCGGATCGCAATATTGTGCTGAGAAAAAAAACATTGATGCCGTAATTGCTCTTGGCTGTATCATTCAGGGCGAAACCCGACATTTTGATTTTATCTGTGATGCATGTGCTAAAGGAATCATGAATGTTTCCCTCACTTATAACCTTCCTGTTGCTTTTGGAGTGCTTACAACCGAAAATGAAAAACAGGCTAAAGAACGTTCAGGTGGAAAACTTGGAAACAAAGGTGTTGAAGCTGCAGAAGCTGTATTAAAAATGCTTCTAATTAGAAATTCTACGATTTAATATTAACATAACTTTTTGATTGAAAATTGAAGTAGTATACTTGTATCCTTATCAGAAAAAATTGTATACGCACTTAAAAAACTATTTCATATTTCTTGTTGTAATCACACTTCTTACAACATGCAAAAAAGATTTTACCGGTGATGCAAAAATGCAATCACTGCCTGAAACCTATATGGTGGTTGATAAGATATCCCGTTCCGGAGTCCTTCGTTTATCTACAACTATTGAAGCACATTGGTGGGGTGTTTCTCAAACAGGGCTTATAAAAGGTTATGAAGTTTCAATTGATAACCAACTTACCTGGCAATTCAGCAAAAATCAAAATGGCACTTTTTTACTTACCATTCCTGTTGGAAAAGATACAGCCGATATTGCAGTTTATGTAAGAGCTGTTGATAATCTCGATCAAAAAGATCCTACACCTGCTTCAACTTTATATCCGGTAAAAAATACTCCTCCAACAATTTATATCGATAATAGCAACGGACGTAAATCTATTTCATTCCCCGCTTTCAGATACTATTGGATTGCAAATGATACTGATGGTGTTGCCGATATTCAAGGAGTTGAGATTGCTTTTAATGATACCAATAATATCTATTCGCTACCTGCAAATACTACAGCTGCAACTTTTGAATCTCAAATAAATTCAGGTGTATTCAGTAATAAATTTTTTGTTTATCCAAACTCAAAAACCATACATCAAACTGACTTGATAAACGGAATTATTTATGACCAATACAATAAATTTTGGGTAAGAGTTTATGATAGGTCGGGCAGCAGATCCAAGTGGTCCAAAGATTCCATATTTATCAAAAAACCAAAATCGGATATTGTTTTATTTAATGATTATACCGGAAGCAAAAATTATTATCAGAATTTTTATGCCAATAAATTAATAGCACTTGGAGCTCCTTATAATAATTATGATATTGTTACGTCACCAATAGATGAAATGCCTAACGATAATTTTACTTCAATAAAAGTGTTTAATTTTTTTAAGAAAATAATCTGGTTCAGTAATAATGCCAACGCAACACTTTCTCTTGCCAGTCAAAACACAACTAGCTTTTTTAACAACGGAGGAAAGATGTTTATGATTGTCGATATCGGAGGTTCTTTTGCTTATAATGAGTCACAGGTTTCATTTACCCCAATTGCATCTTTTGTATCTCCTCCAACTGTAAATGATCAATTTAAAATGAACCCCGGAGATACTACAATAGCTGTTCAATCCGGTTGGCCAAATCTTATTACTTCGAGTGGGATTTTAAGTACTTCTATTCGTCCATTTTTTCTTCAAAATACTTCAGCAAATTTTGCTTATTCAAATTTGTATAACGGAAAATTAGTGATCCCAGCTTCACCTGCACCAATTTCATGGACAGGCCAATCTGCGCTTATTGCGAGAAGAAAAGATATTGCTACCGGTGCAACAAATTTGATATTTAGTGCAATCCCTTTTGACCTATTACAAGGCAATAGCAATATTGATACGGTGTTTAGGAAAATCATAATTGAAGAACTGAAATTTTAGCTTTGAAAAATATCATCATTTTTGCATCAGGAAGTGGAACAAATGCCGAAAATATTTGCAAGTATTTTGAGCACAATGCTGATGTAAAAGTTAAAGCACTTTTTTGTAATAAATCAGATGCCGGTGTAATTAAAAAAATGAAGCCGTTTAAAGTCCCTGTTCACGTATTTTCGAAACAGGAATTGAATGATGAAACAATTTTTCTTCCTCTCATTCAACAATACGAACCAACATTAATTGTGCTAGCAGGATTTTTGTTGTTGATGCCAAAATATCTTATCAAAAAATTTCCAAATTCAATCATCAATATTCATCCGGCTTTATTGCCAAAGTACGGTGGGAAAGGTATGTACGGACATCATGTGCATGAAGCTGTGCTCGCATCAAACGAAAAAGAACATGGCATCACCATTCATTTTGTAAACGAAAATTTTGATGAAGGACAACCTGTTTTTCAGAAAAGTTTTGCTATTGAAAAAGGTGATGATTTAGATTCTGTTTCAAAAAAAATAGCACAATTAGAAATGATGAATTTCCCTGAAGTAATTGAACAATTGCTAAAAAATAAATAAGCATGGCACATACAATTCTCATCAAAAATATAAAAGGATTAGTTGGTATTGATGATGGAAATATTCTGAAAAAATCAGGAACAGAAATGTCGCAACTTACCATTATCGAAAATGCATTTTTGTTGTTGGAAGATGGTTTGATAAAAGACTTCGGAGAACAAACTTCAAACTTCAAACTACAAACTTCAAACGTTCAAACCATTGACGCTACAGGCAAATTCGTGCTTCCATCTTTTGTTGATTCGCATACACATTTAGTTTTTGCTGCTTCACGCGAAGAAGAATTTGTGATGCGCATTAAAGGAAAAAGTTATGAAGAAATTGCAGAAGCAGGTGGTGGAATTTTAAACTCTGCAAAAAAATTGCAGGCAATGAGTGAAGATGAATTATTTGAAAATGCCCTCCTTCGATTAAATGAAATGATGAGTTTCGGAACAGGTGCTGTTGAAATAAAAAGTGGTTATGGTTTAACTGTAAACGATGAGCTGAAAATGTTACGTGTGATTAAACGTTTGAAAAAAGTTTCGCCAATAACAATCAAAGCTACATTCCTTGGTGCACATGCCATTCCGCCCGAATACAAACAAAACCGAAATGGTTATATCGATTTAATTATTGATGAAATGTTGCCACAAATTGCTGCAGAAAAACTTGCAGATTATTGTGATGTATTTTGTGATCAAGGATTTTTTACCGTTGATGAAACCGATAAAATTTTAAGTGCCGCATCGAAGTTTGGACTAAGAGCAAAAATTCATGGAAACGAATTAGGACAAACAGGCGGTGTTCAAGTTGCTGTTAAAAATAATGCATTAAGTGTTGATCATTTAGAATTTGCAGGTGATGAAGAAATTGATTGTTTGAAAAATTCTGAAACCATGCCGGTAGCTTTGCCAAACTGTTCTTTCTTTTTGGGATTGCCTTATGCACCTGCACGCAAGATGATTGATGCAGGCTTGCCGGTTTGTTTGGCAACAGATTATAATCCCGGAAGTTCACCAAACCCACGCATGGGTTTTATTGTTTCACTTGCATGCACACAAATGAAACTTACTCCTGAAGAAGCCATCAATGCAACAACCATCAACGGAGCTTTTGCACTTGAGTTAAGTAAAACTCATGGAAGTATTGCCAAAGGAAAAGTTGCCAATGTTTTCATCACAAAACAAATTCCTTCACTTGCATATATCCCCTATTCGTTTGGTGTGGATATGGTGGAACAAGTGATTGTTGGCGGCAAGCTTTTATAATGCAAAATATTATCTTGCGTAATGTTAATGCAAAATATTATGAAACCCTTTCCACTCATTTTTGCTCTCTTATTTTTTTGTAATGCATTTTTCATACAGGCACAATGCATTGTTAAAGCAGGTAATAATATTCATATCTGTATTGGAGATAGCCCTGTTAAAATAAACGCTTCCATCCTTCAGGGAAAACAACCTTTCACTTATTTGTGGTCAATTAATAATTCTAAATTATCATCATTAAAATACATTTTAGATGATTCAACAAAATTAACACCAAATCTTAAATCGGTTTATCCGGCAAATACTGATGTGTATTTACATCTAACTGCTAAAGATTCTACGGGAGCAATTTGTACTGATAGCATAATAATTAGTACGAGCCAATTTGCAACGGACTTGGATGCTACACCAAAATTTATTTCAAATGATGGAGATCACATTACACTTTGTTCACCACTTCATTCTTTTGGTGGATTTAAACCCTGGAAAGATTTTAAATGGACACCATCACAATTTATTTCGGGTTCAGATTCGGGTTCTTGCATGACATCTATTCCTCTTTATAAAAAAGATTGTGATACAGTTGGCTATGGTATTTACGGACCTTATGTTGGTATTAGGTATAGATGTATTGCCAAAGACGCAAGAGGCTGTTCTGTTTGGGATGGAAACGATGTTGCATTTTGGCAACCTAATGGCATCAATGAAATTTTAAATTCAAAAGATATTTCTGTTTATCCTAATCCTTCAAATAATTCCGTCAACATAAAATTAATAAATGGAGAAGAAATATTGGAGGTAACTTTAATGGATATTTCAGGAAAAATAATTTTATCTGAAAAGATATATGCAACTTCTTACGTATTAGAAAAAGGCAATTTGAGTTCAGGAATATTTCTTCTTTCACTAAAATCAAAATCAGGAAAAAATTTTAAAACAAAGATTTTGTTTGAATAAAAATTCTATTCAATCGTCATATCCACTCTTCTGTTTTTAGCTTTTCCTGCATCGGTATCATTGGAGTAAACTGGTCTGGTATCACCATATCCTTTTGCAGTAATGCGATTTACATCAACACCTTTTACCACCAAATAACTTTTAACTGCATCTGCACGTTGCTGTGAAAGAAACATATTATCGGCAGGCTTACCAACATTATCTGTATGTCCTTCAATTAAAAAAGCGAACGAAGCATTTTCAATTAACATTTGAGCAAGCAAATCTAAAGCAGGAAAAGAAGTTGATTTAATGATTGCTTTTCCTGTTTCAAACTGCAGGTTTTTTATTCCATCGCTAATTGTAGCTAACTGAGCTTTTGTTGGCTGAAGCGGACAACCGAAATTTGAAACTTTTCCTGCTACTGTCGGGCATTTATCAATATAATCCGGAACACCATCTTTGTCGACATCAAGCGTACGGCCGCCACCATCAACGATTGAACCTGAAGGAGAATTGAGTTCTTTATCAAAAATATTTGATACTCCATCAGAGTCACCATCATTTTTCATGGTAGCTTGCATTACTTTCATCGATGAATCTGCCTTGCGTTGGTTATCGTGCATCTGTATATTCATCTCAATTTTCATGGCAGCAATTAGTTCTTCATTTTCTTTTTTCAAAGCAGCTATTTGATTTTGCGCATCAAGTTTTGCTTTGATCAATTCGTCATATAATTTTTCGGTAGCTTCTGTCCATTCTAAATTTCTTGCTTTCATATTACTTCCAAGATTGAACGTAATAAAAACGTTGGGCATATTATAAAAATCATAAAACCTTCCACCTTGTATACCTGCACCGGTAGCACCATCAAGGTTTACGATAAATGTACTTCGTGTTGTGTATTCTGCTCCAATATCAATCAAAGGACTTAAATAAAAACGAATACCTGCGCTCATCGGAATGATGATAGTTGAAGTAGATTTTATTCCATTTGCAGTATCAGGTTTATACTTAATGTTTCCTGTTGCATATCCAACACCCAAACCAACATAAAGTTGTGCAAAATTTCTTCCGGTAGTTTGACTTTTAAAATTTACCAAATTCAATAAAGCCTGAAGATTTCCTTCATAAAAAGTTGTAGCTGAATTATAATTTGTTTTGATGGTGTTCATCAAACCTGCATATCCCTGAGCTCTGAGTGCAAAATTATTTGCTAATGTATATTTTAAACTAACACCACCGGCTCCGCTTAATGTGCCAATATCTCCTGTACCTTGCATAATAGCGGTTCCTCCATGCAAAGTGATTGCCCATAACTTATCGTCATTTTGGGCGAAAATATTTCCCGAAATAAAAAATGTAACTACGATTAAAAAAATAGAAATTAACTTTTTCATACTATTAATATTTAACACAAAAATACTTTTTATATAGTTATACGTTATTGTTTTACTCAACATATTATCGAGAGAGTCCTTTTTTGTAAACCTCTAAACATCTGTTACGAGCAAATATGTGTTCAACTATTGGTTTTGGATATACTATTGTTCCAAATTCGGGAAGCCACTTTTTGATGTATTCGAAATTTTTATCAAATTTTTCAGTCTGCAACGTTGGGTTAAACACTCTGAAATAAGGAGCAGCATCAGTACCGCAACCTGCTGCCCATTGCCAACCTCCGTTATTTGCACTCAAATCAAAATCTAATAATTTTTTTGCGAAACAGGCTTCTCCCCACCTCCAGTCAATAAGCAAATGTTTGGATAAAAAACTTGCAACAATCATCCGAACACGGTTATGCATAAAACCTGTTTCATTTAATTCTCGCATTCCTGCGTCCACAATTGGATAACCAGTTTTACCCTCACACCAACAATAAAATTCTTCTTCATTATTTCGCCAGGATATCTGTTCATATTCTTTTTTAAAAGCTGATTTTGCAACATGAGGAAACTGAAATAAAATCATCATATAAAAATCTCTCCATATTAATTCATTCAGCCATGTTTCATTTAAACTCTTAGCTAACCGTGCCTTTTCACGAATACTGATTGTTCCGAAACGGAAATGAATTCCTAAATGTGATGTGCCGTTTATTGCCGGAAAATCTCTTTGTAAGGAATAATTTTGAATGATGTTTTTTGAAACATCTGCAACTGGAAAGAATGCATTTGTTTTGATAAAACCAATTCGCTCTATCGGAAAAAGTGGAGTGCTGTTTTCTACCTTAAAAAAATTATTAAAATATTTTTCAGAAGGAAATGATCTCAGATAAAAATCATCCAATTTTGCTTTCCACTTTTTTGAGTATGGTGTAAAAACAGTATATGGTTTACCGTCATCTTTTACTATCTCATCTTTCTCAAAAACACATTGATCCTTAAAAGAGTGATAGTGCGCACCTGCAGTATTAACAATATCCTTAACAATATTATCCCGATTAATAGCATCAGGTTCATAATCATGATTTACAAAAACTTTTTTCACTTGGTAATCATGCAAAATATTTTTCCAAACCTCTTCTACATTTCCATATTCAACAATTAAGTCACTTCCTAATTCAGTCAATTTGTTTTTAAGATAGGAAATATTTTGATAGATAAAATCAACACGTTTGTCGTTTTTATCTTCCAGTTTTTCAAGAATGGTTTCATCAAAAATAAAGATGGGTAAAACGGGCAATCCTGAATTTAGAGCATGGAACAATGCACAATTATCTGAAAGGCGTAAATCTCTTCGAAACCAAAACACACAAATATCTTTCATTTTATTTATCACTAAATCAATTAAACATTCAATTAAAATAAATGTTTGGAATTACTAATTCACAAGAATGGAGATACTTGTAAAAATGGCTTATCAACAAATGTGAATATTATATTCTTCAAAATTTTTCATCCAAAAATAAAATATGCAAAATCTTGAAATGAAATAATATAAATTGCGACTGTTTAACCCTTTAATTTTATAGGAACACGATGGGAATGTTCAGTTTTTTAACGCAAGAATTGGCGATAGATTTAGGAACAGCAAACACTTTGATCATACATAAAGATCAGGTGGTTGTTGATGAGCCATCGATTATTGCCATCAATAGAAGAACCGGAAATGTAATTGCTGTGGGCAGTCAGGCACAACAAATGCACGGAAAGGCACATGAAGATATTAAAACTATTCGTCCGCTTAAAGATGGTGTAATAGCCGATTTTAATGCTGCCGAACATATGATTCGCGGGCTAATTGGAATGATTCCTCAAGGAAGCAGATTGATAAAACCACAACAACGAATGGTGATATGTATCCCTTCGGGGATTACAGAAGTAGAAAAACGTGCTGTAAAAGATTCGGCCGAACGTGCCGGTGCAAAAGAAGTTTACCTGATACACGAACCCATGGCAGCTGCCATAGGAATTGGAATAGATGTTTTTGAACCCATGGGAAACATGATCATTGATATCGGTGGAGGAACAACTGAAATTGCTGTAATTGCACTTGCAGGTATTGTTTGCGATCAATCTATTCGTGTTGCCGGTGATGAATTTACAGAAGATATTTTGGATTATATGCGCAGGCAACACAACCTTTTAGTTGGAGAAAGAACTGCCGAACGTATTAAAATTGAAGTAGGCTCAGCTTTAAGTGAACTGGATAATCCTCCTACGGATTATGCTGTAAACGGAAGAGATCTAATGACAGGTATTCCAAAGCAAATCACCGTTTCTTATGGTGAAATTGCAGCAGCTTTAGATAAATCAATTTCGAAAATTGAAGAAGCGGTTTTACGTGCATTAGAATTAACTCCTCCCGAATTATCTGCCGATATTTATTCAACAGGATTATATTTAACAGGAGGCGGTGCATTGCTTAGAGGCCTTGATAAACGTATCTCGCAAAAAACAAAATTGCCGGTACATGTTGCAGATGATCCACTTCGTGCAGTTGTTCGTGGAACAGGAATGGCCCTTAAGAACTTGAAAAACTTTAAATTTTTGATGACATAAACTCCTTAATTA